>Ga0187815_10001629_pt1 | contig 10624 bp, 14 predicted proteins | sample NC_S_5_FD_132962 | JGI IMG/M metagenome (GOLD analysis project Ga0187815, IMG submission 132962) | Wetland sediment microbial communities from Neuse River Estuary, North Carolina, USA - ASW-S_5 | ecosystem: Environmental > Aquatic > Freshwater > Wetlands > Sediment | place: USA: North Carolina...
AGGCTTTCGTTGAGCAGTTCGTCGCGCATCCGGCCGTTGAAGGACTCGACATAGCCGTTTTGCATCGGCTTTCCCGGCGCGATGTAGTGCCATTCGACCTTGTGATCCTTCGACCAGGCAAGGATCGCATTCGAGGTGAACTCCGTCCCGTGGTCAGAGACGATCATGGCGGGCTTGCCGCGTCGTTCGAGGAGCGCTGTCAACTCCCGTGCGACGCGGCGGCCGGAGATCGACGTGTCGGGGATCGCCGCCAGGCACTCGCGCGTCACATCATCGACGACATTGAGAACGCGGAAGCGTCTGCCGCAGGCAAACTGATCATGCACAAAATCTAGCGACCATCGGGCATTGGCTTTCGCTTCAACCAGGATCGGCGCACGCGTGCCGACCGCACGTCGCCGCGCTCTCCGCTTGCGAACGGACAGCCCTTCCTCGCGATAGAGACGGTAGATGCGCTTGACCCCGGACGGTTCTCCCTCTCGCCGCAGCAGAATGAACAGCCGTCGATAGCCGAAACGCCGTCGCTCATTGGCTAGGTCGCGCAGCTTTGCTCGCAGCGCCACCTCCGGCGGTCGGCACGACCGATAGCGGATCATCTTGCGGTCGGCGGATATGATCTGGCAGGCCCGCCGTTCCGAAAGGCCCATGACGGCCTTCAGATGCGCGACAGCGTCACGCTTGGCGGCAGGCCCTACCATTTTTTTGCGAGAAGCTCGCGAAGTGCGGCTGCGTCCAGCATCTGTTCGGCGAGCAGTTTCTTCAGCTTGGCATTCTCTTCCTCGAGCGCCCTCAGTCGCTTCGCCTCAGAGACTTCCATGCCGCCATACTTGGCTTTCCAGTTGTAAAAAGTCGCCTCTGAAATTCCGTGCTTGCGGCACAGGTCCGCCGCCTTCGCACCGGCCTCCTGCTCCTTCAGAACCGCAATTATCTGCTCTTCCGTAAATCTCTGCTTCTTCATTCGTCCGCCCCTTATAGGCCGGACTCTAACCCATTCTGGAGGAAATTCTCAGTGGCAGGTCACGTGACCTATGGGAACGTCTGGACCATGCTTGTACTGGAAAGACCATCTACTGGCAGTGGGTCAGGGGACATGCAGGCCATGCCCTCAACGAGATAGCGGACACCCTTGCCGGTAACGCAGCCAAGGGGAAGTATCCGAAGGGAAGGCAATCCGTGAGGAAGGCTCACCAGGATTTGTTCATCGGATAACCGATTCTCCAGCGAGGTCACCGAACGGCAGGAGACCAAATACCCCCCACCTTAGGAGGAGAGGAGGTCCCCCAGCTATGTCTTTCTATAGGAAGAACATAAAGGACATGACCTATATAAGACCTTATGTTTCCTCCTGGTTCTCTTCTGGTGTCCTCATGCATTGCTGTGTGAGGCGGTGGAGGACCGGCCCCGCAATATCCGTGTGAACCTGATTGAGCCAAACCGTGCCGAACTGGAGACGCTCGGCAGTTTGCTTGAGTTGAAAGCAAACCCTGGCGCAAAGGGCGGACGCCCCGCTACCGCCTACTACCTCAACGAAGAGCAGGCCCTTCTCGTGTGCATGTTCTCCCGCACGGCGAACGCGCAGGCAGTCCGCAAGCAGGTCATCGACACGTTCATGTCCGTCCGCCGTGGCCAGCGAACCTATTCGCACCTGACATCTAGGAAAATGATAATGACCGCCAACAACGAACTCCACACCTTCGACTTCGCTGGCCTTGAGCTGCGCGTCCTCATGCAGATGGGCGAGCCTTGGTTTGTCGCTGTGGATGTATGCCGCGCTCTCGGCTTCAACCTCACGGCGGGGAGTGCCCAACATATACGGAACCTGACTCCAGATCAGGTTCGGTCCCACCGCTTTCAGAACGTTGGGGGCAGACCCCACACGGTCATCTCCGAGAGCGGGCTCTACAAGCTCATCATGCGCTCGGACAAACCCGAGGCCCGCCAGTTCCAGGACTGGGTGACCCGCGAAGTCCTCCCATCCATCCGCAAGACGGGCGGCTACCTCCTCAATGAGGAAGCCCGCGAGACTGCCCACGCCGATGACCGGCAGGGTATGCCGCTGCCCGAGGCGTTCGCCCAGGTGATGGCCCAGGTTCTTGAGCAGAACGCCGAGGCCACCCGCAAGATGCTCGAAGAGGTGCTGGCTCGGTTCGTCCCGGCAGCGCCCTCTCGTAGACGAGGACGACATGCCGCGCTCTCGCGCCAGCAAGCTGGACTGCGACGGGTGTACACTGAAGCCCCGCTGATGTCCGAACGGACGCTATGTTGGTGTCCAGACGCGGTTTCGAAGGGCTTCGACTTCTTGCCGTGAGAGCGGTGCGCTATCGTCCGAAAGATAGAAAAGTGCCTCTGAGACGCTCTCGTCGGCAAAGTCGAAGCAGTCGCTCATGATCATCGCATCGGCGATATAGCTGGCGGCGTCTAACGGCAGGTTACCCTCCGCCAGTGCTCTGAGGAGAGCGTCCGCGTGCTGACCTGTGACGAGCGTTTCTGGGCCGTCGGTTATGACTATTTGCCCCGTGCCTCCACCCATGGATGTGGCGGCGAGGCAGCCCGCCACCTCGGCCTCAATCTCATGCCAAAGCCCTGCTGCCGATAGTTCACCGTTAAGGAAGGACAGGAGCGACGAGTAAAGCATGTCGATAACTTACACTTCCCGCTCCGATGTCCGCAACGGGTTCACGACCTGCCGTTGTCTCGGCGCGTGGGAACGGCGGCGATGGGTCGACAACGGCGGCGTGATAGGTAGCCGAGGGTTACGGCTATTCTCCCGCAAAAATCCGAGGCGCTAATCGATGAAGAGGCAGCGCGCGAGCCCCCCGGTGCCCCCCATGCGGACCTCAAATGCTGACCGCGAACACCCACTTCTTTCCCTGCCGCTGGCCATAGTTGCCACGAATGCCGCCACGAGCCTGCCCTAACGCCTAGCATTTCGGGCATCCCCAAGAGACCATCGGAACGGTTGGGTCGAGACCTTGCAATCTCCTTGTTGACGGGGGCGTAACCCGCTGCTTTCCTTGCGTAAATGCAAGGGGACAGCATGACTACACATACCCAGCGCCGCACGGTTACCGGCGACACGCGGGGCCTTTTGAAGCTTCTCGAACTGATAGAGGTCTTCCGCGACATGCGGCCGGAAATGCCTATGCAGATGGCCGCGATCTTCCTGGGCATCGCATTACGTCCAGGCATCACCCAGGCCGAGCTAGCAATCCTGGTTGGCATCGGTCAGTCGTCGGTGTCCAGGAACATAGCGGCTTTGTCGGCAGTGACGCGCCAAGGCAAGCGGGGGCTCAATCTCGTTGTTCAGCGCCACGACCCGCTGGACGGGAGAGCCCATGAGCATCATCTGACCAAGGATGGCCGAGCGCTGGCCGACAGGCTCTTGGCGTTGAGCATGGCCTGACGGGCGATTGAATGCCGCAATGCCCTGCTCCTGTGGTGGCAGCCCTATGAGCTTTAGCTATGGGTTGGGCGTCGAAAGCGTATAGCGCCGCTGTATGATTTCCTGCCCCGTGAACGTGAAAATGCGCGAACGCTGTCGAGCGGGCGAAATCCCAGCCTCTGGAGTACTTTGCCAGATGCCGGGTTGTCGGCAGCATGGCCGGAGCGAAGGCTTGACAGGCCGACCTTGTTGAATGCGAAATGCACCACGGCTTGCGCTGCCTCCGACGCATAGCCCCGCCCCCAACTGGCCCGTTCGAACCAATAACCAAGCTCGCCCTCGTGCCGGGAGATTTCATCAACGTCAGCTATTCCAATGAGTCTCCCCCGAAACTCGACAGCGAACCGATAGGCTTCGCCCTCCGCCCACGCACGTTCGTGATCAGCGAACCATCGCCTGATTTCCTCCAAATCTGGAGGGAATGAGGCCATGCGAAGCATTCGCGCCACTTCCCATTCCGACTGGATTTCGAACGCGCGCCCTGCATCGAAAGCGCCTGTTGGGCGTAGCACGAGACGTTCTGTATCGATCCGGCAGGGAGGGGTAGGAGCTGTGTTCATTAATGAGCTGCCGATAGCTCCGGTTGTTGGTCAGGGGTATTGCGGTTGCATTCGTGTAAGCGGACATCCTGAATGGGAAGGCGACCTAAGGCAAGGTATGGCTATACCGAAAACCCCTCGCAAAAGCTTCTGATGCACCCCAGGATTCCCAAGGGTTTCGCAAGCGGCTTGACTATATACCGAAATCAACTGTATTCGGTATGCCACTTTGAGCCAAGAGGACGTTCCCCATGAGCAAGCGTGTCGCCATCTATCTCCGCGTTTCCACAGCCGAGCAGACCACGGACAACCAGCGCCGAGAACTTGAAGCCGTGGCCCAGCGGGCAGGCTGGGAGGTGGTCCAGGTCTTCGAGGATAAGGGCGTCTCGGGGACCAAGGGGCGCGACCAGCGGCCCGCCTACGATGCCATGCTCAAGGCTGTGACGCGGCGTGAGGTAGACATGGTGGTGGCATGGTCGGTGGACCGCCTGGGCCGCTCCATGCAGGAGTTGACCGCGTTCCTGGGCGAACTCCATGGCCGTGGTGCTGACCTCTATCTCCACCAGCAAGCCCTCGACACGACCACGCCCAGTGGCAAGGCCATGTTCGGAATGATGGCCGTCTTTGCCGAGTTCGAGCGGGCCATGATCGTGGAACGGGTGAACGCTGGGCTTGCTAGGGCGAAGGCCCAGGGGAAGCGCCTGGGGCGTCCTGGGCACGGTGAGGCGTTGGAGGCCAAGGTCCGGGAGCTTCGGGCCACGGGCATGGGCGTGGTCAAGGTGGCCAAGACCCTGGGCATCGGCGTGTCAGTGGTCCAGCGTATCGACAAGGCCAGCGTAACCGGTTAGCGCGGCACGGCTTTAACCGGCGTGTCAGTCTCTCGGGGCGTATCTATTCGTTTTGGACACCAGCGGTTTCGCCTTGGCGCGGCTTAGCCCACACCTCAAGCATCCTTCGAATTTTCGGCTGTACCCGCTGCCGTGCCTCGGAGCGGTCCATACCTTCCAGCAAAAGGGCGTCATAATCGGTCATCAGGTGACGCAGGATGTTTTGCATGGTGATGCCCACGGCCCGCCCCAGGGTGACACCCTTCCACTTCTTCTGTGCAATCTCGCGCGCCATATAGTCGATAGCGAAGCCCGGACAGCCGGGATGTTTTGCGCGGATATGGTCTGATACCGCTTCCACGGAAAATTTAGCCACCTTCTGTCGTTCCCCCGGTTCACTGCTTCCAACCGCTGTTACCCACGGCTTTTTGCTTGGCCATAGCTGCGCTGCGTCTGCCGGGTTAGCCAAAGAGCGCGAGGCATTTCGTATGTAGCTTCAAGCTCTCTCGGGCGCATTTCAGCATTCGGCCCCTATCGTCACGGACCAATTGACCACCTTTGTCAAGCCAACGGCGAAACTCACCAGCCTCCAAAAGCCTAACCTCCTCCTGCCAATGGGCGATGGCGGCTTTGTGGTATTCTTCGGGGAAGTCGTGAGCCGTGTAGTGCATGGTGATGTCTCCTAGATTGCAGATGTTGAGCATGATTTGCAGCCGCAGGAAACCACTTGAGGTAGACCGAAACTCTTTCGATTCGGGTGAGGCAAGTCATGGTCGCGAAACGGATGAACACAACAGCGAGCTTGACGACCGCTACAAACGCCGCTACAAACCACCCCAACGCGGCGACGAAAAGCGCAATGAAATCAACGGATAAGGACCGCACCCCGCGTTTCCTATCATCCGCACCAACCTTGCCCAATTGACTATTGGGTTCAAGGAGTTGGTCGACTTTAAAGACTTGTGGAACTCATCCAGTCTGGAAGACTCTGCCCAAAACTCATCAGGAGTCATGGGCGTTCGGGAAAAAAAGCTGCTGGCCGTCGATTTTGTAGGCGGCGATCGCGGCTTGCCCTTCCGGCGAGATCAGCCAATCGACAAAAGCCTGCCCGAGTTCCACTTTCACATTGGGATGCTTCGCCGGATTGACCAGCATGACGCCGTATTGATTGAACAGCCGCTTGTCGCCCTCGACTGCTATCTCGAGGTCGTCGCGATTCTTGAAGGATAGCCAGGTGCCTCGGTCCGACAGCACATAGGCGTTCATGGCTGCGGCGGTATTGAGCGCTGCTCCCATGCCTTGGCCCACATCACGATACCAAGGGCCTTTTGCGCTATCGATATCGATGCCTGCTTCCTTCCAAAGCTTCAGTTCCGCCAAGTTGGTCCCGGACTTGTCGCCGCGCGAAACGAAGGGAGCCTGTTTGTCCCTGATAGCCTTGAAGGCCGAGGTGATGTCCTTGGAACCTGCCACTCCGGCAGGATCGCTCTTGGGGCCGACCAAAACAAAATCGTTGTACATGACGTCGAAGCGCTTCACGCCAAAACCCTCTTCGAGAAACTTCTCCTCCTGAGCCTTGGCGTGAACGAAGACGACGTCAGCATCACCGCGCCGAGCCGTGTCGAGCGCCTGGCCGGTGCCCTGAGCGATGACCTTCACGTCGATGCCGGTTTTCTGTTTGAACAGCGGCAGTATATGGCCGAACAAGCCGGAATCCTGGGTCGAGGTGGTTGATGCGACATTGATCGAACGATCCTCGGCCATCGATGCCGACATGGCGCCAGCGAGGATGAGCAGTCCCGATAGGCAGAAAAGGAAGCTTCGGCGTAACATCGCAATCTCCAGTTCAGCGGGTCAAAGAACAAAGTCGCCGCGGACAAAGGCGGCGGCCTCCGATGTTGATGGACTATCGAAGAATTCTGCGGCAGTTCCCCGTTCGCATAGGCTACCACGCACCAAAAGGAGAACCTCCCCAGCCAATCGCCTTATCTGACCGGGATCGTGCGAGGCCATGACGACCTTGATCCCCGAATGGGATGCACCAAGGATGATCTCTTCAACGCTTCGGGTGGCGGCCGGGTCGAGATTGGCTGTCGGTTCGTCCAGGAAAAGCAGTTCGGGATCGCGGGCGAGTGCGCGAGCCAGGGCAAGCTTTTGTTGCTCACCACCCGAGAGCGAACGCGCGGCGCGATCGGCATAATCAAGCAGGCCGACACGATCGAGCAACTCCTGGACGCGGCTCCCTCGCAAGCGACGCGGATAACCCGCTTGCCGCAGCCCGTAGGCGACATTGGCAGCGGCCGAGCGGCGAAGCATCACCGGCCTTTGGAAAACGAACGCGCGACGAAGCGGGCGAGACTCCGGCCTCCCGCCCCAGGTGACAGTGCCGCCGGTGGGACGGGCGAGCCCCATGCAGATGCGCAATAGCGAGCTCTTCCCCGCACCGTTCGGGCCAACGAGGAGGGTGGGATATCCAGGCTCGATCGACAGGCTGACATGATCGAGGATCACCGCCCCACCCGCACGGAATGAAACGTCGTCAAGTATGAGCGGCAGATCGCTAAGCGGCGCGCGCATCACCCGTTCACCCGTTGTTCGGACCACACGCGCAAACCCCAGGCTGCGGCATTGATGGTCAGGATGAGGATGATAAGGATGTAACCGAGCCCCAAGGCGAGCGGCAGGTCGCCCTTGGACGTCTCCAGGGCGATGGCTGTAGTCATGGTGCGGGTGAACCCATCGATATTGCCGCCGACGATCATGACCGTGCCCACTTCGGCTATGGCGCGTCCGAAGCCGGCAAGCAGGGCCGTCAGCAGGCTGAAGCGACTGTCCCAAAGCAGTGTTGCAATCCGTCCTACAGACCCGACGTCCATCGCCGTGAGTTCGTCGCGGTATTCACGCCACAAATCCTCGATGGTCTGCCGCGCCAGCGCGGCGATGATCGGCAGAACAAGCAAAGCCTGCGCGATAATCATCGCCGGTGGGGTAAACAGAATGCCGAAGCTGCCGAGCGGACCCGAGCGGGAAAGCAGCAGAAACACAGCAAGACCGACGACGACGGGCGGCAAACCCATAAAGCCGTTCAGGAGGACGATGAGCGCGGTTCGCCCCGGAAAGCGCGTCAGGGCAAGCGAGGCGCCAAGCGGCAACCCAACCAAGGCGGCACAGGTAACGGCAGACAGGCTGACGACAAGGGAAAGACGAACGATCGCGAGCAGCGCCGCGTCGCCGCTTGCAATGAGCTGCCAGGCACTCAGACCCTCTGTCATGGGCATCTCCCGGTGCCATTTTGTCGGCAACAAAGCTGCGGCTGTCAAATGGCTTTCGCTCGGAAGCGGCGGACTCTGCGCCAACACCTTTCAACCAAGCCCAGAACGCCTCAGGGGCGTTGATCGATCCGCCGACACGGTGGTCCCCGGGATTAGGCTCATATATCGTTGCGGCAGGCAAGATGTAGAGCAAGGCCTGTTCGGATGCGGGAGGATCGCGAAGCGGAGCGAAGGCGGCCCTCGACCGGGTGGCTGGCGGGGCTTGCGGATCTGTCGCCGACATATTTCGGCCTGGTGATGGCGACCGGCATCGTCTCGCTCGCAGCCTCCATGATGGGCTATCCCAGGCTGGGATATGGCCTCTTCTATCTCAACATCGTGCAATATGCCGCGCTGTGGCTGCTTTATGCCATGCGGGCATGGCGGTTCCCGCGCCGGTTCTTCGGCGATATGGCAGCCCACCTCACGGGACCAGGCTATCTCACCACGGTTGCCGGCACCTGCATCCTCTCGAGCCAGTTCATGCTCCAGCAGGAGAACCTGCCCGTCGCCTATATTCTATGGCTCCTGGCCATCGCGCTGTGGATCGGGCTAACCTATGCGATCTTCACCGCGCTCATCGTCACGCGCGAGAAACCACCGCTCAGCAGAGGCATTGATGGCGGATGGCTGCTTACGGTGGTGGCAAGCCAGGCTCTCGCCGTTTCCGGAGGGTTGCTCGCGACGCATGCCGCTCAGCCCTATCGCCTCGAAATGAACCTTCTGGCGCTGGTCATGTGGCTGCTGGGCGGCATGCAATATGTCTGGATCACCGTCCTGATTTTCTACCGCTATACCTTCTTCCGGTTTTCGCCTCGGGATCTCGTGCCGCCATCCTGGATCAATATGGGAGCGACGGCGATTTCCACGCTGGCAGGCTCGGTGCTGATCCAGAATGCGCCCGACGCACCGGTTCTTGACTCGCTGCTGCCCTTTATCAAGGGCTTCACCCTGCTCTCCTGGGCAACAGGAACCTGGTGGATACCGCTGCTGCTTTCACTGGAAGCATGGCGCCATGTCCGCGAGCGCGTTCCCCTCGTCTACGATGCTCCCTATTGGGGCGCCGTGTTTCCGCTTGGCATGTATGCGGCCAGTACGTGGGAGATGCAGCATGCCATGGAACTTGACTTGCTGGCGGGTCTTGCGCGGATTTTCCTCTATATCGCCCTCGTCGCCTGGACAGTGACCTTCGCAGGCATGTTGCGAGCCGTGATGCGCCAACTACGCGAACGGCCCGCAACAATAAGGTGAAACCGGCAAGGTCACACCGTAAGGTCCCTAGTAGAGCGGTTCGGAAAACAGGGCCTTGTCGCCGTCCATCAGCGCCTTGATCTGCAGCGCACCATCCTTGCCGACGGCAGCCAGAATGCCAAAGCGGCGCACGCGCATGTCGCGCTCGATTGCCGTTCCTTCGCCTTCCGGCAGGTAATAGCGGCCAATGCCGTAATCGACACGCACTGTGGACTGCTCGTCCTGCAGCCAGCCCGAGGTGACCGTTCCAAGCACCTCCACCTCGCCTTCAACGGGTACGTCAGCGAACCCGGCCCCGAGGGCTGCCGAAACCGGGTGCCAGAAGCCGTCCTCGCCCTTCTTGAGGCGAACATGGATCGCGCCTTCCGCGCTTGCGGTCGTATCGGCATCGCGGTTCACAATCAGTTTGACCGGAACATTGGAGATCTCATAGCCGAGGCGGACATAGTCGCCGCGCAGCAGGTCCCGCGGATCGACCGGCTCCACCTTCAGCAGCACCTCCGGTCCCGCCCGCAGGATGGTCGCGCGAGAGACGATGGTCCAGCCGAGGAAACCGACCTGCAGCAAGGCAAGGACAATTGCCGAAACCAGAAGCCTGTACTTCGCCATCACGCTACTCCTGCCCGGTTGGCGGCCGCGTTGCCGATGCGGCGCTCCACCCTGATGATGACGAACGCGATGACGCCAAGCACGATGCCGGAAGCCAGGAACAACCCTGCCGTGCCGAGCATGGTGCCGATCATCACCACATAGATGAAGCACAGTTCGAGGCCGAAGCCTGCATAGGTGATCCAGCGCAGCATGCGGCTTTCGCGTCCGGCAAGGTGCAGCGCGACAGCTATGCCGGCGAACGTCACCAGCGCCGCCGTCACCAGCCGTCCCGGCTCCTCGATCTGATCGGCCTGGATCAAAGTCAACCCGCACAGGAAGCCGATCAGGCAGTGAACCGGCAACCGGCCACGCAGCCGCGTGATCGTTTCGACCGGATCGGGCAGCCATACAGCAACTGCGAACAAAACCGCCGACGCAATGGCAAGGGAAGTGCCGACACCGGAGATGTCGTAACGCACCGCGAGTAGGCACCCATAGAGAATGAGCGAGAGCAGGATGAGATGGCGCGCGCCCACGCTGCCCGACCAATACGAGATGGCCCATCCGATCGCCGCGACAACGAGATAGAAGCGGGGGAACTCCACGAAATCCCAGTCAATCATACCGCTCGTCATCAGCCAGGCCACCCCGATCGACGCGGCG
>Ga0187815_10001631_pt1 | contig 10620 bp, 14 predicted proteins | sample NC_S_5_FD_132962 | JGI IMG/M metagenome (GOLD analysis project Ga0187815, IMG submission 132962) | Wetland sediment microbial communities from Neuse River Estuary, North Carolina, USA - ASW-S_5 | ecosystem: Environmental > Aquatic > Freshwater > Wetlands > Sediment | place: USA: North Carolina...
ACGTGTTTGCCGGCATCGCGTCGATAGACTTCACGTGGCTTGGGAAGAAGGGCGGCTATTTCCCGCCCAGCAAGCTGCCTGCCATCCAGGCGGCGGCGCTGGCGGCCTGCGATCGCCTCGACGGCATCCAGGACGGGGTGATCGACGATCCCCGCCGTTGCGGCTTCGACCCCTCGGTATTGCTTTGCAAAGGCGCGGAGACGGATCAATGCCTGACGCCGCCGCAAGTGGCCGCGCTGCGCACCATCTACGCGGGTCAGGTGCTCCCGGGCGGGTACGCGCTACCCGGCTACGAGCCGGGCGCGGAGAACGGCTCCGACGGCTGGAGCTGGGATGGCTGGATAACGAGCGCCCGGCCGGAGGAAAGCGGCTTCCACAAGGCCGCCTCCGGCTATTTCGGCGACCTCGTGTTCGACGATCCCAAATGGGATCCTCACAGCTTCGACCCTGAGCACGACATCCCACTGGCAAACCGGAAACTCACCTCCATCGTGGATGCCACCGACCCTGACCTGCGCCGATTCGCGGCTCATGGCGGGAAGCTGATCCTGTACCACGGCTGGGCCGATCAGGTGGTGCCGCCGCTCATGACCGTGGATTACTACGAGCAGGTCCGCGACGCCCTCGGTGACAAGGCGGCCGCCGACTCGGTGCGGCTATTCATGGTGCCCGGCATGATGCATTGCTTCGGCGGGCCCGGACCCAACCGGTTCGGGCAATGGGCCGGCGGCATGGCGGACCACGATGCCGGCATCACCGCCGCACTGCAAGGCTGGGTCGAGCAAGGTGTCGCGCCCGAAGAGATCATCGCCACCAAACTCAAGAAGGACGGCGACCCCAAGAGCGGTGTGGTGCGCACCCGGCCGCTCTGCGCCTACCCGAAGGTCGCGCACTATCGCGGCGCGGGCAGCACCGACGATGCCGCCAGCTTCGAATGTGTCGCTCCCACATCACCGGGATCCGACCCGCGTTAACGGACCACGGTCGTTTCGGCAAAGGGGCCGCAGCCGCGGCCCCTTTTTTATACCTGTTGATTCAAGACCTGAGCCCGCCGCCCCTCCTGAGGAAAACGCATGGGATCCAAGTCCGCGCGACGGTCCCGAATCGCGATTTGACGATATAGGGGGTCGGAATGATGAATTTTTTATGACAGCCATATCACGAAGACAACAGCTCGATCAGAAAATCACAGCGCCGAAAGCTTGTGAACCCCCTCCCAGGATCTTCAAGCTCCCGCGGAGCTTCTGCTCAAGCAAGCCGCATCTTTTCCCGAACGATCGGGGAGGGGCTTGTGCAGGAGCCTTCCCAAGGTGTAGCTGCCGCCTGCGAAAAGGGGGCTGGCCCCTCTCATCCGCCACCTGAGCCTCCACGGGGCGCCGCGTTAGACTGCTCCCACAAAGACGGAGGGATGGATATGGCGACAGATCCCAAGACCCTGGAGCGCGTGCGACGCGCCCTCTCCCGCCAGCGCAGCGTGGTGGAGAAGCGCATGGTGGGCGGGAGCCTGGGCTTCATGGTCAGGGCCAAGCTCTGCGTGAGCGTGGGGGCGAACCGCATCCTCGTGCGCGTGGACAAGGAGGCCCGCCTCAAGCTCCTCAAGAAGCCCGGGGCCCGGCCCATGAAGATGGGCGGCAAGACGCTCAAGGGCTTCATCTTCATCGACCCGGCGGGCTACCGCACCGAGGCGCAGCTCAAGGGCTGGATCCGGCAGAGCCTGGACGCCATCTCCTCCCTGCCCGCCAAGAAGAAGGCCACGCCCCGCCGCAAGAAGAAGTGACGCGCCGCGGCCGATGCCGCCCGCCGGCTGCTCGCGCCTCTACCACTTGCACTTTGCAAGTGGTATTGCTATAGCTACGGACGAATCATCGGCAGCGGACAGGAGGAGCGTGGCCAAACTCAAGTCCCAGGCGCACCGGTCCGGGTGCCCCATCAACCTCACCCTCGAGATGCTCGGCGACAGCTGGAGCCTCATCGTCATCCGCGACGTGATGTTCGGGAACCGCCGCCGTTACGGCGAGCTCCTGGAGGGCTCCGAGGAGGGCATCGCCTCCAACATCCTGGCCGACCGCTTGCGGCGCCTGGTGAAGAGCGGACTGCTCTCGCGCCGGCCCGACCCCTCCCACAAGCAGAAGGTGATCTACAGCCTGACGGAGAGCGCCATCCAGCTGGTGCCACTCCTCGCCGAGATGGGCGCCTGGGGCCGACGGCATACGCCGGTGTCGCGGGAGCTGTCGGTGCGGGCGGAGCTGCTGGAACGGGGCGGCCCGCCCATGTGGGAAGCCTTCATGGCCGAGCTGCGCAGCCTGCACCTCGGCGCGCCGGCGCCGCGGCGCTCGGTGATCGCGGAGTTGCGGAAAGCCTACCAACGCGCGCTCAAGGCGCGCAGACGCCGAGAGGAGTGATGGACATGAGGACCCAAGCGATCGCATGGTGTGTCGGCTGCCTGCTCGTCTTGCCCGGCATGCAGGCCCTGGCACAAGACCCGGCCCCGAAATACCCGAGCATGGCGCCCATCGGGCAATACCTGATGGACCGGGACGCGGAGATCGCGCTCGCGAAGAGCGCCGCCCCCGAATCCGTGTCGCGGGACGCCACCGTACTGGTGCTCGGTCCGCAGGGCTACGAGACGGCGCTGAAAGGCACGAACGGCTTCGTGTGCCTGGTGGCCCGCGGCTTCGTGGGCGCCTTCGACTGGCCGGAATACTGGAGCCCCAAGACCCGCGGCGCGGAATGCCTCAACCCGGAGGCCGCCCGCTCCATCCTGCCCTACCACGAGCTCAGGACCCGCCTCGCCCTAGCGGGCGACAGCCGGGACCGGATCATCGCGGCGGTCCGGGCGGCGCTGCGCGACGGCAAGCTCCCGGCCCTGGAACCTGGCGCGATGAGCTACATGATGGCCAAGAGCTCCTATCTCACGGACGCAGGCAACCACAACGCACCACATGTGATGTTCTACGTGCCGGTGGCGGATCAGGCCGACTGGGGCGCGAACCGATCAGGCTCACCCGTGGGCTCCGGCCCCTTCTGGTTCTTCTCCGAGAGCCTGAACCGGAAGTACCGGGACCTGCCCACGATCCGCGTGTTCACGGTGGGCGTGGCCGACTGGTCCGACGGGACCCCGGCTCCGGAACACCACCATGCCTCCTAGGCTGAGGAGAACCCCATGAGAAAGCTGATCTATGCCATCAACATCACTTTGGATGGCTGCTGCGATCACACGATAGTGACGCCGCCCGACGAAGGGCTGATGGACTACTACACGCAGCTGGTGCGGAACTCCGGCACCTTCGTGTACGGGCGCACCACCTATCAGCTGATGGTCCCCTATTGGCCCGACATCGCCAGGAACCCGCCTGAAGGCGAGTCGAAGGCGGACATCGAATTCGCCAAAGCCTTCGACGCCGTCAGCCAGATCGTCGTCTTCTCACGGACGCTGGACGAGATTCAAGACAAGAAAGCGAGGGTCGTCCGCACCGGCCTGCGTGACGAGACACTCAAGCTGAAACAGGAACCCGGCAAGGACATCATGACCGGCGGCGTGGATATCCCCTCGCAGCTCATGGCGCTCGACCTGATCGATGAATACCGCATCGTGGTCCAGCCGATCATCGCGGGAGAAGGGCGGCGCTTGGAGCCCGCCAAGCTACAAGAAAGTCTGCATTTGAGACTCGTGGAGTCGAAGACTTTCAAGCGCGGCGGCGTCGCGCTACATTACGGGAAACGATGAGCGGCTCGGCCCGCCCGATGCCCGAGACGTGATCTGCCCCATCAACCTCAGACCAAGGAACAACACGTGAAGATGAGGTCTTCGACGATCGCTTGCGTATCCCTCCTGGCCATCGCCTTCGTCTCGCCGCTCGGCGCCCTGGCAGACGGCGGCGACATGGACAAGGGCCTGCCCGCCTACACCGCGGACGGCCAGCTCAAGCCACCCACGGGCTTCTACAACTGGGTGTTCCTGACCTCGGACCTGGGGATGAGCTACAACGAGGGCGGCGGCTCCCCGGACCACCCGCCGTTCTCCAACGTGTTCGTGAACCCGGCTGCCTACAGCAGCTTCCTCAAGACCGGCACCTGGCCGGAGCATACCCTGTTCGTCAAGGAGTTCCGCGCCTCCGCCACCCAAGGCTCCATCAACCGGCACGGCTTCTTCCAGACCGGCGGACGCGCCGCCATATTGGTGCATGTGAAAGATTCGAAGCGCTTCAAGGGCGGCTGGGGTTTCTTCAGCTTCGATGGACAATCACCGCAACCGGCGACCGAAATCCCCCACGACTCCGCCTGCTACTCCTGCCACCTGGACCACGGCGCGGTGGACACCACCTTCGTGCAGTTCTACCCCGAGATCCTGCCTATCGCGATCCAGCACTCCACCCTAAGCAAGGGATATCTCGCGGACGAAGCGAAGACGAAGCAGTGACCCGGGAAGCAGGCAGAACGTCATCGCCGACGGGAACCGGAAAAGCGAAAGCCAGCTAGAAAGGCAGGCGAAGCCGGACATCTCGATGGCGACGGCGCGGATGGACCATAGATAGGCCCAGCCCACCGACCGCCATCAGCGCATAACGCCGCCAGGACGAGGAATGGCCGAAGCGCAGGTCCGACCCGAGGTGCCAGATGACGCGCCGCATCCGCGAAATAAATGCCGCCGAGCGCGCTATTACCGCCTTCCGCCTACATACATCACCCCCAAAAGCGAGGATACTAAACAGAGGGTTTTCTTAATCCGGCACCGCGGCACCGCGCCGGCTTCCCTATGGACCCAGGCTTCCATGCCCATCTCCTTCTTCTCCCGCAAACCCCCGGAGACACCGCCCGCGCCCGCCGCGGAGACGCCGCGCCCGCCCGAGGTTTCCTATGACCCGGGTCTGGTGGCCGCGCTGACCAAGCAACACTGCGACATGGCGCTGCTCCTGGACAAGGCCAAGGACGCGGTCCGGACGCACCGCTACGACGACGTGCAGGCGACGCTCGACCAGCTCAGGACCGAGATCGCCGAGCACATGCGGCGCGAAACCGACGAGTTGCACGCTTACCTCACCGCCCGCATCACGAGCGAGGACCGGCTCGCCATCCTGAAGGACATGCACGCCGGCGCCTTGCGCACCGGACGCGCCTTGGAAGGCTTCCTCAAGCACTACGGCGGCTATCCGGTCAATGAGCGCAACGCCGGCATCTTCTATAAGGAGATAGACGGCGTGGCCGCGGAATTCAACAAGTGGATCGGGCGGGAAGAGCGCGACGTATATTCCCTCTATCAGTCGCCCGAGCACTACTGATCCGGGTCCCCTCGCGGCCCCACCTCCACGCCGCTCCGCCGACGGAGCCCCATAAAGAAAGAGCCCCGCCGGGTGGCGGGGCTCTTTGGCATCAGATGGGCTGCGGGCTCACCAGCGCGGACGGCTGGCACCGCCACCGCCGGTGCGCGGCTTGTCCGTGGCGATGTTGACCCGGAGCTGACGGCCTCCCATATCCTTGCCGTTCTGCTCCAGCGCCTTCTCGGCGGACTGCTGGTTGGCGAAGGTGATGAAGCCGAATCCCTTGGGGCGCCCGGTGTCCCGATCCATGATCAGGAACAGTTCCGAAATCTCGCCGTACTGGGAGAAGACCCCGCGCAGCTGTGACTCATCGACTGAAAAGGGCAGGTTACCGACGTACAACTTATTCTGCTGTGACATTACAATTTCTCATTAGATAATAAAGATGTTGCTGCTACGGTCGTCGATAACAAGAAAACTAGGTCATCTCAGGCTGCGCACAACAGGTCTTTGTAGCAGGTTCGGTCCGATAAAGATATGAGAAACGGCATTCTCCCGGAAATATAAGCGCGAGGCTCCGGAATCCGGGCTCTACACGTGCATCCCGCGGACCGGCGGAACCCGTTTCGGTGACGCGGATCCGGTCCATGCGCAAGCCGCAGAGGCCTCCGCGCTCAAATAAACCTCGCCAGCGACGGCCGCGCGATGCGATTGGGCGTATGCTGACCCGAGGCCACTCTTCTTCACTACCCCTGTCGATTCGAACCCCTGCTTTCCCCTGTCTTCGGCATGGCAACGCACCGGTGATCGATGGCATCGAGAACCGCCATGTCGAGCGAAACCGTGAGCTTCCAGAACGGTGCGGAGACCTTCCGCATCCAATTCGACATCGTCCCGCCGCCCCCCGTGCCGGCCAGGCCCGTGGGTGCACCGCGCTCCTTCGCACCGGGCCCCAAGTTCCAGGTCGCCACCATCCGCGTGACCGACGTCACCGAAGGCGTGGGCGACGACGGGCGCAAGAAGAGCATCAACTTCAGCCGCAGCTTCGACACCCTGGCCCAGGCCAGGACCGGCGCGACCGAATACGCGAAGCGCATCATCCGGGAACAGATGCGGCCCAAGACCGACCCCGTGGCCTGAGCCCGGCGTCGCCGGGGTTGCATGATCCAGGTCAGCGCGCCCCGGGCCGCGCCCCGCTAGTCTCTTACGTGAGTGAAGCAAGAAGGGGCCTGAGACATGCAGGATGTGATGCGGGCCGCGCCCGAAGCCGGGCCGCCCTCCGGAAAGGATGAAGAGCGGCGTCTGAAATTCGCCCCGGATGCGGGCTTCCAGCGGGAATTGCGCCGCCGGGTGGAGGCCTTCGTGCATGCGCGGGGCATGCGGGAACGGGACTGCCCGCGCATGTATATCAAGACCGCCGTGGTGTTGACCGCCTTCGCGCTCGCCTACGTGCTGCTAGTGTTCTTCGCCCGCACCTGGTGGCAGGCGCTGCCGCTCGCGCTGCTGCTCGGGCTCGCCACCGCCGAGATCGGCTTCAACATCCAGCACGACGGCGGCCACAAGGCCTACTCCCGCCGGCCCTGGGTCAACCAACTCATGGCCATGACCCTCGACCTCGTGGGCGGCAGCTCCTATGTATGGCGCTGGAAGCACGTGGTGTTCCACCACATGTACGTGAACGTCAGCGGCCACGATACCGACATCGACCTCGGCCTCTTCGGCCGCCTCTCCCCCGCGCAGCCGCGCCGCGCCGCCTACCGCTGGCAGCAGTGGTACCTCTGGCCCCTGTACGGCGTGATGGTGATCAAATGGCACTTCTACGACGACTTCCGCGACGTCGTCACCGGCCGCATGGGCGTGCACCGCTTCCCGCGCCCGCGCGGCTGGGAGCTCGTGCTGCTCGTGGGCGGCAAACTCGTGTTCCTCACGCTCGCCTTCGGCATCCCGCTGCTGTTCCACCCCTTCTGGACGGTGCTGCTCTTCTACGGCATCAGCGCGGGCGTGGTGGGCGTGGTCCTGAGCGTCGTGTTCCAGCTGGCCCACGCCGTGGAGGAAGCGCGTTTCCCCGCGCCGCCGCCCGGCGGCGGCCGCCTGCAGGAATCCTGGGCCGTGCACCAGGCCGGCGCCACCGTGGATTTCGCGCGCGGCAACCGCTTCCTGTCCTGGCTCGTGGGCGGGCTCAACTTCCAGATCGAGCACCACCTCTTCCCGACCCTCTGCCACGTGAACTACCCGGCCATCGCCGACATCGTGGAGCGCACCTGCCGCGAATACGGCGTGCCCTACGCGGCCAACCCCAGCTTCCGCGCGGCGGTGGCCTCGCACTTCCGCTGGCTCAAACGCATGGGGACGGCCGACGCGGCCGGATGAGGCGAGCCGGGACCGGCGGGGGACGGAGACTCAGTTCGTGGGGCGGCCGATGTATTCCGGCTGCTTCACGTCCTTGCGCTGGCGCGTGATGATCTGGATCGCGTAGTGGAACGCCGCGGCCGCGGCGTCTTCCTCGCGCGGATAACGGCCCTGCATCGGATAGTGGGTCGCCCAGACCTTGTCTTCCAGCACGCTGATGTAGAGCACCGGGTTGAAGTTGTCCGAACCGCCCTCCCGTTCGCTGCCGGCGGCGATCAGATACTTGCCTGTCTGGGTGAATTTGATGTCCATGCAGCGCTCCTTGACCTCTGCACAGCATACGCCCTTTGCACGCCCGGCGCTCGCGCACGACGGCGCAACACGGACGGGCGTGCAACGCGCCGTGCGGGCGAGCTGCTCGCGGGGCGGAAGGATCTCGGCGCACGGGGTGCGGACCTCTCTTGCAGCGGCGATGTCGCAGGCCGTGTTTATATCAAGGCTTCGGCAGGTTCGTGCACGCCTAGTACGCCACCTCGGCGTCCTTGAACGCGTTCACGTTGAAACCCATGACACTGGTCTCGCTGGGGATGATGACGTAGGCGTAATCCACGCTCTTGGATGGCGCCGTATCCACCGCCACCGCCGTGATTTTCTCGGTGGCCGCCGCCTGCCGTGAGACTCGACCGCTATCCAGTGCTGCCCACCGGGATCTCTCCCGCGATCAGCCCCGCTCCAGATCCAGGCCGGGCTTGCGCAGCGAGGCATCAGCGGCTCTTTCCCCGTCCGCGTTCAACGCCGCGAATCTCCGCGCGTAGCCGGGGTCCCGGAACGAGAACGCGTAGTAGGGCATCTTGTCGACGACCTTCACATAATCGGGATAGAGGATGCTCCGGGTCACCCAATAGACGGTCGCCCCGATGAGGGCTCCCAAGACGATGAGAGACACGGGCACGCCGGCGCCCGGGATCATGAACAGATAGCCCACGTAGCCCATGAGACCCATGAAGAGGACCCCGGCAACGTGGACCCAGAGCGGCGTCGAGAACCTGAAGCGGTGCCGGCAGGCCTTATGCATGGGCACCTGGAAAGTGGCGCCCGTGGGAAGGTCGATGGCGCCTCCCAGCGAGATCCTGTAGGTGACATAGCTCCTGAGGTCGCGCATCTCGTCGCAAGCCGCACCGCAGACCACGCACTCCGCCGGCCACTTGGGCAGGTGCCCCGCCGGGCGGAGCAACACCCTGCGGTTTGCGGGTATATCCGTCGCGCCGTCCATAGATCCCCTTTCCCGCCACTCGACGGTTCATCCATCCCCGATCCGATACAGCAGGATTGCAGCACAACGCAGACGCGCCGGCTACCCGCCCCATCGGCCTCCATCCCCGCCATCCGGCGAAGGGGACGGAGACCGCGGCCCGGAAATAAATAATTACCGGATTCGACCCTTGTTTCCCCGTCCCGTGCCGACGATTCCCGCGGCCACAGCAGCCTCTCGCCGCGTATCTACTTCAGCGCAAAGGGAGTAAGGTTCAGGCCTGCCACATTCGTTTCCCATTCCCACATGAAACCGAGGATGCGAACCGCGCGCGGCAGCGGCGGCGGAGAGAGGTATCGCGCGCCCACGATCTTGTGGGCACGAATTCGCCTCACGCTCTCCGCGCCGGGACGAATCACTTGGAGAATGACCATGAACGAATTCAAAGTCTATGACATCAACAGCGCCCCGTCCGATTCACGCCTCGATCTCGAGAAGATCAAGCTGAATCACGGCAACGTCCCCAACGTGTACGCGGTGATGGCCGAATCCCCCAACCTGCTCAAGGCTCACGTGGCGCTCAAAGAGCTCTTCGAGAAGGCCACCCTCAACAAGCAGGACCGCAAGCTCGTGCTGCTCACCATCAGCCGCGAGATCGGCAGCCCCTACGACATCGCCGTCCACAGCGGCGCGGCCGAGAAGCACAACGTGCCGGCAGACGTCATCGAGGCCGTCCGCTCCGGCGCCCCGATCAAGGACAAGAAGCTGCAGTCCCTGCGGTCCTTCGCGGCCAACGTGGTGCAGAAGCGCGGTGCGGTGGCCGAGAGCGACGTCAAGGACTTCCTGGCCGCGGGCTACACCCGTGCCAACGTCCTCGAGATCGTGCTGGCCGCCGGCATGGTGAGCCTGACCGGCTACACCAACCAGATCGCCGGGACACCGCTCGATGCACAGTTTGAGCCGAAGGTTTGGAAGAAGGCGAGCTAACGCGCGCTGGAGTACGAACTTTGCGGTTCAACGGGGCGGGCGACCGCCCCGTTTCTACTTGAGATCTCCCGCACGATGGAGGGACATCCGCATGGATCAGCATGAACACCAACCCGACGACACCCCCGCCATCGAGGCGATGTTGAACGAAGGCGGCCGCATCCAGACAGGCAACTTGCGCCGCGCCGCCACGGCACGCGATGCCTCGCGGCCCTTAAGCCCGCAAGACCCCACGCCGCCGCGCGCACCGCGATCCCAAGGAGAACCCCATGCGTAAGACCCGCCCCCGTCTCCACGCCCTCTGCGGCCTGCTGCTGTGCCTGCCCGCCTTCGCGGCCCATGCCGCGGCGCCCTGCGACAGCGCCGCCGTCAGCGCCCTCTTGCCCGCCTTCCGGATGCCTGCCGACGTGCACATCACCTGGACCGAGAGCACCGCGACCACCCATTCCTCCTCGCAATACTTCCTGCTGCACACCACCAGGAGCCTGAACCGGAACGACCCGAACGGCCTCTCCCAGATATTCGAGGCCCAGCTGCAGCTGCTCGGATGGCACGAGCCCAATGCCGACATAAGCAGCAACCGATTCACCAGCACCTGGGTCCTGAACGATGCGCGTTGCGGCACCCTGCAAGCCAGCTTCGACATGCTGCAAGTCGCCGGCAAGGAAGACGACTACTACGGAATAGTCCAGATCGTGAGACCGTGACCGGCACGTGCCGGGCGCAGCATCCGCCTGTGAGCGATGCAAGCGCGGTCGGCGGCGAAGCCGGCCA
>Ga0187815_10001632_pt1 | contig 10617 bp, 11 predicted proteins | sample NC_S_5_FD_132962 | JGI IMG/M metagenome (GOLD analysis project Ga0187815, IMG submission 132962) | Wetland sediment microbial communities from Neuse River Estuary, North Carolina, USA - ASW-S_5 | ecosystem: Environmental > Aquatic > Freshwater > Wetlands > Sediment | place: USA: North Carolina...
ACCGCACCTTCGCCACGGACTCGATCGCCTCAATGATCTTCGTGTACCCCGTGCAGCGACACAGGTTCCCCGAGATGGCCCGCTCGATCTCCGCGCGGCTGGGGTGGGGGTTGGCAGCGAGGAGCGCAGTGGCCGTCACGACGAATCCCGGCGTGCAGAAACCGCACTGGGTCGCGCCGTGTTCGACGAAGGCGTGCTGGACCGGTGAGAGTCCCTGCGGGGGCGAAAGGCCCTCGACCGTCTCGACCGAGCGCCCCTCGACCAGGCGGGCGAGGGTGAGACAGCTCAACGTCGGTCGCCCGTCCACGAGGACGGTGCAGCACCCGCAGGTCCCGAGGTCGCAGCCCCGCTTCGTCCCCGTGAGGTTGAGGTCCTCGCGCAGGAGGTCGAGGAGGATCCGGGACGGTTCGCAATGAACCGCGGCCGGGTGACCGTTCAGTCGGAAACTAAGGGGACCGCGAGACGGCATGGTCCTCCCGCGCGGACGGCCGGGCATCCCGCGCTCGCGCCCGTAGGTTGTTCGGGTGCATCTCGGCCACGAGCTCGGCTATGATGCTGACCGCGATCTCGGCCGGCGTCTCGGCTCCGATCTCGATCCCGACCGGTGACCGGACCCGAGCGATCGCTTCGCGCGGGATGCCCCGCTTTCGGAGCTCGGCGAACATGTGCTCTCGCTTCGAGGCGCTCGCGATGAGACCGATCGAGTTCGGGAACCGGTCGATCGCGCTCGCGAGCACCTCGAGGTCTTTCATCGCGTCGTAGCCGAGAAGGTAAAGGTGGGTGAACGTCGGAGGGTCGAAGCGTTCCCAGAGACGGTCCGGAGGGACGACCTCCCGGCGGTCGGCTTGTGGGAATCGGTCGGGGCCGACCCAATCCGGTCGGTCGTCCGCGACGCTGAAGTCGTACTCGAGCGTCGGCAAGAGGTCCGCGAGCGCCCGAGCGACGTGACCCCCTCCCCAGAGGAGGAGGTTCGGATGGGCCGCGACGTACTCGATGGCGATCTCGACCGAGCCGCCGCATAAGCTCGGGAGTCCTCCGGGCGTCCAGGCCTGAAGGTCGAAGTGATGCAGGTCTCCGGCGCGAGTCTCGAACGCGGTCCGGGCGAGCTCCTTGATCCGTTCCTCGAGCGCCGCGCCTCCGACCGTTCCGAGCGTCGAGCCGTCGGATTGGAGGATCATGGAAGCGCCCGTCTTTCCGGGCACGGAACCGGTCGCCTTCACTACGGTCGCGCGGACGAACGGGAGATGGGCCTCCATGAGGCGGAGCGCTTCCCGGGTGAGCCGACGATCCATCACTCCTCCCCTCGGCTCAACCAATCGTCGTGGGCCGCTCGATATTCTTCGGGGGTATCGACGTTGGCGAGGACCCCGGGGTCGTCCACCGGTACGCGTCGCACCTGAGGGCCGAACTCAGGGAGGAGAGAGCGGACCGGAGCGTCGGCCCGCAACTCGAGCAGGTCGCGCCGGACGATGGAGCGCCAGACCACCGGATGACCCCCGTGACCCTCGTAGGTCGGGATGAACCAGACCCCGACGGCGTCGCTCTCCAGGTACGACGTGAGGACCCCCACGGTGCGGCGGGAAACGAACGGATGGTCCACCGGCCAGAACAGGACGTCGCGGTCCACGGGAAGGGCCATGAGTCCGGCTTGGACGGACGCCGTGCGTCCCTCATACCACTGCTCGGCCTCCACCACATCGACCGGGAGGTCTCGGAGCTCGTGCGTAATCACCCCGGGGTGGGCGCCGACCACGACGACGACCGGGTCGAAACCGGACTCGAGGGATACTTCGGCTACTCGCCGGACCGCCGACCGCTCACCGGCCCGGAGCAGCGCTTTCGGTAGTCCCCCGAAACGACTCGACTCCCCTGCGCTGAGGATGAGCGCCGCGGTCGTCATGGTGCGATCGAAACCCCTCGAGGTTCCAAGTCGCACTCACGCCGCATGAGATAGTTAAGCCCGCGGCCGACCGGACGGGCGACCGAGGCACGCTTCCTCGCGATGCGACGAAGACGGGACCAGTTCGGGAGTCGTCGGGCCTCCCCGCATCGAGGCAAAATCGTGCCCTCCCTCAATAAAATGGGGTTCGACTTTAAATAGCTCGGCCGAGTGGCCGCGCCGCTCCATGACCCATCCAAACGACGTCCCCCCCTCGGTCCTTCTGCCTCAGCTCGCGACCGAGCTGCGCAACCGTCAGGCGGTGGTGCCGCCGCCGTGGGCGACCTTCGTCAAGACCGGGGTGCACAAACAGCGAGCTCCCGTCCAGACCGACTGGTGGTACCTCAGGAGCGCCTCGGTCCTTCGGAAGATCTACCTCCAGGGCTATGTCGGGATCGCTCGACTGAGCGCGGAGTACGGCGGGAAGCGCGACCGCGGAAGCGCTCCGTACCACGCCCATTCCGGCTCCCGCGCGATCCTTCGAGAGATCGTCCACCAGCTCGAGAAGGCCGGCCTCGTCCAGCCGTACAAGACGCGCGGCCGACGGCTCAGCGCGGCGGGCGAGAAACTGCTCACCGCGGTCTCCACGGACGTGCTCAAGAAGCTCGCCGCGACCCGTCCCGAACTCGCCAAGTACCTCTAGTGAGTTTGTGGTACACGCGGGGGGAAGTGTTCGATGGCCTACGGAGAGGACGCCGAGCTCGCCGAACTGAGGCGACGGCGAATGCGCCAGCTTCAGGACATGCAGTCGAACGAGGCCGCGAACGCGCAGGCCTACGCGAACCAGGAGGCCGAGATGCAGCGTCGCGAGGCCGAGCGTTCGGAGGTCCTTCGGCGCATCCTGACTCCCGAGGCGCGCGAACGACTCGGTCGCATCCGGCTCGCCAAACCCGAGGTGGCCAGTGCGGTCGAACAGCAGCTGATCGCACTCGCCGCGAGCGGACGGATCCAGCGCCAGGTCGACGACGCGACCTTGCGGAGCCTGCTCGAGCGGATCGCTCCGGAGCGTCGAGAGATCAACATCACACGACGGTAGGCGGTAGGATCGATGGCAAATCGTAGGAAGAGTCTCGCGCGCAAGACCCGGCTGTTCCGGGTCGTGAAAGGGAATCGCCGCGTGCCGGCCTGGGTGATGCAGCGCACGAGCCGGCGGGTGACGCGCCATCCGAAGCGCCATACGTGGAAGCGCGGGCATCTGCACAAGTGAGGGAGGAGGGGGAAGATGGCACCGAAGAAACCCACTCGCCACGCGGAGGAGTTGGAGCGGGAGTACGTCATCCCGCTTCGGGCGAGCATGCATCAACCGTCTCGTCGACGGCGCGCCGGTCATGCGCTCGAGACGGTTCGTCGCTTCGTCGTCCGCCACATGAAGGGTAAGCCCGAGGACGTCTGGATCGACCCGCGGCTGAACGAGCACATCTGGGAGCGCGGCATCCAGCACGTTCCCCGTCAGGTCCGGGTCAAGGCGATCCGGTTCGAGGACGGCCTGATCGAGGTCGACATCCTCGAGGCTGAGTAGCCTCGTCCGCGGGAGACGCCTCGCGTGCCCGTCGGTCGGACGCTTTTCGGCGGAAGCCCCTACCTCGGCGTCTACCTGCGCGTCGGCGAAACCCACGCGCTGGCGCCCCCGAACATTCCCCATGCCCTCGCGCGGGAGGTCGAGCGATTGTTGGGCGTACAGGTGCTGCCCACGAGCATGCCCGATTCCGAGGTCGTCGGCGCAATGATCGCATCGAACTCGAAAGGGATCGTGATCGGGGATGAGATCGATGCGACCGACCGGCGTTCGCTCGAAGCCGTGGCTCCGGTGACCGTGGTGCGCTACCGATTGAACGCGATGGGAAACAACATCCTCGCGAACGATTCCGGAGCGCTCGTCCATCCGGAGTTCTCGAACGAGGGGGTCGCCCAGATCTCGAGGGCGCTCGGCGTGCCCGCGGAGCGGGGCACCGTCGCGGGTCTCGGCACGGTCGGCATGGCGGGAGTGGCCACGAACCGCGGCGTGGTCCTCCACCCGAAGGCCACGGAGCGGGAGGCGTCCGCCGTCCGAGCGCTCCTCGGGGTGCCCGTGCACCGGTCGACCGCGAACTTCGGCGTGCCGATCGTCGGAGCGTGCCTGGTGGCCAACTCCCGGGGGATCCTGGTCGGTCGTCCCACGACCCCCGTGGAGATCGTGCACCTTCAAGAAGGGCTCGGGATCTACGACTAGCGAGTACGCCCAACGGGCGAACCGGTTCGGCGGGCTAGGTGCCGCGCTTGCGTTTCACGTACCGGACCGCGTAGCCGGCGATCCGGTTCGCGAGCTTCTTGTGAACGACCTGCCACTTCCCGTCCACGTTGACCCCGAGGTCGGTCAGTTCGAGCACCTTCTGTTTGTTGTGCGCGAAATCTCCGGTGAAATCGTCCGGATAGTGACGGATCAGCTCGATCGCGACCCGTTTGATGTACGTCTGCCGGATATTGCCCATGCGGGCGGTGCCGACCCAGGTGACGGTTATAACCTTGTCCGGGCGAGCCGCTCGCGACCTCAGGGTTCGCGGACCGCTGAGGTTACTTCGCCTCTCGTACCATCGATTCCGGGTCGCAACTCTGGGTCCCCGATGGATCGCGAACCGCTGCGACCCGTAGCCCTCCCGTCGGGTGCCGGAGGCGTCCTCCACGGACCCGCGGAAGCTCGCCGGTCGAGGGGACACCGGCGGAAGCCACAAATACCCTGTCCGAGGTGAATAATAGCGTGCGACATAGCGGAGCCGTCCGGGAAGGCTCCCGGGCGCTGATCTTGGACCGTTCCTGAACGGGACGGGCAGTGAGACGATGATGGAGGAAAACGCCGCGCCGGCGGCGGCCCCGCCGCGGGAACGGAACGTGCTCTTGCTGGACCTCTCGAAGAGCATGCTCGCGCCGCTCCCCGAACCCCAGAACGGGCACGCGGAGCACCAGAAGATCGAGGTCGCCCGGACCGCGGTGTTTCGCATTCTCCAGGACGCCGCGACGTCCAGCACGCTCTTCGGCCTCGTGACCTTCACCGAGACGGTTCGAGTCCCCGTGCCGCTCGGGGAGATCCGGAAGGAGAACCTCCCCTACATCGAGAACCTGATCTCGATGCTCGCGCCGAGCGGCCGCTCGGCGATCTGGGACGCCATGGCGGTGGGGGCGGACCTGCTCCGCATGGGCACGGACGGGGTCCGCGGGAACCTCGTACTCGTCACGGACGGTTGGGATAACGCCTCTCAGCGGTTCGACGTGCGAGCGTCCCCCGAAGCGCCGATCGCGGCCGGGAGGCTCGACCTCGGACCCTACATGCTGCCCGCGAACTCGCACCTCACGCTTCGCATCATCGGGATCGGTAACGGTGCCGAACGGGACAAAGGCGTGGACGCCGGGCGGATGAACCTACTGCTCGCCCAGCTCACCGACCGCGCGCAGCAGCTCGGGCTTCCGCCGGCGTTCAGCTTCCAGGAGGTCACCACCGGCTCCGCCCTGTTCGCCCAGATGGTCCACGCGTTCATCGACGTCGGGTACGAAGGCGACCAAGCGATCGAGGAACTCCACCCGGAGGAGCTCGCTCGTCACGCGGCGAGCGCTGCGCGGGCGCTCAAGGAGCCCCAGCAGCACGCCACGGTCTCCCGCATCCAAACCCGTCGACTTCCGCCGCCTCCCGCCGCGGAAGCCGCCTACCGGGAGGCGCCGGAACTGGAGATCGACGTGCTGGCGACCGGTCCCGCGGGGGCCCCGGCTTACCTCAAAGAGCGGTACGGTCCGTTGGGCGAGATCGTCGAGGCCTACCTGACGAGCCAGTACGACCGCGCGCTCCAACTGCTCGCCCGTTCCCAGGCGGTGCTCCCTGCGGTCACTCGTCTGTATTGGGAGGCCCGGGTGCAGTTCGCCCGCCACGCCGTGGTCGAGGCCGCCCGCGCCCTTCTCCAGGCGTGGACGGAGGCCGATCGACTCCCCGAAGCCTCCCAGGTCCCCATCCTCCGTCGCCTCGCGATGCTTCAGGCCCGGATGCAGAACGACAAGGAGACGGAAACCCTCGTGAGGTTCATCGATAATGCGGAACACGGCCTCGTCCAGAGCGATCCCGTGACCCGCGAACGGTTGATGGGCCTGTTCGGGAAGTTGATGGAGCTGCGCGGGACCTATCAACTGACCCGGCTCGCGGGGGAGGGCGACCTCCAGGATGCGGCGCTGAAGCACGAAGCCGCGGTGGAGGAGGTGTTCAGCCTCCTGCAGGACGCGCGCTTGGACCTGTCCGTGGGCGGCCCCGTGATCGAAGGCGCATTGGACTTCATTGAAATATGCCTGGCGGAGATGCGGTAGGGGTCGGTGCGATGGCGGAGGTCAAGGTCACCACCCGAACTCGTCGAACTGCCGCCTCAAAACGAGAGGCGAAGCCGTCCGTCGACACGACCCGGATCGCGGTGGTAGGGATTCCCGCGTCGGGCAAGACGACCTACTTCCGATTCCTGTCGGGCCACTTCGGTCTCAACCTCCCGATCCTCTACATTCCCTCCCGGGCCGACAACGGCACGCTCCCGCTCTACGGGGACCTCGAAAACGACGTGGCGCTCGAGGAGACGACCTACGAGACCACCGACCCGACCGACCCCGAGGGAAGCCTCGAGACCACGACCCGATTCTACGTCAACCGCCCGATGGAGGACCGACGCAAGCTCTGGGTGGAGCTCAGCGCCGGCCGCGAGGACCAGGGGATCCTGACGAAGTACCCGCTCCCGACGAAGTTCAACCAGTTCGTCGAGATGAAGATGCGCTTCCGCTACGGGGCGCCGGGCGGCGAAGCCGGCTCTCGCCCGATGGAACTCCAGACGATCGATGAGGCGGGGGGGATCATCTCCGACTACTTCACCTACGACCGACTGTGGCTCGACACCGTGGAGGCCGAGGTCTCCGAGAAGACGTGCCGGGTGATCCCGCACTTCGATTCGTGGCGACCGGATCGGCGCGACCTCTGGCGCCGGGGGCTCACCCTGCTCGGCCGGTTCGTCACGGGCGCCGATGCGATCATCCTCCTCCTTTCCCCCGCCCTCGCATCGCTGCGCGACCAGGCGCAGCAGGTCAATCTCGCGCGGGGCGTCTTCCGCTACGTGAAATCCCGCAACCTACCGTTGGTCATCGCGATCTCGAAGTCCGACAAGCTGAAGGAGTTCTACAGCGAAATCGAGCAGGCGGTCCGCGAGCGGACCTTCCTCAGCACGTTCGACCCGGTCGATTTCCTCCTCCGCCGCGACGGCGCCGGCATGGGGACGATCCTGGTGGCCCAGGAGGGCCGAGGCCTCTCCACGAAGGAGGACGTGTTCCTCGTGTCGAGCGCGGTGTCGACCGGCGAAGGCCACCCCCTGTTCATCGGGGAGAGTGGCGAGGAGTCCCCGAGCGCCGGCACTCAGACGATGGGCGTCCCGGTGATGGTCAACACGACCCTCCCGCTCGCGCGGGCATGTGAGCGCGTCCTCGAGCGGCGTGCGACGAAGGGGGGCTGATGGCAGACACCGTCTCCACGACCGTCGGGGGGCTCGCACCGGTCGCGGTCGTCTGGTGCCGCCAGGTCGACAACGAGGCGGAGAGCCCGGGGTACACGACAATCCCCGAGGAGTTCCCGGGGCGGCACGAGACGCTCGAAGCGATCCGGGTCATCGGCAACCTCACGGTCAACGTCGCCGACACGCACGACTACTGGGACCCGGACCCCTCTCAGCCGCTCTCGTACTACCCGAACCTGTTCCTCTACCCGGCCGCGAACGGCCGGTACACCTGCGTCGGTCGCATGTTCCTGTCGACCGAGGACCGCCCGCGCCTCGGGATGAAGACGCTCGTCTTCACGACGGCCGAGCTGGTGGCCAGCGGCGAGTTCGGGCCGGCTGTGCTTCGCGCCCACGCCACGATGGGTGGCAAGTCGCTGCCCGCCCGCGTGAGCGCGGAGCCGGATGCCTCCGTCTATCAGGCGGTCGGAGAGGGTTTCCTCTTCCACCGCGGGACGACCGAGCCGGTCGTCGTCGTCGCCGCGGAGCAGTGGGAGGCCTCGGCCCAGGTGGTCCTCGACTTGGTGCGCCTCCTGCCGACCTCCCTCGTGGCCCTCGGAGCGTTCCTGGTCTTCCCCTATTTCCTTCCGGAGGCGAAGATCAACATGCACGAGTTCACCGAGCAGGTCCCCCTCGCGCTCGCGGTGATGCGTGTGCCGAGGGGCGAGGCTCAGGGAGAACGGCATACGAAGCGGATCCAGGGGTGGGAAGCCGCCCCGGTCGCGCTGCGGAACCTCACGAGGCTCGCCGTGCCGAAAGGGAAGGAGAACCTTCCCCTCGTCCTTCAGTACGCTCGGGACCACCTCGAACAGAAGGTCGTCGAGGTCGCTCGACGCGTCGACCTGGTCGAAGGGAACCGCACGCGAGCCGAGCTCCACGACGCCGAGCGCCAGGCCGGCCGGGACCGTCGCAAGGAGATGTGGCGGATCGGAACGGCGATGGAGACGGCGGCGCTCCTTCTGACGCGGCCCAAGGGGCGGTCGGTGCCGATGTCCGGCGAGGCCGCGAAGCGCGCCACCGAGTACCTCCAGGCGCAGCCCTCGATCCCGGTGCTCCGGGTCCCCGAGGTGAGCCCCGGGCCGCTCTCCACCCCTCCGGCGACCGCTTCCGCTGAGGTCGTCTCCCAGCACCCACCCTGGCTCCAGCGACCCACGGAGATCCGCCTGCCACCCCCCGGCCCGGTCGCGGTCCCGGTCTCGGTCAGCGATGACCCGTCGTTTCACACCGCCGTGGCCCCCTCCCCGACGCCGGTCGCTCCCCCGTCCACCCCTCGGGAGCCGACCGCTCGTCCGGCCGCTCCGGCCACTCCACCCGCTCCCCTAGCTCCCGCGCTCTCGGACGTGGAGCTCGACGCTCGGCTCCGGCGACTGGTGGACCAGCGCATCGAAGAGGCGGCGCGCGCGAAACCGGCCGTCGCAGATACTGCTCCCGTCGAAGCTCGCCTCATGACGGCCTTGGACACCCGGATCCGGGAGTCCTCCGAGCAGGCCGCGCGCGCCCTGCTCAGCCTCCAATCCGATGTCGGCTCTCGCATCGCGGTGGTCGAGTCGCGCCCGGTCGTCGACCCGAGCGAGGTCAGCGCCGTGGTGGAACGGCGGGTCCGGGTGCAGGTCGAAGCCATGCTTTCCGACGTCGCGGAGAAGGTCCAGCAGGCCGTCCAAGCTTCCGGCGAGCTCTGGGCCGGACGTGTGCGCGACGAGCTCCATCAGTCCGTCGAAGAAGGGAAGGCCCACTCCGCCCGCGCCGAGGAAGACCTCCGCGCCGCCCTCGCCGCCCAGATCGACCTAGAGCTCCGTGAGACCAAGGAACAGGGGACCGCGCTTCGGGAGGAGATCGAAAGCCGCGTCCGCGAGGTGCTCAAGGAACGCGCGGTCGAGGTCGACCAGCGCCGGGTCAAGGAGGGAAGGGACCTCGAGCAGCGACTCGGGATCCTTCTGGATGGGCGGACCAAGGAGCTCGAAGCGCGTCTCATGGTTGCGGTGGCGGACCAGAAGGAAAAGCTCACCGGCATTCTGGACGAGCGCGTCGGCGCCGCCGAGCGCCGCCTCGGCGTCGAACGGGAGGTCCGGGTCTCCGAGGTCTCCGAATCGCAGACCCATGCGCTCGCGGGTCTCCAGGTCCGGCTGCAGGCGTATTTCGAACAGAAGCTTCGGGAGAACCAGGACCGAGAGCGCGAGAAGTACGTCGAGCTGCTCGCACGCCTCAAGGGCGAGCTCGAACAGTCGCTCGCGAAATCGATCGACTCGGCGAAATTCGACTCCGCGGTCCGCGAGCGCGTGAGCCAGTTCCTCGAGACGGCGCGGGCCGACCAGGGAAAGCATCTGGCCGCCGCGGTCGCCGATGCGGAGATTCAGCTCCGCAGCCAGTCCGAGGAGAACGTCCTTCGGCTCGAACGGGTCGAGACGAAGCTCCAGCAGCGAGAGGCCGAGGTCTTGCGGGTCGAACGGGGGGTCCGTTCGGACGTCGAGGACCTCGACCGCCGGGTCCAGGTGTTGAGCGACCGGGTGCTTCCGCTCGTCCGGAAGACCTGGCTCAAGGTCGAAGAGCTCGAGAAGGGCGTCCCCGGTGGGTACGACTCCGACGGGAGGATCAAGGACCTTCGGCGAGAAGTGCTGCGTGAGCTCCGACGCGTCGAGGGAGAACTGCTCGAGCAGACGAGCGAGCTGAGGGACCGCCTGGAGGGAACGATCGCCCACCAGGGACGAATCTGGCTCAACCTGCTCAAGCAACTTTCGAGCGAGAGCGACCAGATGTCGAACGACCTTGCGGCCGGGCCCCGAAGCGCCTCCCGGTCGGCCCGCGACCCCACCGACAGCGCGAACGACGACTACCTCGCGAACGACCTCAGCACCCCGATCGCGTATTCACCGTTTGCCGAGGACCCCCCGAATCCGATGAGCCCGACGACGGCGGGACCCGCGACCGAGGAACGGGAACCGCGCCGGCGTCGCCGGCCTTAGGCCGCGGGGCGGGTCGGACAAGGCTAAGCCCCGGCGGGCGCTGGCTACCCTTCGTGGCGAGCGAGGACGACCACCGCCACTGCAAGGTCTGCGGTCGCGTGTGCGACGTCAGCGCGGACACATGCGGCCGAACCTGCGCGGAACGCAGGGCCGCCCAGCTCCAGACGAAGAAGACCTACAC
>Ga0187815_10001633_pt1 | contig 10617 bp, 9 predicted proteins | sample NC_S_5_FD_132962 | JGI IMG/M metagenome (GOLD analysis project Ga0187815, IMG submission 132962) | Wetland sediment microbial communities from Neuse River Estuary, North Carolina, USA - ASW-S_5 | ecosystem: Environmental > Aquatic > Freshwater > Wetlands > Sediment | place: USA: North Carolina...
GTCCAGCCGGGCGAGGGCGCCCGGCACTCGACGACCACGTTTGATATCCAAGGCGAAATTGAGTTCCGCAATCTCAATTTCGCTTACAACGGCGTGCCAGTTCTGAGCGACATCACCCTGCGCATTCCGGCCGGCTCGAGCCTGGCGATTGTCGGCCCGACTGGCTCCGGCAAGACGACTCTCGTCAACCTGATCCCGCGGATCTACGATGCCTCACCCGGAGCCGTGCTCATTGACGGCAAGCCCATTCGCGAGTTCGCGCTCGACACATTGCGCCGCAAGATCGGTTTCGTTCCGCAGGAAACATTTCTGTTCAGCGACACTATCCGCGAAAACATTGCCTTCGGCAAACACGACGCGCATCTGCCCGAAGTTCAAGCCGCGGCCGAAGCCGCCAGCATCGCCCAGGACATCGAGAGTTTTCCCGAGAGCTACAGCACCACGGTAGGCGAGCGCGGCATCACCCTGTCCGGTGGACAGAAACAGCGCGCCGCCATTGCCCGCGCCTTGCTGCGCAGCCCGCGCATTCTCATTCTCGACGATGCTCTTTCCAGCGTCGACACGCACACCGAAGACAAGATCCTCAATCACCTGCGCGAGATCATGCGCGGACGCACGACCATCTTCATCTCCCACCGCGTTTCCACTGTGCGCAACGCCGATCGCATCGCCGTCCTGCACCACGGACAGATCGTGGAACTCGGCACTCATGATGAACTGATCGCCCGCAACGGCTACTACACGGATCTCTACAACAAACAACTGCTCGAAGAAGAATTGGCCGAAGTCTAGCGCGTGCCTGACGAAAGTGAAAAGGTTTGCAGGGTCCAAATGGCCCGTCGGTCGAACATCGAACAGTAATCCTTGCTGATCCCCGCACGCCCTAAACGGCATAACCGTCTAATGCCGGCAGCATAAGCCCTGCCCAGAAACTATCTGGCTCCGTTGACATCCCATGGGCGGACGACGGTCGGTCCCGGAGGGACGTGCGAAAATAGCCCGCCCGTTCACCGGCGGGAATGCGCCATGCGCAAACTTCGAAGAGCCGGAGGCACGACTGGGTCGCACGCTGCGCCACCTTCGGCTTCCCGTTTTCACTTCGCCCGGGGGTGGGTCTGGTCGTAGACGTCCATCATGTGCTTGACAGAGAGTTGGGTGTAGCGCTGGGTAGTGGCCAGACGCTCATGGCCCAGCAATTCCTGGATGGCGCGCAGGTCGGCGCCTTCTTCGAGCATGTGGGTGCCGAAGGCGTGGCGCAAGGTGTGGGGATGCACGTCGGGGGAAAGGCCTTGGGCCACGGCGATCCGCTTGACGATGCGCCCGACGCTGCGCGTGGTGAGGCGGCCGCCACGCTGGTTGACCAGCAAGGCCGAGTTGGTTTTCTTCCGGGTGACCAGCAGTTTTTGCCGCCAGGGCAAATAGACCGCAAGTGCCGCGCTGGCCGATCCACCGAACGGGACATAGCGCTCCTTCTTCCCTTTGCCGCGGATCAGGATGGCTTCGTTGCTGATACGAATGTCCTCAAGGTTGATGCCGACCAGCTCCGAGTTGCGGATGCCGCAGCCGTAAAGTAATTCGAGCATCAGGCGGTCGCGCTCGGGGAAGGAAGCGACTTCCGGCATTTTGCCGTCAAGCACGGAATTGACTTCTTCGATGGTCGGAACGCGCGGCAGTTTCTTCGGCAGGCGCGGAGTCGACACGAGCTTGGCGGGATTCTGCTCAACCACTCCTTCCTGCGCCAGCCAGCGATAGAGCGACCGAACCGCGGCCAGTGTGCGGGCGACGGATGCCTTGCTGAGTCCTTTGTCATAGAGATGGGAAAGAAAACCGCGGATGGCGATGTGGTCGATGGCCTTCCATTGCCGTGCGCCGATATAAGCGGCGAAAGCATCGAGGTCGCCGGTGTAGGCCTTGACGGTATGCGCAGAGGCGTTGCGCTCGCGCAGGTGGCGGAGGAATCCGTCTGTGGCGCGCTCGACGGTGGTGCGCTGATGCTCTTTCACGACGCCGCCCCGCAGGCGAATGGCAATTCACCACAGAGACACGGAGGCACGAAGCAGAACAACGCCTTTGCTTGATCGTCATCCGGTTCTTGATCGTCATGCCGTCCTTGATCGTCATCCCGAACCCGATTGTCATCCCGAACGCAGTGAGGGATCTGCAGTTTTGTCGCGGGCCGACGAACTGCAGATCCCTCACTGCGTTCGGGATGACAAAATAAAGGTTCGGGATAACAAAATAAGGAACGAATGACATGACCAAAGAGGTTGCTTTTCTCCGTGCCTCCGTGTCTCCGTGGTGAATTCATCCTTTTGCCTTCGCCCTGGGATGATGTTTCGCGTACACGCTCTTCAGTCGGTCGAGCGCAACGTGGGTGTAAACCTGTGTGGTCGAAATGTCGGCGTGGCCAAGAATGGTCTGCACGGTGCGCAGATCGGCTCCGTTCTCTACCATGTGCGTGGCACAGGAATGGCGCAGCATGTGCGGGCTGGCGTGGCGTCCCGAGGCGAGTGATGCTTTGCCCACCAGTTGCCACACTCGCTGGCGCGTCAGACGGCGCGCGCCCGTGCCAATAAACAGCAGCGGAGAACTTCTTTTTCGGGCAAGCAGTTCCCTGCCACCCTTCAAGTATTGCTGCAAGGCCTGCTGGGCCGGAACGCCGAGCGGAACCATTCGTTCCTTGTCGCCTTTGCCGCGCACCAGAATGTATCCCATGTCGAGCTTCAAGTCTTCCAGGCGCGCGTCGGCAACTTCGGAGACGCGCACACCGCCGGCATAGAGCACTTCCAGCATGGCGCGGTCGCGCAGCGCCAGCGCCCGCGAGCGCGGCGTTTCGTTGCGTGGTTGGGTGGCCGCCAGCGTGGCCTCCACTTCGTCACGGCTGAGCGCCTTGGGCAGCACCTTCCATTGCTTCGGAGAGCCGATGTTGAGCGTCGGATCTTTCTCGATCTTTCCGTCGAGCAGCAGGTAACGATAGAGGTGGCGGATGGCGGAGAGCTTTCTTCCAACCGAGCGGCCGTCGAGCGAATTGGAAAACAATTCCTGAACGAAGTCGCGGACATCTTGCCGCCGAGCGCCAGTCATCGACTGCCGCCGTTTCTCCAGAAAATCGGCGAACTGGGTCAGATCGCTGGTGTAGGCCGCGATGGTCAGCTTGGCCGATCCGCGTTCTACCCGCAAGTAGTCAAGGAAGGCGGAAAGGATCCGGGTGTTGGCGTCGGAGGCCACGGAATCAGTATGGGATGTGACGTTGAGTCCGGAAAGTACCGCGTAGGATGCGCCAACCTCTCACGGATGACTCACTTCACGGAAAACTTCTACCGCGTAAAGCGCGCCTTCGGGAGTGTCTTCGTGCTTGAAATAGGCGAAGACATCGCGGCCGGCGGCGAGATGCTCCTGGATGCGAGCGACCATCGCCTTGCGTTCTTCCGCGGTGTAACTCGGCTTGCGGTAGCGGTAGTAGGCATAGTCGGCGGTGACCACGTCGGGCGTGTTGCGCTCTTCGGTTTCGGCGACACACAGGGCGATGTTGCGCTCGCGAAGTGTCGCCCAGGTGGCGTCAGTCAGCCAGGAGTCGTGGCGGAATTCGAATGCTGCACGCACCCCGCGAGGCAGGCTGCTCAGAAACTCCGCCAGCACCGCCTGGTCCGCTTTGAAATTTGGCGGTAGCTGGAAGAGCAGCGGACCCAGACGCTTGGCGCGCTCGAGCGCTTCGAGAGTACCGAGAAAACGTTTCAGGAATTCATCGGTGGCCTTCAGGCGCTTGATATGCGTCAACACCTGGTGCGCTTTGATGGTGAAGCGGAAATGTTCAGGAGTTTCGGCGATCCAGTTCTGGACGGTCGTCTCTTTCACCAACTGTCGAAAGGTGTAGTTGACCTCGACGGCATTCAGCTTCGAAGCGTAAAAGCCGAGGAATTTTTTCTGTGCGAGCTTCTCGGGATAGAAGTCGGGCTTCCAGCTTGGGTAGGCCCACCCGGAAGTGCCAACGTAGAGTTGCGCCATAAGGTTTTGTAGCGCCGGCTCCCAGCCGGCTAGCTTGCCCTGAGCGAAGCCGAAGGATGCGGGCATCTCGCTCACACCGCGTGTGGATCCCGTCCCGATGATAGGCCGCGGAAAAAACTGATTTGTATCAGGGCATCGCTCTAGCGATGCCATAGACCGCTCAGTTTCAACCACCCTTTTAGGGGCTGCTCTTGCGAGTCGGACCTCTACGCGTCCTTCCTCAACCTGCCAATTGGGCGGACAGGAGTGTCCGCCCCACACAAAACCGGGATTATACCTTGCCTCGCGCGCGCTTAGCGCCCTTCTTCTTCGAGCGCGCCGGCCGATCTGCTTGTGCCGCAATGGCGATGCTCTCTTCTGGCTCTGCGCTCGGGACCAGGCCAGCAAGTTGTGGGAGCTTCTGCTTCACGGTCAGCACGGGTGCAAACAAATCACCCATCTTGTCGACGCGAGAGAGAACGTCCTTGCTTTCGAAGACGAGGCGTTGCGGATCTTTCTTCTTGAGCGCGCCCTCAACTTCTTCCCACGTAACCGGCGTGGAAACGGTGGGCCGCTCGCGGGCGCGGAGCGAGTAGATCGCGATGGTGGTTTTGTGCTCGTCGTTCTGGCTCCAGTCGACGAAAACTTTGTTGGTGCGCACGGCTTTCTTCATGTCGGAGACGACTAACTCGGGATGCTCGTGTTCCAGCAGACGCGCCACGGCGTGGGCAAAGGGCTTGGTCTGCTCGTAGCTGGTCGGCGTATTCAGCGGGACGTACACCTGTAGTCCCTTCGAGCCCGAGGTCTTGGGAAAACTTTCGAGGCCGAAGTGGGCGAAAATGTCGCGCACCCAGAGGCCGACCTGCGCGCATTGGATGATGTTGGCGGGAGGCCCGGGATCGAGATCGAAGACGATCATGGTGGGCGTTTCAATATCGGCAGCGAGCGAGAGCGAAGGATGCAGTTCGATGGAGGCGAGGTTCGCGATCCACACTAGCGTCGCGAGCTCATTGGCGAGAATGTAGTGGATGGTGCGGCGGTTGCTGCCGCTCCAGATGGGCGCGGTCTTGACCCAGTCAGGCCGGTGCTTGGGCGCATTCTTCTCGAAGAAGTATTCCTGGTCCACGCCTCCCGGATAGCGCTTCATGGTGAGCGGCCGTCCGGCAAGATGGGGGACGAGGACAGGTGCGATACGGACGTAGTAATCGATCACCTGGCCCTTGGTGAATCCAGCGCCAGGATAGAGAACTTTCTCCAGGTTGGAGAGACTGAGCTTGCGGCCGGCGATATCGACGATGGTGGGTGTCGGCATGATAGTTACGGTTTGCTCGTTTCTTGTTTCTCGACTGCGATGAGTAGCTTCTGGTGCGCCGTCTAGTATAGTTTCTCCTCAAACACGCCGGCATTGCGTCGCGACTTTCCCTATGGCTTGGACGCCATCGGGGTCGGCGGTTGTGCCGCTGTCTCGATTGATCGCACTACGGCGACGATGGTTGCGGGAATGGCGATACCCTTTATAAATTGCCATCGACCCCCTTTTTATATTGTCATCCCGAGCGTAGCGAGGGATCTGCATTTGCGGCGAACTGCAGATCCCTCGCTACGCTCGGGATGACAAACGATAAGAGGGCTGCTCGCACGCCCTTGACAGAATCCATATTTCCGGTACTATCGAAATATGGCGTCCACAGGCAAGACCCAGGAGCAAGCCGCCAAGTATGCGGACATGTTCTCCGCTATGGGAAACGAGGCCCGGCTGCGCATCATGCAGCTTCTGCTCTCTGCGCACCCGGAAGGCCTGGTGGTCAACGAGATTCAGGATGAACTGGACATCCCGAACTCAACCCTCTCTCATCATCTCGACAAACTGAAGAATGAAGAGCTGGTGCTGGTGAAGCGCGAGGGCACCTTCCTGCGCTACACCGCCAATACCGAGGCGCTGCGCGAGATTCTGCAGTTTCTCTATGCCGAGTGTTGCACGCGCAACAAGGCGGTCAAACCCCACGACGTGGTTCGAATCAGTATTTAGGAGAAGTCGCCATGCCAGATGCGAATATCAAGGAAGTGGTCAGGGAAAAGTACGGCAACGCAGCCCTGCAGGTGAAAAACGGGAGCAAGAGTTGCTGCGGCGGTGTATCGGCGAGCGGACTGTCTTGCGACCCCATCACTCACAATCTGTACGACACTTCGCAGACTCAGGGCCTGCCCGAGGAAGCGATGCTCGCCTCGCTCGGATGCGGGAATCCGACGGCACTCGCGCAGTTGAGTCCCGGAGAAACGGTGCTCGACCTCGGTTCCGGCGGCGGCATTGACGTGCTGCTCTCCGCCAAGCGCGTCGGGCCCACGGGCAAAGCCTACGGACTGGACATGACCGATGAAATGCTGGCGCTGGCGAACGAGAACAAGCACAAGGCCGGCGCGGAGAACGTGGAATTTCTGAAGGGCGAGATCGAGGATATTCCCCTGCCCGACAACTCGGTCGACGTAATTATCTCGAACTGTGTAATCAATCTCTCGGCCGACAAGGACCGCGTGCTGCGCGAAGCCTTCCGGGTTCTGAAGCCGGGCGGCCGGTTGGCCGTTTCGGACGTGGTCACCCGCGGCGAGATTGCGCCGGAAGTTCGCAAGAGCGTGCTGTTGTGGGTGGGCTGCATCGCGGGCGCGCTGGAAGAAAATGAATATCGCGCCAAGCTGGTCGCCGCTGGTTTTGAGCAGGTGGAGATCGAGCCGACGAGGATCTACAAAGTTGACGATGCGCGCGAGTTCTTGTCGTCAGCGGGGATTGACGTGGATGCAATCGCCGCGCACGTGGACGAGAAATTCATGAGCGCGTTCGTGCGCGCGGTGAAGCCTCGCGCCGCACAAAAGTCCTGCTGCGGTCCGACCTGCTGCAATTGACTCGAAACGGAGGAGGCATGGCAGCTCAATACAACGTTCTCTTCTTGTGCACAGGCAATTCTGCGCGCTCGATTATGGCGGAAGCCATTCTGAATCGCATGGGCCGGCCGACGTTTACTGCCTATAGCGCCGGCAGTCATGCGAGCGGCGCCGTTCGCCCGGAAGCCCTCAAGGAGCTTGAGGCTGCCCATCTCTCGGTGGATGGCCTGCGCAGCAAGAGCTGGGATGAATTTGCGCGGCCCGGAGCACCCGAAATGGATTTCGTGTTCACCGTTTGTGACGACGCCGCCAAGGAAGTGTGTCCCGTATGGCCCGGCCAGCCGATGACGGCGCACTGGGGAGTGCCGGATCCTGCCGCCGTGCAGGGAAGCGCTGCCGAGATCGCGCGCGCCTTTCGGACAACCTTCGTCACACTCGATCGGCGCATTGGCTTGTTTCTCTCTTTACCGCATGCCAGTCTCGACCGGCTGGCATTGAAGAAAAAGGTGGACGAGATTGGGCGTCAATAACACCATGAACGCAAGCCGCCGTCTCAGCTTTCTGGATCGCTATCTCACCGCCTGGATTTTCGCGGCGATGGTGGCCGGGGTCGCCCTGGGATGGCTGGTTCCCGGCGTGGTGCCGTTCCTGAATCGCTTCAGCCTTGGTACCACATCCATTCCGATCGCGGCGGGGCTGATCGTAATGATGTACCCGCCCTTCACGAAGGTGCGTTACGAGGAACTGCACGAGGTGTTCCGCAACCAGCGTGTCCTCGGCCTTTCGCTCGTTCAGAACTGGATTGTCGGGCCGATCCTTATGTTCGTTCTCGCGGTCGTGTTCCTCCGCGGATACCCGGAATACATGGCGGGACTGATCATGATCGGCCTGGCTCGCTGCATTGCCATGGTGATCGTCTGGAACGAACTGGCCAAGGGCGATACCGAGTATGCGGCCGGCCTGGTGGCGTTCAATTCGTTGTTTCAAGTCTTCTTCTATTCGGTCTATGCGTGGATTTTCATCACCGTTCTGCCTGCGAAGCTCGGCCTGCAGGGCGCCATTGTCCGGGTGTCGATGGCGGAGATTGCCCGCAGCGTGTTCGTCTATCTCGGCATACCGTTTCTGGCCGGTTTCCTGACTCGCACGCTGCTGGTCCGTAGCAAGGGGCGGGAATGGTACGAGCGCAATTTCGTTCCCCGGGTGAGTCCGCTGACGCTGATCGCCCTGTTGTTCACGATCGTGGTGATGTTTTCGCTTAAGGGTGAATACATTGTCCGCCTGCCGCTCGACGTTCTGCGGATCGCCGCGCCGCTGCTGATCTATTTTGTTGCCATGTTCCTGGTGTCGTTCTACATGGGCAGGAAATTGGGAGCGGATTACTCGCAAACCACCACGCTGTCGTTCACCGCCGCCTCGAACAACTTTGAGTTGGCAATTGCAGTGGCAGTTTCGGTTTTCGGCATCAACTCGGGAGCCGCGTTCGCCGCGGTCATCGGGCCGCTAGTGGAAGTGCCGGTGATGATCGCGCTGGTTAACGTAGCCTTCTATTTCCAGCGCCGCTACTTTCTGAGTGCGGCCGCCACCACAGTCGAAGTGGCCTGAGCCATCGCCACCTCGCTAGCGTTGCAGTCTGAGGATCCCGATTCCCCCTTCGCTTTGCGCACCTTGCGGCTGGTCTTTGCGAACTTTGCGGTTTAAGATCTCTTGACCTCAAAGCTCGCAAAGAAAAGCCGCAAGGTGCGCAAAGAAATCCGTCGCACGAACTTTGACTGCACCCCACCATCTTCGCCCTCGTTTGACAATCTCCCTCGCGCCCACGTAACTTCGATTTTTCCAGTGTTTGCCATCGTGGAGGCAGGATGAAGTCCCGTTTGTTCCGAACAATTGTTGTTTGTTTCGTGCTCGGCTCGCTGGCCTTTGCCCAGGATCTGGCATCGTTTGAAAAACGCACCACCGTCAAGAAGCTCGCGAACGGCCTCACGGTGATCGTTTGCGAGCGGCCGGAGGCTCCGGTGTTCTCCTTCTTCACGCATGTGGATGCCGGTTCGGTGCAGGATCCAATGGGCAAGACCGGCCTCGCCCACATGTTCGAGCACATGGCGTTCAAGGGTACCGACACGATCGGAACGCGCGATTATGCGGACGAAAAGGTTGCGCTGCAAAAAGTCGAAGACGCCTATGCGGCCTACATTGCCGAGCGCGATAAGCCAGTGAACCGCGACGAAGCAAAGCTCAAACAGCTGCAGCAGACGTGGAAAGATGCGATCGCAGCAGCCGATAAATTTTCCGCGCCCTATAACAATGAGTTTGGCAAGATCGTCGAGGAGGAGGGCGGCGAGGGGATGAACGCCTTCACCAATCTGGACGAAACCGCGTATCACTACTCGTTCCCGGAGAATCGGCTGGAACTGTGGGCGTACCTGGAGTCGGAGCGATTTCTTCATCCCGTGATGCGGCAGTTTTATAAAGAGCGGAATGTGGTGATCGAAGAGCGCCGCATGCGGACCGACAGCAATCCGATTGGGCGATTGCTCGAGCAGTTCACGGAGGAGGCGTTTGCCGCACACCCGTATCACCGGCCGACGATCGGATGGATGGCGGACTTGAATTCTTTTTCCGCGACCGATGCGCAGAAGTTTTTCGACAAGTACTATGTGCCGTCGAACATGGTAGTGACGGTGGTCGGCGATTTGAAGGCGGCGGAGGCGATGCCGGTCATTGAGAAATATTTCTCGCGGATTCCGGCACGTCCGCGGCCGGACGAGTTCACGACCACGGAACCGCCGCAGAATTCAGAGCGGCGCGTAGTGCTGCATGAGCAATCCCAGCCGCTTTATCTCGAGGGCTATCACCGCCCCGATTACCGCAGCGCTGACGACCAAGTTTATGATGCGATTGCCGATCTGATGTCGAATGGACGAACCTCGCGCCTCTATCGCGCGCTCGTGCGCGACAAGCAGATCGCGTCGGACTCGGCGGGATTCACCGGCCTGCCAGGAAACAAGTATCCGCACCTGTTTGCCTTCTACGCGTTTCCGCTTCCCGGACATACGACAAAAGAAGTCGCCGACGCAATCCACGCCGAGATCGAGCGCTTGAAGAAAGAAGATATTTCCGACGACGAGTTGAAGATGATCAAAACGCGGGCGAAGGCGAATCTGATTCGATCGCTGGGATCGAACGAAGGGCTTGCATCTGAACTCGGGCTGTTCCAGGCGCGCTATGACGATTGGCGGGAGTTGTTCCGCAGCGTGGACCGGATTGAGAAAGTGACCAAGGCCGACATTCGACGCGTAGCGAACCAGACGTTTCTGCCGGAAAACCGGACGGTGGGGATTATCGAGTTCGCCGGTCCGCCGCCAGGGGCTGCGGCTGCTCCGCAAGGAGGTGGACAGTGAAACGCGCGAGGACAATTCCGGCTCTCGGTTTTGTACTGACACTCTCCCTGCTGAACGTCGACTGTGCTCCCAAAAAAACTGCTGTGAGTCAGGTTCCCGCGGCTCCCGCGGCGCCGGCCAGTTGGCAAAGTATCAACGTCCCCGCGCTTCCACCTTTTCATCCGGCGCAGCCGAAACGGATTCAATTGCCCAACGGCATAGTGATTTTCCTGCAGGAAGATCACGAACTCCCCCTGATCGACGGAGTGGCGCGCATCCGCGGCGGGGGACGCTCGGTTCCGGCGAGCAAGACCGGGATGATCGACATCTACGGCGAAGTGTGGCGCACCGGCGGGACCAAGACCCGCACCGGCGATCA
>Ga0187815_10001635_pt1 | contig 10613 bp, 10 predicted proteins | sample NC_S_5_FD_132962 | JGI IMG/M metagenome (GOLD analysis project Ga0187815, IMG submission 132962) | Wetland sediment microbial communities from Neuse River Estuary, North Carolina, USA - ASW-S_5 | ecosystem: Environmental > Aquatic > Freshwater > Wetlands > Sediment | place: USA: North Carolina...
ACATCCCGGCTTTCCCCGCGCAATGGGTTACGGCTTATACGTGCTCTCCCCGGTGAGCGGCGGTTTTGTCACCGTTGCCCCGCCAGCACAGGCCGGCGGGGATAGACGCCACGGTCGCGGCGCCAGGACCACACGATTTCGCCGTCCGCTACGAACGTTTCGCCCGGCGAGCAAGCCCGCCTGACGCCGCAGCGTCCATCGCATCCCATGCCCAACGTTACGTGACGATCGCGTATCGTCCCTCTTGGCGGGCTCGGGGTGAGAGGGGTTATAGGTCTCAAGTTACTTCCGATAAAGCGAAATATTTCATGGCTCATCTGGACAATCCAAATCACCTTGATATTGCTCATGAAATTAGATCATGCGCGCATCGCTCCGAGCAGCATGCGCCGGGGCGCATGCTCACTGTTTGCCCGCCGCCGCACTGCGTGAGGCTCCGCACGTTGCGATAGCGCGATTTCCGTCGTGAACGGCACGGGCTGACTCCCCGATGAACAGCCTCTAGAGATAAGACGAGCGGACGACCGGCGACTGCCGCAAGGTTTCGGCGCTGCCCTCCAGCGTGATGCGGCCGAGATCGAGCACGTAGCCATATTGCGCGACATCAAGCGCAAGCGCTGCATTTTGCTCGACCAGCAGCACCGCGGTGCCGTCGGCGCTGATCTTGCCGATAATGCCGAATATCTCCTCCACGATCCGCGGCGCGAGCCCGAGCGACGGCTCGTCCAGCAGCAGGATGCTCGGCCGTCCCATCAAGGCGCGGGCAATCGCCAGCATCTGCTGTTCGCCGCCGGACAGGCTGCGCGCCGGCTGGCCCGCACGCTCACGCAGGATCGGAAAGGCCTCGAGCAGCCGGGCCTGGTCCGCCTCGATCGCGCCGGTGTCGCGGCGCAGGAATGCGCCGAGCCTGATGTTGTCGGCAACGCTCATATTCTTGAACAGCTCGCGCTGCTCGGGAACGAGCGCCACGCCCGCCTTCAATGCGCGGTCCGGCGTCGCATTGGCAAGCGGCACGCCGTCGAGCGCGATCGTGCCGGCCGCGCGTGGCAGCAGGCCGACCAATGTCTTCAAGAGAGTTGACTTGCCGGCGCCGTTGGCGCCAAGCAGCGCCACGATGGCGCCGCGTGGCACGTCGAGCGAAACGCCGTGCAGGACGCTCTTCTTGCCGTAGCCGGCGTGAAGATCATGCACCGAAAGCATGCGCCGCCTTCTCCCCGAGATAAGCCCGGATCACCTCCGGCGCCTTGCGCACCTCGGCCGGTTCGCCATCGGCGATCTTGCGGCCGAAGTTGAGGACGCTGATGCGATCCGAGATCGCCATCACCAGCGCCATGACGTGATCGATAACGAGAATGGTGAGGCCGCGCTCATCGCGAAGCCTGCGCAGGATGCGAACCAGATCCTCGACTTCCGCCGCGCGAAGCCCCGCGGCCGGTTCGTCGAGCAGCAGAAGCCGCGGACGCGCGGCAAGCGCGCGGGCGATTTCGAGCCGCCGCTGGCCGCCGAACGGCAGGGCCGCGGCGGCCATGTTCGCTTGACCCTCCAGGCCGACGAGCGCCAGCAGGTCTTCCGCCTCGCGCCGGGCCTGCTCTTCCATCAGCCGATAACCGCCACCATGCACGGCGGCGCTCGCCAGCCCGTAAGCGTGGTGCCGGTCGGAGCCCACCATGACATTCTCGGCCGCGCTCATCTCGCCGAACAGTTCGGTGTTCTGGAACGTGCGGGCGATGCCCTTGCGGGACACGAGATGCGGCGGCGCACCGTCGATCCGCTGGCCGGCGAAGGAAATCGTGCCTTCGCTCGCGCGATAGAGTCCGGTAATGACGTTAAGCAGCGTGCTCTTGCCCGCGCCGTTCGGCCCGATCACCGCCTGGATCGAACCGGCCGCGATGTCGAGCGACACGCCGCTCAGTGCGACGATGCCGCCAAAGCGAACCGTGACGTCCCTGATGCTGACGAGCGGCTCGCTCATTCCGTGCCCCTGCCTGACCGCAACAGATTGAGGCGGAGCCCGGACAGTCGCAAGCTGGCCAGCCCATCGGGCCGCAATACGATGAAGCCGAGCAAGAGCAGCGCAAAGACCAGGCCGAGATAGGACTGGAATGCCTGCAACCATTCGGGAATGAAGACGAAGATCGCACTGGAGAGGACAATGGTGACCGGCGACAGCATGCCGCCGACCACGGCGATCGCGAGATAATAGATCGACTGCGTGATGCCGAATTGCGTAGGATCGAGATAGGTCGAGAGCAGCGCCAGCATGGCGCCACCGATCGCACCGAGAAAGCCGCTCGCCGCAAAGGCCGCGGCCTTGTAGCGCAGCACGTTAAGGCCCATCGCTTCCGCCGCGGTCTCACTCTGCCGCAGCGCGGCGAGTCCACGGCCGAAGCGCGAGCGCATCACGTTGCCCGTGAGCAAGAACAACACGACCGTCACCGGCAATACGAGATAATAGAGCTCGCCGCCCTTGCTCAAGGTGATGCCGAAAATCGAGAACGACGGCACCGCCATGCCGGCCGCACCGCCAGTGACGGCGTCGGAATGGATCAGCGCCAGCTGCACGATCGCGGTGAACGCCAGCGTTGCGAGCGCGAGATAATGCCCGGATACGCGCAAGGTAAGCTGGCCGAGCACGAAGCCGCCGGCACCCACGATCAGTGCGGTCAAGGGAATGCCGAGCCACAGCGGCAGCCCCCAGGTCGCGGCGAGAATCGCGGGGCCGTATCCGCCAAGGCCTGCAAAGGCCGCTTGCGCGAGCGATATCTGCCCGGCAAATCCCGTCACCACGATCTGCCCGAGCACGACAAGCGCGGTCGCGGCAATCAGGCAGATCTGGAACAGACGGAATTCCGGCAAGAGGTACGGCGCGGCGAAGAACAGCGCCAGTCCAACGATGCCGAAAACAATGCGCGCGGTCATCGCGTCAAACCTTCCGGATCGCGAGCACGCCGAGCAATCCTTGCGGACGCGCCAGGATGATCGCGATCAGGATGCCGTAGCTGATCATGTCCTTGAGCGCGGTCGACACATAGGTGCCGGCGAGTGCTTCGAGAACGCCGAGCAGGACGCCGCCGAGGACGGCGCCGGCAAGGCTGTTGAATCCGCCGAGCACGGCGGCCGTAAAACCCTTGATCCCGATCAGGCCCATGTCGGGCGAGAGCGTCAGCACCGGCGCGACCAGGATGCCCGCGACCGTCGCGAGCACGGACGCGATCACCCAGATCATCATGAAGACCGAGGAAACGCGGACGCCGACGATGCTGGCGCCGATCTGGTTGTCGCAAGCGGCCATGATCGCCTTGCCGTAGATGGTCTTCTCGAACAGCAGGAACAACAGGCCGAGCACCAGCACCGAAACGCCGACGATCGCGAGATTGGCCGGCACCACCAGGATGCCGCCCACCGGAACCGAGCTCTGCGACAGCAGGAAGGGAAACGGCCAGGCATTCGGTCCCATATAGGCGCGCAAAAATTCGCGCATCACGGTGCCGAGCGCCAGACTCGCGATGATGCGAGACAACAGCGAGGCGTTGCGCAGCGGCCACATGAAGCCGCCATAGATCAGCGCGCCCATCACGGCCGAAAGCAACAGCGCCGCGACCACGGCCGCCCAGAACGGCAGGCCGATCAGGACCTGCGCCATCAGCGCGAGATAGGCGCCGAACGTCACCTGGTCGCCATAGCCGAAGTGAACAACCCCGGTACCCTTGTAGATCAGCACGAAGCCGAGCGCGATCAGCGCGTAAACCGCGCCCGCCGTCGCCGAGCTGACCAAGACCTGCGCGAGCATCTCGCCTCACACCGCCGCGATGGCCTTGATCTCGATCAGGGCGCCCTCGCGGATGAGCCCACTGACGACTACGCCGGTCGCGGCCGGCCATGGCGGTCCCTTGAACAGCTCGCGGCGCAGCGACGCGGTCTTGTTGTACTCCTCGAGCGACAGGAAGTAGTCGGTGGTCTCGACGATATTGGCAAGGCTGGCGCCGGCGCTCTCGAGGATAATCGCGAACTTCTCGAAGATGCGGCGCGTCTGGGCGACGATGTCGCCCGGCCCGACGATTTTGCCGGTATCGTCAGTGCCGGTCGTGCCCGACAGGAAAATCAGGTTGCCGACGCGCACGGCCGGCGAGAAGGTGTAGCGCGCGGGCCACTTGTCGTTCGGGAAAATCGGCTGGTAGATCGCCATCGCTCTCTCCTTCTCAGGGACGTGCACGCAAGGCAAAACGCTGGATCTTGCCGGTTTCTGTCTTCGGCAGCGCGCCGACATATTCGATCAGGCGCGGGTATTGGTGGCGCCCCACCATGTCCTTGACGAGGCGAGCGAGCTCCTCGGACAATTGGTCGCTGCCCGACATGCCCGGCCGCAGCACCACGAAGGCTTTCACGATCTCGCCGCGCAATTCGTCCGGCTTGCCGACCACGGCAGCCTCGGCCACCGCCGGATGCTTGAGGAGTGCGCTCTCTATCTCGAACGGACCGATGCGATAGCCTGCGGACTTGATCATGTCGCCGGCGCGGCCTTCGAACCAGAAATAGCCCTCATCATCCTCGCGCCCGAGATCACCGGTCGCGATCCAGCCGTTATGGACGAGCGCGTCCGTGGCAACCGGATCATTCCAGTAGTTCGACCAATAGAGGCAATCGGGATCGGACTTCTTGCCGATCAGGCCGACTTCGCCGGTGGGGAGTTCCTGGCCGGCCTCGTCGATGATGGCCATGCGGAAGCCGGGAAACGACCGGCCCATCGAGCCAGCCTTCACCGGCATCGCAAGGGCGTTGAAATTGCCGACCGGGATTGCGAACTCGGTCGCACCGAAATGATCCATCGGCGTGAGATTCCACAGCCTCTGGAAGGCGTCGACCACCTTGGCATTGAGCGGCTCGCCGCAGCTCGAGATTGCGCGCAAGGCGATGGCCGCGCGCCGAAGCACGTCCTCGTCCAGTACGAGCAGGCTGCGCAGCAGTGTCGGCGTGGTCGCGAGATTGCTGATGCGATAGCGTTCGAGGATCGACAGGCACAGCTCGGCGGTCGGGTTCTCCTCGACCGACACGACCGTGCCGCCCGCCGCGAGCGCGCCGAGGTAACAGACGAATCCGTAGCCCCAGCCGGGATCGCCGGTCGGCCAGAACACGTCGTCGCTGCGGAAGTCGAGGCCATAGACCATGTAGGGCCAGATCGCGCCGAGGAAATTTACCGCAATCGCGCCGCCCTTCGGCAGACCGGTGGAGCCCGAGGTGTAGATCAGCGCGGCGATGTCGCTGCGCTCGCGCGGCACCGGCGAAAATTCCGCAGGCTCCGCCGATAGCGCGCGATGAAAATCGATCCACGCGGAAGGCAGCGCCGCGCCGTCGGCGGCGACGCAGATCACCTGCGCGCTGATGCCGTCAGGCAGATGTGCGAGCGTCCCGTGATGGGTGACGAGAACCTTCGCGGCGCAATGATCGAGCCTGAAGCGGATCGCATCCGACCCGAAGCCGGTGAAGACAGGGACATAGATCGCGCCGGCCTTGAGCGTGCCGAGGATCGTGACCAGCACGTCGGCGCCGCGCGGCATCAGCCCGGCGACGCGATCGCCCGGCCTGACGCCGAGGCGCGTCAGCAGGTTGGCAAAGCGGTTGCTCGCCTCCGACAACTCGGCAAAGCTGTAGCGACGCTCGCGGCCGTCCCTGCCGACTGCGATCAGGGCGACGCGGCCGCTTCGCGCGTGGCGATCGACGATGGTGTCGCCGAGCGACACCTTCTCGCCGGCCCTCCAGCCGAGCGCCTCGTGCACCTCGCTCCAGCGGAACGATCGCACCGCATCGTCGTAGGCTTCATGCGCCATGGGATGATCCGGTGGCGCTCTGCCGCAACGCAAGCAGGTAGACGTGAAAGCCTTCGAGAACAGTCTCGCCGCGGCCGTTCACGAGCCGCACATTGAAGCGCACCAGCGCGTTGTCGCGGCCTTCCTTACGCTCGATCGAGGCCACCTCGAACTCGCTCCTGACGGTGTCGCCGACGAAGACGGGCTTGAGAAACCGCGTCCCCTGCTCGACAAAGGCAACCATCGCGTCCTCGATCTGCCGCGACATCGCGGTTGCGCCAAGCGCCGTCATCGACGTGACAAGCAGGCCATGCGCGAGCCGCTTGCCAAAGCGCGTCTTCTTCGCATAGGCGTCGTCGTAATGGATCGGATGATCGTCGCCGGTCATCCGCGCGAAATCGGCAAACTGCATGTCGCCAATTTCTCGCGTCTCCCCGGCGAAGGTCTGACCGACCTTGAGATCGTCGGCGAAGATCTGTGGCGCAGTGCTCATTTGGCGGGTGCGCCCGCCCGCACCACGATGGGCAGGAACTTGCGTGACAGATCGCTCTGAATCTCGACCACCCTCGCCGACTGATTGCCTTCGCGCTGGGTGGGGCTGAACGTGGTCGGCAGGATCAGCGGGTTCTCGAAGTCCTTCAGCGACTCCAGCGCCTTCACAAAGCCCTGCTGGGTAAGGTTGGGCCCGGCGCGCTTCAGCGCCTCGATGAAGACCTGCGCGCCGCCATAGCCGAGCACGTCGCCAAGATCAGGCCGTCCCTGGCGCGCGAGATCGGGGAAACGCTGCTCGAACGCCTTGGCAAATTTGACGGCGGCCGGATCGTCGCCCTCGGGCAGCACCTTCAGCGTCAGGATGTTCTGGGTGCCGGCGGCGGCCTCACCGACGATCTTCGGATAGGCGCGGCCTCCGGCGGAGTTGGCGCCCATGATCTTGCCCTTGAGCCCAAGCTGCTTCGCCTGGCGCGTGATGATCGCCGACGGATTGGGATAGCCGTAGATGATCAGCACGTCCGGATTGGCCGCAATGGTGCGCGAGAGCTGCGCGGTGAAATCGGTGTCCGCGATGTTGAAGACTTCGCTGCTCGCGAGCTGAATCTTGCGCTCGCCAAGACGGCTCGTGATGCTCTCGCCCCCGCGCTTGCCATATTCGTCGGACTGGCTGATCAGCGCGATCTTCTTCGCACCGAGATGATCGACGACATAATCGGCGATTGCCGTGCCCTGCTGGCGATCGTTCATCGGGCCGGTGCGGAACAGCATCGGGATCGGCGGCTCGGTCACCGCAGGCGTCGAGAACACCGAGACGAAGGTCGGCGTGGTCGAGGCCTTCAACGTCGGCACCAGCGCCTGCCCGATTGCGCTCGAGGCGGGCCCGAACACGGCAAACACCTTTTCCTGATCGACCAGCCGCTTGTAGGCAGCAATGCCCTTCGGCGGGGAGGACTCGTCATCGAGGGAAATCCAATCGAGCTTGCGGCCGTTGACGCCGCCGGCGGCATTCGCCTCCTCGAACGCGATGGTGGCACCCGCGAGGTTGCCTGTTCCGAAGATCGCGAACGGCCCGGTCAGACTGCCGAGAATGCCGATCTTGATATCCTTGTCGGTGACACCGGGCTCGGCTGCGGCGCCATGACCCGGCAGCACCAGCAACAATGACGCCGACAACAAGGCCATTGCCGACTGCTTCAGGCCTGCGAAAGGACCACTCGCTCGTTTCACTCTCATGCACCTTCTCCCAACACTTTCTCGAAAACCGGAAACTTTTCTTGATTATCGAAAAGGCTAGGGTTAGGTATCTGACCTGTCAAGTAGGCCTTTTGATCCGGGGTACCATGTCGACTGCCAAGAACGATTTGCCGCTCGAGCGCTACTTTCGGATTCTGGAAACCATCGCGGTCGCGCGCGGCGGCTTGGGCGTTTCTGACATTGCCGAGCGCTGCGACCTGCCGCTTGCGACCGCGCATCGCCTGCTACAGAACCTGCAAAGCGCCGATCTGATCGGAACCGCAGGAGGAAAGCGCAAGGACTATCTGCTCGGGCAGCGCTTGTTGCGGCTGCTGCACGCCGGATCGGATGCCGCATGGCTGGCGATTTCGGTGCAGCCGATCCTCGACAGCCTCGTCGACGAGTTCGGCGACACCTGCTACCTCGCGCGGCTCTCCGGGCATGAGGTGATCTCGGTGGCATGGGCCGTACCGAATGACGGGCTTCGCGCCAACGTCATACCGGGCTACACGCTGGCGCCGCATGTCGCCGCCTCGGCCAAGGCGATTCTCGCCTTCCAGTCAGAGGAACTGATCGGCCGTGCGCTCAAAGGCCCGCTACCAAAGCTTACGCCCGAAACCAAAATATCGCGCAAGGAGATCGATGCAGATTATGAAGCGGTGCGCGCGAACGGCTTTGCGACCTGCTGGAACGAAATGGAGCTGGGATTGGGCGCGATCGCCGTGCCCATCCCGCTGCCTGACACAGGTGTCATCTACAGCCTCGGCACGGCAGGCCTGATCGACCGGCTGACGCGCCGGCCGCTGGCACGTTCCCTCAAAGTGCTGCGCTCGGCGATCGAGCCACTGTCAAAGGCATTGAGCGAACGCGCACCATCAGGCGATGCTGGCGACCCACCGTTGCGGCCAAAGCGGCTGCGCTCGCGCTAGCCACGCGCTCCAGGACTCTCTTGGTCCTGTACGCGCCCGCCCATCGCAGGCTATTGTAAGCTTGCGGCCCAAATCGCAAACGTTCTAGTCTCGTTGGCAATCGGCACACCAACCCGGCGGTCCCGCCTCCTGCGCATGCCCAGGATACAGCGATCTCGAAAGGCTTCCGGCGAAGGCCGCGTCGCGAAATCCTCCAAGCTTGCCACCTCGCAGCGCCACCGTCCGCGAAAGGGTGCCGGCGCTGCGGCAGGACGGCTCATTCCCAAATCGGCAAAGTCACGGGATATGATCCTGGAGTCGGCCGCCAGGCTGTTTCGCCGGCAAGGCTACTCCGCAACCACCCTGCGCCAAATCGCGGCCGCGGCCAGGATCGAGGCCGGCAGCATCTATTATTATTTCGATTCCAAGGAAGCCATCCTGCACGAGGTGCTTGATCGAGGCCTTCGCCATGTCTTCGAATCGGTGAAGGCCGCTGTGAATGGCGCCGGCAAGGTATCGCACCGGCGCAAAATCGCGCTTGCGATCGAAGCCCATCTCAACGCGCTGCTGGAGACCAGCGACTTCACGTCGGCCAACATACGGATCTACGGGCAGTTGCCGGAGCACCTCAAGAAGGCGCAGCGGCCGCTGCGGCGCGCCTACGCCAAATACTGGGACCAGCTCTTTCTCAACGCGCGCCGCGCCGGCGAAATCCGGGCCGATATCGAGATCGTGCCGCTGCGCATCTTCGTGCTGGGTGCGCTCAACTGGACCATCGAATGGTTCAGGCTCGACAGCAAGGACGCCGTTCTCAGGCTCGCGAAACGCACCGAGCTGCTGATCTTCGACGGCATCAAAAAGCCTTAGCCCTATTTGCTCGCCGGACGGGCTTGCGTTGACTGAAGGCTTCAGGCCCTTCGCGGCTGCTCGCTTTCCGGTAATTCTAACATCTGTTAGAATATGCTACGATGAGGCAATGTGGCAGGCCACAATGAACGTCACATTGAGAATGCGATTTGCGCCCGCGCCGACCTTCTGTACCTCCCAGCGAGACTGACGATGTCATACGTGTGGACGCCCCCGGCGGAACTGGTCGAGCAAAGCAATCTGACCGCGTTCCTGCGCGCGACCGGCCAGCCTGACTACGACACGCTGGCGACCAGGGCTGACGCCGACCCGGCATGGTTGATGGCGGAAGTCTTCAAATTCTGCGGCGTGCGGTTCTATCATCCCTGTGAGCAGATGCTGGACCTTTCGGGGGGTCATCCCTGGGCGCGATGGTGCGTCGGCGGCACCACCAACATCGTCCTCAACTGCATCGACAAGCACCGCGACACGCCGGTCTGGGACCAGACCTTTCTGGTGTGGGAAGGCGAAGACAAGCGCGAGCAACGGACGCTGAGCTACCGGGAATTTTCCGGCGAGGTGGATCGCCTGGCCCGGGCGTTACTTTCGCTCGGGATCGGCAAGGGCGATGTGGTTGCGATCTACATGCCGAACCTGCCCGAGACCTTTGCTGCCTTCTTCGCGATCCTGAAGGTCGGCGCAATCGTGATGCCGCTGTTCTCGGGGTTTGGGCCGAGCCCGATACAGGCGCGCCTCAATCACGGCGAGGCCAAGGTCGTCATCACGGCCAACGGCACGTGGCGCCGAGGCGCTGCCGCGCCACTGAAATCCGTGCTTGACGAAGCCCTGCAAGCTGCGCCGAGCGTACGGCACGTGATCGTCGTGGATCGCAAGGGCCTCGGCATCGACGTCGCCATGCGGGCCGGCCGCGACCATTGGTGGGATGACATCGTACCTGCTGATGGGCCGGAAATCGCCACGCAGGCGATGCAGGCCGAGGACCCCGCCATCCTGCTTTACACCTCCGGCACGACGGGCGAGCCCAAGGGCTGTGTCTGGACGCACATAGGATTCATCGCCACGATGGTGACACGCGACATCATCATCTGCGGCGATTTCAAGCCCACCGACCGCTTCTTCTTTTTCAGCGACATGGGCTGGATGGTGGGCGCGATGTGCGCCTGTATCCCGAGCTTCGCCGGCGGCAGCCTCCTGATTGCCGAAGGCACACCCGATTATCCCGACACGGGCCGTTTCTGGCGCCTGATCGCCGATCACAAGGTCACCTATCTCGGTGTTTCGCCGACGATCGTGCGTGGATGGATGCGCT
>Ga0187815_10001636_pt1 | contig 10612 bp, 10 predicted proteins | sample NC_S_5_FD_132962 | JGI IMG/M metagenome (GOLD analysis project Ga0187815, IMG submission 132962) | Wetland sediment microbial communities from Neuse River Estuary, North Carolina, USA - ASW-S_5 | ecosystem: Environmental > Aquatic > Freshwater > Wetlands > Sediment | place: USA: North Carolina...
GTCGGCTCATTGATGATCGCCGGACTTTGGATGCTAATGTTTCCGACCTTGCGCCGCATCGACCGCTACGAGCCGGCGCATGACAGCGAGAGGACGTGAAATGCACATTCTGATGACCGGGGCCGCCGGAATGATCGGCCGCAAGCTGACTGCGCGTCTCGTCAAGGACGGCAGCCTCAATGGGCAGACGGTCGACAGGCTGACCCTGATCGACGTCGTGGCGCCGGAGAAGCCGGCCGGCTTTGCAGGCAGCGTCGAGATCACGACCGGCGACCTTGCCGCCCCCGGCGCGGCCGAGAAGGCGGTCGGCGGACGCCCGGAGGTCATCTTCCATCTCGCCGGCGTCGTCTCCGGCGAGGCCGAGCTCGACTTCGAGAAGGGCTATCACGTCAATCTCGACGGCACGCGCGCGCTGCTCGAGGCGGTGCGGCTGGCTGGCGGCGGCTACAAGCCGAAATTCGTCTTCACCTCGTCGATCGCGGTCTATGGCGCGCCGTTCCCGTACGCCATCCCCGACGACTTCCATTTGACGCCGCTGACCTCCTACGGGACGCAGAAGGCAATGAGCGAGCTCCTGCTCGCCGATTACAATCGCCGCGGCTTCCTCGACGGCGTCGGCATCCGACTGCCGACGATCTGCGTGCGGCCGGGCAAGCCGAACAAGGCCGCGTCCGGCTTCTTCTCGGGCATCATCCGCGAGCCGCTGGCCGGACAGGAGGCGATCCTGCCGGTGGCCGATACCGTCCGGCATACGCATGCCTCGCCGCGCGCTGCGGTCGGTTTCCTCATTCATGCCGCCGGCCTGACGCGCGATCAGCTCGGCCCCCGCATCAATCTCGCGATGCCGGGCGTGTGCTGCACCGTGGCCGAGCAGATCGAGTCGCTGACCCGCATCGCCGGGCCGAAGGTCGCCGCGCGCATCAAGCGCACGCCGGACGAGCTGATCATGCGCATCGTGTCCGGCTGGTCGGAACGCATCGACGCCAGGCGCGCGGCGGAACTCGGCTTCAAGGCCGAGAAAGACTTCGACGAGATCGTCCGGGCGCATATCGAGGACGAGCTGGGCGGCAAGATCGCGTAGCTCCATTTCCCCCCGCCCCGTCATGCCCGGCCTCGTGCCGGGCATCCACGCCTTACTGATCGCGCGCGAACAAAGGCGTGGATGGCCGGGACAAACCCGGCCATGACGGCTCGGACAGCCCAACTTGCCGCCACGGGCGCCAATCCCTAGATTGCCGCCATGACCTACGTCGATGCCACCCTGGCGCCCCTCCGCAAAACCGGCCAGATCAAGATCCACGGCCCCGCCGCCTTCGAAGGCATGCGCAAAGCCGGGCAATTGACCGCCCGCTGCCTCGATATGCTGACCGGGCACGTGGCGCCCGGCGTGCCGACCAACACGATCGACAGGCTGGTTTACGAGTTCGCCATGGACCACGGCGCCCTGCCGGCGACCCTGATGTACCGCGGCTACCGCAAGTCGACCTGCACCTCGCTCAACCACGTCGTCTGCCACGGCATCCCCAACGACAAGCCGATGAAGGAAGGCGACATCGTCAATATCGACGTGACGCTGATCCTCGAGGGCTGGCACGGCGATTCGAGCCGCATGTACCCGGTCGGCGAGATCCCGCGCCGGGCCGAGCGGCTGATCGAGGTGACGCACGAGGCGATGATGCGCGGCATTGCCGTCATCAAGCCGGGCGCCACCACCGGCGACATCGGCCACGCCATCCAGTCCTTCGTCGAGGCCCAGCACATGAGCGTGGTGCGCGACTTCTGCGGCCACGGCCTCGGCCGCCTGTTCCACGACGAGCCGAACATCGTCCACGTCGGCCGTCCCGGCGAAGGCATCGTGCTCAAGCCCGGCATGTTCTTCACGGTCGAGCCGATGATCAATCTCGGCCGCCCGCACGTGAAGGTGCTCTCGGACGGCTGGACCGCGGTCACCCGCGACCGCTCGCTCTCGGCCCAGTTCGAGCACACGGTGGCGGTGACGCCCAATGGCGTCGAGGTCTTCACCTTCTCGCCCGCCGGGCTCGACAAGCCGCCCTACAAGAAGACCTGACACCGCCCCTCCCCCTGCCGCCCGGCCTGCACTAGACTGCAGCCGCGAGTTGCAGGCGGGTTGCATGGCCACGGACCACGACAGCGGCGGCGACGGCGAGCTCTTCGAATCCGCGCCGCATTATCACGGGCACCGCGAGCGGCTGCGCGCCCGCTTCCGCGACGCCGGCTCCGAGGCGCTGAGCGACTACGAGCTGCTCGAGCTCGTCCTGTTCCGCGCCATCCCGCAGCGCGACGTGAAGCCGCTCGCCAAGGACCTGATCGCCCGCTTCGGCTCCTTCGCCGAGGCGGTGGCCGCACCCCGCCCGCGCCTTCTAGAGATGAAGGGCATGGGCGAGGCGGCTGTGACCGAGCTCAAGATCGTGCACGCGGCGGCGCAGCGCCTCGCCAAAGGCGCGGTGCGCAAGCGCCCGGTGCTGTCGTCATGGGGAAGCGTGCTCGATTATTGCCGCACGGCGATGGCCTTCTCAGACAAGGAGCAATTCCGCCTGCTGTTCCTCGACAAGCGCAACCAGTTGATCGCCGACGAGGTGCAGCAGAGCGGCACGGTCGACCACACGCCGGTCTATCCGCGCGAGGTGGTCAAGCGCGCGCTCGAGCTCTCGGCGACCGCGCTGATCCTGGTGCACAATCACCCCTCCGGCGATCCGACGCCGTCGCGCGCCGACGTGCAGATGACGCAGGCGATCATCGACGTGGCCAAGCCCCTCGGCATCGCCGTGCACGACCACATCATCGTCGGCAAGGAGGGGCACGCCAGCCTGAAGGGCTTGCGGCTCATCTGAGCGACGAGCCGCAAGCCGCGGTGCGATCGATGCACGCGGTCAGGGCCTGGTCACCACCGCTTCCAGGTACTCGCCCGGCACGACGAGCGTGTCGCCGCCACCGCGATTGAGGCGGTTGAGCAGCTCGAGGATGTCGGCCTGCAGCGCCGCCTGCCTGCTCGAATCGAGCGCGGCGAAGGCGCGGTTGGTCGGGCCGTAATAGGTGCGGAAGATGTCGAGCCAGTGCTGCGGCGACTTGTAGCGGAAATTGAAGATCTGCTTCGTTGCCTGCACCTTGTGGCCAGGGAACAGCTCGGCGAGATGCGCCTCGGTTCCCCACAGCGCCGGCGATTTGACGCCGGCCGGCGGCGGCAAGTGCTTGCCGATCGTCTTGAACAACTGGCCAATGAAGCCTTCCGGCGTCCAGCTCGCCAGCCCGATGCGCCCGCCCTTGCGCACGACGCGCGACATCTCGCCCGCAGCTTTCGCCTGATCCGGCGTGAACATCACGCCGAAGGTCGACAGCACGATGTCGAAGCTCGCGTCGGGGAACGGCAGCGCCTCGGCATCCGCCTCGCGGAAGGCGACCGGCAGATGCTCGGCGGCCGCACGCGCCTTGCCGACCTCGAGCAGCGCGCCGACATAGTCGCTCGACGTCACCTGCGCGAAGTGGCGCGCGGCGGCGAGCGTGGCGTTGCCGTTGCCGGCGGCCACGTCGAGCACGCGCTCGCCGGCGCGCAGATCGACGGCTTCGCACAAACGTTCGCCGACGATCTGCAGGGTGGTGCCGACCACGGCGTAGTCGCCGCAGGCCCACATGGCCTGCTGCTTCTGCTTGATGGCGGCGTAGTCCGGCGCGGGCTGAGCCGCGGTCCTGGTCGTGTCGAGCATGGCGTTCTCCGAATATGTGTGAGGCTACAAGGGCTTCACGCCCTGTTTCAGTGCGACGGCGCGGGATTTGGCGGCCGTCCTGCCAGCGCGCTATATACGGAGGGCGGCCGGCACCACGAATGACCATCCGGCCAGTTCAATTGACCGAGCGTCCAAACTTCCGGCGACCCGACATGGATCCGCTATCCGAAGTCCTGCGCTCTGTTCGCCTGACCGGGGGCGTCTTCCTGGATTCGCGCTTCAGCGCGCCGTGGAGCGTGCTGGCCAATGTCAGCGCCGAAGATTGTCGGCTGCACGTCCCGGCGCCGACGCAGATGATCGCGTATCATGTCATCGTCGACGGCCACTTGTTCATCACGGTGGGCGGCGAAGCCCCCGTCGAACTGCGCGCCGGTGAAGTCGCGCTGCTGCCGCGCAACGATGCCCACACGCTCGGCAGCAAGCCCGGTCTCGCGCCGTTGAGCGCGCGCGATCTGGTGCAGCCCTCGCTGGACGGCGGCCTGCCCGGCATCGTCTACGGCGGCGGCGGCGAAGCCACCCACGTGATCTGCGGCTTCCTCGCCAGCGACGAGCTGCGCAATCCGCTGATCGGCACACTGCCGCGGCTGCTCAAGCTCGACCTCGGCGAAGGCGCCTCGCGCGACTGGATCGAAGCTTCGGTGCGCTTTGCCGCCGACGAATTGCGCAGGGGCCGGTTTGCTTCCGCCAGCGTGATGTCGCGACTCTCGGAATCGCTCCTCGTCGAAGCCGTGCGCAACTACGCCTCGACGCTCGGCGAGCACGAGACCGGCTGGCTGAAGGGACTCGCCGATCCCCAGATCGGCCGCGCGCTGGCGCTCATCCATCAGGACATGCGCACGGCATGGACCAACGAGACGCTGGCGCGGGAAGTGGCGCTGTCGCGCAGCGCCTTCGTCGCGCGCTTCGGGGCGCTCGTCGGCACGGCACCGATGCGCTATCTCACGCTCTGGCGCCTGCAGACGGCCAAACTGAACCTGCGCGAGTCGCGGATGACGGTCGCGCAACTGGCCTATTCCGTCGGCTATGAATCCGAGGAGGCCTTCAGCCGCGCCTTCAAGCGCGAGTTCGGCCTGCCGCCGGCCGCATGGCGCGATCGGCAGGACTCACCGGCGCTGCCGGCGTGAGCGCGCGCCCCATGCCGGCCGATGCGCGGCGGCGCTAGCCCGGCAAGAATTGAAAGGCGACGATGGCGGTCACCGTCGGCGGCGTCGCCGCGGCGGCGAGCCAGCCGGCGCTGATCGAGCCGTCATCGAATGTCCCTTTCAGGATCGCGAAGCCGGCCGGGTTGGGCGCGTTGGCGATCACGGTGAGACCGCCGCCGGTCACCGCGCCGGCCACCAGCGAATATTTCGACGCCTCGGGCAGGCCGTCGACCAGCGAGCCGAGATAGGTCAACGCCGCGTTGTCGGTGATCGCGGTGAGCGCGCTCGCGCCGTAATAGAGGACCGAGCTCGGCATGTTCGACAGGACCGGCGTGAGCCACCACTCCTGCATGCCGCCGAGCACCACCAGCCCGGCGAGGAAGAGGCCGACCATAAGACCCTCGCGCAGGATCAGGCGGCTCTGGTAGCTGCGATATGCCTCGGCAAAGCCGAGGAACAGCAGAAACAATGCAACGAAAACGATGAGGTGATGGCTGCTCGCGACCACGGCGGCGAGGAAGACGAGGTGCACGGCGATCACCGGCCAGGGCACGTCGAGCCGCATCAGCGCCTTGGCATCGGCCGGCAGCCCCTTCAGATAGGTCCGGTAGAGGATGGTCGCACCGGCGGCGTTGACGAAGGCGGCCATCGCCGCTTTCCAGCCGAAGGTCTGCAGCATGAAGCCGAAGTCCCAGCCCCAGCGTTCGGCGACCATCAGCACCGGCGGCGCGGCGAACGGCGTCAGCGTGCCGCCGATCGAGACGTTGACGAACAGGACGCCGAGCGTGCCGTACTTGAAGGCGCGCGGCGCCTGCTTGCTGAAATAGCGATCGCGCAGCAGCAGCGCCGACAAGGTCATCGCCGCCGGCTCGGTGATGAACGAGCCGAGCAGCGGTCCGACGAACAGGACGGTGAAATAGAATGCGTTCGGCCGCGCCAGGGGCAGGAGCGCGGCGATGCGCGCCATGGCCGCGCCGGCGAAATCGAGGATCGGCCGGCTCGCCGCGATCACCATGATGACGAAGATGAAGGCCGGCTCGGTGAAGGTTCGCGTCCTGAGATATTGCAGCGCCTCGGCCGGCGTCAGATACAATGCAACGAAGGCGATGAGCAGCACTGCCCACAGAGCGAAGACGGCCTCGACCTCGCCGATGAGGTGCCAGGCGCCGGCATGCCGCGGGTAGCGATGCGCCAGGCGCTCGAAATAGCCGGCGACGAAAGTGTGCAACACCGCGCAGGCAAACAGCACGGCGGCGACGATCTGCAGGGTGCTCGCCCCCAGCCCCGTAATCGAGTCGGTCATGATGCGGAATCGGATTGCAGAAGGGCGGCATTGACCGCGTTACGGGTCAGCGGCTTCGCCAGCACCACGTCGGCGCCGGCGACCCGCGCGAGGATGCGCTCGTCGCGGTCGCCGTTCTCGATGAAGGCGATGCGCAGGCGCGGATGACGTCCGCGCAGCGCGAGGAAGGTGCCGAGGCCGGGCCAGGGCGGCAGCACGCGGTCGGTCACCAGCCAGTGGCCACCCTCGTCGATGAGGCGGGCGGCATGGTAGCCGTCGGTGGCGACGACCGCACGGCCCGGCGCACCGAGCCAGTAGGCGATCACGTCGCGTTCGGCCTCCTCGGCACAGAGGATGACAATCGCGCCCGCGGCATTGCGGGCGCCGGGTGTCGATACGTCGGGCATGTCGATCGAAGGTGTCACGATGCGGGCAGAATCCGGTTCCGCCGCGTACTTTGACAATTGAGGGTGGCTGCCTAGGCTGTCGCCCTGAGGACGAATACCTACGTATCCACCCTCACCCGCCCACCCGGTCGGCGAGAGACAGAGCGGCGACAGGCAGACATGAACGCATCCACGGCGGGACGCCGATCCGTCGCCATGGCATTTCCGCGGATCCTGGCGTTGCCGCCGCTCGCGCTCGCGGTCGGCTACATCGTCGCCTACGTGCTGATGGACTGGGTCAGCTTCATCCAGCCGTTCGCGCCCTTCGGCATTACGCCCTGGAACCCGCCGACCGGCGTCAGCTTCGTCCTGGTGCTGCTGTTCGGGCAGCGCTACATCCCGCTTCTGTTCGTCGCGCCGCTGGCCGCCGACATCGTCGTGCGGCACCTGCCGTTCGCCTGGCCGCTCGAGATTGGAACCAGTGCGATCGACGGCGCCGGCTACGCGCTGGCGCTGCTGGTGCTGCTGCGGCCGGCGGTCGGCTTCAACCCGTCCCTGACCTCGATGCGCGATCTGGTCACGCTGATCGCGATTGCCGCCATCAGCAGTGGCGCCGTGGCGATGAGCTATGTCGGCATCCTCGTGCTGACGGGCTGGATCCTGCCCTCCGACTTTGCAAACGCCGCGCTGCATTTCTGGATCGGCGACCTGATCGGCATCATCGTCGTGACCCCGTTCGCGTCGATCATGCTGACACGCGGCCGAACCGTAAGGTTTAGTCTCGAAGTCGCGGTCCAGATCGCCGCCATCTTCGCGACGCTCACCCTCGTCTTCGTCTATGCCGAGGCACACCGCTTCGAGCTGTTCTACATCCTGTTCCTGCCGGTGATCTGGATGGCGGTGCGCGGCGGCCTCGAACTCGTCTCGATCGGCGTGCTGGTGACGCAGATCGGCCTCATCTGCGCGGTGCAGATGCTGCCGCGCGGCGCCGTCGACGTCACCGCGTTCCAGGCGCTGATGCTGGTCCTGGCGACCACCGGCCTCGCCGCCGGCGCCGTGGTGACGCAACATCGCCGTACCGAATCGCAATTGCGGCTGCATCAGGAGTCGCTCGGCCGCGTCGCCCGTCTCGGCAGCATGGGTGAACTGGCGGCGATGATCGCGCACGAGATCAACCAGCCATTGATGGCCGCCGGCACCTATGCGCGCCTCGTCGCCGACGAGTTGCGCTCACCCGCGGCCAAGCATGCCGATCTGGTCGAGACCGCGGAGAAGGCGGCGGCGCAGGTGCAGCGCGCCGCCAAGGTCGTGCGGCAATTGCGGGCGCTGATCCGCCTCGACCAGAGCGGACGCGCGCCGATTGCCGTCGAACGCATCGTCAACGAGACATTGGCGCTGGCGCGGCCGGAGCTCGAGCGGCACAGCATCGCCACCCGGTTCGCGCTCGAACCGGGCCTGCCGCCGGTAATGGCCGACCTCCTGCAGATCGAGCAGGTGCTGCTCAATCTCCTGCGCAATGCAGCCGAGGCGATCGGCGATACCGGTGCGGCCGATGGCGGGGTGACGATCGTCGCAAGGCGCTCCGGGCGTGAACTCGTCGAGGTCGAGGTTAGCGACAGCGGGCCCGGCTTTCCGCAGGATTTCTCAGCGAGCGAACTCCCGGTACTGTCGTCGAAGAAGCCCGAGGGTCTCGGGCTCGGTCTGTCGCTCTGCCGTTCGATCGTCGAGCTGCACGGCGGCACTTTGAGCCTCGGCGGCGGCCGCGGTGGCGCGGTCGTGCGCTTCACCCTGCCGGTCGCGAGTGGGAGCTAATTCGGTGCATGTCGCATTGATCGACGACGACCCCGCCGTGCTCGATTCGCTCGGGCTTTATCTCGAGCACCAGGGCCTGCGCGTGGCGCGCTTCCCGACCGCCGATGTCTTCGTCCGCGCCGTCGACACCGGACATTACGACTGCATCGTCGCCGACGTGCGCATGCCCGGCCTGTCGGGGCTCGATCTCGTCCGCCGCTATGCCGGCGCGCACCGGGCGACGCCGATCATCCTCATCACCGGGCACGGCGACGTCGACATGGCGGTCGCCGCCATCAAGCTCGGCGCCGCCGATTTCATCGAGAAGCCGTTCGACGAGAAGCGCCTGCTCGAGTCGATCCGGGCCAACGCTAGGCCCTCCGCCGACCGGCCGGAAGCGGCAGTCTCACCCGGCGCGCTGCGCGCGCGTCTCGACAGCCTGAGCGAGCGCCAGCGCCAGGTGCTCGAGCTGGCGGTCACCGGCCTGTCGAACAAGGAGATCGCCGCCAGGCTCGGCATCAGCTTCCGCACCGTGGAGATTCATCGCGCCTGGATGATGGAGCGCATGGGCGCGCGCAATCTGGCCGAGCTGGTGCGCATGGATCTGGCGCTCAAAGGCGGCGGCGCGTCCTGACGCGCGGCTACTCGCGCACCAGCGTGATCTGGTCGGTGCTTTCCGGCAGGCGCCGCCAGACGTCGTTCTCGATCTCCTCGAACCGCCACGATGTGCCGCGCGCCGGGCTGAACATCAGCACGCCGCGGTCGAGCCGCCAGGAGACGAAGGCGAGCCGCGCAACCGCCGGGTCGCAGCCCGGCTTGAGGGTCAGCGTCAGGCCGTCCTTGCCGGCGGCCATCGACAGCGTGACCGAGCAGACCGGCTTTTCGCCGCGGCGGATCGTCCAGTCGCCGGCGAGCTGGTCGGGGAGCTTGGCCGGCGAGCCGGCGGCCGACGCGGCGTTCTGCAGGAACAGCACGCCGAGCCCTGGCGTCGGCGCCTCGTAGACGTTGTCCTCGACCTCGCTGAACTCGATCAGCGCGCGCCCGTCCTCATCGAGCAGGCGCAGGAGATCGTCGTCGGGGAAGGTCCAGCCGGCAACGTCGTCGACCAGCGGAAACAGCTTGCTGCAATTGTCGTCGAAAACGACCTCGAAGCCGACCGCGGTGCGCTTGCCGGAGAAGGTCGCGGTGCAGATCTTGTCGCGGTCGGCGTTGGAGAACTCCCAGCTGCCGATCAGCGCCTTGGCGGAATCACCGAGCGCCGGCGCGGGCGGAGCGGGCTGCGGCGCCTGCGCGAGAACCGGCGCGGCAAGGAGCAGCAGGAGAAATGGGATGAGCCGCAGGATCATGCTCACATCTTATTGCATTTCCACGGCGCAATGAAATGAGGCTCGTCATGCCCGGCCTTGTGCCGGGCATCCACGCCATTTCTCGCGTCAGCGACCAAGACGTGGATGGCCGGGGCGAGCCCGGCCATGACGAAGAAATAGCGCCTACCGTTTCGGCGGATAAGGCGTCTCGACGACCGGCGTCAGCGGCGGCTTGCCGGCGGCCCAGGCGAGGATGTTGTCGACCACGAGCTGGTCCATCGCCGCGCGCGTCGCCTCGCTCGCCGAGCCGAGATGCGGCAACAGCACGACGTGATCCATCTCCAGGAGCTCCTTCGGCACGTCCGGCTCCTTGACGAAGACGTCGAGACCGGCGGAATAGATCGTGCGGTTCTTCAGTGCCTCGATCAACGCCGGCTCGTCGATCACCGAGCCACGCGCCATGTTGACGACGATGCCGGTGGGCCCGAGCGCCTTGAGCACCTCCGCATTGATCATGTTCTGAGTCGCAGCGCCGCCGGGCACGATCACCATCAGCGTGTCGACGTCGCGCGCCATGTCGATGAGCTTGGGATAGTACTTGTAGGCGACGCCGGGCTGCGGGTTGCGCGAGTGATAGACGATCGGCACGCCGAACGCCTCGAGGCGCTTGGCGATCGCCTTGCCGATGCGGCCCATGCCGACCATGCCGACGGTCCGGTTGCGCAAGGTCGCCTTCGACAGGGGGAAATGCGCCGCCGGCCACTTGCCGGCGCGCACGTAGCGGTCGGCCTGCGGGAATTCACGCACGGTGCACAGGAGCAGGCCGATCGCCGTGTCGGCGACCTCCTCGTTGAGCACGTCGGGCGTGTTGGTGACGACGATGCCGTGCTCGCCCGCCCATTTGGCATCGATGTGGTCGTAGCCGACTCCGAAGCTCGAGATCTGCTCGAGCCTGGGAAAC
>Ga0187815_10001637_pt1 | contig 10611 bp, 11 predicted proteins | sample NC_S_5_FD_132962 | JGI IMG/M metagenome (GOLD analysis project Ga0187815, IMG submission 132962) | Wetland sediment microbial communities from Neuse River Estuary, North Carolina, USA - ASW-S_5 | ecosystem: Environmental > Aquatic > Freshwater > Wetlands > Sediment | place: USA: North Carolina...
CGCGCCGTCTCGAACAAGGGCAGCCCCATCACGCCCGAGTAGCTGCCCTCCAGATGCTCGACCAGGGCCGCGCCGCGGCCCTGGATCGCATACGCGCCAGCCTTGCCGAAGGATTCGCCGGTGGCGACGTAGGCGGCGATGGCGGTCTCGTCAAGCTCTGCGAAACGCACCCGCGATACGCAGCAGGTGCCGCGTTCGCCACGCGCGTCGACCAGCCACACCGACGAAATCACCTCGTGCGTGCGACCGGACAGCCGCCGCAGCATCGCCGCAGCATCCGCCGCGTGACGCGGCTTGCCGAACACCTCGTCGTCCAGTACCACCTCGGTGTCCGCGCCCAGCACGCGCGCATCGGCACAACCGGCCAGCGCGGCCAGCCCGGCGCGCGCCTTGTCGCGGGCGACGCGGCTCACGTACTCGTACGGCGATTCCTGTGCGGCGCGCAGTTCGGGCACGTCCACGTCCACCACCCGGAACGCCACGCCGAGCTGGGTCAGCAACTCGCGCCGGCGCGGCGACTGCGAGGCAAGATGGAGCATGCGGCCGCCCTTCAGAGCGTGAGCCCGTATTCGCGGAACTGCGTGTCGCGCTGCCAGCCCAGCGATTCGTACAGCGCCTGCGCGGCCAGATTGTCGTGTGCGGTGGAGAGCGAAAGGCTGGCGGCGCCCTGGTTCCGCGCCTGCGTGGCGGCGGCTTCCAGCAAGGCCTTCGCCACGCCTTGCCGCCGCGCCGGGGCGGCCACGAACATGTCGTTGAGCAGCCAGGTTCGCACCATGCGCACCGAGGAAAACAGCGGATAGAGCTGGGTGAAGCCCAGCGCCGCGCCATGCGCGTCGCGCGCCAGCAGGATCATCGACTCGTTGAGGCGCAGGCGGGCGGTGAGGAAGTCGCGCGCACCCACCTCGTCGGACGGCTTGCCATAGAACCGGCGGTAGCCGTCGAACAGCGGCACCAGCGCATCGAGGTCGTGGAGGGTGGCGCGGCGTATCTCGAACGACATGGGCAAACTCTCGGGGATGGAGCCTCCCGCAAGCTTAGCGCGCCGAATCCGGCTTGCCATCCGGCACGAACGGCACGGGAACGGAGGCCGGCGAGCCCGCGCCGCTGGCGACCAGTCCCGACAAACGCCGCCGGCACGATGGCGCCGTCCGGCAGCGGCCGGCGCAAACAGCCAGCCGGGCAGCCACCGGCTCTCAGGCCCGGTGGTAGGGATGCCCCGCCACGATGGTGGTGGCGCGGTACAGCTGCTCGGCCAGCACCAGGCGCACCAGCATGTGCGGCAGGGTGAGCGGGCCCAGCGACCAGCGTTGGTCGGCACGCGCCAGCACCGCCGGTGCGTGGCCGTCGGGGCCGCCGATCAGGAAGGCCAGGTCGCGCCCGGCCATGCGCCATGCCGTCAGTTGCTCGGCCAGCTCCGCGCTGGACCAGGTCTTGCCTCGGCCGTCCAGCGCGACCACGTGCGTGTCGCGCGGCAGCGCGGCGAGGATGGCGGCGCCTTCGTCCTGCATCGCCTTCGCGTCGTCGCGGCCCTTGCCGCGCGCGCCGGGTTTCAGCTCGACCAGCTCCAGCGGCAGTTCGTGTGAGAGGCGCTTGCGGTACTCGGCGAAACCCTCGGCGACCCAGCCGGGCATGCGCTCGCCTACGGCGATCAGGCGCGCACGCATCATCGCCGCGGGAAATGAGTAAAAGCCGGCGCGCAGCGCCCACGTTCGCTTCCTCTCCCCGATGGGGCACGCGGGGAGCGGCCATGGATGGCCGCCGCTTTGAGGAGCGAGGAGAGGATTGAGGTGAGGGGGTGGGGCTGGCTTCGATATGCATCGAAGCAGCGCTTCGCCTCGTTGCCAGCCTTCCGCGAGACTGCCCCCTCACCCCAACCCTCTCCCCGAGGGGGAGAGGGAGAAAGCCAACGCCCTCTCCGCAAGGGAGAGGGAGAAAAGCCAATGCTCACCCCGCGCTCGCGGCGTCGTTGCCCGCCTCGCGGTCGCCGACCGTCCACAGGCGCTCGAGGCCGTAGAACTCGCGGATGCGCGGCAGCATGACGTGGACGATCACGTCGCCCAGGTCCACCAGCACCCATTCGGCTTCCTGCTCGCCTTCCACGCCCAGCGGCATCACGCCCGCCTTCTTGGCGAATTTCACCACTTCGTCGGCAATGGATTTGACGTGGCGTGCGGAAGTGCCGGAAGCGATCACCAGCAGGTCGGCGATGGAGGTCTTGCCGCGGACGTCGATCTCGCGGATGTCCTTGGCCTTCAGTTCTTCCAGCGCGGCGACGACGGTCTTGCGCAGTTCGGCCGTGGAGTCGGCCTTGGTCTTGCGGCTAGTGCTCAAGATGGGAGAGCCTCGATGCGGATTCACGCGCCAGAACGGCGCGGCGGCAGTATAACGCCCGTCCCGTAGGCGCGAGTCAATGCGCCAGCGCCCGCCGCGCCAGCCGGTATTCGTGCATCAGCCGCGCCACCAGCTCGGCGGCGGGCTGCGGACGGACTCGCGCGGCGGCCTGGCCGCACCATTCGGAGACCAGGTCGGCGCGGCCGGCGGCGGCCGCCGCGCGCCGCAGCGGCGCGGTAAGCGCGTTGAGTACCGGATAGGCTGGCAACTCGTCCGCCACGCCTTCCATCGCCTCGACGTAGCGGTTGCGCAGGCCGCGCGCGGCGCGCCCCGAAAAACTGCGGATGGTGCCCACGAGATGCTCCTCCGCCGTGGCCAGGTCGCGCTTCCATGCCTCGGCCGCGGACGATTCCGGGCAGGCGAGGAAGGCCGTGCCGAGTTGACTGGCCGCGGCGCCCAGCGCCTCGGCGGCGAGCATGCCGGCGCCGTCCATGATGCCGCCCGCGGCGATCACCGGTACGCCGTCGCAAGCCGCAACGGCCAGCGGAACCAGTGCGAACAGACCGATCAGCGGCGTGTCGTCCGCATGCAGGAAACCGCCGCGGTGGCCGCCCGCCTCGGCACCCTGCACGCATACGGCGTCGGCACCGCGCTCGGCCCAGGCGCGCGCCTCCGCTGCGGTGGTGGCGGTGCCGACCACGACGATGGCGCGGCGCTTCAGCTCCTGCATCTGCGCAGGCGTGAGCAGGTCGAACGCGAAACTGGCCACGGCAGGCCGCGCCTCGCACAGCGCGGCGAATTGCTCGGAGAACCGCGGCGCCCAGCGGGTTGGCAGGTTGGTGCGGACGGACAGGCCTTCACGCTCCATCAGCGCATCGAGGCGCTCGCGTGCCCGCGCCACCGCGGCCATGTCGGGCACGACCTCGTCGGGCAGCACGAACAGGTTCAACGCGAACGGGCGGTCGGTGAGCGCGCGGACCCGCGCGACCTGATCGAGAATCGCCTGCGGCTCGGCATAGCCCGCGCCCAGCGAACCCAGGCCACCGGCGTTCGATACCGCGGCGACCAGTTCCGGCGTGGTGGCGCCAGCCATCGGCGCCTGGATCAGCGGGCATTCGATGCCCAGCCGTCGTGCGAAAGAGGACATGCGCAGCATCCATGGCGGGAGACCTCGCCATTATCGACCTGCCGCGTCGATGCGTCATGAAGCGCGGCATGGCGGGGTACCGGCGCCCACCATGCCGCGGCCGCATCAGCCGCCGCTCATCGCGCCGGCGGCGTCCCGCTTCATTTTCATCGCGTCGTCCTTCTTCATTTTCATGCCGTCGTGCCGCATGGCCCCGGACTTCATCGCGCCGTGTTTCATGGCGCCCGGCTTCATGGCCTCGTTCTTCATCATCATGCCGTCGCTGTGCATGGAGCCCTTCATCGCGCCCCTGGAGTGCATGGCGTCGTGCGACATCGCGGTGCTGGAACTGGCGGCCATCGCGTCCTGCGCGTGGATGGGCGCGCAGGTGAACGCGCCGACGGCGGTGGAAAGCGCGAGAACGGCAAGTGTGCGTGCGTTCATGGTGGGATCCTGGATGAGGAAAGGGATGGAAGCGACCACGCCGCCTCCACCCCTCCCTTCGCCGCGAAGGTACCGCCGGTTACCCCGGAGCCTGTTCCACAGCTCCGCGCAGCCGGCGTCTCCATCCCGTTGCCGGCGGACGTCCGTCCGTTCACGTTCCGTTGACCTACGCGCAAACCGCCCCTGGTCTGGGCCCATGCGGAGCCAGGGGACAGGCCGTCAATGCCGTGACAACAGCCTGCCGCCCAACGCCGAATTCGCCACCACCACGATCACCACCGCCAGCGCATGGGTGAGCAGGTCGGTGGCGGCGGCGTCGAAGGCGTGGCAGATCTCCAGCAGGCTGGCCGACGCTGCGGCGCTGGCCAAGCCCACCAGCAGGGCGGTGAGCAGCGGACGCAGCGGGCAGGCGCGACGCAACAGCCACACCAGCAGTGCTGACAGCGGGATCGAGAAGGCGATGATGAAGACCAGGCAGTCGGCGGACTGGTGCAGCGTGGCGATGCTGGTGTCCGGGGCCAGCCAGGTGCGCAGGCAACCCAGGCCGCTGGCGCCTATCCACAACAGCGCGGGCGGCAGCGGCAGCCACGCCCAGGCGCGGCTGCGTCCCGGCACGGCCAGCGCGAACGACGCCCACGCGGCCGTGGCCGCGGTGAGCACCGCGCCCAGCGCAGCCCAGCCCAGGTCCGGCGCGCCGGCCCAGCGGCGCAACATGGGTTCGTCGCCGTAGCGCGCGAACAGCAGTACCGCGAACGCGGCCACCAGCGCCAGCCAGCCCAGGGTGCGCAGCCACGGCGGCGGCAGGCGCCGCACCGGCACCAGTTCGGCACCGAGCGCGGCGATCAGCCTGTCGTTGGAACGCGGGTTGGCCATGCTCACTCGTCTCCGTGCAGGCGGCCGCGCAAGGCCTTGAGGGCGCGGTGCAGGTTCACTTTCAAGGCGCCGGTGTTGCGACCGGTCCGCGCGGCCGCCTCGGCCAGCGACTGCTCGCGCAGACCCAACTGTTCCACGGCCTCGCGCTGGCCGGGCGGCAGCTGCGCAATGGCTTCGCGCAGGCGTCGCGCCTGCTGGCGACGCTCGGCATCCGCACTGGCATCGTCGCGATCCGGATGCTGGTCCAGCGCGAATTCGTCGTGCAGTTCGCGGCGATCGCGCCGGCCGTGGCTGCGCAGCGCGTCGATGGCGCGGCGGCCGGCGATCGCGCTGAGCCAGGCATCGTAGGAACGCGCAGGGTCGTAGGTATGGCGCACCCGATGGACGGTGAGCAGCGTTTCCTGCACCACGTCGTCCAGCGCGTCCGCCGCCACGCCCTGGCGGCGCGCCACCGCGCGGATCAATGCCACCGAGTCGGCCAGCACGCGCTCGTAGGCGCGACGGTCGCCCGCCTGCGCGGCAGCCATCCACGCGGCGCGCTTCCGGTCGACCTGTTCGGCGGCGCTGGCGGGTTCGGCGGACACGGGGACGCGGCGGTCCAATGGCGGGACGAGGCCTCCATCTAGTACCAGGCTGGCGTCGGCGGTCAAGAGCGTATCGTTCCGGGCTGCGGTTCCACCTCGCCATTCGCCGCATCCACTGCCGCGGTTACCTCGTATCGGCGATGTAACCGCCGGAACGATGACGGCGAATCACCAGCACACCCCAACCGGAACCCTCCACCATGTTCCTGCTGATCCTTGCCTATATCGGCGGCGTGCTCACCATCCTCAGCCCCTGCATCCTGCCGGTGCTGCCCTTCGTGTTCGCCCGCGCCGACCGTCCGTTCCTGAAGAGCGGCCTGCCGATGCTGATCGGCATGGCGGCCACCTTCGCCCTGGTCGCCACGCTGGCGGCGGTGGGCGGCGGCTGGGCGGTGCACGCGAACCAGTACGGCCGCGCCGTGGCGCTGGTGGTGCTGGCCCTGCTCGGACTCACCCTGCTCTCCTCGCACGTCGCGGAATGGCTGACGCGGCCATTCGTGGCGCTGGGCAACCGGCTGTCGCAACGCACGGACCGCGATGGCGAATCGATCTGGGGCGCAGTGGGCCTGGGGATAGCCACCGGCCTGCTGTGGGCGCCGTGCGCGGGGCCGATCCTCGGCCTGCTGCTGACCGGCGCAGCGCTGAAGGGCGCCAGCGTCACCACCACCTTGCTGCTGCTCACCTATGCGCTGGGCGCGGCCACCTCGCTGGGGCTGGCGCTGGCCGTGGGCGGCAAGGTGTTCGCCCTGATGAAGCGCTCGCTGGGCGCGGGCCAGTGGGTGCGCCGCGCGCTGGGCGTGCTGGTGCTGGCCGGGGTGGCCGCCATCGCCTCGGGCCTGGATACCGGCGTGCTCACCCGCGTCTCGCTGGCCGGCAGCAACGGCATCGAGCAGAAGCTGATCGACGCCGTGCGGCCGATGCCCGCCGCGGTGGCGTCGCCGGCGCCCAGGCCCGGCGACGCGCTGCCGGTGGAAGGCACGCTGCCCCCGCTCACCGGCGCCACCGGCTGGCTCAACAGCGCGCCGCTCACCCCCGCTTCGTTGCGCGGCAAGGTGGTGCTGGTGGATTTCTGGACCTACTCCTGCATCAACTGCCTGCGCTCGCTGCCCTACGTGGAAGCCTGGTACGACAAGTACAAGGACCACGGGCTGGTCGTGATCGGCGTGCACTCGCCCGAGTTCGCGTTCGAGAAGGATCCGGCCAATGTGTCGGCGGCGGTGAAGCGGCTGGGGGTGACCTACCCGGTGGCGCTGGATTCGGATTACGCGGTCTGGCAGGGCTTCAACAACGAATACTGGCCGGCCGATTACTTCATCGACGCGCAGGGCCGCATCCGCCACCACTATTTCGGCGAGGGCGGCTACGCCGAAGGCGAGGACACGATCCGCCGGCTGCTCACCGAAGCCGGCTACAAGGACTTGCCCGGCGGCTACGTGCAGCCCGGCGCCAAGGGTGCGCAGGCAGCCAGCTCGGGCGACTACGGCCGGTCGCCGGAAACCTACGTGGGCTACGCGCGCGCCGAGCACTTCGCCAGCGGCCAGGTCGCGCATGACGATGCGTTCTTCTATCGCACGCCCGCCACCCTGGCCACCAACCAGTGGGCGCTGGCCGGGCGCTGGACCGTGCATGCGCAGGACGCCACGCTGGACGCCGCGAACGGCAGCATCAGCTATCGCTTCCGCGGCCGCGACCTGCACCTGGTGCTGGGCCCCGGCAGCGACGGCCGGCCGGTGCGCTTCCGCATCACGCTGGACGGCCACGCGCCCGGCGCCGACCACGGCATGGACACCGACGCCGCAGGCAACGGCACCGTCACCGCGCAGCGCCTGTACCAGCTGGTGCGCCAGGCCCACGGCAACGGCGAGCGCACGTTCACCATCACCTTCCTCGACCCCGGCGCTCACGCCTACGCGTTCACCTTCGGCTGAGACATCTCCGGCAGGAGCGCAACCTGTGCGCAATGGTTTTTGCGCGTCGTGCAGGAACGCGACCGCGCACAGGGTGCGCTCCTACTCGGGCCTCCCATCCGCATCATGGAGATTCCCATGTCCCGCATCGACGAAACCCTCGCGATGGACCGCCGCCGTTTCCTGCGCGCCGCGCTGAGTGGCGGCGCCCTGCTCGCGGTGGGCGGCAGCTTCGCGCTGCCCCGCCTGCTCGCCGCCGGCGCCGAAGGCGGCGTGCCCGCGCTGGTCCACACCCCGCCCGGCGACGTGCTGCTGGAGTGCTATGCCGACGACGGCCGCGACCTCGGCGCCTGCAAGGTGCACCGGCTGGTGCTCAGCGACGCCCAGTGGCGGGCACGGCTGTCGCCGCTGGCGTTCGAGGTGATGCGCCGCGACGGCACCGAGCGCGCCTTCAGCGGCCCGCACGAACGCCCTGCGCAAGCCGGCCTCTTCCGCTGCGTCGCCTGCGCCACCGCGCTCTACGACGCCGCCACCGAATTCGACTCCGGTACCGGCTGGCCCAGCTTCTGGCGCCCCATCGCGAAGCGGAACGTGATCGAGACCCGCGATGCCAGCTTCGGCATGGAACGCATCGCGATCAGCTGCGCCGGCTGCAACAGCCATCTCGGCCACGTGTTCAATGATGGGCCGCCGCCTACTGGGTTGCGTTATTGCATGAATTCGGTGGCGTTGAAGTTTGTGGCGAAGACGGGGTGAAGGTGCGTTGCCGCTCGACGAATTCACTTGCATGCTTGTGCTTGATCCTGCTTGAAGCAGAGCAGTTTCGAGCGCCCGCTTGGCGCCCGAGTTACTTTCTCTTTGCGTGGCCAAAGAGAAAGTAACCAAAGAGAAAGGCCACCCCGGTTGGCGCTTGCCGGGCGTCCTGCCCGGCAAGTCCGTGAGGCGGCGCCGGGCTTTTCGAGCGGGCTCCTGCCCGCGCGAAAAGGCGAGCCCATCCATGGCCTCGCCCGCTGCGCGGCCTCCTCGTCCCCGCCTCACCGCCGCCCAGGGGCCCCGGAACAGCAGGCGCGCGTCGTGCGCGCCAGAAGCAACAGCAAAAGCAAGGCTGCGCGCTGCAAGCTCGCTTCTCTTGCTTTTGCTCTGCTTCTGCGCGCCGGGAGCGCGCTGTTTTACCCGGGGCCCCTATGGCACGGCGGGTAGGCGGAGGAAAGTCCGCAGGATGGCCGGCAAGGATGCCGGCCAGTTTTTCGCCAGCACAGGATGTGCTGGCGAAAAACCCCGTAGCCTGCCCGCGTACCCGCAGGGCAGGATGCCCGGAGGGCGCGCCATCGGGGTGTCGTTTCCTCTTGGTTACTTCTCCTTTGGACAAGCAAAGGAGAAGTAACTCGCGCGCCCAAAGGCGCACGAAACCGCTCTAAAACCAGCAAGGGAAGAGCCAACCCCCTCAGCGGCGATAAGGCGCCAACAACGCAGGATCATCAAACAACCCCGCCGGCAGCAGATAGCGCGGATCGCGCCCCGCGGCGAGCAGCTCGCGGATGCGGGTGGCGGAAACCTCCAGCGGCGTCACCGCAAGTTCGATCAGCTTGCCGCAGGACTCAGCGCGCAGCGCCGCGACGTCGTCGACGCGGCGCGCGACGACTTGCTCCGCCAGCTCCGGGGGGCGCGTGGTCTCGACCCCGGGCCGGCTCAGCACGCCGATGTGCGCGAAGTCGAACAGCTCGCGCCAGCGGTTCCACCCCGGCAGGCCGGCAAAGGCATCGGCACCGAGCAGTAGCACCAGCGGCCGTGTGCCCTGCTCCGCACGCAGCTCGCGCAAGGTGTCGATGGTGTACGAGGGACCGTCGCGCTCCAGCTCGCGCGCATCCAGCACCAGCCGCGACTGCCCGGCCAGCGCCGCACGCAGCATCGCCACCCGCTCGGCGGGCGTGGCCTGCGGCGACGCGCGGTGCGGCGGCACGTTGGCCGGCATCAGGCGCACCTCCGCATCCAGCAGTTCGGCCGCCTCCCACGCCACGGTCAGGTGGCCGATATGGATGGGATCGAAGGTGCCGCCAAAAACGGCAAGTGGCCGCATGCTCATTGCGCAGCCCTACGCCAGCGTCCGCGCTACCCGCGGCTCGGCAATCGCCGCGATCAGGCGCTCGGCTTCGCGCCAGGGCTCGCCCTGCTCGCGCCCCTTGGCGATCCGGTCGATGCGCGAGGCGCGCGCCAGGCAGGCCAGCCAGTGTTCGCGCGGGGCGCGGCGCAGCGCCTTGCGGAAGAGTTGTTCGCGCGCCGGCCACAGGCGTTCGGCCCTGGCCTGGGCGGCAAGGTCCGGCGCGTTGGCAAGGCGCAGCGCCAGCTGCAGCTGGTTCACGAGCCAGCCCATCAGGGCGATCAGCTCGTCGCCCTCGGCGCGCAACCCGGCGAGGATGCGCAGCGCACGGGCGCCCTCGCCAGCCAGCGCGGCGTCGGCGAGCTTGAACACGTCGTAGCGGGCGCTGTCGGCGACCAGGCTTTCCATCGCGTCGCCGTCGATGCGGCTGCTGTCGCCCGCGCGCAGCACGACGAGCTTGTCGACCTCCTGGGCGGCGGCGAGCAGGTTGCCCTCCACGCGCTCGGCCAGCAGCGCGGCGGCATCGGGCGTGGCGGAGAGTCCGCGCGAGGCCAGCCGGGCGCCGATCCAGGCCGCCCATTCGTTGGGCCGCGGCGCGTTGAACACCACCATGGTGCCCGCCGCGTCGAGCTTCCTGCTCCAGGCGCCTTCGTGCTTGCTGCTCCACTCCATTGCGGTGATCAGCAAGGTGACGTCGGGCGGCGGGCTGGCGCAGAACTCGGTGATTGCCCTGGCGCCATCCACGCCGGGGCGGCCGGTGGGCAGGCGCAGGTCGATGAGGCGACGCGTGGCGAACAGCGACATGCCGGCGGCGGCGCGGGCGAGCTCGTCCCAGTCGAAGCGCTGCTCCACTTCCAGCACGTCGCGTTCGGCGTAGCCCAGCTTCTTCGCCTGCGCGCGCAGCGCATCGGCGGCTTCCAGCACCAGCAGTTCCTCGCCCGCGAGCAGGTAGACCGGCGCCAGGCTGTCGCCGGCCAGCGCCTTCTGCCATTGCGCGGGGGCGAGCGGCATCAGTGCCCGCCGGTACCGGCCGCCGGGGTGTCCTGCAGGTGGCGGCCGGCAGCTTCGAGCCGGAACATGATCGCCTGCACCATGTCGTCAACCAGGCTGCGCTGGATCTGCTGCACCTGCGAGGCGTTGCCCACGGTGTCGGTGGAGTCGTAGCTGTATTCGCGCTGCATGTTGATGCGCTGATGCGGCAGCACGGTCTTGCCGTCGGCGCCGCTGACGTCGAATTCCACGTTGTAG
>Ga0187815_10001638_pt1 | contig 10608 bp, 8 predicted proteins | sample NC_S_5_FD_132962 | JGI IMG/M metagenome (GOLD analysis project Ga0187815, IMG submission 132962) | Wetland sediment microbial communities from Neuse River Estuary, North Carolina, USA - ASW-S_5 | ecosystem: Environmental > Aquatic > Freshwater > Wetlands > Sediment | place: USA: North Carolina...
CAGGGGCTGCGCGCGATTCCGTCGATCGCCTGGATTCCACTGTTCATTCTCTGGCTCGGTATTTTTGAAGCGTCCAAAGTGACGCTGATCGCGGTCGGCGTGTTCTTTCCGGTCTATCTCGGCCTGATGGGCGCGATCCAATCGGTCGATCGCAAGCTCGTTGAAGTCGGCCGCGCTTTCCGGCTGTCCGATTTCGAGATGGTGCGGCGGATTTTACTGCCGGCGGTGCTGCCCGCCTATGTGATTTCTCTGCGTTCGGGGCTAGGGCTCGGCTGGATGTTCGTCGTCGCCGCCGAATTGATGGGGGCATCCGAAGGGCTCGGCTATCTGTTGATCGACGGCCAGCAGCTCGGCAAGCCGGCCGAAATCATCGCCGCCATCGTTGCTTTCGCCATCGTCGGCAAGGCCACCGATTGGCTGATCGCGTTCGCCGCGGCGCCGTTCCTGCGCTGGGAAGATGTGGTGCGGCATGAGTGATGTCGTGACAACAATGTCCGCTCGTCCCCGCGGAGGCGGGGACCCAGGGTCGTTCACGACAAGGCGCATTTTTGCGCTGGATTCCCGCTCGCGCGGGAATGAGCGGAGTCAGTAGCTGCGCCATGCTCGCGCTCAATCATATCGGCAAGACTTATCCCAATGGCGTGCACGCGCTCGGCGGAGTGTCGCTTGAAGTCGAGCTCGGCGAAATCGTCGCCGTGATCGGCGGCTCGGGCTGCGGGAAGTCGACGCTGTTACGCGCCATCGCCGGACTCGATCCGGCGAGCGAAGGCACGGTGATCCTAGACGGCGAGCGGATCGGCACGCCGCATGAGAAGATCGGCATCATCTTTCAGGAGCCGCGGCTCCTGCCCTGGCTGAAGGTCGCGGATAATGTCGGCTTCGGCCTTAACGGCCGGCCAAAGGCCGAGCGCGTCGAGCGCGTCGCCGTGGCGCTGCGGCGCGTCGGCCTTACCGACAAGGCGTCGGTATGGCCGCGAGAATTGTCGGGCGGCCAGGCGCAACGCGTTGCCATCGCGCGGGCGCTGGTGCCGCGGCCGGAAGTGCTGTTGCTCGACGAGCCGTTTTCGGCGCTCGACGCTTTCACCCGCACCGATCTGCAGGATCATCTGCTCGATCTATGGGCCGACGCCAAGCCGACCTTGATTGTGGTCACTCATGACGTCGATGAGGCGATCGTGCTGGCCGATCGGATCATGGTGATGTGCCCGCGGCCTGGCCGCATATTCGATGAGATCGGTGTCGATCTGCCGCGGCCGCGCGATCGCCAGTCTGCGGCGTTCGATTTCGTCAAGCGCCGCGTGCTGGCCGCGCTCGATCGCTCGCTCAACCGCGCGCCGGCCAGCGCCGAGGATGAGCAGAAGGCGGAAGCCGGCGCGGCGATGTGGTGGTGATCAGATGACGGATGGCAGACGACGGAGGACAGATGATGGATAGCCGGTGATAAATCTTTCTATCTGTGCTCTGTCGTCCGTCCTCCGTCGTCTATATTTCATCCCGACCAACAGGCACTGAGGTATTTCCCATGGACTCCGCCGCGTTGCGCGCGCTGCAGGCGCCGATCAAGGAACGCTACAAGGCCGATGCCAAAGCCGGCCTGATCACGCTGAAAGCCAAAGGCGCGCTCGACGACACCAATATCGCGTGCAAGGTCGAGACCGGCCGCGCGCTCGCGGTGGCCGGGCTGCATCCGGCGACCGGCGGCTCCGGCCTGGAATTATGTTCCGGCGACATGCTGCTCGAAGCCTTGGTCGCCTGCGCCGGCGTGACGCTCAAGGCCGTCGCCACCGCGCTCGACATTCCGCTTCGCTCCGGAACGGTGTCGGCGGAAGGCGATCTCGATTTTCGCGGCACGCTCGGCGTCGCCAAGGACGCGCCGGTCGGCTTTGTGCAGATCCGGCTGCGCTTCGACCTCGACACCGACGCGGCGGCCGACAAGCTCGATCAGCTGCTCAAGCTGACCGAACGTTATTGCGTGGTTTATCAGACCATCCGCAGCGGCCCGCCGGTTGCGATCACGCTGCAGCGGAAATAGTTTGGCGCTGCCATTCCGAGGCGCGCCGCAAAGGCGCACGCCCGAAATCCATAATCACTGTCAATCAAATATTTCTAGAATCGTGAATATGGATTCCGGCCCTCGCGAAGCCTGTCGTCGGGCCGGCCACTTCGGGCCGGACCCGTTGGCTAGGCCGGAATGACGAGATAACACTTTCAAATGTCCCCCGACTTCGCGTTCTGGCCCGAACTCATTTTCAAGATGGCGATGACGGCGGCCGTCGTCGTCTTCATTTCGATCGTGGTCGAGCGCTCGGGTCCGTTCATCGGCGCACTGATCGCGGCATTGCCGACAGCCGCCGGCGCCGCTTATGTCATCCTCGCCATCGAACATCCGCCCGCCTTCATCGCGGCGAGCGCGGTCGGCAGCATGGCGATCGGCGCTGCGGTCGCGATTTTCGCCGTGGTCTATGCGGTACTGGCGCAGCGCCATGGCCTTGTGCCGAGCCTCGGCCTGTCCTTGCTTGCCTGGTTTGCGTGCGCCGCCTTGCTGCGCCAGGTGAGCTGGACGCCGTTTGGCGCGCTCGTGCTCAACGCTGCGGTGTACGCCGTCACCATTCCGCTAAGCTGGCGCTTTCGCAGTTCGGCGCCACCGAAAAAATTTCTGCGCACGCGTTACGACATTCCGCTGCGCGCGCTCGCGGCCGCGACCGTGGTGGTGATTGTGACCACGGCGAGCCACAGCATCGGCTCGTTCGCCTCCGGAATGTTCGCGCTGTTCCCGATCGTCTTTTGCAGTTCGATCGTCATTTTGCATCCGCGGGTCGGCGGCAAAGCGACGGCAAGCGTCATGGCGCATGCCCAGGTGGCGCTCATCGGGCTGACGCTGGCCTTTATGGCCGTGCATTATCTCGCCGAACCGCTCGGCTCGTGGTGGGCGCTCGGCATCGGACTTTGCGTCGCGGTCGCCTGGAGCGGCATACTGATGGCGGTGCGCAGGAAGGCGCGGTGAAGTTCATCCGCTCATTTCCCCGCAAGCGGGAATCCAGATGCTGGGTCCCCGCTTTCGCGGGGACGAACGGGTAATCTGCGGATGTTGCTCAACCCTTCGTCTTCGCCAGCTGAGCCTTCAACGCATAGAGCGCTTCCAGCGCGTCGCGCGGCGACATGTCATCGGGGTTGAGTGCGACGAGCGCATCCATCAAAGCGACCAGCGCGGAATCTGTTTGCACCGGCGGCGCGGCGGGGCGCGCGCTGGCGAACAGCGGCAGATCGTCGATCAAGCGGCGGGCCGGCGAGACCCGGTCTTCGGCTTCGATCTGCGCCAGCACCACCTTGGCGCGTTCGATGACGCTTGCCGGCAGCCCCGCAAGCTTCGCCACCTGAATGCCGTAGGAGCGGTCGGCGGCGCCGGCGACGACTTCGTGCAGGAACACCACGTCGCCCTGCCATTCCTTCACCCGCATCGTGGCATTGTGCAGCCGCGGCAGCTTGGCGGCGAGCGCGGTCATTTCGTGAAAATGCGTGGCGAACAGAGCGCGGCAGCGGTTCGCTTCATGCAGATGCTCGATGGTGGCCCACGCGATCGACAGCCCGTCGAAGGTCGCGGTGCCGCGGCCGATCTCGTCAAGGATGACGAGCGCGCGTTCGCCGGCCTGGTTGAGGATGGCGGCGGTCTCGACCATTTCCACCATGAAGGTCGAATGGCCGCGGGCGAGATCGTCGGCGGCGCCGACGCGCGAGAACAAGCGATCGACGACGCCGATATGCGCGGCGCGTGCCGGCACGAAACTGCCGATCTGCGCAAGAATGGCAATGAGCGCGTTCTGGCGCAGGAAGGTCGATTTCCCCGCCATATTGGGCCCGGTCACGATCCAGATCCGGCCGGCGCCATTGTCGGGTTGCTCGGGGAGCGGGGACAGATCGCAGTCGTTGGCGACGAACGGTCCGCCGCCCGCCGCGAGCATCTGTTCGACCACGGGATGGCGCCCGCCGCTGATTGCAAATGCAAGACTGTTGTCGACTTGCGGCCGGACATAATCGCGCTCGATCGCGAGCGCGGCCAGCGCACAAGCGACATCCAACGCGGCGATCGCTTCGGCGGCATCCTTGATCGTCGCGCTCGCCGCCGCAACCGCGCTCGCCATGCGCTCGAAAATTTCAAGCTCGAGCGCCAGCGCGCGCTCCGCGGCGGTGGCGATTTTTGATTCGAGTTCGCCGAGTTCGGTGGTGGTGAAGCGAACTTGGCCGGCGGTGGTCTGGCGATGGATGAAACTCGCGTTGAACGGCGCGCTCATTAATTTCTCGCCGTGCTGCGCCGGAACGTCGACGAAATAGCCGAGCACATTGTTGTGCCGGATCTTGAGCGCGCGGATGCCGGTGGTCTCGACATAGCGGACCTGCAACGCCGCGATCACGCGACGGGATTCGTCGCGCAGCGCCCGTGCCTCGTCGAGCGCGCCCGCATAGCCGGGCCGCACAAAGCCGCCGTCGCGGCGCAGGTGCGGCAGCTCGTCGGCGAGCACCTTGCCGAGTTCCTCGGCGAGCGCGGCATCGGTCTGGCGCAGCACCTGCGCGACTAGCGCGATGTCGCGCGGCAATTCGGGCAGGGTTGAGAGCCGCGCGGCGAATTCCGCCGCGGCAAATATGCCGTCGCGGATGGCGGCGAGATCGCGCGGGCCGCCGCGGCCGATGACGATGCGCGACAACGCGCGCGCCAGATCCGGCGCGCTTTTCAGTCGTGCGCGCATATCGCCGCGCGCCGCGGCATCGCCCGTGAAGACGGCGACCGCGTCGAGCCGGTGACCGATCTCGGCGGCGTCGGTGAACGGCGCAGCGAGCCGCTGCGCCAATAGCCGCGAGCCGGCCGCGGTGACGGTGCGATCGATGGCGGCAAGAAGCGAGCCGCGCCGCTCGCCGGCGAGCGTGCGAATGAGTTCGAGATTGCTGCGGGTCGCGGAATCCAGCGCGAGCGTCGCGCCGGCGGCCTCGCGCACCGGCGGGCTGATCGGCGGGCGTTTGCCGATTTGCGTGCGCTCGACATAGGTGACCGCCGCCGCCGCCGCGGCCAATTCGACCCGCGAAAATGTGCCGAACGCGGCGGTGGTGGCGACGCCGAAGAACGCCGCGAGCCGGCGTTCCGCGGTCGCGCCATCGAACACATCGCGGGTGAGCGGCGTCAAAGCGGGCAGGCCACGCAGCGTCGGCGCCAGCTCGGCATCGGCATAAAGCGCATCGGCGACGATGATCTCGCCGGGCTCGATCCGGGCAATGGCGGCGGCGAGCGCGGCGCGGTCGCATTCGGCGACGCGAAATTCGCCGGTCGAAATATCGATCCAGGCCAGCGCAAAACGATCCTCGCCAGCCGAGGCGCGGCTCCTCGCGAGCGCGGCGAGATAGTTGTTGCGCTTGGCGTCAAGGAGCGAATCCTCGGTCAGCGTTCCGGGCGTCACCAGCCGCACCACGTCGCGGCGCACCACGCTCTTGCCGCCGCGTTTTCGAGCCTGCGCCGGATCTTCGAGCTGTTCGCAAACCGCAACGCGATGGCCGAGCGCGATCAGCCGGTGCAGATATTCGTCGGCGCGCTCGACCGGCACCCCGCACATCGGAATGTCGGCCCCGAGATGCTTGCCGCGTTTGGTCAGCACGATGCTGAGCGCGCGCGAGGCAACTTCGGCATCGTCGAAGAACAGTTCGTAGAAGTCGCCCATCCGGTAGAACAACAGGCAATCCGGATTGGCGGCCTTGATCTCGATGTACTGCTCCATCATTGGGGTGACGCGGCCGCCTTCGTCGGCCGCCGTGGGCGTCACGCGCGCGGCGTCGTCGGCGGTCTTGGCGGTCGCGTCCTTGGCGGTCGCCTCCGGAGCTTCGGGCGTGATGGTGCGTGCAGCGTCCATGCAGCGACGCTAGCAAATCTTGGCATGCGACGCCCGGCTTTGTGCCGGGCATCCACGGTTTATTGCGGTGAAGGAATACGGCTATCTCACCAGCTTCTTGCCGGTGACGGCCTCGAGGTTCTTGTAGAACACTTTCTCCGCGGTGGTCTTATCGAGCTTGAGCGAATCCAGAATGCTCAAGGTCTCGCGCGGATACATGGTGCCGCCTTCGGGATCGAACGGGCAGTCGGACGCGAACACGATCTTGTCGATCGGAAAAAATTCCATCCCGGCTTTGGTCGCCGGCACGGCGGTAAACGCCGCGGTATCGGCCCAGAAGTCCTGCTTGAAATAATCGAGCACTCGTTTTTTCAGGCTTTTGCGCAGCGAAACGTAATCCTCGTCGGTGGTGCGCGATCCCATCACGTCATTGCCGGGGCCAATGCGGCCCTCCAGCATCGGCACAACGCCGGCGAAATGGTGCGTGATGATTTTCAGATTGGGATGCGTGTCCATGATCTTGGAATAAACCAGCCGCATCATGGCGCAGGCGGTCTCGTAGGACCAGCCGAAGGTCCACCAGATTTCGTAGAGCGACTTTTTTTCGTCGATGTAATCCGGCATTTCGGCGCCGCGCGCCGGATGCAGCCAGATCGGCGCGCCGAGCTCGTTCATTTTTTTCCAGAATGGCGCATATTGCGGCCGATCGAGCGGCTTGCCGGCGACATTGGTATAGATCTGCACGCCGAGCGCGCCGTTTTTCAGCGCGCGCTCCGCCTCGCCGGCGCCGGCATCGGCGGCCTCCAGCGAGACCTGCGCTACCCAGCCGGGGAAGCGGTCCTTTTCCTTGGCGGTCAGCTCGGCGAAACCGTCATTGATGATGCGGCAGAACTCGTCGATATCCTTCGGCGTCTTGGCGAATTTTTCGATCGGCGGCTGCGGATAGGACAGGATCTGCTGATAGTCCTTGTGACCGTCGACGATCTTCTTGCGCACGTCGAGGTCGAACAAAGCCGGCAGCGAGCGCACCCGCTTGCCCATGTCCTTGTAGTTACCGGCGACCTCGTTGAGCTTGTCGAAGAATTTTTGCGGAAAAAAGTGGGTATATGCATCAACGCGCATCATCGGCAATTCTCTCCCGTTACCTTTGTAGCCCGGATATCGCTTTGCGATATCCGGGAGAAAATATAGCTCCCGGATCGAGCTTCGCTCGATCCGAGCTACGCTTATTGCTTTAGCATCGCGATTTCAGTCCGTCACTCACCGAGACGCGACAAGACTGGCATGCGTCAGTCGGGCCACGACCGGAGGCGGAATGGGTTGCGACTTGATGCGCCTGGGATCGCCGGGATCGCGGACGACCCAGACCCGGGTTTCGAAGCCTTCGACCGCGAGCGCGCCGTCATGGGTCAGACGATGCTCGATCTTGAAGCTCGAGCGGCCGCAGCCGACCACCGCGGTCTCGATCGTGACCTCGTCGCCGAACCGGGTCGGCAGCCGAAAGCGCGCCCGGGTCTCGACCAGCGGGTGGCCGGAAAAATTGTAAGCCTTCAGGTATTCGATCTTCTTCATGCCCAGCGCGCGCTCGATCAGCACCGTGGTCGAGACGTCGAACATGTCGAAATAGCGGGCAAAGAAAATGATTCCGGCCGGGTCGCAGTCGCCCCATTCAATCCGGGTTTTGCGGGTGCTGGTGAACATCAGATGGCGGATGTCAGATGTCGGATGTCAGAGATCGGAGGTCAGATATGATCCATCGCTGCTTTGCTGTCATCTGACATCTGTCATCCGACATCTACCTTGGCGCCATGCGCAAGGCGCCGTCCAGCCGCACGACTTCGCCGTTGAGATAGCGGTTCTCGATCATGTGCCGCACCAGCGCGGCGAATTGCGGCGGCTGCCCCAAAAGTTTCGGAAACGGCACCGAGGCGGCAAGGCTCTGCTGCGCGGCTTCGGGCAATGCATGCAGCATCGGCGTGGTGAAAATTCCCGGCGCGATGCCGTTGACGCGGATGCCAAACTGCGCGAACTCGCGCGCCGCCGGCAGAATGAGGCTCACCACGCCGCCCTTCGAAGCCGCGTAGGCCGCTTGCCCGATCTGGCCCTCATAGGCCGCGACCGAGGCGGTGCAGACGATAATGCCGCGCTCGCCGTCTTGGCCCGGCGCGAGGCCCTGCATGGCGGCGGCGGCAAGCCGCATCACGTTGAACGTGCCGATCAGGTTGATCTCGATGACGCGCGCGAAGTCGGCAAGCGGCATCGGTCCGTCGCGGCCGACGATGCGCTTGGCCGGGCCGACGCCGGCGCAATTGACAACAATGCGCGCAGGCCCGTGATCGGCCGCGGCTTTGGCCAGCGCCTTTTCAGTGCCGGCGCCGTCGGTGACGTCACAGCGAATGGCGATGCTGTTGACGTCGATCGCCACTTCGGCGGCCGCCTTGTCATTGATGTCGAGGACCGCCACTTTGCCGCCGGCGGCCGCAAGCATGCGCGCAGTCGCCGCGCCAAGTCCCGATCCGCCGCCGGTGACGACTGCTGCCTGTCCGCGAATGTCCATGATCAGCTCACCTCGGCTGTTTGCTTGGCAACGATAATGTGCGGCGGCGGCGGCTCGGCATAAAGCGCCTCGACCGTTGCGGCGCGATGCGCCAGCACGGCGCGCTGGTTGATCGAGCCCTTGTCGGTCATTTCGCCGATGTCGAGTGAAGCCGGCTCGGCGAGCAGAACGGCGCGCACGATGCGGCCCGACGTCCCGGTGCTGGCCGCGGCGAAGCCGCCGAGCTTGCGGGCGAACGCCGCCCGCACGCGAGGGTCGCCGAGCAAGTGCGACACCGGCACTTCGGCGGCAAGATCGGGGGCGATGCTGCGGCAGGCGTCGATGTCGGGAAAAATCAAAGCCGTAACTTCGTCGCGCTCGGCGCCGGCCAGCACCACGTCGCGCACAAGCGGGGCGCAATGGGTGATGAAGGCGGCGCGCAGCGGCCCGACGCTGACCCAGGTTCCGGTGGCGAGCTTGAAATCCTCGGCGAGCCGGCCGTCAAACAGCATGCCCTTCGCCGGGTCGGCCGGGTCGGCGAATTTGAGCGCATCGCCGATCTTGTAGAAGCCTTCTTCATCGAAGGCTTCGGCGGTCAGCTCCGGCGCGCGCCAATAGCCCGGCATGATGTTGTCGCCCTTGAGCCGCGCCTCGAGCTTGCCCTCGCGCGGGATGAGCTTGAGCGTGACGCCGGGCAAGGGCAGGCCGATATTGCCGGCGCGTTCGGACTGCCAGTTGCAGGACAAAGCCGCCGGCGCGGTTTCGGTCGAGCCGAGACTCGACATGAACAGGATGCGCTCGCCGGTCGCCTTCACAGCCAGATCCGCAAAGCCGTCGAGCACGTGCTGCGCGAGCCCAGCGCCGGCGTAGAACAAGACCTTCAGGCGGCTGAAGAAGGTTTCGCGCAACGCGCCGTCGGCGGCGAGAGTGGGCAACAGCATTTCGAAGCCCTTCGGCACATTGAAATAGATGGTCGGCGCGATCTCGCGCAAGTTTCGCACCGTTGCCTCGATCTGGCCGGGCAGCGGTTTGCCTTCGTCGATATAGAGCGAGCCGCCATTGTCGAGCACGAGACCGAAATTGTGATTGCTGCCGAAGGTATGATTCCACGGCAGCCAGTCGACCAGGATCGGCGGCGCTTCGCCGACGAAAGGCATCGCAGCCCGGATCATCGCCTGGTTGGCGCACAACATGCGATGGGTGTTCTCCACCCCCTTCGGCCGCCCGGTCGAGCCTGAGGTGAAGAGAATCTTGGCCGCTTGGTCCGGCTTGACGCGCGCATGCGCGGCTTCGATTGCGTCTGTGGCCGCCGTTTGCAAAAGCGCGGCGAACGACGTCGTCGCCCGGTCAGCGGGTGGATTGGTCGTCACCGTCACTTCCACGTTGCGCGGCAGCGCGGCGGTGATGGCGCGTGCGAAAGTTGTGCCGTTATTGGCGAAGACCAGGCCCGGCGAAAGAATTGCGATGATGGCTTTGAGTTTGCCGAAGTCTTGCGACAGGAGCGAATAGGGCACCGAGATCGGCGCATAGGGAATGCCGACATGCATAGCGGCAAGGCCGATGAGCGCGTGCTCGATATCGTTGCCGGATAGAATGGCGATCGGGCGATCGGCCGAAAGGTCCCGCGCGAGCAGCGCCGCGGCGATCGCGCGCACTTTGGCGAACGCCGCCGCATAGGTCAGCGTGCGCCACTCGCCCGCGCCATCGCGCTGCGCCAGAAAGATACGTTCCGGCGCCGCCTTGGCCCAATAGTCGAGCCGCTCGGTGAGCTTTGCCGGATAAGGGGGCAACGCGTCCGGCGAGCGCATGAGGATGCAGCCGTCGCTTCGGCGCTCGACCACGACATTCGGGGCGCCGAGCCGCACCCGGCGTAACGGTGCCGGCGCGGCCGAACGAAGCGGATCGGTGTTCGACATGGAGCCGGGCTCCTAGTTGGCCAACGCCATGATGCGATCTCCGCCGCCCGTGCGGGCTTTGCTGACGGGGAACGCGTTAGTGCTTACGCAAGTCGCTGACATTGACTACCACCGCCATGGCCGTATCCCCGGCGGCGCAGCCGGTGAACAGGCCGTTGCCGCCGCCCCGCAGCGCCAGCTCCTCGATCAGCTCTATCACACAGCGCATCCCCGTGGGCCCCTGCGGGTGCCCGAAAATCAACGACGAGCCGTAGTTGTTCATCTTCTCGACCGGGAAGCCGGTATC
>Ga0187815_10001639_pt1 | contig 10591 bp, 7 predicted proteins | sample NC_S_5_FD_132962 | JGI IMG/M metagenome (GOLD analysis project Ga0187815, IMG submission 132962) | Wetland sediment microbial communities from Neuse River Estuary, North Carolina, USA - ASW-S_5 | ecosystem: Environmental > Aquatic > Freshwater > Wetlands > Sediment | place: USA: North Carolina...
CCCGATCCACAGTGCTGCGGGCGTCAGGTCGGCGCCCCGGTCCGGGATTAGCTGGCGGCGCGGGCGCCCGGCGATGTCGGCGCCCTTGCTGATAGCCGTCTCCGCGGCTTCGTTGCCGCCGAGGCGAATGAGGTACCCGGCGTGGTCGAGCAGGCCGCGAGCGAGATAGTAAGAGGTGCCGATGGCGGCGAGCGTTGCATCGGCGGTCTCGTAGCCGTCGCGGTCAGCGAGGCGGGCACGGGCCATGGCGCATTCGGCCAGTCGTGTGGCTGCCAAGTGCCTGGGGGCAGTCATCGATCATGGCGAGCAACTCCGGACCGTGACGATGTAACCCAGATTGTAGGCAGCGTGGATAGCGAGCAGCCACCTCAGCAAATGTGTTCGTGGCTGATCCCGATGGGGTCAGCGTGGGGAGGCTGGCGCGGCGAAGGCGGCGCTGGTATTCGGCGAAATTCGCCAGCATAATGATTGACACGGACGTCGATTTAGACATGGATATCCGGGAGCCGGCCGGGCGCGAGCCAGCCGACATGGGGCGGCAAGCTCGGGCTTACACGGCCTCCGCGACAACCTGGTAACCGCTCCATCCTCGGTGATTTACCGATGGGGGGAGGACGTTGCGGAAGGGCCGGTCAAGAACCGTCCGTGACGTGCTCCAGCTTCCTGACGTGCGCCGGCTTGAGCTCGGCTGGGGCGCCTCGGTCGTCGGAGAGCTGGCCGGCCAGGTCACACTCGTGGTCTACTCCTTTGACAAGGGCGGCGCTGCGCTGGTGGCCGCGTACGTCGCGTCTCGCACTCTGCTCAGCACGGTTGTGACGCTGGGCATCGCAGGCGTGTCCGGCAGCACCCGGACGGGTGTGCTGCTACGCCGGATCACGGGGCTCCGGACGGTACTCTTGGCCCTCACGGCACTGACGGCGGCGCTGCACTGGCCTCCGGTCGTCGTGATCGCGTTCGCCGCCGCCAGCTCGTCGCTGGCGGGCACTTACCGGCCGCTGCAGGTAGCGATCTTTCCCTGGCTGGTTCGGACCCCGGTAGAGCTGACCTCGGCGAACGCGGTAGCGGCGGTGCTGGAGAACTCTGGCGCGCTGGCCGGGCCGCTGCTCGCAGGCGGCCTGCTCATCTTCGCGGCCCCACCGCTGCCGATGGCGTTGGCGGCCGGATTCGTCGGGCTGGCGACCCTATCGCTACGCGGCCTGGTCGTCCCGGAAAGGCCTCGCTCCGCCGCTAAGGGCGTGGTCCAGGTGGCCCGGGACGCGGCCGGCGGCCTTACCGAGCTGGCCCGGGTGGCTCCGCCTGGTGGCGTCGCGATTCTCGCTTTCGCGCAGACGTTCGTCCGTGGCGCGCTTGTCGTTCTCATCGCGGTATTGGCGGTGAAGACGCTAGCGCTGGGCCAGTCGGCCGTCGGCTGGCTCACGGCAGCCATCGGCGCTGGGGGCCTGGTGGGCGGGGTCGCCGCCGCGACCCTCGTGCACATCACCCGGCTGGGCCGGACCTTCGTGGCCGCCCTGCTGATGTGGGGGCTGCCGCTGGTGTGGCTCGCTCTCACCCCGAGCGCGGCCGTGGCCTACCTTGCCCTCGTCGTCGTGGGGGTGGGGAACGCGATCGAAGACGTCGCGGCCTTCACGCTGGTCGCGCGGTGCGCGGGTGCTTATAGCGCCGGACGACTGCTCGGTGCGATCGAGTTCGTGTGTCAGGCTGGGCTGGGCGTCGGAGCCGTCGCCGCGCCCGTACTCCTGCACGCCCTGGGCGTTCGCGGCACCCTGGGCCTGCTCGGCGGTGGTCTGACCTTCCTGGCCCTGGCCCACGTCAGGCGCTTCGTGCGGCTCGACAAGGCGATGCCCCCGCCCGGTGAGGAGGTAGAGCTACTCAGGAGGCTGGCCATGTTCGCGCCGCTGCCGCTGGCCGTGATCGAACTCCTCGCGACCGACCTTAAGCCGCATGAGTTCGCGCCGGGTACGGCCGCGGTGCGCGAGGGGGAGACCGGCGACCTGTTCTACCTGATTGTCGCCGGATCAGCCACAGTGAACATAGGGGGAAAGCCCGGGCCGTCGCTCAGCGTCGGCGACTGCTTCGGGGAAATCGCGTTGCTCCGTGACGTCCCGCGAGTAGCGACGGTCATGGCGGACCAACCGCTGCGTACCCTGGCCCTGGAACGGGACGCGTTCCTCGTCGCCGTCGCCAGCAACAGCATTAGCAGCGCCGCGGCCGACGCGCTGGTGGACCAGCGGCTGATCGAAAACACGCCTGCCGACCCTGATGGAGGCAGCGCCGAATAGGAGTACGGTCACGGGCGGCCAGCGCATGCCCTGACATCCGCGCCGGGCCGGAGCCGGACGAGCCGCATGACACCGGGCCGTACCCACGCGCAGAACACGACGCGGTTGCTCAGGCGCCCAGCGCGAGCGGTGTTAGGTTGATGGCATACCCATCCCAGGGCGCCCCCGCGGCGTCCTGGCTGGATACAGCCGGATTCTGCGGGAGGAGCCAGGATGCCGTCTGCCACGCGACTCTTTGTACGTAGCATGCTGATCACAGTCACCGCGGCGGTCACGCTCATGTTCGCGGTACCAGGTGCGCTGGCTGGTGGGAGCCCGAGCACGCTCGTGTTTGCCGTACAGCCAACGACGACACAGGTGCAGACCGAGATGTCCCCCGCCGTGGTGGTCGACGTCGAGGATTCCGTGGGACATCTGATCACCAGCTTCAACGGGCCTGTCACCCTCAACTATGCGCCCGGCACCAACGTACTCAACGCGCCGCCGCCTACCGGCAACACGGTTGACGCGGTGAATGGCGTCGCGACGTTCTCAGACCTGACCTTCAGCGCGGCCGGTTTCGGCTTCGAGCTGCAGGCGTCCATTTGGGGGGCGGCCAGTTCCCCGTCCCAGCCGTTCAACATTGTTACACAGCTTGTGCACTGCCAGCCGGGCCAGGTCTGCCAGACCGAGACGGTCAGTTCGGCCGGTACCTCCGGATCCGCGATGGCCAGCGCGGCGTCTACGAGCGATGTGCTGACCGGGACCGGCGGCGGCTTCCCGAGCCTGTCGTGCACCACCATCGGCGGGGTGGTCAGCTTCACGGTCACCAACCGGTCGAAGGTGATCACCATGATGCTGGCGAAGTCCCTGGTGCAGCAGGCTCCCAACCCGGGCGCGGCGCATTTCAACATCTGCTGGGGCTCACCGACGCCGTTCATCACCAAGGACGGGACGACATCGGCCTTCAACCCGGTAAACGGCGAATTCGAGGGACTGCTTCCCGACTGCTGGGCCGGCGGCCCGTCGCCGTGCATCACGTCGCGGCATAAGACCAAGGCCGGTGTGGAGGTCATTACCATCTCCGCTCCGAGCGGGGACCCGCACATTTCATTCTGACCAGAGCCGGGCCAGCCGCTGGCCTGTCGGCCACAGGCCGTTACCGAACCGGGGTTAGCTGCTGAAAGCGTCCTGCCAAGGAGCCGGCCCGGCGCGGATGCCAAGCGCTCGGAACAGCTCATCGCGACTGGCGACGAGGTCCGGTTCAGCCGACTGGCCCCGGATCTCGGCCAGCCGGATGAGCGCGTCGGTGGAAAGAGCCTCGTCGTACCGGTCACCTCGCTGACGGGCGGCCCGCAGGCTCTCGTCGATCGCCTCTTGCGCGCTGACAGCGCGCCCGACCAGCGCGAGGGCGTAACCGCGCACCCGGGCGAGCGTGCTGGCGCTCGCATCGCCCAGCCGCACGTGGGAGCTAGCTGCGACGTCGTCGGCCTGGGTGAGCGCCTCCTCTGCCTCACCCGCGTATAGCAATGCCTCGGCGATGCTGATCTCGGTGGCCACCACCCCGGTTTGCTCGCCGGCCTTGAGATAGTCCGCACGCGCGGTCTCGAGCAGGCGGAGGGCCTCCTCGGCTTGGCCGCGCCGTGCGGCTGTTCTGCCGAGGACGGTAGCGACGAAGGCCATCTCCGACGGAGCGCCAGAGGCGCGCAATACGCGCTCGGCGGGACGCGCCGCGTCATCTGCTTCGTCGTAGCGGCCCTGGTTAGAAAGGATCTCCGCGGTGTTGCACGCGGTAATCGCCGCATTCCACCGGTCACCGGCCCGCCCAAATGCCTCCTCAGCCTGGCGGTAATAACCGAGCGCGTCGTCCCAGCGACCCTCGAAGTAGGACCGGTTGCCAAGCACGTTGAGTGCCTGAGCCTGCCACGACAGGTTCCCAAGTTCCTTCCAGATGGCGAGGGCCTGTTCCGCCCAAGGTTCGCCGCCGTACTGCCCGCGGGCCACATCAGCAGCGTCCAGGAGATAGAGAGCGCGAGCCAGCACGTCGCGGGCGCCGCACCGTTGGGCCACGGCGATAGCCTCCATTGCGGTTGCGGCCGCCTCAGCGTAGCGTCCCTGCCGGTAGCGCAGCGGAGCACGGGTGGCAAGCAGCGCAGCATCCTGTCGCTCGGCATTGGCGTCGGTCAGCCCGGCCAGCGCCTCCCGGCCGCGCGCGGTCCAGCGCAGGGCCGACGAAACGCCGCTGGTCCGCGCCACGACCAGCGCGGTCTTCTCGCATAGCCGGGCGAAGGCCACCGGGTCGCCGTCGATCGACTTCCTGGCTTCGGCGAACGCGTGAGCCGCAGCATGAAAGTCGCCGAGCCGGTAGCGGACATCCCCCAGTGCCTCAGCCAGCCTAAATACCTCGGCTGGCGACTGGCCCGCCCGCTTGCCGGCATCGAGCGCAGTGGCCAGGAACCCGGCCGCATCCGCGTTGGCGTAAGCGGCGGCGGCCCGCTCGGCGGCGATACGCGCGTAGTAGCTGGCGGCCGGGTAGCGCTGAGCGTGGAAGTAGTGCAGCGAGAGCTGGGCCGCCTCGGCCTGCGGCGTTCCGGCGGCACGGCGCTCTAGGGCATCGGCAAGCTGTGCGTGCAGTTGCCTCCGGCGAGCGTACGGCAGCCCCTCGTAAGCCGCGTCACGGAGCAGCTCGTGCCGGAACCTGAACGTGCCGGGCGCGTCCGGTGACACGAAGTCCCGTAGACGCTCCCACACCCCGGCGTCCAGCGGCCGGCCGAGTACCTCGGCGAGCAGATCCTCCTCGAACGACATCCCCGCTACCGCCGCGGCCCGGAGGGTGGACTTGTCGATCGGGGCAAGCAGGTCGATCTGCGCGCCGATCACGTCCTCGACCGACTCTGGCAGCAACCTGCCGTCCCCGCCCCGCCCCGCCACGGCGGCCAGCTCGCGCAGGAACAGCGGGTTGCCCGCCCCGCGCTCGGTGATCGCGGCGAGCTGGTGCGGGGCGAGCGGCGACCGCCTGGTCGCGTCGTGCAGCAAGATCTCGGCTGCGGACGCTGGCAGCGGGCCGAGCTCCAGCCGCAGCAGATCGGCGCTGTCTGGCGGGTGTAGTGGTTTCGGTGCGCGCCCGGTGATCACCACGAGCCATGGTCGGCCGGGTACCTCCTCAAGCAGCCGGCTCAACACGCCGACGGAAGCCTCGTCGGCGAGCTGCACGTCTTCCACGGCGAGCACCGTCGGGTGCCGGAGGATTGCGCCCACCAGCTCGGTCACGGCCTGCTCGAGACGCGGCCTGCGGAAGGCGTTTTCCAGCTGGTCGACCTCGGGCGTCGGTGGCAGTTCGGCACCCACCACGGTGGCCAGCAGCGGCAGCCACTTCTCCACCTGCGGCGCCTGCTCGGCCACGACTCTGGACAGCGCGGCGGCCGCGGCCTGCGGCTCGGCCTCGGCGGGCACGCTGAGCAGATCCCGCAGCAGCATGTCGGCCACCCCGTACGGGATGGCCGTGGCGTATGCGTCGCAGCGCAGCACGAGGCGGCGCTCCTGATCGGCCATGGCCAGCAGCTCGGCGAGCAGCCGTGACTTGCCGATGCCGGGCTCGCCAACCAGCTCGACCACCCGGCCGCGACCGCGGCGCAGCGAGTCGAGCGCCTCCCGCAACGCCGCGACCTCCGCATCCCGGCCCGCGAGCCGGGCGGCGGACTGGACCGGGGCAGGTCGGTTCGGCAGCGGGGCACCCACGTCAAAGGCATGCACCGGCTCGGCCTTGCCCTTGACTTGGAATGGCGGCAGGGAGCTGAAGGCGAACATCCTCGTAGACCGGTCGAGGATTTCCGCAGTGGCCAGCAGCTGGCCGGGCGCCGCGCGCGCCATCAGCCGCGCGGCCAGGTTGACCGCGTCCCCCCACACCGAGTAGGTGCGCCAGTATTCCGGCCCGAGGTCGCCGGCGAACGCGCGGCCGGCGTGCGCGCCCGCCCGCAGCGTCAGCGCACCCGGTCGGGCCAGGACGGCACGCACAGCCTGCAGCAGATGCGTCTCATCGCGGCGAGCGCTGCGCGGCGCGCCGGCCACGAGCATGATCTTGCCGCCGTCGGCGCTGATGTCTGTCCCGAGGAACGTCACGTAGTTGGCGTGGGCCGCCTCCTGGGCGGCGACTACGACGTGCTGCAGGGCGGCGGCCACCGCTTCCGGGCCGCCGGCGGCCAAGAGCTGATCGGTGCCGGAGAACTCCACGAACGCGATGGACACCCTGCGGTGCTCGCCTTCATGGCCGCCGGCCAGCAGGTTCTCCACCGTCGGCGGAGGCAGGTAGCGTCCCAGGTCGAGGCCGGTGATATCGCGGATGTTGCGGGCCGGACGCGGCGGCACCCTTGGGGCGGCAGCCAGTAGGTACCCCGGGCCCTTGACCGCGCCCGCCAGGCCAGGACCGAGGTGGGCGGCGGTGGTGGGGCTGATCGCCACCTGGCCCGCCTCAGCGGCCGCCTCCATTACGGCCGTCTGGGTGGCCGCCGGGCCGGTGACGATCAGTTCCTGGTGCCTGCTGCCCACCAAGAAGAACATGACCTGACCGCTGTGCAGGCCGGCGGACATCCGCAGCGTGGCCGAACCCGCGGTGCCGGTCACCCGGCCGACCCGCCGCAGTGAGCTGCGCATCTCGTACGCAGCGGCGCACGCCGCGGCCGCGTGCCCTTCGCCCTGGAAGAGCAGCAGTACCGCATCGCCGCCCCACTTGATCAGATCGGCGCCGTAGCCCCACGCGACATCGAGCAGGCCGGTGAAGACCGCGTCGAGGATCTGGTTCATCTCCTCGGCCCCGACCTTGCCCGCCTGGGCGAGCCGCTCGGTCAGTTGGGTGAACCCGGAGATGTCGATGAAGCTCAGAGTGCCCTGCACCGTGCGGTAGCTGGCCTCCGGGCTATCCAACAGCCAATCGATCACAACTGCGGGCACGTAAGGCCACAGCGTCTCGTCTTTGTCGGTGTCAGTCATCTGCTACAAACCTAGACGTCAATGACCGGGCAGCCCAGAGCCGCACGTCCAACCCTAAGGATGTCTTGCTGGGCGTCCTTTGCCCGGGTCATCGCCGCCGCCAGCCCAGCTATTGAGCTGGTGGCGACGCGCTCAGCGCTGGGTCAAGCACGGGCCCCCGGAGGCATCTCGTCCAGCTGAGCAGGCCGATCAGGAGGGGAGGCCACGAAATATTCGCAGCCGAACATCTCCTGTAGCAGGAACTCCGGGAACATGTCCGGTTCCAGCGGGAACTGGCTGCGGTAGGCGGAAACGGCTTCGACCTTACGCATGACCTGGTCGGACACGTCGCAGGAGACGACGCTCTGACCTCCCCGTATGTATCCGGACGCAGGGGGCGGGTTCGCCCGCGCGCCGGGCAGGGCACCGGCTAGGCGGGCTCCCCGGCCCGGGCCGGCGAACATGGTCGGCGGTGCCGGAGACAGGACCAGACCGGTAAGGCTGGCGACGGCAATCACGTCGGCGTTGCGGCGCCGGTTCCTGGCGATGCCGAGCTCACCGAAGAACCACCCACCCCGAGTCGGCTGAGCTGCTCGCGGTGGCCGTTGTTGCTCTCTTGCCACACCTCTGCTTTACCCGACAAGATCAAGAACAACTCAGCGGCCGCTTCGCCCTGCTCTACTACGTACGAACCTGGCGGGTACCAGCGGACCTGGACGTGGTCGCGGATGTGACGCATGGTGCCGCACGCCTCGGCCAGCAGGAGGAGAGCGTAGGCAAAGTCGAGCGTCCCCGCAAAGTGTTCGGTTGGTTGGCCAGCCATGTCGCCAGGCGCTCCAAGATCAGCAGGTCGCCTGACGGGAAGCACCGGTAGTAGAGCCGAGGCGCCGGGTCCGCGACCCGCTGGCAGGCTGCCTGCCAGCTTTATCCCGGCAAGGTACACAATGCTCAAGAGCTCCCCTTGACGCCGCATGGCGAGCTCGACTACGCGGCCCTCCAGCCCCTGCCGCTATGGTGGGGACGGCATAGGAAGGGCCCAGGCTGGGGCTACAAGCGGATCCAGGGCGAGCTGCCCGGCCTGGGCATCGGCGTCGGAGCCTCCACGGTGCCGCGGGTCCTGCAGCGGCTGCGGATCCCGAGCGCACGTCGCGCGGCTAGCCGATCCCGGGGCCGATCCGGTGCTACGCCGCGCCGATGCAGCGCAGATGCGCTCCCGGCTCGACGGCCCGCCGCCCGAGCAGCCCGGGGACTACAGTGCGGTCCTAGCCCGGGTGATCGCTGATGTGCTGCCTTACATGGCCCGGACCGATCATCCCGGGTACTTCGCCTTCATCCCCAACTTCACGACCTGGCCGGCGGCGCTGGCCGAGCTGACGGCCGCCGCGGCCAACCCGTACTGCGGGGCGTGGATGGAATCGGCTGGCCCGGCCCAGGTCGAACTGGAGGTCATCGACTGGTTCCGCACCTGGCTGGGCTGCCGGCCGGCACCGCTGGCGTGCTCGTCAGCGGCGGCTCGGCCGCCAACCTGACGGCGCTGCTGGTGGCACGTGAGGCCGCCGGAGGGCCTTCCGGGGACGCCGTCGTCTACGTGTCGGATCAGGCTCACTCGTCCCTGGCCCGGACCGCGCGGGTCATAGGCCTTCGTCCGCACCAGGTGCGGGTGCTGCCCACCGATGACCGCTGGCGTCTGGTGCCGGACACGGTGACGGCGGCGGTCCGGGCCGACCGCCACGCCGGGCGTGTCCCGTTCGCCTTGTGCGCCAGCGCAGGATCGACCAACACCGGCGCCGTCGATCCCCTCGCGGATCTAGCCGATGTCTGCGCCAGAGAACGACTATGGCTGCACGTCGACGCGGCCTACGGCGGCTTCGCCGCGCTGACCCCGAAGGGACGGGCGGTGCTGGCCGGCATCGATCGCGCCGACTCGGTGACCCTGGACCCGCACAAGTGGCTTTTTCAGCCCCTGGAGTGCGGCAGCGTGCTAATCCGCGACGGCGCCCTGCTGGAGCGCACGTTCGCCATCCACCCCGACTACCTGGACAGCGAGGCCACGCGCGGTGCCGGCGAGGTCAACTTCGCCGACCGGGGCCTGCAGCTGTCCCGGGGCTTCCGCGCCCTCAAGGTATGGGTCACCGTGCACACCTTCGGCCTGGACGCCTTCCGCACCGCTATCCAGCGCAATATCGAGCTGGCGGAGCTCGCGGAGGCACTGATCCGCAGCCAGGCCGAACTGACCCTCATGGCCCCGGCGACGCTGGGGATCGTCTGCTTCCGCCGGGAATGGCCCGGCTGCGACGAGGCCGAGACCGAACGCCGCGGCCTAGCCCTCGCCGGCGAGCTCGAGCGCAGCGGCGCCTTCGTCTCCACCACCCGCCTGGCCGGCCGCCACGCCGTCCGGATGTGCATCCTCAACCCGACCAGCTCCGAACAGCAGGTACGGCGAGTCATCGAGCACTTCGCCGGAACACCCGCCCCACCGGCCGAGCCGGGCAGCGGCGCTGCCTACACCGACCCCAGAGCCAGCGTCCTGGCCGAGGACGATGACATGCTGCGCGCCGTCTCCCTGCTCTCCGGAGCGCCCGGCTCAACCATCCGGGCCGTCCGGGCCCGCGGCGTCTATGTCGACGTAGCCGCCGGGGAGGAGGTCATCCGCCAGTGGGATTCCGACCGGTCCTTCTACATCGTCGTATCCGGTCGCTACGACGTCTTCATCGACGCCCGGCCGATCAGCACCCTCGGCCCCGGCGACCACTTCGGCGAACTCGCCGCCCGCGACTGGGGAGGCGGCTACGGCTACGCTCGTCTGGCCACCGTCACGTGCGCCGAACCCGGCCGGCTCCTCAGATTGACCAGCGAGGACTTTCAGTGGCTGGTCGACACCGACCCGACCGTCAACGCCGAGCTCGCCAAGATCGTGGCCGAACGCCTGACCCGCAAATAGGTGCGGCGGATGCTACTGAGGCTGATGTGGCAGTTACACGCTGGTCCGGCGCCGCGCCAGCGATACCAAGGGCTAACGGCGGGTTATTGGTCGTGAACCGTCGCGCAGGGTTGATCACGTAACGTAGTCAGAGTGCGATCCAGTCCCAGCGACGGATCGCCGACTCGGCGCTCGGGAACTGTCGGGTGCAGGTGTCACGCACGGCGCCCATATCAGCCATTCCAGTGCGCAGCCCATCCTCCAGCTCGGCGGGGTGTGACGAGCCCGGCGCATCATCAGTTTGCTGGCAAGGTAAGAGACGACGGTTTTACAGCCGTACTCATCGGGGGATGGTCGCGTTGCGTGAAATCTTCGGCGCGTGCGGGTGGGCTGCTGGCGGGGGTTGCCTCGTTTGTGGTGCGGCGTTTGGGGTCCGTGCGGGAATGCG
>Ga0187815_10001641_pt1 | contig 10583 bp, 8 predicted proteins | sample NC_S_5_FD_132962 | JGI IMG/M metagenome (GOLD analysis project Ga0187815, IMG submission 132962) | Wetland sediment microbial communities from Neuse River Estuary, North Carolina, USA - ASW-S_5 | ecosystem: Environmental > Aquatic > Freshwater > Wetlands > Sediment | place: USA: North Carolina...
ATCTTCTGGTGCACTTCGCGCGTCGGCACCGCACCGTGGCGGTAGCTGTGCCCGAAGGCCGGCGCGTAAGGATTGAACTCCGACGACAGGCCGTGGTTGTCCTGCGCCATCGCCGGGCCCGCCACCAGTCCGAACAGGACCGATGCAGCGAGCGTCTTCAGAACGATCTGCTTCATTTGAACTCCCCAAAGGTATGTTGAGTGCCGGTGCCTGCTCCCCAGGCAGGCATCCGGATCTGCGGCTTGCTGGCACGTCCCATGTCGACCGCCCTGGGCAGGTTGCAGCTGTTCGCGCCCCGGAACGGAAACGGCGCGCATCCCTGCGCGCCGTGTCTTCCGTCAGAACGTGGGGCACCTGCCGTTGGGCGTGCCCTGGTCGCCGCTGTACGACGACGCGCGGCCGGTCACGCACTCTCCCCGGAATCCATTGGCCTGTATCAGGGCGGGCATGCGCATCGCCCCAGGCGGTGCGCCGCTGGTGGAACGGGTCGATTGCGCAGGTGCGCAGGAAGCCGACGAGGCGATGGCGGCGGCCCATGCTGTCGGGCGGAAGTGGTGCATGAACGACTCCCCGGATTTTCGGGACAAGCGGACCTGACGCGGCCGCATGACCCCGTGGCAATCACATGCCGCACCCCCGTGCGGCGCCGTTTTCTGTTTGCCAGACGATTCCCGAGCACCCGTCGCGGCCACCGTCCCCCGAGAGATTCCCTCTCGCGCAAGCCTTGGGCTCAGCTCGACGGCACCCGCCCCCGCAGGCGCCATCCGGAACCATTCGCCGACGCTCCCCGTGGCGAATCACCCGAAACTACGCAATCGAATTTGCACCCGTCAATATCAAAAAGCGCAAATGCGTAACCGCGGCACACTAATCGTTTACGCAAGCTTCATGTTGGATTTCGCCGCATGAAAAAGCGCGACAAAACGCAATTACATTCGATTTTCGACACATGAGCCACTCATGCCGACGCGACTGAAAGCCAAGGCTCCACGCGGTTTCAGGGCCATCGCCGCGCGGAAGGCGCGCGATCGCCCGCGCAACAAGAAACGAATTCCCGATTCCAGGCCACTTCATCCGCATCAAATGACGTTCCGGCAATTATTTTCGATTATCTCGTTCCAATCCTCCCGACCCGTCGCCCATTACCCCCGCAGCAAGGGCCGATGCCTTGCACGAAGTTGCGATATCGTCGCCGCAATGGATCGATCAACCGGTCGCGCCGGATATTCCCAGGCCGGTTTGCTGCTGCAAGCCGGGCCGGGGGCCATCGAACCGAACCGCTCCGGAGGGCAACGTGATGCGTCGAATCCTGTCGGCAGGGTGCTGGATCGCCTTGTGCGCCACCTTGTCCGTCCATGCCGCCGAGTTGCCCGCCGCGCCGCGCGATCATCCGGAATTGCGGGCGCTGGGCAGGGCGCCCAGCGAGGCCGAGCTGCGCGGCACCCTCGCAGCCCTGGTGGGCTTCGGCACCCGCCACACACTGTCCGACACGAAGTCCGCGACGCGCGGCATCGGCGCGGCGCGGCGCTGGGTGAAGGCGCGCTTCGCAGCGATCTCGCGCGGTTGCGGCGACTGCCTCGAGATCGTCACGCCGTCGCAATTGGTCACCGGCAAGCGCATCCCGCAGCCCACCGACGTGATGGACGTGGTCGCGATCAAGCGCGGCAGCGCTGATCCGCAGCGCGTGATCATGATCACCGGACACCTGGATTCCCGCGTCAGCGACGTGATGAACGCCACCAGCGACGCGCCCGGCGCCGACGACGATGCCTCCGGTGTGGCGGCGCTGATCGAGGTGGCGCGGCTGCTGGCCAAGCAGGACAACCGCGCCACCCTGGTGTTCGCCGCGCTGTCCGGCGAGGAGCAGGGTCTGTACGGCGGCAAGGTGCTGGCCGACTACGCGGTCGCGCACGGCTGGCAGGTGGAGGCCGAGCTCAACAACGACATCGTTGGAAGCAGCCGCGGCGGGAACGGCGTCATCGACGGCACCATGGTGCGGGTGTTCTCCGAAGGCACGAAAGCCAACGAGACGCCCGCACAGGCGGCGTACCGGCGCTACCACGGCGGCGAGCTGGACTCGCCATCGCGCAACCTGGCACGCGCCATGGCACAGCTCGCCGACCGCTACCTGCCCGATTTCCGCGTGCGCATGGTCTACCGCACCGACCGCTATGGTCGCGGCGGCGACCAGGTGCCGTTTCTCGAAGCCGGCTATCCCGCGGTGCGCATCACCGAGGCGCACGAGGACTACACCCGCCAGCACCAGGACCTGCGCACCGAGCATGGCGTGCGCTACGGCGATACCCTCGCCGGCATCGACTTCCGCTATCTCGCACGCGTCACCGCGCTGGACGCGATCACCATGGCCGCGCTGAGCCGCGCGCCCGCGCCGCCCGGCGCCGTGGACGTCCACGGCGCAGTAACCACCGATACCGTACTGGACTGGCGCAAGGTGCCAGGCGCCGCGGGCTATCGCGTGCACTGGCGCGACACCACCGCGCCGCAATGGCAACGCGCGCGGCCGGTGGGCGACGCCGATCACGCCGTGCTCAAGGACATGGTGATCGACGACTGGTTTTTCGGCGTGTCCGCGGTGTCGGCCGACGGTTACGAAAGCCCGGTCGTGTTCCCCGGCGACGCCGGCAGCTTCGAGCGCTCGCCGCCGGCAGCCGCCAGGCCCTGAGGCTCAACCACCGCCGGACGAGGACACCGCCGGCTGCGGTTCGTCGCTCTTGCGTGGCATGCCCGACGAACCCTTGTCCGTGGCAGGTTTCGCCTGCGTCCGGGCTGGCGGCTGTGCCGGTGTCGTTCCGCCTTCCGCCTCGCCGGCGGCGCCCGTGCCTTTCGTGTAGACGATCTGCTTGTCGCCTTCGCACCGGCCGACCACCTTGCCGTCGCCGGCCGGTTCGTCGTGCGCCACCACGGTCAGCGTGTAGCCCTCCAGTCCCTTGGCCTTGAGCTTCGCGTCGATGCTCGCCTTCACCGCGTCACACGAGGCATGGACCAGCACCGGCGACGTGAGCAGCGCCAACGCAACGAATACACCATGCGGTTTCATGGGCAGGCCTCCGAGTATGGGAGGGCCCATCAAACCGCGCAGCCAATGAAATCCGCGTCGAAAGCGCTTTCAGTCCAGCCGCACGCCCAGCTGCGCGAGACGACGCAGGCCGTCGGCGCTGGGCAGCAGGGCGCGCCCCCGGCTGGCGCGGCGCAGCCAGCCGGCTGCCAGCATCGCATCGGTGAGCGCCACCCCCAGCGGACCACCCACATGCAGGCGGCGCTCGGTCCAGTCGATGCAGCCGCGACCGCGCAGGCGCAGCAGACACCCGGCAGACTCCGGCTGCCAACCCGCATCCGCCAGCGCCTCGACCGCGGCCACCTGCAACCGCAGGCCGTCGCCGGTCGACTGCAGCCAGCCACGTGCCAGCCAGGCCGTGCACATCGCCACGCCGAGTTCGCCGGCGAGATGGCGATAGCAGGTGCGCGCACGGCACAGTGCCGGATCGCTGCCCGCCGGGCGCGGCACCTTGGGCGCACGCGGCAGCGCCATCGCCTCCAGCCACGCCGCCACCTCGTCGTCGGCAAGCCGGTAGTAACGGTGCCGACCCTGCACCTGCACGGCGAGCAGGCCGCCGTCCAGCAGGCGCTTCAGGTGCGCGCTGGCGGTGGCCGCGCCCACGCCGGCGATACGCGCCAGCTCGCCGGCAGGCCGCGCACTGCCGTCCAGCAACACCAGCAGCATCGCCGCGCGCGCGGGTTCCGCCAGCAGGGCGCCGAACTCGGCCAGCTGATAGCGGTTGGGAATGTCGGCGCGGCTCATGCGCGCAGTGTAGTTCCCGCGCTGCACGCCTGTTTCGCCGCACGGCGAAACATCGGCCAGACGCTGCAGCCACACTGCCGGCATGGACATCTACCACGCCCCCGACACGCTTCAGATCACCCCGTCGATCCTGTATTTCGGTACGCCCGTGCTGCTGATCACCACGCGCAACCCCGACGGCTCGGCCAACATCACGCCGATGTCCTCGGCCTGGGCGCTCGCCGACCGCGTGACGATAGGCCTGTCCGGTGGCGGCCAGGGCCTGGCCAACCTGCTGCGCGAGCGCGAGTGCGTGCTCAACCTTGCCGCCGAATCGATGCGCGAGGCGGTGGAACGGCTGGCGCCCACCAGCGGCTGCGACCCGGTGCCGCCGTGGAAGCGGGGCTACCGCCACGAGGCGGACAAGTTCGCCCTGGCCGGCTGGCACGCGCTGCCTTCCGTGCTGGTGGGCGCGCCATGCATCGCCGAGGCACCGTTGCAGCTGGAGGCGCGCCTGCTGCAGGCCACCGGGCACCCGCTGGAGGACTGGCGCGACAGCGCCGGCGGCTACACCACGCTGGAGCTGGAAGTGTGCCGCGTGCATGCGCATGCCGACATCGTGGTGCCCGGCAGTTCGCACATCGATCCCCGCCGCTATCGCCCGCTGTTCTACGTGTTCCGCCATTACTACGGCGTGGGGCCGGCGCTGGGCCGCACGTTCAAGGCCGAGGTGTAGGCAATGCTTCGACGTGGCAGACTCGGGCCATACCCACCGTCGGAGACACGCCATGAAATGGATCGTGAGCGCCCTGCTGCTCGCCGCCGGCCTCGCGCTGGGCGGCTGGTTCACCGGCCGCGGTTTCGAGCTCGGACGCAACGCGCACGGTCACCGTGAAAGGCCTGGCCGAACGCGACGTGAAAGCCGATCTCGCGCTCTGGCAGCTGCGGTTCGTGCGCGCGGGCGACCAGCTTGCCCAGGTGCAGTCGGCGATCCAGCAGGACGACGCGGCGGTTGACGCATTCCTGCAGCAGCACGGACTGGGGCCGGAGTCGATCGCGTTCCGCAACCTGGAAGTTACCGACCGCGCCGCCCAAGCGTGGGGCGACGGCAAGTACCCCAGCCGCTTCATCATTGCGCGCACGGTGATGGTGCGCAGCACCGACGTGGACAAGGTGGCGGCCGCCTACCAGGCCAGCAGCACACTGGTCGATGCGGGCGTGGTCCTGGGCAGCGAGAATCCAGGCAGCGGCAGCGGCCCCACCTACCTGTTCGACGACATCAACGCGCTGAAACCCGCGATGATCGCGGAAGCGACCAGAAACGCGCGCGACGCCGCCGAACAGTTCGCACGCGACTCCGGCAGCCGGCTGGGCGGCATCCAGCGCGCGAACCAGGGCGTGTTCGAGATCCTGCCGCGCGACAAGGCGCCGATGCTGCAGGCGGACCGGCAGATCAACAAGACCGTGCGCGTGGTGGCGACGCTCGAGTACCGGCTGGTGGACTGAGCGCCCGTTCACGTACCGCGCGGCTTGGCCCGGTGCGTGGGCGTGGCCGTCCACGGATCGTCGGGCCACGGGTGTTTCGGGTAACGCCCCTTCAGCTCCTTCTTCACCTCGGGGTAGGTGCGTTCCCAGAAACCGCGCAGGTCCTGGGTGACCTGGATCGGCCTACCCGCCGGCGACAGCAGGTGCAGGGTCACCGGCACGCGGCCGCCGCCCACGCGCGGGGTGTCGGCGAGGCCGAACAGTTCCTGCAGCTTCACCGCCAGCACCGGCGGCGCGTCCGGCGCGTATTCCAGTGGTCGCGTCTGCCCGCTGGGCACCTGCAGCGCATCCGGCGCCTGCACTTCCAGCGCCTGGCGCTGCGCGTGGTCGAGCATGGCCGACAAGGCCTGCGACAGCTCCGCCGCCGCCAGCGCGTCGAGCCGGCGCTTGCCGTTGAGGTACGGTGCCAGCCAGCCTTCCAGGGTGGCCAGCAAATGGACGTCCGAGACGTCGGGCAGGCCCAGCTCCGGCATCCAGCCGCGCAAGGCCTGCATGCGCAGGCGCAGGCGCCGCGCATGCTCGCTCCACGGCAGCGCATCGAGCCCCCGGCTGCGGATCGCCGCCAGCAGCGCGGGCAGCGCATCCTCCGGCCGTACCGGCACGCTGCGGCGTTCCAGCACGATGGCGGCGTAGCGGTATTCCTCGAACGCTTCCACGGCGTCGCGGGCGTCGTTCCAGCGCAGCGCGCGCTCGCGCACGAAGTGCTGCGGATAGTCGCGTTCCAGCGTGCGCGGATCGAGCGGCGCGGCGGCGAGGATCAGGCTGTCGCGCGCTTCGAAGCGCAGGTCCAGCGCCACCAGCCACGGCTCGCCCAGCAAGGCGGTGTTCTCGTGCAGGCGCGCGCCGCGGCCGTTGGCCAGCGTGTAGCGCAACGGGTTCGCCTCGTCGCGGCGCGCGATGCGGTCGGGAAAGGCGTGCAGCAGCAGATCGCCCACCACGTGGCTGTCCGGCGTGCCGCTGGCGGCGCCGCGCACATCCAGGCGGCGGCGCCAGCCCTTCGAAGCCTGTTCGATCGCCGCCAGCGCGCCCGCGTCGGCGCCATGGCTGCGGCGGTCGCGCCAGGCATGCAGCGCGGCCACGCGCACGCGGAAATCGTCGCTGCGGCCCTGCTCGCCGCGCAGCGGCGAGCGCGCCTCCATCAGCGCCAGCAGATCAGCCACCAGCGGTCGCAGGTTGTCCGGTGCGCGCAGCGCGGCGGCGCCGAGACGCGGCGTGGCGCCCAGCGCCAGCATCCGCCGGCCCAGCGTGGCGATGCGGCCATCGGCGTCCAGCGCGCCAAGACTCGCCAGCAGTTCGCGCGCCTGCGCCAGCGCGCCGGACGGTGGCGCATCCAGCCACGGCAGGCTGTCGCTTCCCCACGCCGCCAGTTCCAGCGCGAGGCCCGACAGCTCCGCCTGCGCGATCTCCGCCGTGCGCGCGGGATCGAGCCGCTTGCCCTGCGGCCACAGGCGGTAGGCCGTGCCCTCCGCCACGCGGCCCGCGCGGCCCGCGCGCTGGTCGGCCGAGGCCTGCGAGATGGTCACGGTTTCCAACCGCGTGAAGCCGGAGTTCGGATCGAAGCGCGGCTCGCGCGCGAGGCCCGTGTCGATCACCGCGCGGATGCCCGGCAAGGTGACGCTGGACTCGGCGACGTTCGTCGCCAGCACGATGCGGCGGGTGCCTGCCCTGAGCCCGTCGAATGGGCCCGGCTCGGCGGGCGACAGCGCCCACTGCTGCTCGGCCAGCGACAGTTCGCCGTGCAGCGGCACGATTTCGATGCGCGTGCCTTCCCCTCGCCCTCCGGGCGAGGGGAGCGAGAGCGCAGCTTCGCGCACGACCGTTTCTTCCAGCACCGCCTGCACCCGCGCGATCTCGCGCCGCCCCGGCAGGAAGGCCAGCACGTCACCGTCGTTCTCGACCAGCGCCCGCCTCGCCACGCGTGCCAGGTGATGCTCCATGCTCTCCTGCGTGCGTGCCGGCGGATATTCAATGCGCACCGGGAAACTGCGGCCGGGACTCGTGAGCCGCGGCGCATCCAGCCAGCGCGCGATGCGTTCGCCGTCCAGGGTGGCGGACATCACCACCAGCCGAAGATCAGGCCGCAGCGTGGCCTGCACGTCCAGCGCCAGCGCGGCGCCGAGATCGCCGGCGAGATGGCGTTCGTGGAATTCGTCGAACAGGATCGCGCCGACGCCGGTCAGCTCGGGATCGTCCTGGATCAGCCGAGTGAGGATGCCTTCGGTGACCACTTCGATGCGCGTGGCAGCGCCCACCCTCGATTCGAAGCGGATGCGGTAACCCACCGTCTGCCCCGCTTCCTCGCCCAGTTGCCGCGCCATGAACTGCGCGGCGGCCCGCGCGGCGATCCGGCGCGGCTCCAGCACCACGACCTTGCGGCCATGCAGCCACGGCGCGTCGAGCAGGGCCAGCGGCACCTGGGTGGTCTTGCCCGCGCCCGGCGGCGCCTCCAGCACCAGCCGCGGCGTCGCGGCGAGCGAGGCGCGGATGTCCGGGAGCAGCGGAGTGATCGGAAAACGGGTCGGGGCGGGACTCATGCGCGGCGATGATAGCGGCTGGTGTCAGCCGATCCCCGGCCACCGGCGAGAGTAATGAACGAAGGTGATCATCGAGCGCGAGTCATGCTTAGGGCGGTGCCAACGCCAACGCGCAACAAGACGGTTTACCAGCTGCCGTTCGACAAAGCTGGATACCGCCAGCGCTGACCAACAATCCGTGGTTTGCGAGAAACATCGGCGCTGCCAGCAGGCGCCAAAAAGCTCAAGATGGGTAAATCATATTTACGGGATTGGCCTAAAGTCCCTTACAGAATTATTAAGCGGCATCATTGGCCGTTCCTAGACTTAGTCGCATTGGTAGCATGAGCGATTGAAATTGCAAGCCACAGATCTGTCGGCGACATCTTCTTCAGCTCGTCGAATACGGGCTTGAATTTCTCGCTTTCACCCCATCCCTCGCCGACTACAACAACCCCAGTTTTTTCGGCATTTGGGGTTATTAAAAAATAGCCTTCACTGCCACTGGACGCACCGGCTTGGACTGCCACCATGGATTTCGAGTCATCGCAGGCGTACAGATTCCAGAGCGTCTGACCGAACATTCGCTGGACTGGCCCGATTTCGCATTTCAGATCTCTCTTGGATGCAAGCACCGGCTGCAAAAGAAGTAGTGATGCAATGAGCGTAATGGCTTTGACATACATTGCGATGGCCTCAGATAACCCCACCGTCCTGTCCCGCACTCCAGTCGCACCCACCTTTTTGCACGAGCCGGCCTGCTTCAATGCTTCAACGGCGCCGTCTGCGCCCCGCCCACCGTCGCTGGCGCCGCCGCCCGCTCCTCCCGCAGCGGCTTCAGCGATTCGAAGCCGCGCTGGTAGTCGTCGGTGATCTGGCGCGCCTCTTCGCTGCTGCGGATCACCCGCGGGGTGATCAGCACGATCAGCTCGGTGCGGTTGCGGTTGCGGCTGGTGGTGCCGAACAGGCGACCAAGAAACGGGATGCGGTTCAGACCAGGAATGCCTGTGTCGGAGGTCCCTTCGTCTTGCTGGATCAACCCGCCCAGAAGTACCGTCTGGCCGCTCTGCACGGCCACCTGGGTCTGCATGCTGCGGTCGGAGATGGTGTAGTTGCCGTTCTGGTCCTTGGTGGTGGGGTTGCTCACTTCCTGGCTGACGTCGAGATAGACCAGACCGCCCGGATTCACCCGCGGCACCACCTTGAGGATCACGCCGGTGTTGAGGTACTGCACCTGGCCCAGCGTGCCGATGGTGCTGCCGCCGGTACCGAGGCCGGGCGTGATGTAGCTCTGGTTCACCGGCACCTGGTTGCCGACCTGGATGCTGGCGGGCTGGTTGTTCATCACCACCAGCGAGGGCGCGGACAGCGTCTTGGTGTTGCCGCTGGTTTCCATCGCGCGCACGGCCGCCTGAAACTTGCCGTTGCTGCTGAGGAAGGAATAGAAGAACGGCTCGCCATGGTACTGGTTGCCGCCCGAGCCCAGTGCAATCTGCCGGTGCGCTCCCGGATAGGCGCTGGTCGCGCCGACCACGTTGCCGTTGGCATCGTAACTCGGTGTGCTGTTCGCCAGCCCCTGCAGGTACCACTGCACGCCGAACTGGAACTGGCCGGTGAGGTTGACCTCGAGGATGCGAGTCTCGATCTGCACCTGCAGCGGGATCGTGTCCAGCCGCTTGATCGCGGCCTCGATCTCGGCCCATTGCGAGGGCCGCGCACGCACCAGCAGCTGGTTGTTCGCGTCCACCGAGCCGATGCGGACGCTGCCGTCCTGCGAGACGTACTGCTGATCCTGACTGGCCGCGTTGGCGTTGCCGAAGCTGGTGGCCGAGGCCGCGCCACCCTGCATGCCGCCCAGACCGCCCAGGCCGCCGCCAGCGTTGTTGCCGTAGCTGTTGTTGCCCATGCCGCCGATGCCGCCGCTGGTGCCGCCCAGTCCACCGCCGGCGGTGTTGCTGCTGCCGAAGCTGCCGGCGGTGCTGCCCATGCCGCTGGCCGAACCGCGCGCGTTCTCGGCGCTGCCCAGGGTGCCGGAACTGAGGCCGGGGCCGACTTCGCCACCGGACCCGCCGCTGCCGCCGCCGCTGGCGTAGATCTGGGCAAGGTACTTGGCGAGGTCGGAGGCCTTGATGTTGCGCACGTCGTACACGTAGAGCTGCGGCTGGTTGCCGCCGCCCTGGTCGATGCGGGCGATCCAGCCGCCCACCTCGTCGACATAGTTCGGCTGCGTGCTGATCACCACCAGCGCGTTGGTGCGCTTGATCGGGATGAAGCGCAGCATGCCCGCCAGCGGGGTGTCGCCCTTGGGGCCGAACATCTCATCCAGCTTGGGCATCAGCTGGTCGACGTCGGCGTGCTGCAGGTTGAACACGCCCACCGACATGCCGCGCAGCCAGTCGACGTCGAAGGTGCGCACGGTGCGGTCGTAGTTGGCCAGCTCCTCCGGCGTGCCGGACATCACGATCACGTTGCGGGTGGGATCGACCAGCAGCACCGCGTCGGGCCGCGCGAACGGCTTGATCAGCTTCTGCATCTCGCCGGCGGCGATGTAGTGCAGCGGGAACAGCCGCGCCTGCAGCCCGCCGGCCGGCGCGCTCGCGCCCAGGCTGGGCACCAGGTTGCCGCCCACCGCCTCCTTCGCCGGCAGCACCACGTAGCTGCCGCCGCGCTCGACCAGCGCGTTGTTGGTCCACGACAGCAGGGTCTCCAGGATCGGCAGCGCCTGG
>Ga0187815_10001642_pt1 | contig 10578 bp, 7 predicted proteins | sample NC_S_5_FD_132962 | JGI IMG/M metagenome (GOLD analysis project Ga0187815, IMG submission 132962) | Wetland sediment microbial communities from Neuse River Estuary, North Carolina, USA - ASW-S_5 | ecosystem: Environmental > Aquatic > Freshwater > Wetlands > Sediment | place: USA: North Carolina...
GGACCGCCGGCGGGTAGACGGTGTCGCGGACCCGCTGGTCGAAGCGGGTGGCGCTGTCCCCGTCGGCGAACGAGAGGCCGAGGTCGTGCCGGGCGAGGAAGCCGGTGAACCGCGAGAAGCGCTCCTTGTGGCCGTCGTTGAGGGCGGTGTAGTCGGCCTCCGCGTAGAGCTGGGCGGCGTCGATGTCGTCCGGCGCGTCGCGCAGCAGCCGGTGCGGGATGTCGAAGTAGCGGGCCAGCTCCAGGGTGCGCGAGTCGTGGGCGAGGAGATATCCGGGGGTGCCGGAGATCAGCGCCGTGATGGTGCCGTGGATCCGGGTTCCGAAGGCGAAGTCGAAGCCGGCGAGATACTCCATCCAGGGCCACGGGTCCATGAACATTCGCACCTTGTCCTCGACGAAGAACGGGTGCGAGGTGTGGATCGGCATGTCGTTGGTCTTGCCGCGCAGGTGCGGTGCGTCGCCGTAGAGCAGGGTGCCGAGGGTGTACAGGTCCTGCGCCACGTAGCGCACGTTCGGGTAGCGCCGGTGGTGGTGGCGGACGAGCGGGGACAACGCCCGGACGTACGGCGAGATGACGAACGCGAGCCGGTCCTCGACGCCCAGGGACGCCTTCGCCTTCTCGACCCGGAGGCTGTCGCCGTGCAGGAACATCGACGGGCAACCGATCTGCTCGACCGCCGAGAAACCCAGCGTACGCAGGTAGTCCTCGGTGATCTCGCCGCGTACGCCGATGCTGTGCGAGCGGTCGAGCACCGCCCGGCAGAAGCGGCTCACCGTCTCGTCGATCGGGCGCAGGAACTCCCGGTCGCCGTCCACGTCCGTCTGCGCCCCGACCCCGAGCACCACCACCGGTATCTTCAGCCGCTCGATCAGCCGGGTCATCGCGGCCAACCGGTCCGTGTAGTCGCGGCGGAAGGCGTTGGCCAGCGGGATCACGAAGACGTCGTACTTCTCGTTGATCTCGTCGGCTTCGCGCGGGTCCGCCCGGAACCGCGACGGGGTGATCTCCGCTGCCGAGGTGGCCAGCAGTTTGTGCGCCGCGTGGCTGAAAACCAGGTTGCCCGTGTTCTTGCCGATCCAGTCCCGTTCGTAGGTCTCCTCGGCGGTGAGTACGTCGAACGGGCCCTTGCGGGCGCGCAGCAGGATCCGCTGGTGCATCCGGGGTGTCCACCTTCCGTCCCGGGCACCGCGTGCCCGGCGGGGACCGGGGGCGGCCCGACCGGCCGGCAGTACGGTTCCCGTTCCGTGCAGGAGCCGGAATCCTACGCCATCGGGCTGAGCGGGCGGCGTCCCGCTCGCCCGTCCGGCGCGTGGGGCGCCAGCCTTCCATCTGGTGCACGGTGATGCAGACTGCGACCCAGGTCGGTCGAGCACGCCGCGCGGCCCGGCCCGGGCCGAGCCGCACGCCACCCGACCGATGTCCCGCACCGCGGCCGTCCATCCTGGTCAGTGCCCGGATCTGCGCGGACGCGACACGCCCGGCGGCGGTGCGGCGCCGCGGCATCGGCGGTAGGTTGGAGCCGTGCTTCCGATCGCGCTCACCTGTCCCGTGTGGTGGGTGGCGCGCTGGTGGGCCCGCACGCTGGCCAGCCTGGCCGTGTTGGTCGCCTGCTCGCTCGGCGTCGCGGCGCTGCCCGTCGGCCCGGCCGCGACCGCGCAGGCCGCTCCCCGATTCGCCGCCGGCCCCGTCGAGGCCCTGACCCTCCGGGTCGGCACCGCCGACTCCGCGCCGGGCACCGCGGCTCGGGTCGGGCCGGGAGCAGACAGCACCGGCTGGACCGGCTGGACCGGCACCGCCGACCGGGCCGGTGCCGCCAACCCGCCCGGTATCGCCGATCGGGCTGGTGCCGCCAACCCTCGCGGTATCGCCGATCGGGCCGGTGCCGCCGATCGGGACCGTGCCGCCAAGCGGGACCGTGCAGCCGAGCGGGCCGGCAGCGATTGCCGGCAGGTCGGGCCGGTCGGTGCGCCAGACCCGGTGGCGCCGCGTCGGGCCGTGGCTTTGCCGGCCGATCGGCAGCACGTCCTGGTCGGGCTGGTCCCGGCGACCGTCGGCTCCCGGGCCCCGCCCACCCGCTGACGACCCGCGGGCCGCGGCCCGCCCTCGCCGTACCGACCGAACCTCACCCCGCACCCGCCCGACGGCGCCCGTAACCGGTCGCGCCCCGCACTCGGGCCGGTGCGGACCTCTCCGTCACGTCGTTCCCGTGAGGTGCCGACCATGCAGCAGACCCTTCTCTACCACTTCCTCAGCAAGATTCCCGAGGCCGCCGCCATCTGGTCGGCCCTGCTCGTGCTCGCCCTGGGCCTGCTGGCCGCGCTCGTCGCCCGGCCGGAACGGGACGTTCCGGTGGAGGGCGCCCCCGACCCGGCCGCCGAGGAGGCGGCCCGCCGCGCCGACCTGCGCCGGTACGCCGACGAGGTGGCGGTGGCCGCCGCCGGGGCCGCGCAGACCGCCCGCCGGCGCCGTGAGCAGTGGCTGACCGCCCAGGCGGCGGCCGACCGGGCCTGGCGGGCGTACGACGAGGCCGAGGCGGGCGCCCGGCGTCTCGCCGGTGCCGCCGTGCTGCCCGAGCCGCGTACCCGGCGCACGCCGGCCGAGTACGCGGCCCGGGAACGGTGGCTGCACCACGCCGCGATGGTGGCCCACTGGCACGGCGATTTGTCGGCCCGCCAGCTCGCCGACGTCCTGGCCCACCGCAACGGGTGGGATCCGCGCCGGCACCCGGCCGAGCAGGAGATCGTCCTGGCCCGCGTGGTACGCGACGGCCGGTGGGCCGGTTGGCGGGCCGCCGCCGAGCGGGAGGAGCGGGCCTGGCGCGACGCCGAGCTGGCCGCCGACGCGGCCCGCGCCCTGGCCGTGGAGGCGTACGCCGCCACCGAGGCGCTGCGCCCCGGGCCGGCCCCGGTACGCCGTGCCGAGCCGGTGGCCCCGACCCGTGCGGCGGTGCCGGCCGGCGGTGCCGCGCGCTTCCGCCCGGCACGGGTCGGCTGAATCGTTACCCAAGTTCGGTGAGCCCCGTCACTGTCTGCCCGGAAACGGTCATCCGGATCAGTACGTGCGATCGACTCCCGCAATTCCGGATCGATCATCGGCGTAGTGTCCGATTCGCGCCCGGCGGTTACGGGATAACTGCCTGTCCCATTGAGTCACATCAGTTGCGAGCTGTTCCGGTCGGCGCCGGTAATTCCGATGTTTAAGCAGGTCGGAGCGGTTGGCAGGAGACGAGCCCACCGGTAGTGTCGGCGCGTCCGGTGCGGTTTTCGATCGCAGGTGGCGACGCCGTACCGACCCGCTTAATCGTGATCTTCGCGAACCGGGGACCCAGTGCAACACCGGGGTGAATCCGCGAGCTGCGGCCCGCGGTAGGGCGTACTTCCCGCCCGAATCCGTCAGCTAACCCGGTAGGCGGCCACGGAAGGAGTGCCATCCTCGTGCCAACCTCCCCCCGATCCTCCCCCCGCCTCCACGGAGCCGCGGTGCCCTCGCTCGCCTGACCGGCGACCGAGTTCCGGCAACCGCCCCCGCAGCCCGGCTCACCGGCGCTGCCCGTTCCTGCGGCCACCCCGCCCGGCAACGCGCGTGACCCCGTCCGCGCGTCGGGTCGGCGTGCGCCACTCAGGCCCTCGTGGAGGAATACGTGAAGCACCACCTGAAGCGTCAGCTGGGGCGCCTCGCGACCGAGCGCCCCTACCAGATCGTCGCCGGCTCCGCGGCAGCCCTCGTGCTCGCCGGCGGCGCCAGTGCCGCGCTGGCCAGCGCCGATGAGGCGCCCGCCCGCCAGGAGCACACCGCCGCCGTTGCCGAGCTGGCCCCCCGGCTCGGCGAGGTCGCCAGCCGCGGCGAGGCGCGCGTCGCCGTCCCGTCGCCGTCGGACTCGCCGAGCGCGTCGCCGTCCGACTCGCCGAGCGCGTCGGCGTCGCCGAGCAAGGCCAAGGCGGACCCGGACGTGACCCGTACGGCGAAGCCGAAGCCGACGCCGCCGTCGACCAAGGTCCTCGACTACAGCTACCAGGCGCAGACCGCCTACTGGAACTGTGGCCCGGCCGCGGTGCGCAACGCGCTGAGCGCGAGCGGCATCGAGACCACCCAGGACGCGATGGCCGTGCCGCTGAACGCCGGTGAGAACGGCACCAACTCGGCCGAGGACACCACCCGGGGTCTGAACCAGATGGTCAAGGGCAGCCCGTACCGGACCCACATGATCCCCGGCCAGGCCGCGACCCCGGCCCAGATGGACCAGCTCCAGGCCGACGTGGTCAAGGCCGTCACCGACGGTCGGGGCGTGGTGGTCAACATCGCCGGCTCCGCCACCGACACCAATGGCGGCTGGCACTCGTTCCCCGGCGGCCACTACATCGCCGTGGTCGGCTACCAGGACGACGGCCGGACCGTGAAGATCGCCGACTCGGCCAACCCGGCGGTGCCGTCCTACTGGATCACCACCATCAACCTGGCGAACTGGGCCGCCACCCGCGGCTACTCGGCCTGATCGCACCCCTCCCCCCGTCGGGCACCGGCTCCTCCGAGCCGGTGCCCGACCTCGTATGCGCGGTGTCTCGCGCGGGTGGCCGGTCCGATGCGACACTGCGCCGTATGGCCGACGAGACGGGTACCCGCCATCTGCTGCTGCTGCACGGCCTGGGCGCCACCGGCGAGGTGTGGCTGCCCTGGGCGCCGCTGCTGGAGAGCCGCTGGGCGGGGCGCTGGCTCGCCCCCGACCTGGCCGGCCACGGCTGGTCGCCGCCGCTGCCGGCGTACTCCTTCGAGGACCTCGCGGACCGGGTGGTGGCGGGTCTCGGCCCGGTGGCCGACCGGCTCGGCCCCCGTGACCGGCTGGTGGTGCTCGGGCACTCGCTCGGCGGGGTGGTGGCGCTGGCGCTCGCCGCGCGGACGCGGGGCCTGCCGGTCGACGCGGTGATCGGGCTCGGCATCAAGGTCGCCTGGTCCCCGACCGAGCTGGACAAGGCCCGCGAGCTGGCCGAACGGCCGGTGACCTGGTTCGCCAGCCGGGACGAGGCGGCTCGCCGCTACCTGCGGGTCGCCGGGCTGGCCGGGCTCTTCGCCCCCGACCATCCGGTGGTGGACGCCGGGCTGCGCCGCGAGGACGGCCGCTGGCGGCTGGCCATGGACCCGGCCGCGTTCGCGGTGGGGGAGCCGCGGTTGCCCGACCTGCTCGCCGCGACCGACGTGCCGGTGCTGCTGGCCCGGGGTGAGCAGGACCCGATGGTGACCGACGCGCAGCTCAAGGAGTTGGGCGTGCCGGTGACGACCCTGCCGGGGCTCGGCCACAACGCGCACGTCGAGGACCCGGCCGCCGTTCTCGACCTGCTCGCGCCGTTCGCGTCGCCCGACCGGCCGTGACGCCGTCGCCCCGTGGACGGGGCGACGACATCACGACCGCGGTTGCCGTCAGTACGTGCAGCCGGTGGCGGGCAGGGCGGACGGGGCGGGTGGGGTGACGCCGTCGTAGATGGCCAGCAGCATGTTCTGCGGGCAGCGGTTGGCGCCGTTGACGCGGACCTCCAGGTGCAGGTGCGGGCCGGTCACGTTGCCGGTGGCCCCGGTGTAGCCGAGGACCTGGCCGGCGCTGACCCGGGAGCCGGCGGCGACCGAGCGCGAGTTCAGGTGGCAGTAGAGGTAGTACGCGCCGTCGTCGCCGGTGATGCCGATGCCGAGGCCGCAGTTGCCGCCCACGTGCCCGATCGTCCCGGAGGTGATCGCGTACGTGGTCGTGCCGGTCACGGTGGGCAGGTCGATCGCCGGGTAGTCGTGGTGCGGGTCGTCGTACTCGCTGCGGGGCAGCACCGACTTGCCGATGACCAGGCGGTAGTTGCCGGTGCCGCCGCCGCTGCCGCCGGTCAGGTACTGCCAGGTGGTGGCGTCGACCGAGCCGCCGGAGAGGCCCCGGGCGGACTTGAAGTTGTTCACGGCGTTGGTCGTGGCGGGGCCCCAGTCGCCGTCCACGGCCAGGCCGTAGCCGTACTTGTTGAGTGAGGTCTGCAGCCCGCGGACCGCGTCGTTGTTGGCCCCGGCGCTCAGAGTGACCACCAGCTTGCCCCAGGTCTGCGGCCCGATCTGGCCATCGGCGGAGAGGCCGTTGGCCGACTGGAAGGACTTCACCACGGAGGTGGTGCCAGCGCCGTACTGGCCGTCGACCGTGAGGCTGTAGCCGCGGTGGCGGAGCAGGTACTGGGCGGTGGTGACGTTGGCGCCGGTCGAGCCGTTGCTGAGCAGGGGCCAGGCCGGTGCCGCGGCCTGGGCGGCGGTCGGGCCGGTCAGCGCGGCCGCCACGGCGAGCGCGAGCGCGCCGAGCCAGATCGCGAGTCGACGAAGAAAGGTTGGCATACGTGCTCCTGTGGACGAGGGGTGGCGGCGCGCGGCGGACCGCATCGCCGGTAGGGCCGGCGACGTCGCGCCGGTGGGCTGCCCGGGAGCAAGTATGATGATGATGTTCAATATTTACAACGATCATTGAATGGCGGTGATCTTCCGCACACCGAAAGACCGCCCCGCCGGGGGCGGCGGTCCGGAGGTGAGGTTGGATCAGGCGGTGGGGGACAGCGGCGACCCGTCCGGCGCGACCGCGTCGGCGCCGCGCGGGGCCGGCGCGGTCCAGCCCGGTCCGAGCTGCCGGCGGGCGGCGTCGAGGAACGCCTCGGCGTACGACTCGGCGGGGAAATCGCCCAGGTAGCGGGTACGGGTGACCCAGCGGGCCGCCGCCTTCGGGTCGGTGTCCAGCAGCTCGGTCAGCACCTCGTCCACGTTGGACATGTCCCGGCGCAGCACGTAACCCGAGCCGGCGAGGGGGAACCGCTCGACGAAGTGCTCGCCGTCGGCGCCCATGTCGGTGACCGCGTACGGCTTGCCGGAGTAGAGCCAGTCGGAGATCACTCCGGAGACGTCCGAGACCAGCACGTCGGCGCGGTTGACGCACTCGGTCAGGGTCAGCTCCCGGGTGGCCGCCGGGCCCCACAGGTGCGCCCGGCCGGTCCTCGCCCGGTCCGTGGCGAGCAGCTCGGTGAGCCGGGCCAGTTGCCGGGCCGACGCCGGGTTCTGCGCGGTGTACGGGTGGGCCCGCAGAATCACCGTGGCGCCCCGGTCCAGCAGCCGGCGGATCACCGTCTCGGCGACCGGCAGCGAGCAGTAGTTCGCGTCGGCGTGGTGCCCCGTCCAGGTGGGGGTGTAGAGCACGGTCGGCTGCGCCGGGCCGGGGGTCGGCTCCCGGCGTACCTCGATCGCCTCGACCTGGGGGCGGCCGACCACGACGAACTTCTCGGCGGGGATCTCCACGCCGGCCCGGGCGTACCGGTCGATCGCCGCCTGGCCGGCCACGAAGATCTTGTCGAAGATCGCCGAGACCGGGTTGGCGCTCGGCGCCTTGTCGCTGTCGCCGTGGTGCAGCTGCACGTGGGTGAGCTGCGAGAAGCGGACGCAGTGGCTGTTCTTCGCGCCGTGGTTGACGTAGAAGGCCGCCCGCAGGCTGGGCACCAGCGCCTCGTCCATGGCCTTCAGCGTCGGGCAGAAGACCACCGGCGCGCGGGTCGCGGCGGCGACGGTCGGCAGGAACTCCGGCTCGCGCAGCAGGACCAGGAACGGCCGGCCGATCCGCTCCAGGTACGGCAGCCACATGGTGACCTGGTATTCCGAGCCGGGCGGGGCGGAGAAGTAGAGCACGAACTCGGGCTGGTGCCGGCGCAGCGCCCGGCCCACCGGACCGCCGCCGGCCGGCGGCCGGAACCGACGCCGGGCCAGGTCGAGCCCGACCGCGCCGCAGCCCGCGCCGACCAGCAGGGCGGCGGCCAGCGCCACCCAGCCGGGCAGGGCGAGGCCGGCGGCCACCGCCACCAGGGCGAGCAGCGCCAGCAGCGCGTCGCCGAGCCGGGCGGCGACCAGCGGGGCCCACGAGCGGACCGGCAGGTTGGCCGCGCGGATCTCCAGCGCGCCGGCGTCGCGCAACGGCCCCACCAGCAGCACCAGGCCGAGCAGCACCAGCGCGGTCGCGGCCAGCGCCGGGTCGAAGCCGGCGTCGAGCCGGCGGGCGTACCCGACCAGGATCCCGGCGGCCACGAGCACCGACTCGGCGGCGCCGTCGGCGCTCGGCCGCACCCGGCGTTCCCAGCCGGCGGCGGCGAGGGCGGCGACCGCGATCGCCAGCCCCCAACCGGTCGCCCCGGTGAGCGCCACCACGAGGAAGGCCAGCACCGCCAGCCCGGTGGTCAGCACCCGGGCGAGCAGCTTCCGGACCAGGTCACCACGCATCTGGATCGTCCCGTCCCGTTGCTCGGCCGGTCAGGCGCCGACGCCCGTGCGCAGCTGCTCCGACGACTCCGGCTCGGCGCGACCGGCGCCGCGCCGCGACCCGGAACCGTCGTCCGACGGGTGCGCGCCGGGCTGCGCGGGCACCGTGGCCGGCTCGCCGGGTGCCCGGCGGACGTCGACGACCTGGCCGGTCAGGTCGGAGACGAGAACGTCCAGGGAAGCCTGCGCGACGGCCTCGGCGGAGAGCAGGGTGTGCTCCGGCTCCTCGCCGAACGCCCGGGTGCGCATCGGGGTGGCGGTGCGCTCCGGGTTGACGCAGTTGACCCGTACGCCGAACTCGGCCCACTCGTCGGCGAGCGCCTGGGTCAGGTTGACCAGCGCGGCCTTGGTGGCCGAGTAGAGCGCGTACCGGGCCCGGCCCCGGGTGTACGAGCTGGACGTGTAGAGCAGCAGCTGGCCCTTGGTCTGCTGGAGGTACGGCAGCGACTGCCGGGCGATGGTGACCGGGCCGACGAAGTTGACGTGCAGGAGCCGGTCCATCGTCTCCTGGTCCATCTCCGCGAGGGCGCCCCGCTCCAGGATGCCGGCGGTGACCACCACGTGGTCGATCCGGCCGGTCGACTCGAAGGCGGTCCGCAGCGCGGCGGCCACGTCCTCGGCCCGCTCGACGTGGGTGCCGGTGGTGGAGCGGCTGAACGGGAAGACCTGGGCGCCGTACCCGCGGGCCAGCTCGGTCAGGTCGTGGCCGATGCCGTAGCTGCCGCCGAAGACCACGATGGTCCGGCCGGTCAGCTCCTCGGTGTAGCCGCGGTGGTCGGTCAGCCGGGGCGCCTGGGCGGCGGCGAGTTGGAAGAGCTTGTCCGCCAGGTGCACGTCGACCGGGTGGGTGACCTTGATGTTCTCGTCCGAGCCGTCGATCACCTTGATCGGCGTGCCGGGCAGGTAGCGCAGCACCACCCCGCAGTCGTCGGTGGCGGCGAAGTCCGGGTCGCCCTCGGCCAGCCGGTACGCCTCGCGGATGGTGCCGGAGCGGAACGCCTGCGGGGTCTGGCCCCGGCGCAGGGTGGAGCGGACCGGGATGTCGGTGATGCAGTCTTCCTCGTCCACCTGGATGATCGTGTCGGCCGACGGGATCGCCACGTCGACCGCCGAGTACGTCCACAGCGCGTTCACGCACTCACGCACGATCCGGGCGCTGACCAGCGGGCGGACCGCGTCGTGGAAGAGGATGTTGACGTCGCCCCCGCCGATCGCGTCGAGCGCGAGCCGGGTGGTGGCGTTGCGGGTGTCACCGCCCTCGATCACCCGGGTCACCTTGCGGAGCCCGGCGTTGGCGACGATCCGCTGCGCCTCGGCCAGGTGCCCGGCGGCCATCAGCACGATGATCTCGTCGATCTCGGGCGCGGCCTCGAAGACGGCCAGCGTGTGCTCGATGATCGGCTTGCCGGCGATCTTGAGCAGCTGCTTCGGGATGCCCAGCCCGAGGCGTTCCCCGGTCCCCCCGGCGAGGATCACGGCCACCGTACGCGTGGGGCGCCAGGGTGCCGGGCTGGCCGGCAGGGCGTCCGGTGCGGCGGTGCGGTCCTGCGTCATTGCGCTTCCTCACTCTGCGGAGATGGGGGGTTTACGCCCCGGTGACCGGGTGACGAATTTTGGCCGGGGTCGGGGTAAACAGTAACGCGTACGACGGAGCGCACCGACCCGGCGGGAACCCGGGACGGTGCGCTCCCGTCCGGCTACTTCTGGCTCTCGTACGCCTTGCAGACCTCGTCGGTGGGACCGTCCATCTTCAGGACGCCCCCCTCCAGCCAGATGGTCCGCTCGCAGGTGTCCCGGATCGAGCTGATCGAGTGGCTCACCAGGAACACGGTGCCGGCGCTCTCGCGCAGCTCGCGTACCCGCTGCTCGCTGCGGGCCCGGAACTTGCGGTCACCGGTCGCGAGGGCCTCGTCGATGAGCAGCACGTCGTGCTTCTTGGCCGCGGCGATGGCGAAGCGCAGCCGGGCGCCCATGCCCGAGGAGTAGGTGCGCATCGGCAACGAGGCGAAGTCGCCCCGCTCGTTGATCCCGGAGAACTCGATGATCTCCGGGGCCAGCCGCTTGACCTCCTCCGGCGGCATGCCCATGGCCAGGCAGCCGAGCACCACGTTGCGCTCACCGGAGAGGTCGTTGAGCAGGGCCGCGTTCACGCCGAGCAGCGAGGGCTGACCCATGGTGTAGACGGCGCCCCGGGCGGGCGGGAGCAGCCCGGCGATGGCCCGCAGCAGGGTCGATTTGCCGGAGCCGTTGCTGCCGATCAGCCCGACCGCCTCAC
>Ga0187815_10001643_pt1 | contig 10577 bp, 9 predicted proteins | sample NC_S_5_FD_132962 | JGI IMG/M metagenome (GOLD analysis project Ga0187815, IMG submission 132962) | Wetland sediment microbial communities from Neuse River Estuary, North Carolina, USA - ASW-S_5 | ecosystem: Environmental > Aquatic > Freshwater > Wetlands > Sediment | place: USA: North Carolina...
CCGCCGCCTGCTGTTCCCAACTCCGGCGCTTACTGCGGCTGCGCGCCGCCGGCCGGTCCCTTCGGCCCCATCGGGCCGGGGTCGCGATGCGCCCGCCCCTCCGGACCGCGCTGACCGTGGTGGCGCTGCCAGCCGCGGGCGAACGGCCGGTCGAGCCGCGCCAGCACCGTGAAGCGATGCTTCTGCGCGTCGTCGAGGCTCTTGTAGAGCGGGCCCGCCGCATCGGCGAGCTTCTTCAGCGCCGCGCCGCGGCTCTCCATCGCGCCGGCGCGCAGGGCCAGCCGCTCGATCGGATCCTTCGGCGTCTCCGCGCTCGCGCGCGCCGCGAGCCGCTCCGAGCGCACCTTGGCAAGATCGCGCAGCGCGCTCTCCACGGCCGGCCAGTTCTTCTCCTGCTCCGGCGTCAGCTTGAGCCCGGCATGCAGCGCCGCGACGCGCGCGTCGGCGAAGGCGCTGATGTCGGCCGCGCTCGGCCGCCAGTGCGCCCCGCGCTGCGCCGGCCCCTGCGCGTAAGCGAGCGTGCCTCCGGCGATCGCAAGCGCCGTCGCGCCGGCGAGAACTGTCTTCCACATGTGCCACCTCCAATGGCGGATTGAATGTGGCTCAAGCAGAGGGCCGCGCCCCTGCCTTATCAAGTTAAAGTTTGGACAGAGATTACCGGCCGGCAATGTAGATGTACGGACGTTCATCGCAACGTCCGTACATCCCGCGAGCGAGCGCCCGCTATTTTATCAATTCACATGCCGAGCAGGCGCGGCAGGAAGGTGGAGAGACCTTCCCAGTAGGTCACGATCCCGAGGAACACCAACATCGTCAGCAGCCAGGGCCACACGGCGATCGTCAACTCCGTGATGCCCATCTTGGCGATGCCGGAGGCGACGTAGAGATTGAGGCCGACCGGCGGATGGCAGAGGCCGACCTCCATGTTCACCGTCATCAGGATGCCGAAGTGCACCGGATCGATGCCGAGCTTGGTCGCCACCGGGAACAGGATCGGCGCCATGATCAGGATGATCGACGACGGCTCCATCACGTTGCCGGCGAGCAGCAGCAGGATGTTGACGAGCAGGAGGAAGCCGATCCAGCCGAAGCCCTGCGCGATCATCCAGTCGGCCAGCGCGTGCGGGATGTTCTCGTAGGTCATCAGGAACGAGAACAGCACCGCGTTGGTGATGATATAGAGGATCATCGCGCTGAGGTTCGCCGACGACAGCAGCACGCGCGGCACGTCGCGCAGCCGCAGATCCTTGTAGACGAACACCGCGACCACGAAGGCATAGACCGCGCTGACCGCCGCCGCCTCGGTCGGCGTGAACAGGCCCGAATAGATGCCGCCGATGACGATGACGATCAGCAGCAGGCCCCAGATCGACTCGCGCAGCGCCTTGGCGCGTTCGCGGAAGCTTGCCTTGGGCATGCGCGGATAGTCGTTGCGCCAGGCGCGGTACCAGGTCGTCAGGCCGAGCATGAAGGCGAGCATCATGCCCGGCACGATGCCGGCGATGAACAGCTTGCCGACCGACGAGTTCGTGGACACGGCGAACAGCACCATCGGGATCGACGGCGGGATCAGAATGCCGAGCGAGCCGGAGGTGGTGATGACGCCGGCGCCGAAACGCTTGGGAAAGCCCTGCGCCACCATCGCCGGCAGCAGCACCGAGCCGATGGCGACGACCGTCGCCGGCGACGATCCCGAGATCGCCGCGAACAGCGCGCAGGCGACCACCGCCGCCAGCGCCAGGCCGCCGTACCAGTGGCCGACCAGGGTCGTGGCGAAGTTGATCATGCGCCGCGCGACGCCGCCATGCGTGAGGAAGTTGCCGGCGAGAATGAAGAACGGGATCGCCATGATCTCGAAGCTCTCGATGCCGGTGAAGAGCTTCAGCGCCACCGATTCGGTGCGCACGTCGGTCAGCGTGAACATGAAGGTGAGCACGGTGAGGCCGAGCGCGATCGACACCGGCATGCCGGTCACCATCAATGCCAGCAGCAGGCCGAACACGATGATGACGCGCATGAACTGCGGCAGCACGACCAGATGCGCCGCCTGTGCGAAGCAGATACCGGCGATCAGGATCGGCAGCAGGATCAGGATCAGTCCGAGCGGCGTCCAGCCGCTTCCCTTGTCCGGTGCGGTCGCGGCTGCGGGCACGGCGTCCGTAGGATGCAGCGCGTCGGCTTCCAGGCCCTCGACCTGCCCGGCGTCGTGATGCGGCAGGTCGCCGGTCCAGTAGAAAGCCCAGGCCACCTGCAGGAAGCGGAAGCACATCAGGCCGGAGCCGAGCGGGATCGCCAGATAGACGATCCACATCGGCGCTTCGAGGTCGTTGGACTGCTGGCCGGTGTGCCACATCTGGCTGACGAACGAGGCGCCGAACGCGGCGACGATCGCCGTGAACAGGGCGCCGCACAGGAGGGCGAAGGTCACGACGCGGTGCCGCGACTGCGGCGGCAGCATGTTCACCAGCACGTCGACGCCGACGTGGATGCCCGTCCGCACGCCGTAGGCGGCGCCGAACTTGGCCATCCAGATGAACATGTAGATGCAGAGTTCCTGCGCCCAGGACAGGTCGCGGGCCGCAAGCCATTTGAAGATCGCGGTCAGAATCGAGGCGAGAAACGGCAGGCCGTGCGCCGTGGCGGACTTGGCCAGGTCGATCGACAGCCCGGTGCTGTAACGGTGCAGCACTGCGACGAAGATCAACGCCGTGGCGGCGCTGATAAGGATAGCAATCAGCCACTCTTCGAGATGATCAAGCGCGCGCGAAAACACGTTCCCCCCTCAGAAACGTTGGGGACCGGGAGTGATGTCACTCCCGGTCCGATTCACGTTGCGACGAACAGAACTCGTCGCCGGCTTACATCTGGATGTGCAGCTCTTTGGCGAGCAGATCGAGCACTTCCTGCCCCACGCGGCCGGTCGCCCACTTGTAGGTCGGGCGCATGGCTTTCTGCCACTCGGCCTTCTGCTCGTCGTTCAGGTAGTGCAGCGTGGTCTTGCCGGAGGCCTTGATCGCGGCGAGCGCGTCGACGTTCTCCTGGCGGGCGATCGAATTGGTGTAGTCCGTCGCCTCGTCCATCGCCTTGTCGAGTTCCTTGCGGATGTCCGGCGGCAGACCGTCCCAGAACTTCGTGTTCACGATCACCGCGTACTGCAGGTGGGCATGATTGGAGACGGTGATGTCCTTCTGCACCTCGTGGAACTTCTGGGTCAGGTAGTTCGACGGCGTGTTCTCACACCCGTCGACGACGCCCGTCTGCAGAGCCTGGTAGACTTCGGAGAAGGCCATGATCTGCGGAATGGCGCCGAGCTCGCGGAAATAGCGATCGGCGATCTTCGAGCCGGAGATGCGGAACTTCAGGCCCTGGAAGTCGGCGGCCTTGATCAGCGGCCGGTTGGCCGAGACCATGTGGAAGCCGTTGTCCCAGTAAGCCAGACCGGTGATGCCCTTGGTCTTCAGCTTGTCGAACAGCCACTTGCCGACCGGACCCTTCATCGCGTCCGCGTAGGTCTGGTCGTCCTTGAACAGCCACGGCAGGTCGAGCGCCTCGAACTCCTTCACGCCGAGCGGCGCGAATTTCGCCGTCGAGGGCGCCAGCATCTGCACCGAGCCGAGCTGCAGCGCTTCGATTTCTTCCTTGTCCTTGTACAAGGTCGAGTTCGGATAGACTTCGACCTTCACCTTGCCGTTGGTATACTTCTCGGCGAGTTCCTTGAACTTCAGCGCACCCTTGCCCTTGGGCGTATCGTTGGCGACGACGTGGCTGAATTTGATGACGATCTGACTCTGAGCCATTGCCGAGTCGGACGCCATCATGGCGGCAGCGGCAATCGCCGCCGCGACAATCAGTTTGCGCATGTCGTATCTCCTCCCACGTGCTGCCCGGAAAGGGCTTTATAAGGCTTTGTGCCCCGAAAGTTACACTAAACCGGTAGTCCGGCAAGCGGGACAGTAATCTCCAATCACAGTGGGGGATCAAGACGAAAAAAAAGACGGCGGTCGAGCCGCCGTCAAAATCATTTCACCGTCGAAAAAAATCTTACCGCAGTGCGGCGACGACCGGCCCCAGGCCCATTTCGTTGGCCAGGCCCGACGCGGCTTGCATCTGGTCCGGATCGAGAACCGAGATCAGCGGACGCGCGGCAGCCGCCAATCGCGCCACGGCGGCATTGTCGAGCACGATCGAGACCACCCGGCCGCTGATGCGACTGACGAAGCCGCCCTGCTCGCTCTGCGCCTGCTGGCGCTTGGCCACGCCGCGCAGGGCCGTCTCGACCGCCGGCCAGTAGCGCTCCTGATCGGGGCGCAGGCGCAGGACGTTTTTGATGCGTGCGATGTTAATGGAGGCGGCCATGCCCTCGACGGCATAGGCGTTCGTTTCGCTTGCGGTGGCCGGGAATGACGGCAACAGACCGGACATCGCGAGCGCAAGAGCGCCCGCGCAGAGTGCATTCTTCATCCTTAAGAGTTCCCCGTTGCTGAGCTGGAGGAGGTTCGCGGGCCGGCGCTTCGCCTCGGCCACGACTATGCCGGTACCGCGACAATCGGCCCCTAAGAGGTGCGAAATGCGGGTAAAATATGATTTTTGGGTTCCCGCGGAACGAAAGCGAGGGCCGCCAATCCCCGGAAACGCTCGAATATCGCCGAAGCGAATAAAAAAGCGGCCGCGCTTTCACGCGGCCGCGTCGTCATTTGCCGAATTCGCAGCGTCGGTCCGCAGAATGCCTCAGCCGACGTCCTGCGAATGGATGCGCCGCTCGCCCGCCGTCGCCCTCGTGCGCCGGCTGGTCATCTTATTGAGCGCGCCGAGATAGGCCTTCGCGGAGGCAACCAGCGTGTCGGGATCGGCGCCACGCGCGGTGAACGAGCGGCCGTCATGGGCGAGCCGCACCGACACTTCCGCCTGCGCATCGGTGCCCTCGGTGACCGCGTGCACCTGGTAGAGCTCAAGCTTCGCCTCGTGCGGCACCAGCGCCTGGATGGCGTTGAAGATCGCGTCCACCGGGCCGTTGCCGGTCGCCTGCGTCGTCGTGTGCTTGCCGTCGATGTCGAGCGTCAGGGTCGCGGTCTGCGGCCCCATCGTCCCCGCGATCACGGTGAGCGACACGATCTTGACGCGGTCGTGCGCGGTCGCGATCTCCTCGTCGACCAGCGCCTCGATGTCCTCGTCGTAGATCTGCTTCTTGCGGTCGGCCAGCGCCTTGAAGCGCACGAAGGCGTCCTCGAGCTGGTTGGCGACCAATTGATAGCCGAGTTCCTCCAGCTTGTGCATGAAGGCGTGACGGCCCGAATGCTTGCCCATGACCAGCGAGGTCTGCTTCACGCCGACCGATTCCGGCGTCATGATCTCGTAGGTCTGCGCGTTCTTGAGCATGCCGTCCTGGTGAATGCCGCTCTCGTGCGCGAAGGCGTTACGGCCGACGATCGCCTTGTTGTACTGCACCGGGAACGACGTCGCCGCCGACACGAGCTTCGAGGCGCGCGTCAGCATCGCCGCGTTGACGTTGGTCCAGAACGGCAATACGTCGTTGCGCACCTTCATCGCCATGACGACTTCTTCCAGCGCCGCGTTGCCGGCGCGCTCGCCGATGCCGTTGATGGTGCACTCGATCTGGCGCGCCCCGGCCTTCACGCCGGCGAGCGAGTTCGCCACCGCCATGCCGAGGTCATTGTGGCAGTGCGTGGAGAACACCGCGAGGTCGGAGTTCGGCACGCGCTCGCGCACCGTCTTGAACAATTCGAAATATTCCTCCGGCACGGTGTAGCCGACGGTGTCGGGGATGTTGATGGTGGTGGCGCCGGCCTTGATCGCCGCCTCGACGCAGCGGCAGAGGAAGTCGATCTCGGTGCGCGTGCCGTCCTCCGACGACCACTCGACGTCGTCGGTGTGGCTCCGTGCGCGCGTCACCTGCGCGATCACCATCTCGTAGACCTCGTGCGGCTCCTTCTGGAGCTTGTATTTCATGTGCACGGGCGAGGTGGACAGGAAGGTATGGATGCGCTTGCGCTTGGCCGGCTTGATCGCCTCGGCGCAGCGGTCGATGTCCTTGAAGGCCGCGCGCGACAGGCCGCAGATGACCGCGTTCTTCGAACGCTTGGCGATCTCGTTGACGGCGGCGAAATCGCCTTCCGACGCGATCGGGAAGCCGGCCTCGATGATGTCGACGCCCATGTCGTCGAGCAACTCGGCGACCTGCAGCTTCTCCTCGTGCGTCATGGTCGCGCCGGGGCACTGCTCGCCGTCGCGCAAGGTGGTGTCGAAGATGACGACGCGGTCCTTGTCGGACTTGCCGGTCGTGCTCATGGTAATGGTCCTTCTCTCGCTCATGCGCCGCTGGCGGGGCGCTCCCAAGGGGTTTCTCCGTCGATCCCCCGAGTGCCCAGGCGCATAGCCCAGCCGGCCCTCAGGGGCTGATAAGGAGAAGGAGCGTGCCCAGAATGAGGGTGGCCGCGGCGTCGGCTGCGGGAGCCGTCCGCTCGATCGCGCAGATGGTCTGGCGCGTCGACATGGCCTTGTTGAAACCCTCAGTTGCTTCGGCGGTCAGAGTGACGCGAGGCCGGTAAAGCCTGCGTTAACCCCGGCGATCCCCCGCTTCTAGCGGATCGGCGCCAGGGAAATCAAGGCGGGAATAGGTCAGCATGGCTGTCCGTTCTCCGCGGGAGGCAAGGACATGGATGCGCAAACCGCAAGCCTGGTGCGCAAGGCCTGGCCGCGCCAGATCGCCTTCCTGATCGTCCTGGCCGCCCTGCTGTTCGCGCCGGCCGGGACGCTGCGCTACTGGCAGGCCTGGCTGTTCCTTGGCGTCTTCGTCGGCTGCAGCGTCGGCCTCGGGCTCTTTTTCGTGCGCCGCGATCCGGCGCTGATCGCCCGGCGCATGGACGCCGGCCCCGCGGCGGAACGGGAGCCGGCGCAGCGGATCATCATCGGCCTGTTGCTTCTCTGTCTCGCCGCGATGCTCGTCGTGTCGGGCTTCGACCGCCGCTTCGGCTGGTCGGACGTGCCGCCCCCGCTGTCGATCCTCGGCGCGTTCAGCATCGTCGCGAGCTTCGCGATCTTCTTCATCGTGATGAAGCAGAACAGCTATGCCGCGGCGACCGTCCGCGTCGAAAGGGGGCAGACGGTGATCTCGACCGGGCTCTACGGCATCGTGCGCCATCCGATGTATGCCGGCGTGCTGCCGCTCGTCGTCGCCATGCCGCTTGCCCTCGCCTCGTACTGGGCGCTGCTGCTCGTCGTGCCGCTGCTGCCGATCCTGGCGTGGCGTCTCGTCGACGAAGAGCGCGTGCTCACAGCGAGACTGCCCGGCTATGCCGACTACTGCCGTCGCGTGCGCTTCCGCCTGGTGCCGGGTGTCTGGTGAACGGCAGGACGCAAGCGCAACGGGCGCTGTCAACGATCGATGGCGCGAACTAATCCGTTGCCGCTAGTCCGAATTGCAGTCTTTTTCCCGAATGTCCTTCGACACGATCATGCGGCTTCCACCGGCGCGGGGGGCACACCCATGTTGCGGACATTGAGTATCGTCTCCGTCCTCGTTCTGTCGCCATTGGGCGTCGCTCACGCGCAGGGCGACCCTATGGACGGCGCACCTCCGACCGCGCTGCCGGTCATTGCCATCGGGCCTTCAGTCACCCTTCCACCCCACGCGCCGGTGTCGGCACCGTCGTGGCCGGTGTCCTCGCCTTGGCCGTTGTCGGCTCAGCCCTCGGTCGCCTGGCCTCCGGCCAATGTCGGACCCATCACGCCCGGTACCGGCTGCATCGCGACATCCTCGCAGCCGCTCTGCCCATAGCGCAGACGGCCTGACGTCGCATTCGCGTCGCTAGCGCTTCTCGGCTTTCAGGACCTTGCGCGCCTTGTCGAGGTCTTTCAGCGCCTGGCCGGTGAGCTTCGGGTAATCGAGCGCGAGCCGATCGAGCGCATCGGCCAATGCGGCGGCGACGACCAGGCGCGTGAACCATTTGTTGTCCGCCGGCACGACGTACCAGGGCGCTTCCTCGCGGCTCGTCTCGCGGATCGCTTCTTCGTAGGCGGCCATGTATTGCGGCCACCGCCTGCGTTCCGCGACGTCGCTCAGCGAGAACTTCCAGTTCTTGTCGGGGAGGTCGAGGCGGTCGAGAAAGCGTTTGCGCTGCTCCTCGCGCGAGACGTTGAGGAAAAACTTGAGGATGACCGTGCCGTTGCGGGCAAGGTGCCGCTCGAAGGCGCGGATATCCTCGAAGCGGTGCTTCCAGATCTTCTTGCGGCCGAGCGCGTCCGGCAGCCGCTCCTTGTCGAGCAGTTCGCGATGCACGCGCACCACCAGCACTTCCTCGTAATAGGAGCGGTTGAAGATGCCGATGCGACCGCGCGAGGGCAGGCGCTGCGTCGTGCGCCAGAGGAAGTCGTGGCCGAGCTCCTCGACGCTCGGCTCCTTGAACGCGTGCACCTCGACGCCCTGCGGATTGACGCCGGTCATCACGTGCTTGATCAGGCTGTCCTTGCCGGCGGCGTCCATCGCCTGCAGCACGATCAGCACCGACCAAGTGTCGCTGGCGTAGAGCCGCTGCTGCAATTCAGTCAGCCGCTCGATGCCTTCGGCGAGCAGCGCCCCGGCCTCGGCCTTGTCGAATGTCAGGCCGCAGCAGTCGGCCGGATCGTGGGCGGCGAGCCGGAAGCGCTTAGGCCTGTCGATGCGGAAGCGTCTGGCGATGCGGGCGAGATCCATGGCCCGCCAGTTCACTCGAGCGGCGGCCGGTTGGCAAGCGCGCCGTCGAAATGCGCCTCGAGGTATGCGGTGACGAAACGCGGCATCGCCGCGTCGACCTCGGCCGGCCCGCGCACGATGCGGATGTCGGCAAGCTCCGGCTCGGCCTCGCTGGCGAGATGCGCCAGCATGCGCGCGCGCAAGGCCTCGGCGGGCAGCGCGCTGCGCAGCGTTTTGATCTGCACGATGAGCTGTCCGTTGACCACCGTGGTCCAGCCCGGCGCCGGCGCGACCTCGGCAATGTCGAGACCGGTCTCCTCCTTCAGCTCGCGCGCGACGCTGAAGTCGAGATCGACCTTGCCATCGACGATATCGCTTGGATCGGGCGTGCCGGCCGGGAAGTAGATTTGGCCAGCATTGGCGGTGTGCGCGCCCATGACGCCGAGCAGCACGGCGCCGTCGGCGGCGATCACCGCGGCCGCGCCGAAGCAGTCATGTACGCCGGATTTCGGCGGCGCCCAATGGCGCCAGGCGAGGAAGCTCGCGTAGTCCGTCTCGAGATACTCGCCCCGGAACACACCCTCGCTGACGACCTGGCGATGCAGCAGCAGCACACGGCCGTTGAACAGCGCCGGCTTCTCCTTCTGCAACCCGGCGAAGTAGGCCTCGATCTCGGCCCGGCGCGTCTCGGCAAACGGCCACGGTTTCGGCGACAGGACGAGGTCGAGGCGATCGACGGTAAAGACGATGGGTTCGCTCATGCCTCGGCAATCGACGCGAGGCAGCGCCCTGCGTCAAGCCTCGATCGCACCCTCGGCGACGATGACGGCGCTACCGCCGACGGTTACCGCCGTGAACTGGCCGGCGACGATGGTCATGCCGAGCCGGATGAGGCTCGGCCGGCCCATCTCGTAGCCCTGCTCGATCGCCACCGCATGGTCGCCGTCGCCATAGCCGCCGAAGCGGCCGAGCAGGCCGGCAAAAGCCGCGACCGCCGAGCCGGTCGCCGGGTCCTCGACGATGCCCATCGCCGGCGCGAACATGCGGGCGTGGAAGTCACAGCCCTTCTCGGCCGTCTCGCGCGAGAATACGAACATGCCGGGAAAGGTCGGCGCCAGCGCGCGGAACGCGGCGAGGTCGGGCGACGCGCGGCGCACCGCATCGAGGTCGCGCAGCGGCACGAACAGGAACGGATTGCCCGCGCTCCATGCGCTCGGTGCGAGATCGCCGGCGCCGATGTCGCCGGCATCGAGGCCGAGCGCCGCGGCGATGGTCGCGTTCGGCGGCGGCGCCGCCACCTGCGACGGCAGTACCGGCAGCGTGAACGAGGCCTCGCCAGCGCCCTCGCGCGGGGTGACGCGGCAGCGGATCGGCCCGACCGCCTCCTCCAGCACGAACTCGCCCGCCTTGCCGCCATCGAGGACCGCGAGCAGCACCGCGGTGCCCACGGTCGGATGACCCGCAAACGGCAGTTCGCGCTTCGGCGTGAAGATGCGACAGCGTGCGCGGTGCGCGCCCTCCTCCGGCGGCAGCACGAACACCGTTTCGGGGAGATTGAATTCGTTGGCCACCGCCTGCATTGCCTCGGCGCCGAGACCGCCCGCCTCGAGCACGACGGCCAGCGGATTGCCGGCGAAGCGGCGCTCGGTGAACACGTCGAGCGTGACATAGCGGCGTTTCATGCGTCGTCCCCTGCGATCAAAAGACGGCCGATGCTAGTGCGCCGCGGCGCCGGACGGTCATCAAAACTTTCGATGCCAGCCATTCACGACGTCAGCGGCTCCGCCTCGAACAGCCGACTCGGCGCCACGATCTCCTCCTGCGCCAGAACGAGCTGGATCTCCGGCGCGCCCATCTCTGCGGTCTTGCTCAGCACGCCATAGACCGC
>Ga0187815_10001644_pt1 | contig 10568 bp, 5 predicted proteins | sample NC_S_5_FD_132962 | JGI IMG/M metagenome (GOLD analysis project Ga0187815, IMG submission 132962) | Wetland sediment microbial communities from Neuse River Estuary, North Carolina, USA - ASW-S_5 | ecosystem: Environmental > Aquatic > Freshwater > Wetlands > Sediment | place: USA: North Carolina...
GCAGGAAGATCCGGTCGGCCTGCCAGTCGGCGACGGCTTCGCCGCGCTCGTTCCTGACCGGGCCGTCGGCCGGCCAGCCCAGGGTGGAGAACGGCCACAGCGCGGAGGAAAACCACGTGTCGAGCACGTCGTCGTCCTGCTTCAGCGCCCCCACCGGAGCGACGGCGGCATGCGCGCGCGCGTCGGCCTCGTCCTCGCCCACGAAGATGTTGCCGGCCTCGTCGTACCAGGCCGGGATGCGGTGGCCCCACCACAGCTGGCGGCTGATGCACCAGTCCTGGATGTTGTCCAGCCACTGCGTGTAGGTGGTGCTCCAGTTCTCCGGCACGAACTTGATCTCGCCCGAGCGCACGGCGTCCAGCGCCGGCTCGGTGATCGCCTTGCGGCCGCCGGGGCGGCCGTCCGCCTGGACGTCCGAAGTGAGGTCGACGAACCACTGGTCGGTGAGCATGGGTTCGATCACCGCGTCGGAGCGCTGGCTCACCGGCACCTGCAGCTTGTGGTTCTTCGTCTCGACCAGCAGGCCGGCGGCTTCGAGGTCGGCGAGCACCCGTTTGCGGGCGTCGTAACGGTCTAGGCCGCGGTAGGCCTCCGGCGCGTTGTCGTTGACTTTCGCGTCCAGCGTGAAAATGGTGATCGGCGCGAGCTTGTGGCGCTGGCCGATGGCGTAGTCATTGAAGTCGTGTGCCGGGGTGATCTTCACGCAGCCGGTGCCGAACTCGCGGTCCACGTAGTCGTCGGCGATCACCGGGATCTCGCGGCCGGTCAGCGGCAGCTTCAGCGTCCTGCCGACCAGGTGCGCGTAGCGCTCGTCCTCCGGGTGCACGGCCACGGCGACGTCGCCCAGCATGGTTTCCGGGCGGGTGGTGGCGACCACCAGCGACTCGTCGCTGCCGGCGACCGGGTAGCGGATAGCCCACATGTGGCCGTCGCGCTCGACGTTGTTCACTTCCAGGTCGGAGACGGCGGTGCCCAGCACCGGGTCCCAGTTCACCAGGCGGTTGCCGCGGTAGATCAGGCCGGCGCGGTACCACTCCACGAACACCTTGCGCACCGCGGCGGAGAGGCCCTCGTCCATGGTGAAGCGTTCGCGCGACCAGTCGGCGGCGGCGCCGATGCGGCGCATCTGGTTCGTGATGGTGGAGCCGGATTCCTCCTTCCACTGCCACACGCGCTCCACGAACGGCTCGCGGCCCAGGTCATGGCGCGTCCAGCCCTCGGCGGCGAGCTGGTTCTCGACGATCTTCTGGGTGGCGATGCCGGCGTGGTCGGTGCCCACCTGCCACAGCACGTTCATGCCCCGCATGCGCTGGTAGCGCACCAGCATGTCCATCACCGTCTGCTGGAAGGCGTGGCCCATGTGCAGGGTGCCGGTGACGTTCGGCGGCGGCAGCAGGATGCAGTAGGGCTCGCCCCGACCCGACGGCTTGAATGCGCCGCTGGCTTCCCAGCGGGCGTACCAGGTCGACTCGATCTGGGCGGGTTCGAAACTCTTTTCCATGGGGACTCGCGATGGCACGCACCGGCCGGGTGCGGAAACTGGCGTCAAAGCATCGAATTGTACGGGGGCGGGGCCGGCGGACAAAGCGCCGGGCCCATCGCCGGCCGCGCGGCCAGGCGGCGCCGGGCTCAGGGCTCGAGGAGTTCGCCGCCCCAGCTGGCGGGGTCCGCGTCGGCCACCGTCTGCGTGAACGTCCACAGATGGCCGCCGATATCCAGGGCCGAATACTGGCGCTCGCCGTAGGGCCAGCTGGCCGGTTCGCGGACGATGCGCGCCCCGGCGGCCATGGCCCGTGCATGGTGCGCGTCGGCGTCGTCCACACGGACCATCACGGATTGCCGTGGCGGCTGTTCGTCGTGCTCCGGGCCGGCATCGCTAGCCACCATCGCGCCGTCGCCGTAGACGAGCTGGATGCGGTGGTCGCCGATGAGCAGCCTGCGACGGAAGCCGAAAGCCCGGCACAGCCACTCGGCCGCCTCGTGCACGTCGTCGTAGCCGAGCACGGGGATGATGGTGGCGTTCGGGATGGATCGGTTGGTGCGCATGACCTGAACTCCCCGCAGCCGGCGAACCGGGTGTTCCCGCCCCTCGCGGATCATCCCAGCTTGCGGGTGATGACGTAAGTGGCGATGGCGCAGGCGCTGGCCACGTTCATCGAGGAATTGTCGCCGCACATGGGGATGTGCACGGTGGCGTCCGAGACATCCAGCAGCGCCTGGCTGACGCCGGCGCTCTCGTTGCCGATGACCAGGCAGATGCGGTCGCCCGGCGCGACCGGGAGCTCGGCGAGGTCGATGCTGCGGGAGCTGATTTCCAGGCTGACGATGCGGTAGCGGGCCCGCTTCAGCGCCGCCACGACCGGCAGCGGATCGTCGGCCTGGGCGAAGGGCACGCGCTGTTCGGTGGTACGGGCGGCCTTGCGGGCCTTCGGATGCGCCGGCGTGCAGGAGCGGCCGGTGAGGAACAGCTTCTCTACGCCGAGTGCGTCGGCGATGCGGAACAGGCTGCCCACGTTCGCGGGCCGCTGGACGTCGTGCGCCAGCAGGCAGAGCGCGTGCTTCGCGCCTGTTGGCTGGTACGCGCGGTGGTCGAGCTGGGTGTTAGGCATTGCGGAGTCGCCTGGCGCATTTGTAGGAGCGCACCCTGTGCGCGATTGCCTTGATGCCTGAGCGACGCCGAAAAGCAGTCGCGCACGGGGTGCGCTTCTACAGGAGCCATCAGGTCGCGTGCGTGCGGTACCGGTTGATGGTGTCGCGCAATTCCTGCGCGGCCGCCCGCGCGGCCCCGGCGAAATCCTCGCCGCTGCCGGCGTACAGGATGGCGCGCGAGGAGCTGATCATCAGGCCGGCACCATCGGCGGCGAGGCCGTGGCGCAGCACGGCCTCCACGTCGCCGCCCTGGGCGCCGATGCCGGGCACCAGCAGGGGCATGTCGCCGACCACGTCGCGCACCTGGCCCAGTTCCTCCGGCCAGGTGGCGCCGGTGACCAGGGCGCAGTTGCCGTGCGCGTTCCAGTCGCGGGCGATGGTCTCGGCCACGCGCAGGTAGAGCGGGACGCCGCCGCAGTCCAGCGCCTGGAAATCGGCGCCGCCGGGATTGGAGGTGCGGCAGAGCAGGATCACGCCCTTGTCGGCGCGCTCGAGGAAGGGCTGCGCCGAATCGCGGCCGAGGTAAGGGTTCAGCGTCACCGCGTCGGCGCGATAGCGCTCGAAGGCCTCGGCGGCATAGTGCTGTGCGGTGCTGCCGATGTCGCCACGCTTGGCGTCGAGGATCACCGGCACGCCGGGGTGCCGGTGGTGGACGTGCGCGATCAGCCGTTCCAATGCGTCTTCGGCGCGCAGCGCGGCGAAGTGGGCGATCTGCGGCTTGAACGCGCAGACGAGGTCGGCAGTGGCGTCGACGATGGTGGCGCAGAACTCGAACACCGCATCCGCGCGACCTTGCAGGTGCGCGGGGAATTTCGCAGGTTCCGGATCGAGGCCCACGCAGACCAGGGAGTGGTGTTCGCGCCAGCGCTGTTGCAGGGCATCGTGGAAGCGCATGGCGTGGGCCTCGGGCAGGGAAGTGGCCGGGTAGTTTAAGCGAAGCGCACAGGACGCGCGGCAGGCGAACGGGTTGGCAGGATCGCGCCGGCGGGCATGTTTGGCCTTCCATTTGTTTCCCGTCGGACCTAAGGTCCCAAGGCCTGTGCCGTATCCATCGGGACATTCCCTGCACCTTCCGGCGATCGCGCCGCCACCGACCGAGGCTTTCACCATGTCGAAAAAAAGCGTGCCTCTCGCCCCCTCCGAGTCCGTCGACCCCGCGCGCCGCAGTGTCCTGCGGCTTTCGGGCATCGCCGGCCTGGCATTCGCCGGTTCGGCGTTGCTGCCTGCCGAAACGAAGGCCGGGACGGCGGCGGCATCGGCCGCGGCGGTGGCGGTGGCGGGTGAGGCCGGCATGGTCGCGCAGTTCGCCGCGGTGACGCCGGTCCGACCGCCGGCCGTGCCCTTGGCGGTGCGCCAGCCCTATCTGAGCACCTGGCTGCCGGCGACCTTGCTGCCCGGCAATTCGCCGCAGTTCTGGCAGGGCAGCACCACCGGGATGGTGGGCCTGGCGCGCATCGATGGCGTGGCGTGGCTGTTCATGGGCGACGGCAAGATCGTCCAGCCTATTCCCGACGGCGACCACGGGAGGCAAGGCACGGTCGAGGACTTTCCGCGCGCCATGCGGCAGACCGCGCTGCAGGTCACGGCGACACGGTCCTGCTTCACCCTGCAGGGCGGCGGGATCGAGCTCCTGGTGGAATTTCTCTCGCCGGTTGAGCCGGGCGACAGCCGTCGCCAGTCCATTCCGATGAGTTACGTCCGCGTCTCGGCGCGCAGCATGGACGATGGGTCCCATGCCGTGCAGATCTACATGGAGATCACCGGTGACTGGGCCGGCAGCGATGCCACGCAGGAGGTGGAGGTCGCGCGCGGCGATTCGGCGGCCGCCCGCACCTGGACGCTGGCGCTCGCCAGCCCGCAGCCACTGGCCGAGCAGCACGAGTTCGCCGCCTGGGGCCGGGTGCTCTGGTCGACGCCGGCGCGCGACGGGGTCAGCCTGCAGGCGGGCGACCGGCTGAAACTGCGGGCGAGGTTCGTCGGGCATGGTTCGCTCGACGGCAGCAACGGGGTGGCGCAGAGCACGATCAAGGCGCTGCCGGCCCTCGCGCTGGCGGTCGATCTCGGCCAGTGCGGTGCAACCGCGAAAGATGCGGATTTCGTGGTCGGCCAGGTGCGCGAGCAGTGCATCAACTACCTGGGGCGGCCGCTGCGCGCGCTGTGGACGAAGCATTTCGCCGACTGGAAGGCGATGCTGGACTTCTTCCACGGCGACGCCGCGGCGGCGCGCGAGCGCGCCGATGCGCTCGATGCGCGCATCAGCCGCGACGCGCGCGCCGCCGGCGGGGAACGCTACGAAGGCCTGTGCGTGCTGTCGCTGCGGCAGGCCTACGGCGGCACCGAACTGGTGCTTGGGCCGGACGGCTCGCCGTGGGCGTTCCTGAAGGAGATTTCCAGCGATGGCAACGTGTCCACCGTGGACGTGCTTTACCCAGCCTCGCCCGTGTGGATGTACCTCGATCCCGATTACTTGCGCATGCTGCTGCTGCCTTTGCTCGACTATGCCGGGCAGGGCGGATGGCCCAAGCCCTACGCCGAGCACGACCTCGGTTCCGCCTATCCCCAGGCGACCGGCCACAACGACGGCAAGGAAGAGGACATGCCGGTGGAGGAGAGCGGCGACATGCTGATCATGGCCGCCGCGTGGCTGCGGCGCGCGCCGCATGCCGAGGCGCAGGCCTTCGCCAGCCGCCATTACCCGCTGCTGGAGAAATGGGCGCAGTACCTTGAGCGGAACCTGCCCGATCCGGGTTTCCAGAACCAGACGGACGACTTCGCCGGTTCGATCGCGCACAGCGTCAACCTGGCCTTGAAAGGCATTGTGGCCCTGGCCGCGATGGGGCAGGTGGCCGGGTTTGCCGGCCGTGCCGGCGATGTCGCGCACTACCGTGACCGGGCGCGCAAGGACATCGCGCACTGGGCGGCGCGTGCGAGGGACCCGCGGGCCCCGCACCTGGACCTGACTTACCACGATGCCGGCGGGCAGGATACCTGGGGAACGCTCTACAACGGCTTCGCGGACACGCTGCTCGGGACTGGCCTGATTCCGGCGGACATCCGCGCGATGCAGGCGGACTGGTACCGGCAGCATTGCAATGCCTTCGGACTTCCGCTGCAGGTGCCGCACAGCTACGCCAAGTCCGACTGGGCGCTGTTCGCGGCTGCCTGGCTGGCCGATCAGCCGGTGGCGCAGGAGCTGATCGACCGCGTCTACGCCTACGCCGACGGCACGCCCGACCGCGTGCCGTTCTGCGATCTATACAGCACCGTCACCGGTGCCCGCGTCGCTTTCCAGGCGCGCCCGGTGCAGGGCGGCATCTTCGCGCCGCTGGCCGTGCGGAGCATGCAGCAGCCTGTTAGCTAGTCCGGCCTGAGGATGCGGCCCGAGGGCCGGTCCGGCTGCGCAGCCTTGCGTGGTTGCCGGTCCGTCATGGAACGGCGGGCCAGCAGGGGCTTGCCTACCCGTTGCAGCTTTTTTTGCGCCGCAGCGTGACTTATCGGGTCCGGGGTGTAGTTTTCGGTTGAAACCTTAAGATCGATCCAAGTGATTGTGATCTACATCACGCCAGTGATGCGAGGGATGGGTGCGGCTGCGGCCGTGTGACGGTTGGGCAGGGGTGGGCTGCCCGGGACGTCACTGCTCGTGTCTGTCAGGTTGACGGGGTTTGAGAGATGCAACCACCTTAATGCCATCGGTATTTCCACGATGACGTGCCTGCATGCACCAAGCGTGTGCGGGTCCGTGGGCGGAATTCCTGTCCCGGCAGGTTCCGTGGCGACTGGCCGCTCTTGCGGCATCCGATCCGGGCAATCGCAGTAACGCATTCGGGATTTTGAAGTGCCGTTTGACAACGGGCGATCCGCTCGTTGGCTGATGAAAATTTGGATCGATTCAAGCTCAGATTGGGAGTAACAACCGCGGCAATCAGGCATCCAGTTCATGCGATCGAACGGAGCGCCTTGCGCCGATTCCAGAAGAACGCACATCAACGGAGATACTGAAGATGACGTACCTGCCTCATGCCTTTGCCCGCAAGCCGCTCTACGTCGCGCTCGCCGCCGCGAGCTTGTCGCTCGGTGGTCTCGGAATCCCGGCGGCCGCCCTGGCCGCGCAGGCGGAGACGCCTGCCGCGACCGCGACGCCACCGCCGGCACAAAGCTCCGACGGCACGCAAACCCCAGACGGCAATACGGCAAAGGCGGCAGGCAGGAAAAAGAACGACAAGAACGGCAAGCCCGTCCTCCTGCCGGGCGTGGTCGTCACCAGCTACCGCCAGTCGATCGACCAGAACCTCGAGGACAAGCGCGATTCCAACGCCATCGTCGAGGTCATCAACGCACAGAACATCTCGCAATTCCCCGCCAAGAACATCGCCGACGCACTGGCGCACGTGCCCGGCGTGGTCATCACCCGCGAATCCGGCGAAGGCAAGACGGTCAGCATCCGCGGCTTGGCGCCCGAACTGACGCTGACCGAACTGAACGGCAACTACGTGGCCTCGGCCGATACCTCGGCCGGCCTGACGCGCTCGTTCAACTACTCGATGATGCCGGCCAACATGTTCTCGGACATCAAGCTCTACAAGAGCCTGGAGGCGCGCCTGGACGAGGGCGGCATCGGTGGCAACGTGGACCTGCGCACGCGCCGTCCGCTGGAGATGAAGGCCAACGACGGCTTCGTGTCCGTCAACGGCGCAGGCTCCGACAACAGCGGCAAGATCACGCCCCAGGTCTCGGCGTTGTGGTCGTGGAAGAACAAGGACCAGACCTTCGGCGTCCTGCTCGCGGGCACGTACCAGAAGCGCCGCGACATCGACTACACGGCCAATGCGTCGAGCTGGCACTGGTGGGCCGACAACTGCTCCAACGTCGCAACGTGCACCCAGCCGCCCACAGATGTGCATGGCAACCAGTACGACCCCGCCGTGGCCTCCAACATCGACCTGTGGGGCAACGGCGAGGTCGACCAGTCCGGCAGACAGTATTCGGGCTACTGGATGCCGCAGCAGTTCTCCACCAGCCGGAACCAGCTGGACCTGAAGACCAAGGGCGTCCAGGCCACCATGCAGTTGAAGCCCAGTGACCATTTCCTGCTGACGGGCAACTACTTCCGATTCCAGCGGCAGCAGACCCAGATCACCAACACCCTGGAGGTTCCCGAGTGGGGACTGCCCAGCAACAACAATTTCAACGACCAGCAGGGCCGGCTGCTCGCGCCCAACGGCCTGACCTTCGACCCATCGGGCACCGTCGTTACCGGTGCGAACTACGTGCTGCCGCCCCCGGGCCAGGGCTGCAACGCGACGACGAATCCAAGCACCGGCGCACAGAGGCAGCCGGTGGATGTCTGTTCCACGGAGATCCCGTGGCTCAATGGCAACTACTCCGTCGAGAAGGCCACCTCGCAGACCCTCAACCTCGAAGGCGAGTGGGACAACGGCGGCGACCTCAGCGGCACGTTCAACGTCGGCCGCACCTGGGCCACGGGCGGCCCGTCGATCGAGCTGGGCATGGCGGCCAAGCCGCGCAACTTCGTCAACGGCCAGTGGGTGGACGGCAGCAACGGCGCGGCCTGGACGCTGAATGGCCGGCCGACCATCACGGCAGCGCCGGACGTGCTGCAGAACATGCTGGCCGGCGAGGGCCAGGTGGACCTCGGCTCGACCGGCTCCAACATGGTCAACACCCGCAACTCGCAGAATTTCGCCCAGGCGGATTTCACCTGGGCCTTCGACAACGGCTGGCTGCAATCGCTGCAGTTCGGCGTGAAGTACCGCGACAGCCATGCCGAGCAGCAGAACAACGAGCTGCGCTGGTACTGCAAGGGCACCACGCTGCAGTTCCAGACCTGCGATCCGAATGCGGGCCAGCTGCCGGCGGGCTTCCTCGAGCCGACCATGCTCGACGGCAATACCGAGGCCTACAACGACAGCATCTTCCCGGCGATCAATTTCCCGGCCTATTACAGCCACCTCAACTCCACCTACGACCGGGTGGTCTACAACCACCCCGAAGACAAGTCCACGATCAAGGAAAAGATCTCGGCAGCCTACGTGCAGGCGAACTTCGACACGGGCACGCTGCGTGGCAACGTGGGCCTGCGCTTCGTCAGCACGCAGCAGGACCTCACCGTCGCCGACCAGATCACCACCAACAACGCGGTGTACTACCACGACGCGAACGGCAACATCCTGATCTGCCCGGCCAGCGGCGTGAACGCCGGCGGCGGGCCGTGCGCGCCGGGCGATTTCCAGTACCTGCCGCGCGAGCAGTCGGTGGTGCAGACGTATTCCAACGCCACCACAAGGAAGCGCTACAACAAGCTGCTGCCCAGCTTCAACGTCGCGTGGACCGTCGCGGACAACTTCGTGCTGCGCGCCGCCGGTTCGCAGGCGATGGCACGCGCCAATTACACGGACCTCGCCCAGCTGGGCAGCCTCACCAACAACACGCAGGCGTACTACAACGACCGCAAGCAGTTCGGTGCGCCGCCCCCGGGCTGGTACGGCAGCGGCGCCAACGCCGACCTCAAGCCGTTCACCGCCACCCAGTTCGACCTCGCGGGCGAGTGGTACTACGCGCCCGAGTCGGTGGTCGGCCTGGACCTGTTCGACAAGAAGGTGAAGAACTTCGTCGTGCCGGTCACCGTCAACAACATCAACGTGAATGTCGGTGGCACCCAGGAGAACTTCCTGCAGTACAGCACCAACGCCAACGGCCGCTCGGGCACGTCCAAGGGCGTGGAGCTCTACACGCAGCACACGTTCCACTCGGGCTTCGGCTACATCGCCAACTACACGCTCAACAAGACCAACGAAACCGCGGTTTCCCTCGGCGACACGCAGGTGGGCAAGTCGGAACTGATCGGCAGCGCCAAGTACGCGGCGAACGTGTCGCTGTTCTATGAAAAGCACGGGTTGCTGCTGCGTGCCACCAGCAACTGGACGGGCCGCACCATGCAGGGACTCGCCGCCGGCCTGCCGATCTACACGGAGCCTTACCACCAGGTCGATCTGAACGGCGACTACCAGATCAACAAGCACCTGATGGTGACCGCGTCGATCATCAACCTGACGAAGGCCAAGCCACGCTCATACCTGGGCGGTGACACGACGGCGCGGCTGTACCAGTTCGAATATGCCGGTCGCCAGTACTACATGGGCGTCACGTACAAGTTCGGTTCCGGCGACTGACGCGACCGGCGGGCTTGCTCATGGCCCGCCGGGTTTTGCTCCCTCTCCCCTTTGGGGAGAGGGTTGGGGTGAGGGGCGAAGCTCGCGGGAGAACATCGTCGAAGCGCATTTCCCGATGCCCCCGTTCCCGCGAGCACCCACCCCTCGCCCCAGCCTTTCCCCATGGGGAGAAGGGAGGGGGCAGGTCGCAGCCTGCGTGACAAAGGGCGCACGTTCATTCCTGTCCACACCGGTGAGTACCATGCATTCATCTCACGCACGCCTCTGCCGTCGTAGCTCATCGATCGGCAAGCGGTCCATCGCCCTGGCAGCCGCGCTGGCGCTCGTTGCACTGGCAGGCATCGGCGTGACCCGTGCCAACGATGGAGCCGCACCGCCGCGCACGATGCACGCCGTCGAAGAGGCGAACCCACTGGTCGGCACCGCTCCGCTGGACCGCCAGGCACTGATCGGCAACGCACCGCCGCCGGGCGAGCCGCTGTACTCGGGCATGACGTCTCCGGGAGCGACCTTGCCGCACAGCGCGACCGAGGCGACGCCGGTCAACCTCAACGTCGATCTCAGCTATCCCGCTGGCGTCGGCATGTCGTACTACTACCCCAATCCGACCATGATCGGATTTACCGGCGGCGGCTCGACCTATGGCGGTCAGGCCTCGCCGATGATCATGCCGGTAGTGGGCGACTGGACCGTGCCACCCGACTATGCGCAGTCGAGCTACGACAAGGC
>Ga0187815_10001645_pt1 | contig 10568 bp, 13 predicted proteins | sample NC_S_5_FD_132962 | JGI IMG/M metagenome (GOLD analysis project Ga0187815, IMG submission 132962) | Wetland sediment microbial communities from Neuse River Estuary, North Carolina, USA - ASW-S_5 | ecosystem: Environmental > Aquatic > Freshwater > Wetlands > Sediment | place: USA: North Carolina...
ATCGCCGCAACGCCTCACCCATTACCGCGACAACTGGTACCTCGACGTGTGGGACCACGACCGCGAGGCGCTGCGCAGCTTCGCGGTGGACCGCATCGCCGAGGCGCAGGCGCTGGACGCCCCGGCGCGCGACGTGCCCGAGGCCGAACTCGACCAGGCGCTCGCCTCCAGCTACGGCATCTTCGCCGGCCAGCCCAAGGCCTGGGCCACGATCCGCTTCTCGTCGCATGCCGCGCGCTGGGTGGCCGATGAGCACTGGCATTCGCAGCAGAAGGGCGAGTGGTTGCCGGACGGCCGCTACGAATTGCAGCTGCCTTATTCCAACTCGAAGGAACTGCTGATGGACGTGCTCAAGTACGGGCCGGACGCCGAAGTGACCGCGCCGCTGTCGCTGCGCGAAGAGATGAAGATCCTGCTGCAGCTGGCCCAGGGCGCATACCAGAATCCGCCGCGGTAGCGGCACACCCCGTGCGCGAAAGCCCTTTCGCGCGCAAGGTGCGTTCCTACAACAGCGGGGGCTGCGGCGCCGCGTAGCTCAGTTCGCCGTTTTCAACGTGCGCCGCCGAGGTCCATGGGTGCATCGCGCTGTGGTGCAGGTCAAGGATGTGGATCACCTCGATGCCGCGCTGTTTCAGTACGTCGGCGATGATCGAGCGGTGGCAGCGCCACCACATCGCTTCGGCGCACATTGCTGCCGTGCGCTGGCGTGCCGCGAACGTCAGCAATGCCGCCAGCCCTTCGGCGAATTCCGCGCTGGCGAGGTGGTCGGCGTAACCGCGGAACGCGGCATTGCGCCAGGCGGTGTTGGGTGAGCCCGGGCGCGAGCGGCGGCGTCCGCCCAGTTGGGGGAACCATTGGTAACCGATGCCGTGCGCGGGCAGGCTGACGGCCAGCGCGTCGCGCGCGAACTGCGACCAGCGCCGCGAGCCGGGGAAGCGGCGCACGTCGGCGATCGCCTCGATGCGAAGGCCGCAAGCAGGGCGAGGAACTCCTGCAGCGTGCGGGTGGAATGGCCGATCGTCCAGATCGTGGCGGGGGCGCTGGCGTTCACGCGATCTTCTGCAGCGCCGCGCCCTTGTGCATGGCGACGTGGTCGGTCCGGTCGCTCTTGATCTCGTACTGCGGATCGTCCGGGCTGCAGCGGCGCGGATGGCCCTTGTACAGAGTGTCGACCGTGTGCACCCTCACGATGTGGCCGGTGACGTAGCCGGCCTCGGAATTCCAGCGCACGTGGTCGCCGATGCGGAACTGCTGGCTCATGGCGGCGGTCTCAGTCTGTTGACAATGCCCGCCATCCTCGCACCGCAAGCGTGCAGGCGAGGTAGCCGCCTGCAAGGCTTGCGGCGGCAGGCTAGGATGGCGACAACCCGATAGGAGTACGACATGCAAAGCGGCAATCCCGCACTCAACAAGAACACCTTCCTCGACGCGGCCAGCGGCACGGTGTTCAGCCACGACGGCGATGCGATGAGCTTGAACGGCACGGTCAACAAGACCGGCCTGCTGCTGGTGCTGGTGATGGTCGGCGCGATGTTCAGCTGGAGCCGCTTTGCCGGCCCGGCCAGCCTGCCCGCGCTGGGGCCGCTGGTGCTCGCCGGCGCGCTGGTGGGCTTCGTGCTGGCCATGGTCACCGCGTTCAAGAAGACCTGGGCGCCGGTCACCGCGCCGCTCTACGCGCTGGCCGAGGGTGTGTTCGTGGGCGCGCTGTCGGCGATCTTCGAGATGCGCTATCCCGGCATCGTGATGCAGGCGGTGGCGCTGACCTTCGGCACCATGGCCGTGCTGCTGCTGGGCTATCGCAGCGGACTGATCCGCGTCACCGACAAGTTCCGGGCGGGCGTGGTGGCCGCCACCGGCGGCGTGCTGCTGGTGTACCTGGCCAGCTTCGTGATGGGTTTCTTCGGCCATTCCTTCGGCTTCATCGCCGGCAGCAGCGGCATCGGCATCCTGTTCAGCCTCGCCGTGGTGGTGATCGCGGCGCTGAACCTGGTGCTGGATTTCGACATGATCGAGCAGGGCGTCAACGCCGGCGCACCGAAGTACATGGAGTGGTACGGCGCCTTCGCGCTGGTGGTCACCCTGGTGTGGCTGTACCTGGAGATGCTGCGCCTGCTGTCGAAGCTGCAGTCGCGCAACTGAGGCCACGGTGGCTTTCTACCTCCCCTGCGTACAGGGGAGGGTCGGCGTGGGGTCAACGCGCATCGGCTAAGCTGATCGCCGACTCCGCTGCCATGGGCCCGCATGAGCCAGTTCGCCCTGTTCGGCCAGCGCCGCTTCGCGCCATTCTTCTGGACCCAGGCGCTGGCGGCGTTCAACGACAACGCCTTCCGCAACGCGCTGCTGGTGCTGGTGGCGTTCCAGCTGGGACTGGATGACCGCGCGGCCTCGATCTACACGAATTTCGCGCCGGCGCTGTTCATCCTGCCGTTCTTCCTGTTCTCGGCCAGCGCAGGTCAGCTGGCGGAGCGGTTCGAGAAGACGCGCATCATCCGCTACGTGAAGCTGTTCGAGATCGCGGCAATGGTGGTCGCAGCGGCGGGCTTCATCACCCATCACGTCGCGCTGCTGCTGGTAGTGCTGTTCATGATGGGCCTGCACTCCACCATGTTCGGGCCGATCAAGTACGCGATCCTGCCGCAGGAGCTCAAACCCGCCGAACTGGTGGGCGGCAACGGCCTGGTGGAGATGGGCACGCAGCTGGCGATCCTGCTCGGCATGATCGCGGGCACTACCTCGATGGGCGTAGCCGGGCCGTGGCTGGCAGCGGCCATCACCATCGGCGTGGCGCTGGTCGGCTATCTCGCCTGCCGCGCGATTCCGCCGGCGCCGGCCACCGCGCCAGAACTGAAGATCAACTGGAACCCGTTCGGCGAGACGGCGCGGGTATTGCGCATCACCCATGCCGACCGCGCGGTGTGGAACGCGGTGCTGGGCATCTCCTGGTTCTGGTTCTTCGGCACCGTGCTGATCGCACAGCTGCCGATCTACACGCGCGAAACGCTGGGTGGCGGCAACACGGTCTACACCCTGGTGCTCACGCTGTTCTCGATCGGCAGCGGACTCGGCGCGCTGGCCTGCGAGAAGCTCTCGGGCCGGCGCGTGGAGATCGGCCTGGTACCGCTCGGCGCGTTCGGGCTCACCGCGTTCGGCGTGGATCTGTACTTCGCACGGCATGGCCTCGCATCGGCGCGCGGGCTGAACTGGCTGGGCTTCCTGCATGCGCCGGGCAGCTGGCGCATTGTGCTCGACCTCACCCTGATCGGCGCCTTCGCCGGCCTGTACGTGGTGCCGCTGTTCGCCTACGTGCAGGCGTGCGCGCCGCGCGAAAAGCTGTCCCGCATCATCGCCGGCAACAACATCATGAATGCCGTGCTGATCGTGGCCGCAGCGGGCTTCGGCCTGGGCCTGGGCGCGCTGGGGCTGGACGCGGTGCAGATCTTCCTCGCCGCCGCGCTGCTCAACGTGCTGGTGGCGGCCTACATCTTCACCCTGGTGCCCGAATTCATCCTGCGCTTCGTCACCTGGGTGCTGACCAGCACGCTGTACCGCGTGCGGGCGGATGGGCTTCAGCACATTCCGGAGGAAGGCCCGGCTCTGCTGGTGTGCAACCACATCAGCTTCGTGGATCCGCTGCTGCTGATGGCGAACCTGCGCCGGCCCGCGCGCTTCGTGATGTATTACAAGATCTTCAACATCCCGCTGCTGAAGTTCCTGTTCAAGACGGCGAAGGCCATTCCCATCGCAGGGCAGAAGGAAGATCCGGCCGTGCTGCAGCTGGCGTATGACGCCATCGACGCCGCGCTGGCCGACGGCGAACTGGTGTGCATCTTCCCCGAGGGCGCGCTCACCCGTGACGGCGCCATTGCGCCATTCCGGCCCGGCTTGGAGAAGATCCTCGCGCGTCGTCCGGTGCCCGTGCTGCCGATGGCGCTGCGCGGGCTGTGGGGCAGCATGTGGAGCCGGCGCGATTCCGCGCTGCGCCGCGCGCGCCTGCCGCGGCGCTTCCGCGCAAGGGTGGAGCTGGTGGTGGATGCACCCGTGCCGCCGGAACGTACCAGCGCGACGGCGCTGGAAGCGCGCGTGCGCGAGTTGCGCGGCGTGATGGCGTGATGGCTGCCTCCCCTGCCGGCAGGGGAGGGTTGGGGCCGGCGGCTCAGCGCAGCCAGCCGCCGATCACGATCAGCGCCACCATGCTGAGCCAGGCCAGCAGGGCGCGCAGCAGTGCGCTGCGCAGGCGGCGCAGTTCCTGCAGCACGTCGCTGCGTTCCTCGGCGTAGCCTTCGCCGCCTTCGATGTCGACCTGGATGTCCGCGCGCGCGGCGGCGCCGAGGAAGCCGGGGCCTTCGCGGTACCAGCCGTTCGGCAGCGCCTGTTGGTGCCAGCGCCGCCACGCGCCGATCACCGCATCCCAATGCCCGACCAGGGCGAGGGTGAGCACCAGCAGTTGCGCCGGCAGCCAGTCCAGCGCATTGGCGAGATGGCGCGAGGCGGTGCGTGCCTCCTCGTCCAGCCGCAGCGTGTCGTCGTGGCCCAGCGCGCGGGTCAGTCGATACAGCAACGCACCCAGCGGCCCGAGCAGGAAGAACCAGAACAGCACGCCGAAGCGCCGGCGCAACGCGGCGTAGACGGTGGCCTCGCCCAGCTCGGCCGCGCGCCACGGCACCTGTTCGCCGTCCTCGCCCAGCGCCTGCGCGGCGGCTTCGCGGCTGACGCCGTCCGAGGCATCGAGGATCGCCTCCAGGTCGGCCTCGAACGCGTGCGGGCCGAAACAGAACAGCAGCACGGCCAAGGCGAACAGCAAATGCAGCAGGTCGGCCAGCGGCAACAGATGCAGCAGCCAGATCGCCAGCGCGCACAAAACCAGCGGCAGCAACAGTGCCAGCGCCACGCGACCGGTGCCGGCGGTGTCGCCGAGTTGCGCCACCCAGCGCCGGAAACCGGCGTCGTTGCGCCAATGCGCGAGGCGCGGCTGCCAGTGAAGCAGGCCGAGGGCGATCAGGGCGACGAGCAGACGGATGGCCATGATTGGAGCCTGTTCAATGTCTCCCCGCATTGTATGCGAGGCGCCTTGCCGTCACATGGCGCCGCGATGCGCTCAGGCGTGTTCGGTGCGAGCCGCGAGCAAGGCGGCGAGTTCCATCCCTGCGTGCTCGCGCAGCCAGTGCTGCAGCAACAGATAGGACACCGACAGCGGCGTGGACGGCAGGAAGCTGCCGTCGGCGATGCCATCGGCGATCTGCCGCGGCGTGAACCAGCGCGCGTCTTCCAGCTCGCGGTCGCGCAGGCGGATCGCGGGGTCGCGTGCCACCGCGGTGAACCCCACCATCAGCGAGGCCGGCATCGGCCAGGGTTGCGAGGAGTGGTAGCTCACCTCGCCCACGAGTACGCCGGATTCCTCCATCACCTCGCGGCGCACCGCGTCTTCCAGCGCTTCGCCGGGTTCGATGAAGCCGGCCAGCGTGGAGTAGCGCCCGGGTGGCCAGCCGGCCTGGCGGCCGAGCAGGCAGGCGCCCTCGTGCTCCACGATCACGATGATCGCGGCATCGGTGCGCGGGAAATGCATGCGCCCGCAGGCGGCGTTCGTGCACTGCATGCGATGGCCGGCTGAAACGATGACGAGCGGCGCGCCGCAACGTGCGCAGTGCCGCGTCTCGCCATGCCAGTGCGCCAGGCCCTTGGCGTAGGCGAACAGGCCGGCCTCGTCGGCAGGCAGCAACAGGCCGGCTTCGCGCAGGCCGGCGCGGCGCGCGGGCAACTCCGCCTCCAATGCCAGGACACGCGCGCGGTCCGCCAGCGGCAACAGGAAGTGCGGACAGCCGTCGGCGATGCCGAGCAGCCACGCCGGCGCATCGGCACACAGCCGTTGGCGCTCGTCAGCGTCGAGCCAGCGCAGTGCGTCGCGGTCGGTGTGCAGGAAGGCGTGGCCTTCGGCGTCGAGCAACAGGTAGCGCGCCGTTGGAGCCGCGGCCTGCACGGCCAGCCACGCTGCGTCGTCGCGGCGTTCGGCCATGCGGTCGAGGAAGAGGCTGAGTCCGGCGAAGGTGTTGGGTGGCGTCGCGGGCATGCTCAGGTCGAGAACGAGGAGCCGCAGCCGCAGGTGGTCTTCGCGTTCGGATTGCGTATCACGAACTGCGAGCCGCTCAGGTTCTCGCTGTAGTCGATCTCGGCGCCGGTGAGGTACTGCAGCGACAGCGGATCGCACAGCAGGGTGACGCCTTCGCGCTCCAGCGCGAAGTCGTCCTCGGCCTGAGCCTCGTCGAAAGTGAAACCGTACTGGAAGCCCGAGCAGCCGCCGCCGGAGATGTATACGCGCAGCTTGAGCGCAGGATTGCCCTCCTCCTCGATCAGCTCGTGCACCTTGCGCGCAGCGGCCTCGGTGAACAGCAAGGGGGCGCCGCTGCTGCGGTAATCGGGGACGGTGGGAAGCGGGACGACGGTATCCATGGTTTTCAGATGGGGGCGCGGGCGGACGGCACAAGCATACTTCGCCCGCCTTGCCGTGGCGTGACCGTCGCCCGGTTCGTGGTGGTCCTCAACTCTGCATCTTGCTCTGCAGGTAGCGTTCGGCGCCGATGTCCTTGACCAGGCTCTGCTGGGTTTCCAGCCAGTCGATGTGCTCTTCCTCGTCGTGCAGGATGCCCTTGAACAGATCGCGGCTGACGTAGTCGGCGATGCCCTCGCTGTGTGCGATCGCCGCGCGCAGGTCCTTGGTGGCGGCCAGCTCCAGGTCGAGGTCGCCCTGGATGCACTCCAGCACGTTCTCGCCGATGCGCAGCTTGCCCAGGTGCTGCAGGTTGGGCAGGCCGTCGAGGAACAGGATGCGCTCGATCAGGCGGTCGGCATGCTTCATTTCCTCGATCGATTCCTTGTACTCGTGCTCGGCCAGCTCCGCGTAGCCCCAGTCCTTGTACATGCGGTAATGCAGGAAGTACTGGTTGATCGCGGTCAACTCGTTGTAGAGCACCTTGTTGAGGAATTCGATGACCTTGACGTCGCCTTTCATGGCCGTCTCCGCTGCCTGGGGATGCGCCGACTATACGAAGTTCATCCGCCCCGCGGGCGGAACACGCACGGTCATGGTTTGTGCACGCGAACGCGCAGGCGGCTCAGGCAACCGCGACGAAGGCGGGCAGCGTGGCCGCGGACTCGACCTGTTCGACGGCTTGCTGCAAGCAGGCGCGGGCTTCGGACTCGCAGCAGCCGCAGCAGTCCGAGCAGCCGGTCCGCGCCTGCAGTTCGGCGAACGTGCGCACGCCGTCCGCAGCTTCGCGGCGGATGTCGTGGTCGGTGACGGCGTTGCACAGGCAGATGTACATGCCGCGCATCAGAACGCAAATGCGAATGATTGTCAACCATGAGACGGTGCCGGCGCCTTGTCGTTCAGGCAGCGCGCCAGCCGTGCCTCGACTCGTCCGCCGGAACGTCGCCGTCCTCGCGCGGCGGCGAATTGCCCAGTTCGATCCGGCACATGCCTTCCACCAGCGGTGCGAAATGGCGCAGGGCGCGCTCGTACACCTGCCGCTTGAAGTTCACCACGTGGGCGGCCGGGTACCAGAAATCCACCCAGCGCCAGATGTCGAACTCGGGCTTATCGCACGCATCCAACCGCAGCGAGGCCTCGTCGCTGACCAGCTTGAGCAGGAACCACACCTGCTTCTGGCCGATGCAGGTGGGGTGCTGATGGTGGCGCACATAACGCTGCGGCAGCTTGTAGCGCAGCCAGCCACGGGTGGCTGCCACCACCTCGACATGTTCGGGTGCCAGGCCGGTTTCCTCTCCCAGCTCGCGGTACATCGCTTCCAGCGGCGTCTCGTCGCTGCGCATGCCGCCTTGCGGAAACTGCCAGCCGTCGCGATTGATGCGGCGTGCCCAGAACAGGCGGCCGTCTGCATTCAGCAGCACGATGCCCACATTGGGACGGTAGCCATCGACGTCGATCATCTCGTCATCCTCGGGCCCGGTCGCGCGCCGGCAGCGGCTGGCGCGCGCAAGGCCATGGCCCGATTCAACCATGCACGCCGGACCGCGGCAAGCCGAAAAGCTTGAACCGGAGCGTGCGCACCATTAAACTGCCGCGCCCCGCTTCCAGACATTGTCGCGATCCGGTGCGGCGGCATTCCCCATGGCTATGTAGCTCAGCCGGTTAGAGCACAGCACTCATAATGCTGGGGTCGGTGGTTCGAGTCCACCCATAGCCACCATGCGCTCCATCCCGCGCCCGTGCGATTCGCGGTCGACGGACCGCCGGAGCAACAGCATGCGTATCTTCAAGGTATTCCAGATCGAGGCGGCCCACCGCCTGCCCAACGTGCCGCCGGGGCACAAGTGCGCGCGCCTGCACGGGCACTCGTTCCGGGTGGAAGTGCATGTGGCGGGCGAGCCCGGTGCGCACAGCGGCTGGGTGATGGATTTTGCCGACGTGAAGGCGGCTTTCGCGCCGCTGTTCGAGCAGCTCGACCACCATTACCTCAACGAGATCGAGGGGCTGGAGAATCCTACCAGCGAGGTACTGGCGCGCTGGATCTTCCAGCGGCTGGAACCGCGCCTGCCGGGCTTGGACGAAGTGGTGGTGCACGAAACCTGCACGTCCGGCGCCAGCTGCAGCCAAGCCCATCGTTGATGCGATGCGATGACGAAGATGTGACACGCAACATGCTGTGTTACATAAATATTTCACAACTGGTCTGGTCGATCATGGAAAAATATATTGCATTGCACAAAAAAGCTTGCTAGAGTGGCTTCCACTAACCGCACACCCCAGCGAGGGCAAGCTCATGACTCAGCAATTCAACAACCAGTTCTTCTCCTACACCAAGCAGGTCACCGAGGGCGCGTTCAAGGCCCAGTCGCTGGCCCTGAAGAGCCTGGAGACGGTCGCCGGGCTGCAGCTCAAGGCGCTGGAACAGCAGGTGCGTGATTCGGCCGCGTTCGTGGCCGAGGCGCTGGAGACGCGCGACGCCGATGCCCTGCGTGGCCTGTGGGAAAAGGGTGCCAACCTGGGCCGCGAGCAGGCCGAGCGCGCCGTGGCGGTTTCGCAGGAAATCATCGCCGTGACGCAGAAGGCCGCGGAATCGCTGCAGGCACTGGTGCAGGAGCAGCGTCAGGCCGCGAACGACGCGGTGGCCGCGCCGGTCGCGAAGAAGGCCGCGAAGTAAGGCTGCACACAACACCGAGTGACACCCTGCCGGCGGCTCCCCTCCCGCGTGGCAGCAAGGGCCGGACTTCCCCAGTTCGGCCCTTTTCTTTGCTGCGAATCGGGCGGCCGTGCAGCAACCGCGGGACAAGTTGCCGCAGCGTTCGCAGCTTGTCGCTGCAAGCAGGGCACTGATATACTTTTACGGATCGGATCGTAGTTCGTGGCTGGCATCGGTGCCACCTGGTGGAAACCGGTGCGGAGAGGTTACGTGCTCAACAGTCTCGACGCCGGCCGACGCCTCGCGCTGCGCATGGTGCTGCTGCAGCTCGCGGTGGCAGTGATAGTTGGCGCGATGTTCCTGCTGAAGGGGCATCGGGAGGCGGTTTCGGCCGCGGCCGGGGGAGGCACGGCGGCGCTGGGTACCGCGCTGATGTCCGTGCAGGTCTTCGGTCGGCTGGTCGGTGGCGCGGCGGCTTTCGCCCGTCTGCTGCTCGGCATGCTGCTGAAGTGGGCAGTGGTCGTCGGCGGGCTGGGGTTGATCCTGTTCAAGTACAAGTTGCCGCCGCTGGCTGCCGTGACGGGGCTGGTGGCTGCCTACGCGGTTTATCTGGCGGCATTTAGATTCAAGGGTTGATACATGGCGAGCGAGCCGCAGGGCGGACTGACCGAATACATCCAGCACCATCTCACGCACCTTGTTCCGCATGCGAGCAAGGGAGGCTTTTGGGCGGTGCACCTTGACTCGATCACGGTGTCGCTGGTGCTGGGCATGCTGTTCTGCCTATGGTTCTGGTCGAAGGCGCGCAAGGCCACTTCCGGCGTGCCAGGCAAGGGCCAGGCCTTCGTCGAGATCATCCTCGAGTTCGTCGACGGCCAGGTCAAGGACGTGTTCCACGGTGACCGCCGGTTCCTCGGTCCGTTGGCGCTGACCGTGTTCGTCTGGGTGTTCCTGATGAACGCGATGGACCTGTTGCCGGTCGACCTGCTGCCGTGGATCACCGAGAAGTTCGGCATCGGCCATTTCCGTGCCGTGCCCACTGCGGACACCAGCATGACGTTCGCGATGTCGATCACGGTGTTCCTGCTGATCATCTTCTACAGCTTCAAGGCCAAGGGCTTCAGGGGCTTCACGCACGAGCTGTTCACCGCGCCATTCGGCAAGCACCCGCTGCTGTGGATCCCCAATTTCGCGTTGAACCTGGTCGAGCTGGTGTCCAAGCCGGTCAGCCTGGCGATGCGACTGTTCGGCAACATGTACGCGGGCGAACTGGTGTTCATGCTGATCGCCGGCCTGTTCAGCGCGGGTGCTGGCCTGGCCGGCTGGGCGCTGTACGGCGCCGGCATCATCGGCTACACGGTGTGGGGCATCTTCCACATCCTGATCATCTCGATCCAGGCCTTCATCTTCATGGTGCTGACGATCGTGTACATC
>Ga0187815_10001646_pt1 | contig 10563 bp, 11 predicted proteins | sample NC_S_5_FD_132962 | JGI IMG/M metagenome (GOLD analysis project Ga0187815, IMG submission 132962) | Wetland sediment microbial communities from Neuse River Estuary, North Carolina, USA - ASW-S_5 | ecosystem: Environmental > Aquatic > Freshwater > Wetlands > Sediment | place: USA: North Carolina...
GATTGAGGATAGTACCGGGAGTCGAGATGAAACCTCCCTCCTTGGAGACCCATAAAGGCGGCCTCTACACGGGAGACCTGTAGACTCGTTCTGAGAGCGTTCGCCTGCCTAGATGTGCATCCCGCCTGACGCCGGGAGGTGCTTCAGCCAGTTCACTGGCAGCGCTGCACGGCGAGTATGGTACCCCCTTCGGGTGAGTTTTCGATTCTGAGCACGCGATGGCCAAGGAGTCGGGCAAGAGACGGGAGGTCCTCCTTGGCGGAAGGATCACGTGTGCGTACCTCGAGGACGGCCCCGACCGGCACTGTGCCAATTTCCTGCCGGAACGCTTGTGGTAGTCCACTCCCGCAGCCGAGTTCACCTGCGTCATAGTGGCGGATTTCAATCTCGGACTCTCGCCGTTCTGGCCTATGGCCGGAGCAAACAAGGTCCATGGCGAAAATCTTCTGGTCCTTGAGGTCGCAGAAGGCATCCTGTTCGATGACTTCCGTATCCCCGTCGGCGTAGGTTTCACGGAAGCGGTAGCGGATGTGCAGTCGATCCGCGATCGTGTCCGCCTCCTGATCTAGTACTTGCAGTCCGTCCGCTTGCCGAAACCAGTCAGTGAATTGCGCGGCTATGGTCGCCGAACCCAGATGCTCCTGAGGACCGGACGGTACGAGGGCCCGCAGGCGCGCCCCGGGGTGAAAACACGCCTCGAGCTTCTTGAGATCACGGTTGGCGAGCGCGACGATGAATTCCCCACCGACGGCATGCACTGCGGGGGGAGCCGACCTCCTCGGCCTCGCAGGTTCGGTCGATTCCTGCTGGTCATGCGGTTTCGCCCCCATGGGTTTCTCCTCTCCTAGGCAAAGCTGACTGGCTTCGCCCCGGCGACGATCTCTTCGATGATCTTGGCCGCCCCAACGATCGCCGCCCCGTGAGCGAGGTGCTCCTCGGTGATATCTCGAGGCTTGGTGCAGGCTCCGCAAAGCCAGACCTTTCCCCCGGCCGCAACGAAATCCGGGAACAGCTTCGCCAACGGGGGAAGTCCCTTCGCCTCAATCCCCTGCAGCCCGTTCTTCGTGCCTAGCCGGACTGCTTCGATCGTGCAAATGACGATCGATTCCTGTCCGGCCGTTGCCGCCACGTTCGCCGCGACGAACGGAAGGGTGGCGCGTTCGGGGTCCTCTTTGCCGTGGGTACACATGAAGAGCAGTTTACCGCTCATCGTTCTTCACGACCTCAGCAGCCCAAGCGATCCGGGGGACTTGAACGCCCGGTTAGACGGGCGCCGGTTTTGGGGGAAAGAGTAACCTATTCTATCCAAAATCGCTACAAGGCGACGGGATTGGGAACTTGGACGAACTGGATTTCAAGATCTTCAAGTCGGTAGAGTTTCGCCCATTTGGGCCGAGCGCGGGAGATCTGTCCCGGTTGAATCCCTGGGTCATTGCGAAGAAAGTGGGGGCGGACGGCAACACCGTCAAGCTCCGCTTGGACAAGATGAAAAAGAGCGGGTTCATCCGGTACTTTCAGATCTATCCCAACTTCCGGCTCTTGGGCTTGCACGGGGCCGCCTATCTGTTCCAAGTACGCGATGTCCTGGAAAAGAACGAGGTCATCGGGAAGTGCTCTCTCGTGGACGGCGTGACGGAGATTCACAACTTCATCGGGTCGACTTTCTGCATCGACTTCACCTATTCGGACAGCAACGACGAACGCCGGCGGCTCGAGTTGTTCCGTCATCTGTCTCATTGCGAGTCCCCCGAGCGATTCTATGAGCGCGTCATGCCCCCGGTGGAGATCGAGCTCTCCGCGATGGACTGGAGGATCATCAAATCGCTCCGGTACAATGCGTTCAAGCCGCTGTCCGCCGTCGCCAAGGAGCTTGGACTGAGCGCCAAGACCATTCGTCGGCGGTTCGACAGAATGGCTCAGAACAACGCCATTATCATCGTGCCGTTAGTGAACCCCGCCGATATCCCGAATACGGTTACTCACGTCATCCTTCTCTACCCGGACACGGAACGGCGAGAAGAGGTGCTGAAGGTCGCCATGGACGAATTCAAGGACACCTGCTTCCTCGCTCGTACGTCTCCGCCAGGAAACGCAATGATCTGCCTCGCCGCGCGAACGCTGGGCGAGACCGAAGAGAACCTCATCAAAGCAAGAAGGATAGACGGCATCCGGGACGCGAAGCTACTCATTCTCAGAGAGATCACTGAGTACACCCAATGGATAGACTCGGCAATCGAGCGAAGGATTGCGGTGACTGCACGGCCTGAGATGGCGACAATGTCTTAGGACCTCGAGAAAGCAGTCGGAGTGACCGGAGAACGTCGTCGTCGGGCGCCAACGTCCACGGACTCCGGTTACGGGCATGTGCCGGAACCGTGCCTAGAACGAATCTTCCGATTCTGTACCGATGCCCAAACAAGACGACCGTAGGACGGCCGAGGCTCCCGGAGGCGGGATCCCCCCACCACACAACCCACCGCTTTCGCTGACCTCCCAACGGAGCGTTTCTGAACTAGGCTCCTCTATCGGTGCCACGAATCCACTTGCTGCCATAATGGGCGACTCCTAGTTCTGGCGGTTCCCTCCATCCTGACACGCCACCGTACGTGGCGCGTGGGGGGGCCGGACTCCGGATGATTCCCCCGTCGCCCCCGCGGGCGGGTGCCTACGGCGTCTTGGGAGTCGTACTGGTCCCACATTCCGGACAGAACTTCGAACCCGCAGTGATGGCCGCCGAGCAGGCGGCGCACTTCACCGTGGCAGTCACGGGGCTCGTCGCTCCTCGCTTCGGCAGCCGGCGCACGAGCACGATGGCGATGATCCACACCCCGACGATCAAGAGGATCCATGTGACGAAGCCGATGAGGCCGAAGATCAAGAGTATCGAGAGAAAGCCTCCGAGACCCGAGAGCAGTCCGGAGAACGGATTGCTCGAGTTGTTGCCGCCGCCCCCATTGTTCCCGTTACCGCTGTTCGACGACGTGACATCGACGTTCTGCGTGTTGCTGGTTGAAGAGTTCTGATGGAAGTCTATGACGGTCACCTGAACCCCGAAGTTACCGGTCGAGGACGGCGTGCACGCAAAGGCTGAGAGATTTAGGCTAGTGCAGCCGGGCGGTAGCCCCGAATAGCTGTACGAGAACGGCATCGTGCCACCGTTGACCGATGTCTGCAGATTGATCGATTGACCCTCTTTCACCTGGCTCGGGTTGATGTTCAGAGTGACCGAGACCAAGGGGGTGAATTTGCTGAGTGCCGGCGTAGCCCCCGGATCGGAAGATGTGGCAAGTAGCCCGTGACCGGAGGGCATCGAGAACCCACTGACGACTCCGAACGAGACCGCAACGATGACCACTGCCAGTGCCACTGCCGTAGCCGCCACCGCGCGCCTCGTCCTGTGCTGCATTGGATTTCCTAAGCCCCGGCGAAGCCGCCGGGCTCTGCCGGTGAATTCTGTTGAATCTGAGGCTTCAAACTATCGGCGGAGTCGACCGCCTCGGGTCGGTGCGCTCTTAGGAAGACGGAGGGTGTTTCCGGTCGTACGCTGCCTTGCAGCCTACGGAACAGAAGTAGATCGTCTGTCCACCATAAACGCCACTGGCCGCGGCCTTGGCCGGCTCCACGAGCATTCCGCACACCGGGTCCTTGAACTTCGCGGTCATGTCACTCGGACCCCATGCCTACGACCTTTAGATATCGTCGTTGGGGCCTGTGCGGCTCCCGTGCGGGTGACGGTGGCCCGTCGTGCCACCAGCCAGTTGGGGGCTGCTCAGGATGTACTCGCCGAGCGATATCCCCCGCACCCCTCGGAGGTCCTCGGCCGCGGCCATGACCTCCCGCCCCTTTCCCGTCAGTACCAGGACCTCCAAACAGGCGCCTCCTTGCAAGTGGACGTGGGTCGAAGACCGGAGGTGCTCGCCCCACCGGTGTTCGGCCGCCGTTAGCCTTTCGAGGAGGTTTGGCGTCCCGTGCCGATAGAGGAGCGTGACTGTCGCCACGGCGTCCGCCTCCGGGTCGCGGACCGTCGTGCGACCGAGCTCGCCCCGGATGATCGACCGTAGGGCGTCTGACCGGTTCCGGGAATTCCGTCGGTGGACCCATTGGTCGAGCCGGGTGAGCAACTCGGGTTCAAGGGAAACCGTGGTCCGGGCGACGGGGGTCGATTTCCGAGACTTCGTCACAAGACCCTCCCCCTAGGCCCCCGCGGCGGGCGGCCCGCCTGAACTGCTGAACCCGACCTTCTCGTACCCCTTGAGCCGGTAGATCACCATCGCCACCGCCCATGCGCCCAGGAAGAGCACCACGATGGCCACGCCGACGCTTTGGAAGTTGAGCCCGTTGAGCCACCCCCAGAACGTCCCCCGAAGTCCCAATTCCGACGAGAGGACCTGGAGCATCTCGATGCCGCCGATCAGGAACGCCACGAGCACCGAGATGATCGTGAGGGTGAGATTGTAGTAGATCTTCCGTACCGGCCTGTTGAACGCCCATCCGTAGGCGTACCGCATTGCGAACCCGTCGGTGGTATCCGACAGGACCATGCCGCAAGTGAACAGGAGGGGCAGGATCATGACCGCCCAGATGGGGACCGCACTGGCGTAGGCGAACCCGACGCTGAACGAAATGAGCAACACCTCGGTGGCCGTGTCAAATCCGAGACCGAAAAGCACCCCCACAGGGTAGATCTGCCGCGGCTTTCGGATCAGTCGGAACAGTCGCCCGAAATACCGGTACAGAAAGCCGCGTTTCTCCATTTGCTCGTCCAGCTTCTGCTGGTCGAGCGCGCCCGAACGGATGCCGCGGAAGATCCGGTATACCTCGACGACGATGATCACGTTCACCAGACCGATGACGACTAGAAACACGCCGGAAATCAGCGTCCCTAGAACAGCGCCGGTCGCCGCGAAAGCCCCGTAGTAGGTCTTCACGAAGTCGGTGGCCACGACGAGGGCGGCGATCATCGCCGCGACGATCGTCGAGTGACCCAAGGAGAACCAGGTCCCGACGGTGAGCGGGCGCTGTCCCTCGTTCAGGAGCTTCCGCGTCGTGTTGTCGATCGCGGCGATGTGGTCGGCGTCGAACCCGTGTCGGACTCCTAGGATGTAGGCCGTGATCGCGAGTCCCGTGAAGATCAAGGCCCCGCCCGAGATCTGGCCCTTGAACTGGTGCGGCAGATACGCGAAGGCCGCCAGGAACGCTCCGACCGTGACCCCCAGAATCGTGACGTAGAGTCCCGCCATCATGAGCTTCTCTTGGAAGCTGAGGGCAAGGTCGCCGGGCCCAGCTGAGCTGGACGCAGCCTGGACCATGACCAACCGACCCTAGCCTCCGTAATAACCGTTATGCTGTTTTCCTAAAGCGTAACACTCCCACCGGGGTGGGCCCTGCGGAGCCGACACCGGACCCTGCGGGGGTCCGAGGGGGGCCGTGGGCGTTCCCTATCGTATTATAGGGTCGTCGGCTCGACGAGTTAGAACCATGTCCGAGGGTCTTGAGAGCCTCCGGTTCGGCAGCGAGCTCGTCAAGCGCGGGTTCGCCCGGATGCAGCAGGGAGGCGTCATCATGGACGTCACCAACGCCGACCAGGCCGCCCTTGCCGAAGAGGTCGGAGCGGTCGCGGTGATGGCCCTCGAGCGTGTCCCGGCTGATATCCGCGCCGCCGGGGGTGTCGCGCGGATGGCGGATCCCCGGAAGATCAAGGAGATCCAGGAGCGCGTCTCGATCCCCGTGATGGCGAAATGCCGGATCGGTCACACCGCGGAGGCGCGTATTCTCGAGGCCCTCGAGGTCGACATGATCGACGAGTCGGAGGTGCTGACGCCGGCTGACCCGTTCCGTCACGTCGACAAGAAGGCCTTCACCATCCCGTTCGTATGTGGGGCTCGCAACCTGGGCGAGGCGCTCCGCCGGATCGACGAGGGCGCCGCTATGATCCGGACGAAGGGCGAGGCCGGGACCGGTAACGTGATCGAAGCCGTCCGGCACATCCGGACCGTTAACGACGAGGTCAAGGCTGTCAAGAAGATGGCTCGCAAAGAGCTCCAAGCGTGGGCCGCCCACGAGCGGGTCCCCGTCGAACTGCTCGATGAGGTCCGCAAGTTCGGTCGGCTCCCCGTCGTGAACTTCGCCGCGGGCGGGATCGCCACCCCGGCCGACGCAGCGCTCTGTCGGTTCCTCGGGGTGGACGGCGTCTTCGTGGGGAGCGGGATCTTCAAGGCCGAACACCCGGCGAAGGTGGCGCGCGCGATCGTCGAGGCTTCGATGCACTTCGATGACGCGAAGCTGCTCGCCAGGGTCTCCTCGGGACTGGGCGAGCCGATGAGGGGCGTGGAGATCTCCTCCATCGCCCCGGGTGAAATGCTCCAGACCCGCGAGTCGACCCCGTCGCGTCCGCCGACGACACCGGCCTGACGGGCCGACCGATGGGTGTAAAGACCCTCGGGTATCCTCCGGACCCGTGCGAATCGTCCAAGTCAGTCCCTTCTTCTACCCGCATGCCGGCGGCGTAGAGTCCCATGTCCGGTCAGTGGCCGGCGAGCTGGCCCGCCTCGGCCACGACGTCACCGTCGTCACTTCCCGGCACGACCGCTCCCTTCCCGAGGAGGAGCGCTTCGAAGGGTATCGCGTGCTCCGGGCCAAGACCTGGGGCGTCCTCTACAATACCCCCATCGCTCCCGCCACCCGACGCCTCGTCGCGTCGCTGCCGGCCGACGTGGTCCATCTCCACTTTCCTCCACCGCTGACCTCGTACTTCGCCGTCCGGAACCGGAACCCCGCCCCGAGGTGCCTCACCTACCACTGCGACCTCTACCTGGAGGGCGCGGTCGGCGCCGTCCTCACGGGCCTCTACTCCACCATATTCCTGCCTCCGACCTTGGACCGGGTCGACCGCGTGATCGCGCACACACGGAGCTACGCCACGACGTCCCGAGCGCTACGCGGCCGCCCCATGGAGATCATCCCCTCGGCGGTCGACACCCGCCGCTTCCGGCCGGACCTCGACGGCTCGGTCGTGCGGAAACGCCTCGGTCTCGAGGGCCAGCACGTGCTCGCCTTCACCGGTCGGCTCGTACCTCACAAGGGAGTGGACGTGATCCTCCGGGCCCTGCGTGAGCTACCTTCCGACGTGGCGCTGCTCCTGGTAGGCCACGGGCCCCGCTTGGAAGAGCTCCTGAGCCTGGCCCGTCGACTCGACGTGGCCTCGCGGGTGCGGTTCTGCACCCAGGTCAGCGACGACGAGCTGCCCCTCTACCTGCGCGCCGCCGACCTGTTCGTCTTCCCGTCGCAGAACCGCCTCGAGGGGTTCGGACTCGTGGTCGCCGAGGCGATGGCGTCCGGCCTTCCCGTTATCATCGCCGACATGCCGGGGGTCCGGGAGGTCATCGAGCCGGGGAGGGAGGGCCTGTTGGTCGAGCCCTTGATCGCCCACGACCTCGTGATGCGGATCCAGGAGCTCCTAGCGGACCCGGCCCGGCGGGCGGCGATGGGGGCCGCCGCCCGCAAACGGGCCGAGGAGAAGTACAGCCTCGAGATCGTGGCCCGACAGCTGCTCAGCGTGTACGAAGGCCTGCGCGCAGCTGGTTGATCTGCCCGGACAGACGCTCGGCTTCCCCCCGGGCGGCGGCAGCCCAGTCCGGCCCTCGCGACGCGTAGAGGATGCTCCGGGAAGAGTTGATCAGGAGCGCCCGCCCCCGGGCGTCGACTCCCTCACGCACCGTGGTGGACAGCGCGCCGCCCTGGGCGCCTACGCCCGGCACTAGGATCGGGAACTCGTTGCCGAGCAAGTGCCGCGCTACCCGGACCGCATCGGCGTAGGTGGCGCCGACGACCACCCCGCCGTTATGGTGCTTCTGGGAGAGATGTTTGACCTCGGCAACGACCGCCTGCCAGAGGGGGCCGCGGGGCGTGGGGATTTCTTGGAAATCCGGCGCCCCCGGGTTCGACGAATGGGCGATGACGAAGAAGCCCCGCGTCGGGTCTTCCGTAAACGGTTCGAGTGTCTCCCAGCCGAGCCACGGCGTCACGGTCACGGCGTCGAATCCCAGGTGGTCGAACGCGGCCTGTCGGTAGAACCGCATCGTGTTCCCGATATCGTTGGCCTTGAGGTCGAGGATCCGCAGGCGCGTCGGCCCGATCTTCTTCGTGAGGTGCGCGAGCAGATCCAACCCGTAGGAGCCGAGACCCAGGTAGCAGCCGAGCTGCATTTTGTACGCCGCCGCGAACGGGTAGGTCGCCCGCACGATACCCTCGAGAAACTTCTTCGTCGCGGTGGGTTTCGGGACCGACCGGAAGGAGCGCGGGAACTGGGCGGGGTCCGGGTCCAGCCCTACGCAGAGCAGGGAGTTTCGGGCCTTCAGGATCCGGTCCGTGCGGGCCTGGAAGGTCAGTGTCATCCCACCTTCCGGGAGTCGGGCGGACCAAAAGGCTTGCTCCGCGTCGGCCCGTCGGCGCGGCTCGTGCCGGATGCCCTTAAGGGACGGCTCCCCCTCGCGAGGTTATCGTTCCCATGCCGGCACTAGGCGGACCCGAGGACATTCCCGAAGTGCGTCTCAAGGACCTCCGGGTCGGAGCTCCGGCGGTGCACGTCCTGGCCCGGGTGGTCACGGTAGCGCGGAAAGAGATCACGCGGAAGAGCGATGGCCGTCGGCACACCGTGCTGAGCGGCCTCCTCAGCGATGGAACGGCTACCGTCCGCTTCACATGGTGGGATCCTCCGGCCGAGGGCATCGACCGGGGCACAGTGCTCCGGGCGGTCAATGCCCAGGTCCGGGAGTTCCGCCAACGTCCTGAACTGTCGTTCGGCTGGTCGACCCGAATCCAACCGGCCAGCGACCTCGAACTTCCGCCCGTGGCCAGTACGGACCTCCCGCTACGCGGGGCCGGGGAACTCGGCCCTGAGGCAGAAGGCTTCCGTCTCGAGGTTCGGGTAGTTGACGTGGCCGAGCGGACGGTCACGGTAGGGGAGGAACGACGCGCGGTGCATTCCGGCCATCTGGCGGATGGGACGGGAGTGGTTCCCTTCACCGCGTGGGTGGACTTTCGTCTGCGACCGGGCGACACGGTCCGCGTGGCGGGCGCGTACGTTCGCGTCTTCCGCGGAAGGAACGAAGTGGCCCTCGACGAACGGAGCCATGTGGAGGCCATCGCGCCGCAGTTGGTTCCGGCCACGCCAGAGGCAAAGGTTCGGCATTTGGCAATGGGCGCCCTCCAAGCGCACGGCGGTGGCGAGGACGTCCGGGCCGAGGGGCTGGTCGTCGGTCTCGGCTCTCCGAGCGGCATCGTGAGCCGGTGCCCGACGTGCGCTCGCGTGCTTCGCCAGGGAATCTGCCAGCTCCATGGAGCGGTCGAAGGGTCCCCGGACCTCCGGGCCCGAGTCGTCCTCGACGACGGGACAGGTGTGGCGACCGTCAATCTTCCCCGGGGGCTCACGGAGAAGCTCACGGGCCGCTCTCTCGCCCAATACATGGAACAGCTCCCTCGGCCGTCCGACCCCGGGCTTAGCGAACAATGGATCCGGGACCAAGTCATGGGCCGGAGGCTACGCGTCCGGGGCCGGGCGCGGGTCGATGACTTCGGCCTGGCGCTGTTCGCCACCGAGTGCGAAGCGGTACCGGCCCAGCCCGGAATGGCCATCGAAGAGCTCGCGCGACGCCTGGCGGAGCACCCGCGATGACCGGACGCGAGCTGGCTTGGCGGGTCCTAGCCCACGAGCTCCGCGCGTCCTCCGAGGAGGAACGCGGCACGGGTGAAAAATCTCCCTCGTATGTCATCTCCCCGCTTGGCGCCCGGATGAACCGGGTGGTGGTCGCGGGCATGCTCGCTCCCCCGGAGCGCGCCGGCACGGATCCGACTGCCGGGTTCTGGCGGGCGCGCCTGACCGACCCCACGGGGACGCTTACGGTGACCGCGGGCTCGTTCCAGCCCCACGCCCAGGCCGAACTTCAGAAGATCACGGCACCAACCCCGGTGTTGGTCGTCGGGAAGGCGACGCTCTTCCGCGGGGCGAGCGGACCGCCCACTGCCTCGATCCGGGCCGAATCCGTCCGGCCCGTGTCGGATATCGAGCATCGGACGCTCGCGGCCGAGGCCGCAACGCAAACCTTGGAACGGCTGGAGCTCGTCCTTCGCTGTCGGGCCGCAGTGCCTCCCACCGACGAAGACCTTGCCAGGTCCGACATCTCTCCGTTTTGGGTCCGAGGGGCTCGTGCCTCCATTCTCCGGTATCCCTCGATCGATCCGGCCCCGTACCTCGAGTCCCTCCGCGCTGTACTCATTGCCGTTAGAGGCCCGCCGTCCCCCGAGTCGCCAGGCATCCCTCGCACCCAGACCGGGGAAACGGGCCCTGCGGTCGTTCGCGTCGTCCATGCTCGAGCCGCCCCTCCCCCCATCGCTCCTTCCGCAGGTCTCAAGGCCCTGGAGGGCCGGTTGCTCGAGATTCTCGACGAGCTCGCCGACGCATCGCCCGATGGGTATGCCGACATGGACGAGCTGGCCGAGCGCGCCGCACGTCACGGCCTGGATGGCGAGCGGATGGAGGAGCTCCTCAACTACCTCTCCGAGAAC
>Ga0187815_10001649_pt1 | contig 10557 bp, 6 predicted proteins | sample NC_S_5_FD_132962 | JGI IMG/M metagenome (GOLD analysis project Ga0187815, IMG submission 132962) | Wetland sediment microbial communities from Neuse River Estuary, North Carolina, USA - ASW-S_5 | ecosystem: Environmental > Aquatic > Freshwater > Wetlands > Sediment | place: USA: North Carolina...
AGCGCGATTCGCCGCCTTGCGCAAGCTTGGCAGCACACGCCGCATTCGCGAGGAGGTCCACCAGATGAACAGCCTCGGATTCCTCGAAACGCTGTGGCAGGACTTGAAGTACGCGGTGCGCATGCTGCGGAAGGCCCCCGGGTTCACGGCCGTGGCGGTCCTGACATTGGCGCTGGGCATTGGGGCGAACACGGCGATTTTCTCGATCGTCAACGCAGTCTTCCTGCGGCCGCTTCCCTTCCCGCATGCGAACCGAATTTTCGTGGTCCGTCGCGCCGGAAACCAGTTTGGCGGGGCTTCCATCTCGATGCCAATCTATTTGGCGTGGCAGCGCGATGCGAGTATGTTCGAGCATCTGGGGCTCATCCGTTGGCGGCTGGATGCAAGTCTCGCAGGAACTGGCGCGTCGGAACACATACACAGCGCGCTGGTGTCGAGCGAGTTCCTGCCGGCGGTAGGGGTCCAGGCGGCAATCGGGCGCAATTTTCGGACGGATGAAGACCGGCCAGGAGCTGAGCGGGTCGTAATCATCAGCGATGACCTCTGGCGCAATCGCTTCGGCGGCGACCCGAACATCGTCGGACGCGAGATCACCCTCGAAGGCGAGGGTTACACCATCGTGGGGATCCTCCCGCGCGGGCTGGAGATTCCCATTCCCGCAATTCGCGGCGCGCAAATCCTCTTTCCACTTCAGATTCCCGCCACGAGTCAAGATCCCAGCAATTCGGGGATGCTTGCCATTGGCCTGTTGAAGCAGGGTGCGTCGCCGGCGCAAGCTGCGGCCGCGCTCACACCCGCGCTGGGGCAGTTGCGAGCGCAATTCCCAAGCATGTTCATGGTGAACGAGAAGGCGGAGCTGACTCCCTTGCGCGAACTGCTGAGGGATTGGGCCGGACGAGCGCCGCTGCTGCTATTCGGCGCGGCGGGCCTAGTCCTATTGATCGCGTGCGCGAATGTGGCGAACCTCAGTCTGGCGCGGTCCACGACCCGGCAGCGGGAAATTGCGATTCGCGTGGCTATCGGCGCAGGACGCCGCAGAATCGCGCGCCAGCTTCTGACCGAAAGTATTCTGCTCGCATTGCTGGGCGGCTTGCTGGGCGTTCTGGCGGGCTATACGACTTTTCATCTCGTCCTCGGCCTGATTCCCGCGGATGCGGACATGCCGCACGTCGGCGCGTATCAAATTGATGGAACCGTGCTCGGCTTTTCTCTTGTTCTGAGTCTGGCGACCGGCATTCTCTTCGGATTCGCGCCTGCAATAGGAGCTTCGCGCGTCGACCTGAATGCGGCGCTGCAGGAAACAGGCCCGCGAGCAGGATCGGGCCATCGCGCGCGTCTGCGCCAGGCCCTGGCCATATCCGAAATTGCGATTTCGGTCGTACTGCTGATCGGCGCTGCCCTGGCCCTCGAGAGCTTCGCGTCACTCGTGCATGTGCAGCCCGGATTCGACGCCAGCAGCGTGATGACCGCCGAGTTTTCTCTCCCATCCAAGCAGTACGATACTCCGGAGAAGCCTATCGCGTTTATCGACGAGGGAATACGGCGTCTGGCGGCGCTGCCCAGCGCAGAGAGTGCAGCGATGATCGACACCCTGCCTTTGCGCGAAGGAAGCGACGACCTGTTTAGCATCGAGGGACGCCCTGAGAACCCGAAGGAGGTGTTGGGCGCCGAGATACGCGAAGTCAGTCCCGGATTATTCCACACGCTGAGGATTCCCCTTGTGCGCGGGAGAGGTTTCTCCGATGCCGACACGGCGAATTCCCCGCCAGTTCTAATCATCAACCAGACCATGGCCCGCGCGTATTGGCCGAATGGCGACGCCCTCGGCCAGCACATCTGGGTCGGCAAGCCCATGGGGCCGAAGTACACAGAGCCCAGCGCGCGAGAGATTGTCGGAATTGTGTCCGATTTCCACGAGACTTCGCTCTCGCAGCCAGCATGGCCCACCATGTTCCGGCCTGCGAGTCAGAGCGAACGTGCTGGCTGGGGATACTTTCTGGTGCGTTCCGAGAGGCCGGGCGCCATTTCTGCAGCCGCAGTTCGCGGCGCGTTGCTGAAGCTGGAGCCTGCTAACCCACCCACGGAGATCGGTTCGATGGAGCAGGCCGTCACGGCATCACTGGTGGACTGGCGGTTCCGCGCCATCCTGCTCAGCATCTTTGGCGGTCTGGCGCTTTTCATCGCCACAATCGGCGTTTACGGCGTGATTTCCTATTCCGTCGCACAGCGATCGCACGAGATCGGTATCCGCATGGCCCTGGGTGCCGAGCGGCGGGATGTCCTGGGGCTCGTCCTCGGCGTGGGCGCCCGTTTGACGCTTGTCGGTGTGGCCCTCGGCATTTGCAGCACCCTTGCATTGACTCGACTCATGTCCGGTTTGCTTTACGGCATAAAGGAAGTGCAGCCGGCCATGCTGTACGGCGTCAAGGCCACCGATCCCGTGACCTTCACGGCTACTTCGTTGCTTCTTCTTGCCGTTGCGCTTCTCGCGTCCTACGTGCCCGCGCGACGGGCCATGCGCGTCGACCCCATGGTGGCTCTGCGATATGAGTGAGGTCTGATCAACCCAGTCTGAATCTGCACCGCTCAACTCATTCATTCCTTTGCCTCTTGCGATCCTTCGTTGACGATTTGACCCTCGCTTGGTAACCTCTTTGCCCTCGGGGAACGTGCCGCAAAGTTCGAAAGAATCTCATCGTTCCCGGGATCCTGGCCCAATCTCTGATGCGTCGAATATCGGAACGTACACTTTGGTTTATCTTCGGTTCCGCGGTGCTGGTGCTGATCGGCATCGCTATCGCCGCCGACCTGACCACGGCGCGCTACGCCTCCAGCACGCGTTGGGTTGCCCACACACAGCAAGTCACCACGTGGATGATCCGCCTGCGTTCCGACCTGGCCTCGGCCGAGGCTGCCCGCCTTGCTTTTTTTACCTCAGGCGATCCGGTCGAACTCCCTTCGTATGAGGAATCGGTGCGCCAGGTCCCTCTTGATCTCTCCCGTCTGGTGAACCTCACTTCCGACAACCTGGACCAACAAAAAAGGATTGAACAACTCCGTCCTCTCATCCAGCAACGGCTAGGACTCTTGCAGGAATCCATCGACCTTGCCAAGAAGAACACCGCCGGAGAAAGCGCGCAGCAGCAACAGTTGACACTCTCGGGCGCGGCTCTCACCCAGCAAATCCGCCAAACGCTCGACGCCGCACAAACCGAAGAGGATCGCCTCCTCAAGCAGCGACAAACGATTTCAGAAGAAACTTATGCGTGGGCCCACACTGTTTTGAAGATGTCATTTGTCTCCGCCGTCCTCATCCTCGCTGCCACCTTCTGGCGCTTGCTCATGGAACTGCGCGACCGCAAGCAAGCCGAACAGGTCGTCCGGCACCTGAGCGGCCGCCTATTGAAAGTCCAGGATGACGAACGCCGGCGCATCGCGCGCGAACTCCACGATAGCCTCGGCCAATTGCTCAGCAGCTTGAAGATGAATCTCGACCACATGACCTCCCACCGGCCTGGCGCGGATGGGCAGCGGGAAATCATCGAGACCTGCACCAACCTCGCCCAGCAAGGTATCGACGAGACGCGCACGCTTTCGTACCTGTTGCATCCGCCCCTGCTGGATGAATTTGGCTTCGCTTCAGCGGCTAAGTGGTATGTAGACGGTTTCGCCAAACGCAGCAAGATCGACGTCAACCTGGAAATCGGCAACGACCTCGGGCGCATGCCTCAGGAAATCGAATTGGTGCTTTTCCGCGTTCTTCAGGAAAGTCTGACCAACATTCACCGTCATTCCGGAAGCTCGACCGCCGAAATTAAAGTCGAGAAGAGCCCGCGGCTGGTGAGCCTCCGAGTCACCGATCATGGCAAAGGGATGTCCGCTGAACTCCTCGACAAATTTCGCAGGACCCGCGCTGGGGTGGGCGTTGGACTGGGCGGCATGCGGGAACGTGTCGATGAACTGGGCGGCAGCCTCGAAATTCGATCGGAGGAACAGACCACGGTCGTGCACGTCGTGATCCCATTGCCCGATCAAACTCGCGCCTCCGAAAAAACCAACTTGCCCTCGCGCGCAGCGCAGAATATCGCTACTCAACCGAATTCGCCGTCGAAGGGCGCCGGAAGCCCTACGGTACTGAATTACACGGCCACCAAGAGCTGACCAGGCTGCCGAGCGGCAGGCTGCGGCCACCCTAAAAGCCAGACTTTCTGCACAAACTGTGAAGTCGCAGCCTTCCATCGAAGCCGCGCTTCTCGGGCCAACCTTTCTGTTTCCTGCGGAATCCGAGTTGACGTGCCGCGCGCCCAGATGCTATCAATTCTTCCCTGCAGTGAGGGATTCGGAGACAACTGTTGCGCGATTCCGCCGTCTCGTGTTCCGGAGAGACGCTCTCTGACCCGCTCGGAACTCGCACCTCGACGGCTGCCGATCCTTAGACGAACGGAGCACCGCAACAGTCCTCTAGGCGAGACGTGTAACGCCGTTACCGGACGCAGTTGGTCGCGCGGCCCTAGAGCCACCCAGAAGCCCGCCCACTCCTGTTCTGATCATGGAATCGCGCTGGAACCAACCCTGTCGGAACCGCATCTCCTCCCAGCTTCTGGCTTCTGACCTCGGACTTCTGCCTTCTAACTTCTGATTTCTGACCTCAGACTTCCAACCTCTCACCTCCGATTTCCGTTCTTGACTCTGGCTCACAATTTGTTATCGTTATTGTGCTGCTTTTCACGGCAGCGCTTATCCAGAGTGGCCGAGGGTACAGGCCCGACGACGCCACAGCAACCTGGTGCAATCGCCAAGGTGCTAATTCCTGCCCAGTGGGGAGAGATAAGATCCTCAACGGGCCCTAGTTATCGGGACCTTGAAGATTCAACTCCCAAACTGAAGTTCAGTTCAGGCGCAAACGCCTGACGCGTATTTGCGTCAACGTCCATTGCGACGATGCATCTGCTTAGGCCTAACCGCCTTTGATTCAGGCGGCGCATAAGCATTCGTCGATGACGCTTTCATTCTCAGGGAGGAAAGGATGTCTTTATCCGGGTCCCACGACGCAATCTCGAGCGAGCCAATCGCAGTCATCAAGATTGGCGGCTCGATCTTGAAAAATTCACAAGCATATCGACGCGCCGCTGTCTTCATTCGCAATCGTCACGAAGCCGCGCCCGAAGAGCGGCTGATCGTCGTCGTTTCCGCTCAGGAAGGCACGACCGACGCGCTTGAACGCCTCGCCAAGAACGCGGTCTCGTCGCCCAAGTCCGCGACGCTCGATTTGCTGTGGTCCACCGGCGAACTTCGCTCGGTCGCGCTTCTCACGCTGCAACTGCAGGCGCTCGGCGTTCACGCCACGGGCCTGAATATCCACGAAACAGGCTTGATCGTCTCCTGTAATGGCAATGGCTATGGCAGCGCTTGTCATCCCAGCAGGATTCGTCTCGATCGCGAGCGTTTGTGCGCTGTTCTTGGCGAGCACAACGTTGCAGTTGTCCCCGGCTTCTTCGCCACGGATGGGTTGCACTCCGTTGTTTCGCTTGGCCGCGGCGGCTCCGATCTGACCGCCGTTCTTTTAGCAGCCGGACTCGGCGCCAGCCGCTGCGAACTGATCAAAGATGTCCCCGGCTACTTTACGAGCGACCCGCATCGCAATCCCAACGCGCTTCCAGTTCCCTTCCTCACCTTTGACCATGCTCTGGAACTGGCCGATGAGGGCTGCGATCTTGCCCAGCGCAAAGCCATTGAGGCCGCGGCGCAGTTCGATCTGCCGTTGGTCGTCCGCAGCCTCAATGAGAACGCCAACGTGAGCCGCATCGCCGCCACAATTCCCGGAACCACGCGGACTGACTCCGTTTCCAGCCTCGCGGTGGCGCCATGAATCGGGAGAGTCTCCGCCAACCTGTGACGATGATCCCGCAAAGCGGAATCGGCACGGAACGGCGGAAACCTCGCTCGCTGTAGGAGGGGGGAAGCTCAACGGAGCCATTTCGAACTTTGAACGAAACATCGAGACACTGACTTAACCCGTACGAAAGGAGCAAGAATATGAAGTTCGCCACCAAGACCATTCATGCCGCACAACCATCCGAGCCGGAGACTGGTTCACTCATCGCGCCAATTTTCCAGACTTCCACCTACGAGCAGGATTCTCCCGGCCACGATAAGGGCTTCTCCTACTCACGCACCAACAATCCTACGCGCCAGCGCCTCGAACGCGTGCTCGCCGAACTTGAGGGCGTGAAGTATGCCGCCTTATTTGCCTCGGGCTTGGCCGCGGAGAACGCCGTCTTGCAAGCCTATCTCCGCCCTGGCAATGAAATCGTGATTCCGCTCGACGTCTATGGCGGCACATACCGCATCTTGAACAAAGTGTTTCATCCCATTGGCGTCGTGATCCGCCAGATCGACACCTCAGATATCCAGGCCGTGCGCTCCGCCGTGTCGCCAAAGACGCGCCTCGTGTGGATCGAGAGCCCGACGAATCCTCGTTTGCTCATCAACGACATTGCCGCGATCAGCCAGGCCGCCCACGTTCATGGCGCGCTCGTCGTCGTCGATAACACGTTCGCCACTCCCTATTTTCAGCAGCCTTTCACGCTGGGCGCTGACATCGTCATCCACAGTGTGACGAAATACCTCGCCGGTCACTCCGACGTGATTCAGGGTGCTGCGCTGGCCAAGGATCTGGCCGTCTTCGAGCCAATCAAGTTCCTGCAGAACGCTACGGGCGCGGTCCCAGCGCCGCTGGATTGTTGGCTCACCCTGCGCGGACTAAAGACCATGGAATTGCGTATGGAGCGTCACGCGGAGAACGCGACCGCCATCGCCAACGCCCTGCACGGTCACCCGCTCGTTCGCCGCGTCTACTTCCCCGGCTTGCCCGATCATCCTGGCCACGAAATCGCGCGGCGCCAAATGACCGGATTCGGCGGCATGGTTTCCTTCGAACTCGACGGCACGATAGACGAAGTCGTGTCGTTCGCCTCATCGCGCCGCTATTTCACCTTGGGCGAGAGTCTCGGCGGCGTGAAGGCGCTGATTTGTCATCCGGCGACCATGACGCATGCCTCGATTCCGCCCGAAGCTCGTGCGGAACTGGGGCTTTCCGACACGCTGATTCGCCTGTCGCCCGGCTGCGAGAATTCGGAGGATTTGGTGGAGGATCTGGTCGAAGGTCTCGAGCAAATCGAGGGCGCCCGTTCGGCCACCAAAACAGTCGCCGCCAGCGCCACAGACTAGAACCTATCACTATCTCATAAGGTTGCTGAAAAACCCGCTTGTCGTGGAAGGGCGGGGTGGAACCTGTCCCCGTGAAACCGGGAACCCCGCCGTAAGCGCCATGTTTTCTTCAGGGGCTTCAACCTCTGTAGCCTCGTTTTTCGACTTTTTCCGCAACCGTGCTACCCCAGCCACTGTGGGTTCATGTAAGTGCCATCGAAATTGTGGGTCGTTTTGTACTCTTCGAAGTGACCGTTTTGCGCCGCCTGCGTGGTCTTGTCCAGCAGCGCTGCGAGTTCCGTCTGGCTCAGCGGCTTGAAACTGCGCACGGTTTCGAGCGCTTGCTGCAGGATGTGGAGCGAGTCGCAGCCGGTGATGACCACGCTCGTTGGTAAATTCAACGCATAACGCAAACAATCCACGGCAGATACAGTTTTGCTGTTCAGGACGAGCCCGTCGCCTATCGGCTTCATCCCCAGCACGCCGATTTGCTCCTTGACCAGCACAGGCAGCACTTTTTGCTGGAAGCTGTCGTAGTGCGCGTCCAGCACATTGAGCGGCATCTGCACCGTGTCGAAATGAAAATCGTGTGCCGCCGCCGTCTGCAGCGTCTTCAGGTGAATGTCGGGGCTTTTGTGTCCCGTAAATCCAATGAATCGAACCTTCCCGGCCTTCCTGGCTTCGAGGAAAGCTTCCATCCCGCCGCCGGTCGCGAAGATGCGTTCCGGATCATTCATGCGGATAACCTCATGAAACTGCAGCAGATCGATATGATCCGTCTGCAAACGCTGTAGAGACTGCTCGAGTTGCTGCGCCGCTGCTTGTTTAGTGCGGCCATCGATCTTCGTCATAACAAACGCTTTCTGCCGGTAGCCATCGCGCAGCGCCTCGCCCATGCGGATTTCACTCTGACCGTGGTTGTAATCCCAACAGTTGTCGAGGAAACTGATACCGCTATCCAGCGCGGTGCGAATAATAGTGATGCTGTCCCGCTCGCTCGACTGCACGCCGATGTGGTAACCGCCAAGCCCGATAGCCGACACCATAACCCCTGTGCGCCCAAGTTGCCGGTACGGGACCCCATTCCTGGTCTCAGCCACAGCCGGACGGGGGAAACCGGCTAGCAGCGCCGTCACGGCCGAAAGTTCAAGGAAATCACGCCGGCTCACGCCATTGTTCTTCGCCTTTCCCCCCACTTCGTCGCTTTTCATCGATGCTTCTCCGGCGGAATTTTCATGCGCGAGCGCGCTGGGCCGAGCCCCCGGCCTGACGTCCAGCATGAGGCTTTCCTTCATTGGGACCTTGCGGTCCTGTGCCGGCGCCGGTCTCGGCGATGGCGTCGCCGATTTCGTCCATGTTTTCCGGCGTGAGTTCGAGCGATGCGGCGCCGATCCAGGCGTCGACGTGCTGGGGACTTCGCGCGCCCACGATTGCGCCCGTCACGCCCGGCCAGGCGAGAACCCAGGCAATGGCAATGGCCGCGACCGTCGTGTTGTACTGCGTCGCGAGCGGACGCAGCGCGTCGCGCAAAGCTAGGTTGCGACTGAGATTCGGCTGCTGGAATTCCGCGCCGCGGCGCCGCCAATCGTCCGTGGCCAGCGAACTGATGCGCGACTCAGTGAAGGTGTCGGTCAGCAGGCCCGATTGCATCGGGCTATAGCAGATAACGCCGGTGTTGTGCGCCGCGCACCACGGAATCTCCTTCGCTGCGGCAGCGCGATTGATCATGGAAAACGGAGGCTGGAGCGAGTCCACGTGGCGAATGGCTTCGCAGCGTTCCAGCAGTTCCACATTGAAATTCGAAACGCCGATGGCGCGAACTTTTCCCTCCTCCACCAAGCGAACCATCGTGTTCCAGGAATCCTCGACCGGCGTTCCAGCTTCATCCGGCCAGTGAAACTGGTACAGATCGATGCGTTCGATGCCCAGGCGCCGAAGCGAGTCTTCGCATTCGCGGCGGATGGATTCCGGCTTCAGCATGCGACGCGGCTGGGCCATCGGATTCTTCTCGTCCCAGATGACGCCGCACTTGGTGAAAATGAACGGGCGTTCGCCGGGATGAAGTTGGTGCAGCAGCCGCTTGATCACCTCTTCCGAATGGCCAAGCCCGTACACCGCGGCGGTATCGATCCAGTTGACCCCAAGCACGATCGCGCGGCGCATCGTGGCGATCGATTGCGTATCATCTTGCGGCCCCCACCCGAAAACCCAGCCGCCTCCTCCGACCGCCCATGAACCAAATCCGATTTTCGAAATAACAGTGTAGATGTTTGAGGGGCGCGTCGGGAGCCACTTTTTTCGGGCGCGTTAATTAAGAAGATGCAGCCGAACTTGCAGTGGCCGCCTTCGTGAAATCATGCAAGACGACTTCTTCTTCGCGGATGGCGGGAAACCCCTTGGCAAACGCCATAGCACGCGCGAGCGCCTGGTAGAAATAGATGTTGTTCTCGCTATGGTGCAGAGCTTCCTGGGTCTCCCAGATGGTCATCACGCGCACATCCGCCGGGTTCGACTTCTCGACCCGTAGCACCAGCAGCGCCTGAAACCCGTTCTGCTGGCGCATCAGCGGAATCGCGGAATTAAGCGCTTCGATGAAATCATTCAGTTTCTCTGAAGGTACGGTGAACTGCGTGACGCGTGCGTGCATGGCCCCTCCTCGGCAACCGGTGAGTGGAACAGTTGGGGCAAGTGTAACCCCGTTCGCGGCCGGAGCAAAGCGCAGCGCGAGGTCGAACCAAAGGACCGTTCACGCGGCCATGACAGTACAGAGTTGAACTTGCGCGGGTCGAGTCAATTCCGGTTTCAAATACCCGCTCAACTCGATAGCCATTCCTTGCGCTTTTTTGTACACAGGATATGTGAAAGCATGGATCCGTTCGCAGTCACGCTGGCTCTCGTTCTAATTGGCGCTATCTTTTGGCCAGACGACGATAATTGGCCGCAAGGTTTAGGCATATAAGCTTGCAAGGCAGTCATCGTCGCTTTATCGCCGCGCGCCTCGGTTCGAATTCGGATTCGCAAACATCCCATAGCTGCGCCACCGCGTGACTGCGTCGCGCAGAGTGGTTGGCCGGCATATCCCGCCAAAAGCTCCCCTTTGCGTTGGGCGGCACGGTTCGGCATATAATTCGCTGCCTCTGTGACATCGTCACTTGAAAAAACGCTCGTCAATGTGTGGCGGCAGGCTCTCGTCCAAAACGCCAAGTTCGTAGAAGTAGGAGCGCAGCGTTACCCAGTTCAACGAACTCCTAGGCGGGGGCTGCGGCAGGTCGATTTCATTTTCGAAGGCGCCGAGATTCGCGGCCTAGAACAGAATCCGGCAACGGGATCGCGGTGGGCGCAACTAGC
>Ga0187815_10001650_pt1 | contig 10555 bp, 9 predicted proteins | sample NC_S_5_FD_132962 | JGI IMG/M metagenome (GOLD analysis project Ga0187815, IMG submission 132962) | Wetland sediment microbial communities from Neuse River Estuary, North Carolina, USA - ASW-S_5 | ecosystem: Environmental > Aquatic > Freshwater > Wetlands > Sediment | place: USA: North Carolina...
AAAATAGCCACCTTTTTCCGGGCGCCGTCAGGGGAAAACCAATGCCAATAGGCGAAAGACTACGGAAACTTCGCGAATCCAAGAATCTCAGTCAAGGCGATATCGAAAAGCGAACTGGCTTGCTTCGGTGCTACACGTCCCGTGCGGAGAACGGCCACACAGTGCCGAACCTTGACACGCTTGTGAAATATGCCAGAGCGCTCGAAGTGCCGCTGTACAGATTGTTCTACGATGGAGACAAACCTCCCCAACTGCCACCATTGCCGCGACCACGCAAAGCGGAATGGGGAGCAACTAACAAGGAATCCGCTCAGCTATACAAATTTGCAAGATTGCTCTCGCGCATGAAGCAGCGGGACAGGAATATCCTGCTGGTAATGGCGCAACGGATGGCCAGCCGACGCTGAACGTGCGCAGAATCGGGGCACGGCGGGATCGAGCTGACCTTCGCGCTTCGTCGGACTGAAAGAATTGGGAGGGGCACATGCGGAACGTTCTGCTTCTCATCCTTCTCGTTCCCGGAATAGGTTCTGCGCAGACTCCGCCGAACGCACAGGCGGAGCAGACTGCCGCGACGAGCTTGACTGGCAGATGGATCGTCAACGCGGATTATTACGGTACTCCCATGTACTTTTCTCTGGAACTGAACCAGCAGGACAACAAGCTGACGGGTAATGTGGACGGAGACAAACTGGAGGGAACTGTAGCGGGTAATTCGGTCCATTTCATCGTCAAAGACGAGCGCGGCGGCAAAGGAGAGTGCACGGCCAGCATTCAAGGAGAGGTGCTCTCAGGCTCGTATATGTATACCGATCCGGATGATCCGGAGCATCCAGAAAAACATCAGTTCACAGCCACTCGTGTGCCTCAGCGCCACACAGGTGCGCCACAACATCACGAGTTCAAACCAACGATGTTTTATCGTGAATTCTCTGCCGCTAACAAACCGGTTCTGACAATTTCACCCGGTGATACGGTGCACACAACAACTGTGGATGCAGGCGGCACAGACGAAAAAGGCGTGACGCGTGTGCTGGGCGGTAATCCCGAGACGGGTCCTTTCTATGTGCAGACGGCTATGCCCGGAGATACTCTCGTCGTGCATTTCACGCGAATTCGCTTGAATCGCGATTGGGCCGTCAGTGATGACGGCATCGTGGATCGCGGACTGAACAGCGACCTAGCCGTGAAGATGAAAGATGCTGGAAAGACGGTTCGCTGGCATCTCGACACCTCACGGGGAGTTGCCACTCCCGCGAAGCCAGCTGAACATTTGAAAGCATATTCAGTTCCGCTGCGCCCAATGCTGGGTTGTGTTGCTGTCGCTCCATCTTCCGGAGAAGCACCTCCAGCAACTCAGGATTCTGGAGGATGGGGCGGAAATATGGACTTCAACGAAATTGTCGAAGGAGCGACCGTCTATCTACCAGTAAGCGTTCCCGGTGCGTTGCTTTACGTTGGCGACGGACATGCGCTTCAAGGCGATGGCGAGTTGAACGGCAATGCACTCGAAACATCAATGGATGTGGAATTCACAGTGGATGTGGTCTCCGGCAAACGCATTCCTGGCCCACGAGTCGAATCAGCTACGCACATCATGACCGTTGGGCTGGATGGTTCACTCGATGATTCATTTCGCTCGGCTACGGCCAACATGGCGCAATGGCTGACGGAACAGTACAAACTGACACCATCTGAAGTCGCACAAGTGCTCGGTACGTCCGCCGAGTATAAGGTGAGCGAGGTCGCAGATAGGAATGCTGGCATAGTCGTGAAGATCAACAAGGAACGGCTCCAATCACTTGCGGCGAAGTGACGGATCGCGAGTGGCAAGACACCCTGCATGCGGACATTGCGTCCGCCTGCTCCTTTGTAGCCGTGGAAACAGTGGACGGACTGGACGTGATTCTCCAGCAATCTCCCAATCTTCCTCCCATGTAGGGATTTTCCGAAAATTCGTGTCCATGCGTCCAATCCGTCCAGATGAGCTTCCCCAACATAGTCACGCCAGATCACGCCCGCGTGTACGCTGGAAATGAGGGCTTAATAGGGGATCGGCACCGCAGCGAACTGTTGACAAAATGTGCTCGCAGACAAGCGTGTGTGTCACCTTTCGGCCTGCTCAGCGACAGATATTGTGCGGCAGACAAAGCTAGCTGGCTGTCTTCATTGAGGTTACATCACCGGCATTTTGGCAGGTGGATTGCCCCGTGCTGCGTAGCCGCAACAAATCTTCATCTGGGTGCTCATGGAAGAATGTTTTCTGTCCCAGAGCATCATTGGACGTTCAGGGCGAGAAGCCTCTTGGGGCCTTTGCCGACCTTTAGGCGAGCCGATTCGCGCAGCGTGCGCGTATCGATGATCGAGCAATCATCGCTGGCACTGTTGCTCACGGCAACGTATTGCCCATCCGGCGAGACAGTGATCCAGTTCGGGCACGCTCCTGTAGGAATCTTGCTCGAAAGCTTGCTGGCCGCCACGTCATAAACGTAGACTCCGCTGTCGCCCAGACTCGTCACCCAAAGCTCTTTGCCGTCCGGAGTCAGTTCCAATCCATGCGTAGGCGTGTGTGGTTCGAGAACGCAAGAAGAGGGTGGCGCTTGCGGCAGGCTCACTCGCGAGACAACTTTTCTCTCACGTACGCTTGCGATCACGAACCCGTGAAAATCCGTAAGCGCACTGTATAGCGTCTCTCCGTCGTTCGAGACAGCGTAGGGACGGGGAATGCCGCCGACAGGAATCTTCGCGGCGTATTCCATTTTCGTCAGATCGATCAGATCGATCTCATGATCGCCCATCGAGGAAACAAACATCCTTTGATTGTCGTGCGCGTTGTAGCAGTTATGAGGCATCCGAACTGGCAGGACTTTGACGACTTTCTTCTCTGCCATATCGACGATGTCCACGCTGTCGCGGTTCCGTATGGGCACACCCACATAGCGCCCGTCGGGGGTTGAAGCGCACTGATTTGGCCTTCCCGTGAGCGGAATCGTGTCCAGTATTTTGTTCGTCGCCGTGTCGATCACCTTGAGGTTGTTTTCGGACTCGATGGTCGTGAAGAGCTTTCGCCCGTCCGCAGGAGCGCACACTCCATGGACCGCTCGGCCTACTCGGATATCTCCAGTGGCTTCGCGAGTCGCGAGATCGATCACAGTGATGTCATCGCCTTCGCTGTTCGTAACGTAGATTTTGGTCGCGTTATGCGTCGCCGGAAGAGCGCATCTGACAGACGCCAACCAAAGTATTGCTGTAACGATGGATCGTCTTCTCATTAGCCAGGCCTCCTTCGTCTTCAGCAGTCGCCTGCAGAATGCCATGGACTTACGTCAGATGGCCGATTTAGTCGCACCGGGCACTGATGCGTGCCCGGTTGACTGCCTTGCTGGCGTCAGCACGATCAGGACTATGCCAATGATCGTCAGCGCCAAGACGCCCCACAGTTCTCCTCGTTGAATGAAGTTGCGGAGTGCCTGCACTCCCGTAACCGCAGCATGCGCGAAGCTCGTCACCGTGCCGGAAGCGTTCAACGATTCAAAACAATATCGCGCTGGGCCTCCAGTAATTCCAACACCTTCTCGGCCTTGTGGGGCTTGACGCCGACTTCGTCGAGGGCTGCCCGAAAGTGCATCAGAAACCTGTCAAAATGCTGCGCGGTCAGTCCCTTTGCCCTCGAGTGTGCATGTGCTGCGCCGATTTCCTTGCCTGTGTAGACTTCTCTTCCGCCAAGCAACATCGAGACAAACATACTCTGCCCTGCGCGAAGGTGAGCCATATCCGTGGAGTCGAAAAAGTCACGGAGACTCTCGTCTTCCAGAACTCTCCGATAGAAGGAATCAGTCGCTGCCTGAATCGTGCGCTGGCCTCCAATATTCGTATACTTCGTATACAGGTCGTCGATCATACTGGATCATCCCTGAAGGGAAGAGAGAACAGCCGCTCTAGCACGAAGAAAAGAGTTTTGGCGTGCGTTGGATTATATACGACATATACGACCACGTGCCCGGAAGTCACAATTTGGCTCTCTCGACGCAACAGGTGACCCATATCCACAAAGAAATGAGCACTGATCTTTCACTCGGCTCTTCGCCACTGTGGCCCAACTCTCAGCAGAAATGATCGAGTCGCCACACCTCCCGAGCCGGAACACTCAGTTTGCATTTCAATTCCATAAATCCGCAACGCATCTCGCAGCGCTTCAGCGCACGGTGGTAGGCCCTTTTCGGGCGCAAAAAGGGCAAGCCCGAAACGTGCCCCTGTCGATTCATCTGCCACCTCTGGCCCGTCCACGTCCCACCCGATGGCCCTGAATACGGACAGGAAATCTTCCGCATATGTGCGCCCATCACTTGCGGACTGTGAATAGCAGACGCTTACTCACTCATTTGGAAACGTGCGGAGCACCTGAATCAGTACAGCTTTCTGGTGCGTCGTGAGTTTCCGCTGAGTCGGGTTCAACATCTTCTCTCCGCTGTTCTCCGGGTCGGCCCCCGGATGGACATTTATGTTCGACTGCTTTAGATCAGATGCCCGAGTTAATCGCAGCCGCTGGTTCTCGCTCGACTGACTGCTTTGCTGGCGCGAGCGCGATCAGGACTAGACCCATAACCACAAGCACAGCCGATCCGATCAAAAATCCTACGCGCTGGCTCGGGATTTCGAGTCCGAGTATCGACATGACGACCGCATGGGCGAAACTTGACCATGCCGCGAAGGCGATTAGGCTGCGATGCGCCGATGGGTTGCGGACTGCGAGCAGCATGAAAACGCCGAGCGTCACATAAAGGCTGAGCATCATCGTATCGCCAGTGTCCGAACCCGCTGGGTGGAGTAACGAGCCGATCATAGGATAAACGCCAGCGCAAAAGAACAGTCCCAGCAAAGCAAGCACAATCTCCAGCGCTCGTTCTCGCCACATGGTGTCCTCCCTTTTGACTATTTCAACTTCGCATACTCCGCCTTGGCTTCTTTCAGGATGGGGATATCGGGGTCGGCGTCTTTCCAGAGCGCGAGGAAATCCTGATAGGCCGCCTTGGCTTTGGCGGTATCGCCTTGCATGGCGTAGGCGCGACCGAGTTGAAGATGGGCCAGCGCGCCGATGGGTGAGTTCAACACAATCCCGCGATGGTCGAGGATTTTCTGGAACTCGGCGGCGGCTGCGCTGCCTTGGTGCGCTGCCGCATAAGCTTCGCCATGCAGGTAGACGGGGTAGAGAGGTCGGCCAGAGCTACTGAGTTCGTACGGAGCAGACGGGGCAAGCGCTTCGATTGCCTTGGTGGCGCTGCCCTCTTGCAGAGCAGTGGCTGCGTGGATTGTGGTCACATGAAACTGCGTCCTCGTGCCTTCTGGGAAGCGTTTGGCCAGGTCGGCGGCCAGCCGCGTGGCTTGAGCGGCATCACCCGCCACACCCAGCGCGATGGCCGATATACCTTCAACCTCTCTGCCGGTCGAGAGAGCCAGCGCGGCCTGCGCTTGCTGCCGGGCCAGGCTCATGTTACCCACGAGCGCTTCGCGACGCCGCTTCGGCCTCATAGCTCGCCGCCGTTTCTTTTTCATCTGCACGCTGGGCCGATTCGGATGCGCGCCGCGTCAGTTCCCGTGCTTTGGAAAACTGCCCGGCATAGGCGGCAGTGTCGGATTCGGTATCGAGCATACTGTCTTCGAATCCGGGCTTTCCCATCACCGCTGCCGCCTCACGCTCTATTCCTGCCACATCGTGTTGCAGGAAATCAATTTCGTAAAGGATTTGGTGATTTGCAGGATTATCCAGATTGTGGGCTTGCGCCTCCTGCGCTATCGCCCTGGCTTCGTCCAGGCGGTTAACAGTCAAGTAACCGTTAACGAGGTTCGAGTACACGAGTCCGCTTCCAGGATTGAGTCTTAGCGCCTCCTGGGTCGAAGTGAGGGCTTTATCGTAGTCGCCCAGACGTTCGTAGATGGTGCTCAGAGCGCCACTCGGAGTGTAGTCGCGCGGGTAGGTCTGCGCCCACAGTTCATAGGTCTTGCGCGATGCTTCCAGGTTCCCGGTGACGTAACTTTCATAGTGCGAAACGATGTAAAACTTCTCGCGCTCGCTCACCCGTTCGCGGAGCTCGTAGGCCTTGCGAATATTTTCGGCGGCACGGACTTGCTGGTCTAGGTTGCCGTAGTTCGTCCCCAGCCGCGCGTAGGCCATTGCGAAATTAGGGTCTAGGCTGATGGCCCGCTGGAACAATGAAACGGCGCTGGCGAAATCGTTCTTCACTATCTGCGCCTGGTAGCCCAGGCTGTAGGCCTGCAGCGCCTCAAGCGATGGCGTGGTCACGTTCTCCGCTGGCGCGTCATACTTTTGCACGGAGGCCAGCGATTCGCCCAGCTTCACGCGCATCTTCGTCGCCGCCTCGCCCAGCGCTTTCAGCACCTGCTCTTTGCCGCTGGCTGTGGCCTGCTCGTTCGCTAGTACATCGCCGCTGCGGCAGTTCACAGCCTTTAGCCCCATGACATACTCACTGCCCAGGCTGGTAATCGAGCCTTCGATGCTGGCAGCACCAGCGGTGCGCTGGCAGACTTCGCGGGCCAACTCGCGGGTGAGCCGCGCGTCTTTGGGTTGCGCCATCAGGGCGAGCGTCTGCGCCACGCGCTCATCGGAGAGCAAGTTCAGGAACGGCGACTGCTCCAGTTGCGACGACAGCCCCTGCCGCAGCGCGTCATCGAACACCGCATCGCCCGTGGTGTTTGCGAAATCGGCGAGAACGATGGTGTCCTTGTCCGTCAACGCATGGGCTTTGCGGGAGAAAAACAACCATCCGCCCACGGCCAGCCCGGTGGCCAGTATTGTTGCGCCACTGGCCGCTATCCATCGGAACCGAGTGGATTTCTTGGTGGGCTTCAACGCGGCTTCGGCTGCTGTTCGACCTGAATCTGAATCGCGCTTCAGCCGTTGCAGGTCGGTGCGAATATCGGCGGCGCTCTGGTAGCGCAGCGTGCGGTCTTTTTTCAGCGCCTTGCCGATGATTTCGTCGAGCTTTGATGGGAGTCCTTGAGTAACCTGTGATGCTGAAGCAGGTGTCCTGTTCAGAATCGCTTCATAGATGACCGCAGCACTATTCCCCGCAAACGCCATTCGCCCAGTGGCCATCTCATAGAGCACTGCACCAAACGAGAACAAATCCGTCCGTGCATCCAGTTCTTCGCCCGGTGCCTGCTCGGGCGACATGTACGCAATAGTTCCCACTGCGGAACCGGGGCTGGTCAGCAGTTCTTCCGCTGTTGCTGTGGGCATCGCTGAAAAGCCGACACCTTCGGCAACAGGTGCCAGCTTCGCTAGACCAAAATCGAGAATCTTGGCGTGCCCGCGTTCGGTGACAAAAATGTTGGCAGGCTTGATGTCGCGGTGGACGATTCCTTTGGCGTGCGCCGCATCCAGTGCGTCCGCAATCTCAATCCCCAATTCCAGCATTTGCTCAAGAGGCAGTGGCTTGCCGGAAATGCGGTGCTTCAGCGTCGTACTTTCCATGAATTCCATCGCAATGAAAGGCTGACCGTCGTGCTCGCCGATTTCATAGATGGTGCAAATACTGGGATGGTTCAGGGCCGAAGCAGCCTGCGCCTCACGGTCGAAGCGACTCAGTGCTTGCGGGTCTGGGGCGCACCTGTCAGGAAGGAACTTCAAGGCAGCGAAGCGGTGTAGCTTGGTGTCCTCAGCCTTGTAGACGACACCCATGCCACCACCACCAAGCTTCTCGACGATGCGATAATGGGAAATCGTTTGGCCGATCATGCGGGAAACCGCTCGCGACGCATATTAGGCCGCAGCCCTCAGGTAGGTCAATGCGGCTATCCTTCAGACCAATTGCGATTTCTGCTAGTCCGTGATGCAGCCATTTTTTTTTGAATTTTTGTTGTTCCGAGCTTGACATGGACATTACACATACACTGTATGTCATGCGCAGGCAGCTAACGGCTGTGCGACTTTACGGTTCCAGACAGTCGTCTTGACACTAGTCGTTATAACATATATAATCTAGTGGATGAAGAAGGCGACTCATTCCCGGCGCGGCGGGCGGCAACTGGGCAGCGCGGAAGAGGCGGCGTTTCTGGACTTGCTGCGTACTTGCGATTTGTTGACACGCAGGCTGACTGGCGTGCTGAAGCCGGCCGACCTCTCGCCGACGCAGTACAACGTGCTCCGGATCCTGCGCGGGTCACCGGCAGGGCTTCCCTGCGGCGAAATCGCGAGCCGCATGATTACCCGGGACCCGGACATCACGCGACTGCTCGACCGCATGGAGAAGCGCGGCCTGGTCTCGCGTTGCCGGGAGACGAAGGACCGGCGAATGGTGCTCACGAGGATCACGCCGGAGGGGCTGAAGATTCTCGGCGAACTCGACGGGCCGGTGCAGGAGGCGCATCGCAAGCAACTAGGTCACTTAGGGCCGGAGCGGCTGGGGAAGCTAGCCGACCTATTGCGGGCGGCGCGGGGCGAAGGAGCCTAATTTTTTGCGCCAAATACTCGTTGCAACGAATATCGTCTAGACGCATCTAACTGGAAGAAAGGAGCACTACCATGAGCACAACCGTTCTGCCGCAACTCACTACCTGGAACATTGACCCAGCCCATTCCGTGGCTGAGTTCAAGGTCCGGCACATGATGATCTCGAACGTGAAGGGGCAATTCAGCGGAATCAAGGGCTCGCTGGCCTTAGACGACGCCGATCCGACGAACTCTCGTGTGGAAGTGTCGATCGACGCCGCTTCGGTGAACACCCACGACCCGCAGCGTGACGCGCATCTGAAGAGCGCGGACTTCTTTGACGTGGAGAAGTTCCCGACGATATCTTTTGAATCCAGCCGTATCACGCGCACGGACGATGGTGAACTGAAAGTGACGGGTGATTTGACGATTCACGGCGTCACTCGAAGCGTTGTTTTTGCGGTGGAGGGGCCTTCTGCACCCGCCAAAGACCCGTGGGGCAACACCCGAATGGGACTGGCGGCGACTGCGAAGATCAATCGCAAAGACTTCGGATTGACTTGGAATGCGGCTCTCGAAAGCGGAGGGATTCTCGTCGGCGAGGATGTGACCATCAGTCTCGACGTGCAGTTCGTGAAGTCGTGAAGTCGTGAAGTCGTTTTCACTAGTTTCAGTCAGTGTTGGAATCTGTGCGCGATAGCCGCGCAAAAGGGGATGCTATGTCGCTCCGTCCAGTTAGGAAGATTATTCAAACGAAGCCTACGATCGAGGGCGCAGGAGTAAAGCTGCAACGGGCCTTCGGATTCGGCCAAACGAAGGACTTCGATCCTTTTCTCCTGCTCGATGACTTTCGCAACGACAACCCGGAAGACTACTTGGCCGGATTTCCGTGGCATCCGCATCGCGGAATCGAGACCATCACGTACGTGCTGGCCGGCTCGGTGGAGCACGGCGACAGTTTGGGCAACAAAGGAAAGATGACAGCCGGCGACGTGCAGTGGATGACGGCAGGCAGCGGCATTCTCCACCAGGAGATGCCCAAGGGTGATGCGAAAGGGCGCATGCACGGCTTTCAGTTGTGGGCCAACTTGCCGTCATCACTCAAGATGACCGACCCGCGGTATCAGGATATTCCGTCGAGCGCGATTCCTGAAGTCACGGACGACGACGGCACTCGGGTACGCGTCATCTGCGGACCATTTTGGGGCAAAAAGGGTCCTGTGGAAGGAGTAGCGGCCGATCCGAGCTACCTCGATGTGTTCGTGCCTGGCGGCAAGCAGAAACGCTTGCAGATCGAGACCAGCCGCAACGCGTTTGCCTACGTGTTTGCGGGCTCCGGCACCTTCCGCGACGCCTCAGATCCACGCGCGGTGCTGACCGACCCGGTGGTGACGCCCGAGGCGGAACCGGTCTACGATGCCAAAAACCACTCGCTCGTGTTGTTCGATCGTGGCGATGAGATCGTGGTGCAAGCCGGCGACGAGGGTATTCACTTTCTCTTGGTATCGGGCAAACCGATCGAGGAGCCGGTTGCGTGGTACGGACCGATCGTGATGAATACGCAGAAGCAGTTGCGCCAAGCGATTGCCGAGCTGAATACCGGCGGATTCATCAAACGCCGCTGATGCAGGCCGTGCTGTCCTGTGCTCTGACTGTCAACTAGATAAAGACGAGCCCATGGCGAACGCCTTGCATCACCGCCTCCGTGCGGCTCCCAGCACCGAGCTTCCCCATGACTGATGCGACGTGAAATTTAATGGTGTTCTCGGAGACGCCCAAGCGCGCGGCGATCTCCTTGTTCGCGAGACCCTCGGCCATGGCTCGCAGCACCTCGATTTCGCGCGGCGTCAAAGCCTCGGGGAGACGCCCGGGAGGCTCATTTACTGCGTGAACCGGCGAGAACTGCTCGATGCTTTCTGGGTCAAATACGCCCAGTCCTGCGGCAACGGCTTCGATCGCGGCCGCGATCTGCGGTCCCGTCAAATCGTCCGGCAACACCGCGCGGACACGGCGGCGGACAGCGGCAGCCCATTCCGCCGCAGGATGTGGAAGCAACAGAATTACCGGCACGCCGTTTGTCGAACTGTCGAGGATTTCCTCGACAGT
>Ga0187815_10001651_pt1 | contig 10555 bp, 10 predicted proteins | sample NC_S_5_FD_132962 | JGI IMG/M metagenome (GOLD analysis project Ga0187815, IMG submission 132962) | Wetland sediment microbial communities from Neuse River Estuary, North Carolina, USA - ASW-S_5 | ecosystem: Environmental > Aquatic > Freshwater > Wetlands > Sediment | place: USA: North Carolina...
CGAATCCGGGGGAAGTATTGGTGTCCAGCACGGTGAGGGAATTGTCCGTGGGATCCGACGTGGCATTCGAATCACGAGGTTCTCACATGCTCAAGGGAGTGGAGGGGGATTGGCGAATCTACTCCGCGGGAGATGACCAAACTCCCGTCGCGGCTCGCCGTGACGGATGAGGACCTTACGAAGACTCGCAAGATGCGCTTCATAGGTGTCCCCCAACTGGGCTCTCCGGGAATCGATTCCCCGCGCAGCAGCCCGTCGGGTTAGCCTGCGGTCCCCGCGGCCCCGGAGGGTGCGGCACGAACGTCGGGCAGGGCGGCCGAAACTGGAGACCTCGAATCCCGTGGCGCTCAGCCGGACGCCCCGGGAGGAGGCCCTCCGGCGCCGGGAGGCGGTGGTGCCGGGCCGGAGCCGCCCGATTGGGGACCTTCAGACCACGCTGCGGGGGGAGAGCTGGGAGCAGGAGTGGTCGCCCCACCCTTGCCCCGCCGCATCAGAAGGGCCCCCACGAGCGCCCCCACGACCGCCGCAACCACGATCAGCAGCAGCGTCACGGTGGTACTGAACGGTGAGGAAGATCCCGATGACGACGTCGAACCGGCCTTGGGGGGAGGGGGAATCGCGGAGAACCCGATACCAATCTCCTTGCTGTCCCCGCTCACCAGGACGGACCCACGCGTCGGGGTGTTGTTGTAGCCGGTCACCGCGGCGACCGAGTACGCGTAGGTACCGTTCGGCTCGGTGAAGGTAATGGTGCCGTTGTTGATGCTCGTGTGGACGACGCTTCCCAGCGTCACTGACCAGCCGGACGATGCCGGCAGGCCGATCGCCGTGAACGTCACGCCGTACGTTACCTGGGTCACTGTCAAAGTGACGGTCACGTTCGCGCCGTTCACCACGGCGATTCCCGAGAGCGGCGCCAGAGTGTATCCAGGGATGGTCGCTACGCTCCATGCGTAGCTCCCGTTCTCTTCGGGTACTGTGGCGCTCGAGCCCGTGCCGGCGTGGGCCGTCCCAGCCACGACGACCGACCACGACGTCGTGTTCGGGAGTCCGGTCGCGAGGAACGAGAGAGCGTAGTCGGAGGGAATAAACTCCAACATCCGGTTGTTGGTCGCGTCATCGACCCATAGTGCGCCGTTCGGGGCCACGAAGGCACCGAAGGGCCCGTCGATCGCTGAGGCGTTATCACCGATCACCGTCGCGGTCAGGTTGGTCTGTCCGATCACGATGGAGGCGTTCTCAAACGTCCCGAACGGAGGCAGGAACTCGGCCACGCGATTCCCTCCGTAATCCGAGACCCAGAGGTTCCCGCGGGAGTCCGCGGAGACGCCCGCGGGACCCGTGAATGCTCCTGGTCCACTGGCACCGGAACTGGTGAACGTGGCCTGGCCGAGGAGATGAGTGGCGCCCTCCGCCGTGGAGAACGGGGAGTCGAATCCTACTACGCGGTCATTTCCGTAGTCGGCCACCCAGAGGACACCGTCCGAAAAGACAACGTCCTCGGGCGAGCTGAGATTCGAGGAGGAGAGCCCAGGGTGCGCCGTCGTGAAATTCGTCTCGCCCAAGACGATCGAAGCCGGCATCCCGGTGGAGAAGGGGGGAATGAATTCGAGGACTCGGCTGTTGCCGGCATCGGCCACCCAAAGGTCGCCCTGAGGGTCGAAGGTAAGGCCGACCGGGCCCGAGAGGTTTCGTGCCGTCGTACCGGGTGCATTCCCCGAGAAGGACCCCTGTCCGAGGACGAGGGACGCGGCCTTGCCGTCGGTGTAGGGAGGCACAAATTCCAAGACGCGTGCGTTGAAGTAGTCCGATACCCAGACGTCCCCGTGGGAGTCGGTCGCACACGCGGCCGCCGCGCTCATGGTGGTGGAGGTCGTGTTCGACAACGTCGCGGTGAAGTTCGGTTGTCCGAGAACGATCGACGCCGCCTCTCCCGTAACGAAGGGCGGGGTGAACTCGGTGACTCGGCTACCACCGAAGTTCGGGACCCAGACGTCCCCGTGAGAGTCATTGCAAGCCAGCTCTGGATCGGCGCCGAACGAGCTGGCATTCCGCGGAATCCCGGTCCAGTGGCCGGTCAGGTTAGGGGCCCCCAGTGCGATGCTGGCGGCCATGTGAGTGAAGAACGGATTGGGAGGCGCGGTCAAGGGGGAGACCGTTGCGTGAACCTCCCCAGCGGGGGATGCCGGGCCAATTCCGTGACCCAACGGAGCGATGAGCGAAACGAGGAGAACCGCGATCACGCCTACAATCAATCCGTACGTCACGAGCCGCGACATGGCCTATCAACTTCGAACTTCACCCTTATAATCCATCCGACCGACCCACCGGCCATCTTCCGAGGCTTTCCGAAGCTGTCATCGACGGATCAAGGTGGGAAAACCCCTCCACTTCTCGAGTGGACGACGACCGATGATCCACCGCGGACGTACGCCCGGCGACCCTCACTTCGGTGTATCCGCTATGGAGTGCTCCTCCGGCCATGTTCGCCGCGCGAGTGGCGGGCGAAACCACCGCACTGCGCCGCGATGGTGCATCAGCGATCCCATCCGCGGCAGTAGAGACACCCTTGGCTCCGGGGAGCCCTCGGCGGTGTACGCCGTTGTCGACACTGTCATGGCGGGGGTAGTGGTCGGAGTCGTGATCGGCTGGATGCGACGGCGTCGAGCGCCCACGGCCACCCTACCGCTCTTCCAACGACGCCTCCGTCGTATGCGACCCTGTCCGTGTCCTCCCCAAGCACCACGAGGTCGGGTCTAATGATCGGAGCTATTTGCTGGTCGACCGTCCTTCCCCCGAGCAAAGCAGGTCATGGTCTTCTATGTCGTCATCCGGGGGCCATTGGGAATCGGCAAGTCCACCGTTTCGGAACGGCTCGCCAAGGTCATTGGGGCGGAGTACGTCTCCGTTGATCGGATTCTCGATGAACCGGGCGTAGAGGAGTGGGACGAAGAGGCGGGGCACTACTCGGAGCGATGTTTCCTCCGGACGAGCGAGCTCGCCGCCGAGCGTGCCCGAGCAATCCTTGACCGGGGTACGTCCGTAATCTTCGACGGAAATTTCTACTGGAGGTCTCAAATCGCGGACCTCGTAGCGCGACTCAACTTTCCGCATCACGTCTTCACCTTGAAAGCTCCCGTGGATCTCTGCGTCCAACGGGACAACCAGAGAGACCCGCCACACGGCCGAGAGGCGACCGAGAGCGTCTACGCGAAGTCGACTGAATTCGATTGGGGGGTCGGAATCGATGCGACCCAACCCGTTGAGGCCATAGTCCACGAGATTGCCACGCACCTCTCTCACGACCCGGCCTAGAGCAGGCGGTGACGACGCCCCCCATTCGGCCGGAACCGCGCGCCCTCCCCGGAGGTCTCGACCGGGAGAAGCATAGGAAACGCGCAAGGGGTTTACTTCAGCCGACGGAGACGGTTAGTAGGGATGACGCGGTATCTATGACCTGAATGTCGATCGCCTTGCCTTCCTCCAACACCGGAGCGGAATCTCCGCGCAACCTCGAGCCCCCGGCGTCTCCCCACCCGTTCCATCCGCGGGATTTCGCCTATTACGAGGACGCGGAACGCCGGTGGATGGGAGTGGCGATCTATGGCGGGATCCTCATTGGGATACCCGCCCTGGTCCGCGGGCCGCCCGACAACCCTCTCCCGATATCCGGCTTTCTGCTAGCGGCGTTTGGAGTGGTGGTCGTTGTCATCGTCGCCGGCGTTCTCTTGGTTCTCGTTGGGGGGGAGGCGGCCCTGGCGGCATTGGCCGCAGGCCTCACCCTGTTCGTCATAGGTATGATCCTCATGGCCGGGGTGGACACCAACTGGTCGTGGACGACTCTGGGATTGGCGGTGGTCGGTAGCGGTTGCATCGCGGTCGGTGCCGGGGGAGCCTTTCGGAGTTGGAGGCTCTCGACCGCCGATGAGGATCCGCCCAAGCTCACCCCGGCGTAGTTTCAGCACCGGTCCCTTTCGAAGGACTTCTCCAATTCGGTCAGCTCGCGGTCGCGCCATTGCCTGCGCGCGCTTCAAGTCAAGGTCGCGGCAGTGAGGGCTCGAGCTTGAGTGCATCCCGCCCTCTTCCCTCGCTGGCAAGGCTGCTTGGGACCTGGTAACTTCCGCCGCTCACCGGAAATCCCTCGAAACCTCCAAGCCAAGTGTCCCCTTCGAGGCCCTAAGGTCGCGCATGCGGTTACTGACGTTCGACGAACTCACACCTTCGATGGAGGTGGACCGAACGCTCATCCACCTTGCCTCGTTCGGAGGAACGTTTCCTCGCGCGTCGATCGACGCGCGACGTCGGAGGACCAAGGCGCTTGCGGACTACGTAGGCGTTTTCGCGGTAGAGCGAGGACGCTTGCTCGGCCAGACGTTCGTTCTTCGCATCCCGTACACGTTCCCGGGCGGCACGGAGCTCGTGAGCGGTCTGGTCGCGGTCGGGACCCGACCGGACCGACGGCGTGCGGGGGTCGCGCGCGAGATCCTCACCGACATTCACCGTCGGGAGAAGGAGGCTGGAATACGATTCTCGACGTTATGGACCAATCGCTCGTGGGGAGCCCACCGCCTCTACGAGGAGCTCGGGTACCGAGATATCTACTCGTCCCCCTGGGCCGTCCACGCGCCTCTCCAACTCAGCCCGCCGAGGCCCCGCGACGTCCGGCCCGCGCGGCGGTCGGACCTCGTAGACCTGGAGCGGCTGCATTCTCGACAGGCCGAAGGTAGGATCGGCTTTTGTCGGGAGCCGAACGGGTACCTGAAGGCGGCCGTGGCCGCGGGCGAGCTCGATCCCGGAAAGGAGCTCGTCGTGGTCCGGTCGGGGGGTCGTCTCCGCGGGTACGCCGATCTTGAGGCCACCCCGTATCGGGTGATCTGCGGAGAGCTGGTGGCCACTTCCTTCGCGGCGCGTCGGTCCCTGGTCTCCGAGGTTCAACGAAGAGCTCGACGGAATCCCTTCGCATTCCAGCACACGCCTGTGACCGACGCCCCCGAACTGTTTCGCGGGAACGGATTCTCGAACGTGCCCACCAGCTGGTACGTCCTCATGGCCAGCTCTCTTGCCGAGAGGTGGACTGCAGGCGCGGCCCTCTCCCAGTTCGCGACGAACGATCGACGCTTCCTCTGCATGTCGTGGGATCGATTCTAGTGGACGGGCGGAGGTTCGCGTCGCGCTCGCCGAAGGGGTCGAGGCATGGACGGCGGCTGGAAGCCTCCAGTGAGATTGCTCTGACCTGCGCGCGGCGCGCGCGTCCCCGCGCTCGGGCAGCTAACACGCGCGACTTGGAATCCCTAACGGGGAAGAGATGGTTGTGGGAACTCACCCGATTCGACAGCCATAGCCGCCACTCGGTCAATCGACGGGCTCCGAGAACATTGGCTGCCGCCCCCCCGATCGATTGATCCTGACGCGGTCCACTTTCGGGGCTTACGTCGTCGCCCGCTCAGGCTCTTCGCGCCCGAACAGACCACATCAGCGGGACGAGGCCATCGTGGTCTTTCAGGTGCCACCATCCCTGGCGGTCCCTAGTCATGAAAGAGAACCTCTTCCAGAAGGTGAACGGGTATTCCCGAACCGATTCGATAACGAGCCCGTGGTTGATCAGAGACGTGAGTATCTCGGATACCGGGTGAATCCAAGAGTAGGTCACTCGGTTCTTCATCTTCTCGGTGGTCGCGTAGGTTCCGTCGTACTCCTCGCGGAGCGCCTGTTCGCCAAAGTAGGGAACCTTCAGCTCGAGGCGGGTGGTAGCCGACTCGTTCACGAATACGTCCGCGAGCGGATGGTCTTCGAGGAGGTAGAATCTCCCGCCCGGTTTCAGAAAACGCGAGACGACTCGGGCCCACCCTTCGATGTCCGGAAGCCAGCAGAGGGCTCCTTGGCCTGTATAGACGATGTCGAACTTCCGGTCGAAGACCTCGGCCAGGTCGTAGATGTTCGATTGTACGAATTGCGCCTTCACCCCGAGCTCACGCGCGAGCCGGCGCGCTGCTTTGATCGCCGGAAGGGAGAAGTCTACACCCGTCACCCGCGCGCCCCGGCGAGCCCACGATAACGTGTCCAGGCCAAAGTGGCATTGAAGGTGGAGCAGCGACTTTCCGCGTACCGGCCCCACGTCCTGCAATTCGAGGCGTTGGAGGGTCGACCGTCCGCGCAGGAAGGCGGGTACGTCGTACTCTTTCGAGGCTACGTGGAGCGGAACGCTTTCGTCCCACTTGCGACGATTCACTCCCATTCGCCGTCGGTCGCTCCTCTTCACGACCCAGGCACCCGGTCACAGACACATAATGCAAGTGGCGGGACCTCGAGACAGAGGTGGGAAGCGGGACCGCTTCCATCCCGCACTGCCACGGGTAAACCCTCGGTGTCTCGACTCTTCAGTCCATGACTCAGCGGAGTCCAAGACCCGCGCTGATCGCGGCCCAGTCATCGACCGTGCGTGCCACGGGCCAAAATCTCGCCGATGATGCGTTCGCTGCTAGCTCAGTTCGAGGTGGGCCGAAAGGACATCCCGTCGGGTCACGATCCCCACCAACCGACCGCTCTCCACCACGGGCAGTCGGTTGATGTGTGAGCCGACCATTCTACGGATCGCCTCGACCGTAGGTGCCGTGGGGAGGATCGTTTGGGCAGGGGACGTCATTGCGGACCTCACTTCGGTATCTTCCATCACTCGGTGGCAACGCACCAGCATGTCCTTCTGTCTGGCCTCGGACGGCTCCAAGAGGAGGTCGAACAGACCTCCAGGCAAGACCAGTCCTCCCCGCTGCTGCAGGACGCGCACAATGTCCTTCTCGCTGAGCACGCCCACGACCCGGCCGCTCTCCTCCACGACGGGCATGCCGGAGATTCTCTTGTGGCTGAGGAGCAGCGCGGCGGTGCGCAGTGTCGCACCGGGTGCGATCGTCACGACGTCCCGGACCATGACGTCTCCGACGAGGGAACCGTACAACGGTTGTCCCGCTGAGATTCCCCCCGGTCGATTCGTCGGATGAACTAGCTGGCCGGTGGTGCCAGGCGAGGGCTGCGGAAGGAGATGGGGGTTGGTTCCTCCACTCGGCCCAGGGGTTGTCATACAGTCCCTCAACCCATCCACGGGAGGTCGCACCTTAAAGGCTCAGTCAAACGCATTCTACAAGTCGGTCGCGTTGGTGGTGGATGAATGGCGGTCGAGCGGGTCGGCCGCTCAGGTTTCGGCGTCGAACGTCGGCTCGGCTACGCCCACTGGGCGAGGTCTACCGCTGGGCAAACGTCATCTGCGCGAGGGCGGAGTATGCATCCCGCCTCGCATTGATTTCCGCCGGATGCGCAATAAAGGTCGGATCGTTGGTGGCGATGAGCCGCATCGCGTTCAGGGCGGCCTGCTGGGCCCAGCTGCGAAGGTGGTCCATATTATGGAAGTAGAGCCCGCGCAGATTCTCGGGTAGAGTTGTCGGGTAGTCTGCCACACGAACCGCGGTGTCTCCCCTCCGGATTGGAGTGCTACACCAGGAGCATGGAAGGGTCGCCTCCGACACTGTGACGGTCTCGAGGGTGAACGGCGGCTTCATCGATCAGCCGAAGGCGCTCCGGAACATCAGTCTTGCCCGTCGCTTCGGAACAATCCCCTTATCGAAAGCAGGTCCAAGTATCTTTGGACCCGCATCCCCGGTCGGTGCCATGTTGATCCGTGCGTGCGATCACTGGAGACGCCCATCGACCGGGTGCTCGGACGATTGAGGTCCCGGTCGCGAAATGCGAGGGATGAATTTCGGCGTGGCCATCCGGTAGCCACGGATCGGACTCGAACGCGTTGTGCCAAGGAGGAGGTGATGCCTTTAAATAGGTATTTAAATACTATATATATCGCTGTGACGCGAATTCGAATCGAGAACGTAGTGGCCTCCACCTCCCTGGGTGACGAACTGGACCTGCAATCGATCGCCTTCACGCTCGAAGGCGCCGAGTACGAGCCCGAACAGTTCCCGGGACTGATCTATCGGCTCAAGCAGCCCAAGACGGCCATCCTGCTATTCCGTTCAGGAAAGGTCGTCTGCACTGGCGGGAAGAGCATGAGGCAGGTAGACGAGTCGATCCGGACGATCTCGGATATGATTCGTAAGGGAGGTCAGAAGATCCTCTTGCATCCGAAGATTCAGATTCAGAACATCGTCGCGACCTCCGATCTTGAGAGCGAGATCAACCTGACCTCGATCGCGATTAGCCTGGGTCTCGACCGCGTCGAGTACGAGCCCGAACAGTTCCCTGGGCTGGTCTGCCGCCTCGAGAAGCCGCGCGTGGTGGTGCTCCTCTTCGGAAGCGGTAAGTTGGTCTGCACCGGCGCTCGCCGACCCTCGGACGTTGCTCTTGCCGTCGAGAAGATCACGAAAGAGCTCCAGGATGCAGGCCTCTTGCGCCGTGGGCGCAACCCGGCGTACGTCGCGTCGAACCGGTCGCCCCGCAGTTCCCGGCCGACTGCTGCGGTTCCCGGATCACGGTTGCCCGAGTCCGCCGCGCCGGCCGAAGCATCCACGCCGGCGTCGGCATTCGCTACGTAACCGACTCCGGATTCAGTCTAGAAAGCGGCCCTGTGGCTGTTCGGTTCGCTCCACCGGCTACCCAGGTCATTATCCCGGTGTGTTACGGTACTCCCGAAGCCCACTCGGCTGCATCCCGCCGTTTGTGAACCTCGTGCCGTTTCGTTGAAACGTGCCGGGAATAGAGGTGGTTCGCGGATCGAGCCTGACGGCCGGTGACTCCACCTCAGGGATTGTCCGGAGCAACGCCTTCGAGTTGGGTAGCGTCCTCATGGCTCGGTCGCGAGTGGCCGCCGGGGTCGATTCGGGGTGGCACCATCACGGCCGTCGGACTCTCTACGGCTTTCTGGTCTCGGATCGTCTTCGGCTCGAAACTGGTCCAAGCGCGGAAGACTCTGTGGAACTGAACCCAGGGGATTCCTTTCGGATTCCGTTCGGACTAGTCCACCGCGACGTGAACCCGGACCGTGCGGAGGCCCTCGTTGTCGTGAACGTCTTGGTGGGCGACGGCGTCCCGTTGGTGAACGTCGAAGGACCGCAGGTTTAGCTTCTCGGCCGGCGCCCACTCTCTGAGCGACCTTTGGTGAAAGCAAAGATTGGGTTTCCGGATGCGGCGAGAAGTCGCCCTCGGCGCGATCTCGAGCGTTCCTCGCGGTCGTTCGCCGACCGCCCGTGTCGCGGATGTATCTTGCGCGGCTCGCGGCCTCCTCGCCCGCGACGGCCTCGGTGTTCGGATGAGCTGGGCCGAGTTCGCGGTGATACTGATACTGGGCGGACCGACTCGTATTCGACCGAGACCGACCGTTTGACACGGGCTGGGTCTTCAAGTGTGGCGGGTATGGCACCGACCCGCACGCGGCACCGCACGCTGGTCCCGGTCGGGCCTCCACCGCGCGATATCGATAGCACTCGCGTAAAGGTTCTGGAAGAAATCGATGTAAGGATTCGAGGGATGGCTGAAGAGGATGGACTTGGAACGTGTCTAGCGTTGCTCCTCCAACTAACGGCCTGTCTCCAGTGGGTCGGCCCAAGAAACGCCGGCTTCGCGACGCACCCGTATGGGCGATTGTCGTGCTAGCAATCCTGGCCGGATCACTGGGCTCGATCGGGGTCGTTGCGCTCGCGAACTACATCACCGACCAGACCACCATCACCATCGATCATATGGCATGGGCCTTCACTTACGCGCCGGGAGCAACGGGTTACCTCCCGATGTGCGGCTTCGGGGGGTTCAGCAGCTGCCCGTACCACGCGCCGCCCGGTTCCGACTACACGGGCTCGGTCCTCATCTCGGGGTATAGCGCCAACGCCGGCAAGAATGTCACCCTCTCCGCTCCCTCACCCTTCCGTCTCATTTCGACAGATCCTATTCTTCCGGCCCTCGTACCACCGGCCGGGCTACTCATTTTGGTTGATTTGCAGCTTCCGACGTCCGCGGGCGAATACTCCTTCACCGGAACGGTTACCATCAGCTAGGCGTGAACGCGGCCGCGCGGCACTTTCTCGATGATGTCACGCCCCGCTCGAGCCGCGCCCCTGTCGCGGTCGGTCGTCGACCGCACGCCATTTTCGTTGGGGGCGATGGAGCGAGGCCCGTGGAATCGGGTCAGGAGCGACGGCACCCTGTCAACGGGTGGTCAGGATAAGCGCGGCTTTGAGGTCCGGGTATCGCCTTCCATAGTAGTCGATCTAGAAGACTCCGAATCCATCCGAGTAGCGGTTCAGAGATTCGAACGAAGCTCCTCTGACGTGAATCGGGCGTGCGATCGCTGCGGAAGCGGGTTTCCCTTCATCGGAAGTCGGGACACTCTCGACAATCAACGTCGGTAGAACCTACCGGAGGATTGCACCAGGCGGTGCCGGGACTACCGGGTCTACCGTGACTACCGTGACCGGGCCGTCTTGTGTGTAGGGGAAGGACCAGGGGCGGGCCGGGCGGTAGCAAGACGATCCTCGAAGAACGCCAATTGATCGGAGAAGAGGCCGATAAGCTCGCCAACGGAGGTGGGACCATGCCCCCACTTCCCGCTCGTCCTGAG
>Ga0187815_10001652_pt1 | contig 10553 bp, 10 predicted proteins | sample NC_S_5_FD_132962 | JGI IMG/M metagenome (GOLD analysis project Ga0187815, IMG submission 132962) | Wetland sediment microbial communities from Neuse River Estuary, North Carolina, USA - ASW-S_5 | ecosystem: Environmental > Aquatic > Freshwater > Wetlands > Sediment | place: USA: North Carolina...
AAGCTGCAATAGCCCCGACCGCAGCTAACGCGAGTACCACGACAATTGTTGAGAACCTGCTACTCATGACAGCCTCCCCAGATGGCGCCACGCCGGACAGGTGTCCTGAACGTCAGCGTTGGACAGCGTACCATCAGTTCGGCGGCACCGTAGGCCCCCCGGGCGCGGCCCGTATACTCGGCCCCGGAGAGGTGTCCGAGTGGTTGATGGTGCCGCTCTCGAAAAGCGGTGTGGTGATGAGCCACCGCGGGTTCGAATCCCGCCCTCTCCGCCAGGGTCGTCTGTGGGCAGCGGGTCAGTCACCGGAGGCATGGACGGCAACGTCTACGCCTTCGGCGCCTCTTTGTAGGACGAGGTTCGCTCATCCGTACACTCGTCACCAGTGTCCGCTCTGATCGCCCTGATCGTGCTCATCGTCCTCGTCGCCGGGGTCGGCTCCCTGCTCTGGTGGGGGGGCGGCCTGACGCCCACCCGGCCCCGGCCGGGCAGCCGCCACCGCGGGCCCACCGAGAGCGACGTCCACCGGCGCCTGGAGGAGAGGCGCCGGCGCCCATGAGGCTGCCCGGCTGAGGCAGACTCGCGCGGTGCGCCCCATCCCTCCCCACCGCATCGTCCACCTCTACAACGAGCACCTGGCCGCCACCCGGCGGGAGCGCCTCTTCCTCTCCTCGGTCTCGTTCTTCACCGCCTTCGCGGCCACCCGGGGGATCACCCACGCCATCCGTCGCGGGGTGGGCCCCTTCCGCAACGTCGGCGTCGGCGGCCGGCATGTGCACCACCTGGTCTTCGGGATCGCCGGCCTGCTCAGCAGCGGATACCTCTGGCTGGTCCAGATCGGCACCGGGGACGGGAACGCGGGCGACGACCGGCTCTCGAAGCTCACCTCGGTGATGTACGGGGCGGCGTCGGCGATCACCCTGGACGAATTCGCCCTCTGGCTCAATCTCAAGGACGTCTACTGGGCGAGGGAGGGGCGGGAGAGCGTGGACGCGGTGGTGCTCTTCGGCGCCGCCCTCTCGGTCGGCGTCTGGGGAGGCCCCTTCTTCCGCGCCCTCTACCACGAGGCGCGCCGGGAGTGGGAGCGTGCCGAGGGTCGCCACCCCGAACCAGCGCCATCGGCGTAGGAGCCGGCGCCCGAGCCATCGGTCACGGGCACCGGGTTAGAGTGAAACGATGAGCCCCATCCCTCGGCGGACCTCCTGACATGCACCGCTGGGCCCATGGCATGCCCATGGAGAAGCCGACCGGCCGGGTCTCCAACCGGCACCTCGCCCGCCGGACGCTCGCCCTCTTCCGCCCTCACCGCCGCCAGGTGATGCTGGTCATCGGGCTGATCTGCTTCACCTCGGGCGTGGGGGTGGTCAACCCGATCCTCATCAAATTCGTCTTCGACGCCCTGTTTCCCCGCGGCGGAGGGGGCCCCGACCTGTCGCTGGTCGGCATCTACTGCGGGCTGATGATCGCCATCCCCGTGATCACCGGCGTGGTGGGGATCGCCCAGACCTACCAGATCAACAGCATCGGCCAGGAGCTGATGGAGGACCTGCGCAACTCGCTCTACGGGCACCTCCAGGGGCTGTCGATGCGCTTCTTCACCTCCACCCGCACCGGCGAGATCCAGTCGCGCTTCACCAACGACGTCGGCGGCATCCAGTCGGTGGTCACCGACACGGCGTCGGCGATCATCTCCAACGTCGTCGTGATCGTCAGCACCCTGGTGGCCATGGTGATCCTGAGCTGGCAGCTCACCGCCCTCTCCCTCTTCATGATGCCGGTCTTCCTCTTCCTCACCTACCGGGCGGGCAACACGCGGCGCAAGGTCACCCTGCTCGCCCAGGAGTCGAAGGCGGAGATGAGCGCGATCACCCAGGAGACGCTCTCCATCTCCGGGATCCTCCTGGGCAAGACCTTCGGTCGCCAGCGCGAGGAGATGGAGCGCTTCCGGGCCGAGAACCGCCGGGTGGCCGAGCTATCGGTCCGCGCCGCCATGGTGGGCCGCGCGCTCTTCGCCATGGTGCAGATCTTCTTCTCGATCGCCCCGGCGCTGGTCTACCTGGTGGCGGCGTTCGTCATCCTGCACAGCAACGGCCTGTCCGGCGGGATCACGGCCGGCACCATCGTCGCCATCACCACCCTGCAGAGCCGCCTCTTCTTCCCCCTCGGCCAGATGCTCCAGGTGTCGGTCGAGGTGCAGTCGTCCCTGGCCCTGTTCGAAAGGATCTTCGACTACATGGAGATCCCCCAGGACATCGTCGACGCCCCGGACGCCGCGCCGCTGCCGGAGCGGCGTGACGGCGCCGAGATCGAGCTCGACCATGTCTACTTCCGCTACGAGCAAGCGCAGCTCACCGCCCAGCGAAGCAGCAAGCATGCCGACCAGGAGGCGCCCCGGCCGTGGGCCATCCAGGACGTCAGCATGCAGGTCCGGCCGGGCCAGCTGGCCGCGATCGTCGGCCCCACCGGGGCCGGCAAGACCACCATCTCCTACCTCATCCCCCGTCTCTACGACGTGAGCCTGGGGGCGGTGCGCATCGACGGGCACGACGTGCGCGACCTCACCCTCGCCTCGATCGCCGAGCAGCTGGGGATCGTCACCCAGGAGACCTACCTCTTCCACGCCTCGGTGCGCCGCAACCTCCTCTATGCCAAGCCGGAGGCCACCCAGGACGAGCTGGAGGCGGCCTGCCGCGCCGCCTTCATCCACGACCGGATCATGGAGCTGCACGACGGCTACGACACCGTGGTCGGCGAGCGCGGCTACCGCTTCTCCGGCGGGGAGAAGCAGCGCATCGCCATCGCCCGGGTGGTGCTCAAGTCACCGCGCCTGCTCATCCTCGACGAGGCGACCGCATCGCTGGACACCACCAGTGAGCGCCTGGTCCAGGCCGCGCTCAGCCCGCTGATGCGGGAGCGGACCACCATCGCCATCGCCCACCGCCTCTCCACGATCCTCGCCGCCGACGTCATCTTCGTGCTGGACCACGGACGGCTGGTCGAGCAGGGCACCCACGACGAGCTGCTCGCCCTCGGCGGCATCTATGCCCGGCTGTACGAGCAGCAGTTCTCCCGCCAGGGGACCCGGTCACGCTCACGCGGGGCGGCGGCGACCCGCGCGGGGGATGGCGCGATCCCGGACCGATCAGACCCCATCATCGCCGCCGGAGCCTGAGCGCCAGCCGCGGGTGGGCGATCAGTCCACTGAGCTCTCGGCGAGCTGCCTCCCAGGACGCGGAGATCCCGGAGAAGGTCGCCGAGCAACCCCGCACACCCTACGCGTCCCCCAGCGGGGTGCCACCACGGGCGCGGAGATCCTGGAAGAAGTCGCGGAGCAGCGCCGCGCACTCCTCCTCCAGCACCCCGGCGGTGACCTCCACCCGGTGGTTGCTGGCAGGATGCCGCAGCACCTGGAGAACGCTGCCGTCGGCCCCCTTCTTGGGATCCCGGGCGCCGTAGACGCAGCGCTCGACCCGGGCCAGCACCATGGCGCCGGCGCACATCGGGCAGGGTTCGAGGGTGACCACCACGGTCACCCCCCCGAGCCTCCAACCGCCCCGGCGCCGGGCCGCCGCGCGCAGCACCCGCATCTCAGCATGGTCGGTGGCATCACCGCTCCGCTCCATCCGGTTCGCCGCCGCCGCCACCACGACGCCCCCGGCCAAGGCGAGCGCGCCCACCGGGACCTCGCCGCGGCGCCCGCCTCGGCGAGCGACCGCCAGCGCATGCCGCATCAGCAGCTCGTCACCCACCACCGCCGATCAGCTCCGCAGCGCGCCAGAGCTCCGGCTCTCGCGGGGCCCTACTCCGAGTACTGCTCGGCGATGCGCCGCAGCGCGTCCTGCCACGTCTCGGCCGGACCCTCGGCGTCGGCGCCGCGGGGGAGGGAGCGGCGCAGGCGCTCCCGGGTCCTGTCGATCTCACGATCGCGGCGCCGCTCCTCGGTGGAGCGGACCGCGGCCACCGCCTGGTCCAGCTCGGTGGCCACCCCGCGGATGGCGTCCACCCCCTCCGCCGAGCGGAGCGTCCGGTTCAGCCGGCTGGCGGTGTCCGGGGTCAAGCGGGCGCCTGCGTCGCGAAGCTGCTCGGCCACCCGGCGGCGGGCGGTCTCCAGGCCACGGCGCCGACGGGCCTCCTCCTCGGCATCACGCCGCTGGCGCTCCAGCAGCCCCCATCCCTCGTCGATGAGCCGCGGGTACTGCCAGGCGAGGCTGAACCTGCCCGCGCTGATCCCCTCGACCAGCTCCGCGACATGCGCGGTGAACTGCTGGCGGGGCTCGCCGGTGAGGCTCCCCAGGAGGTCGGCGAGGATGGGTCGCGCCTGCCCGTGGGCGCGCCGCGCCCAACCGGGAAGGTGCAGGTGCTGCGGCTGGGGAACGTCGCCGGGACGGGCCGGGGCGATCAGGCCCTCGGGGCGCTGGATCGCGGGAAGGCGCGGTCCCGAGCTGGGGACCGGGGCTCGATGACCGCTGTGGCCGGGCCGGGGGTGGCTCGACCGAGCGTGATCGGTCTCGGCCGGATCCAGGACGGGCGGAAAAGGTACGGAGGTGACAGTCACTCGGCGGCTATGGCTGGTTGGACGCCCGCATCGTACCTGACACGCTGCTCCCCTCGCCCCGGCCGTTACCCGGTTGGCACGGGGGCCACGTCGGACTCGTGTCCTCCTGCGTCGCGCAGGGCGATCGGGTGGGCGGGGTGGCCGCGCACCGGCCGCATCCCCGTGATCTGCGCCGAAGGGCAGACGTCGTTGAGGACGCAGACCGGGCAGCGCGGCCGGCGCGCCACGCACACCCGCCGGCCGTGGAGGATGAGCCGGAGGCCGAGGTCCGTCCACGCCGAAGCCGGAACCATGGAGCAGACGTCGGCCTCGATCTCCACGGGATCGGCCGATGCGCTGAGCTTGAGGAGCCCGGTCAGCCGGGTCACGTGCGTGTCCACGGCGAAGCCCGGTTTCCCAAAGGCGACCCCGAGCACGACGTTGGCGGTTTTGCGACCGACGCCCCGCAGGGTGACCAGCTCCTCCATGCGATCGGGGACCACGCCACCGAAGCGCTCCACCAGATCCCGGCTCATCTCGATGATGGCGCGAGCCTTGGATCGGAAGAACCCGGTGCTGCGGATCATCTCCTCCAGCTCGGCCGGGTCGGCCGCGGCGTAGGCGGCGGCGTCCGGGTAGCGGCGGAACAGCTCGGGGGTCACCATGTTGACCCGCTCGTCGGTGCACTGGGCCGACAGGATGGTGGCCACCAGGAGCTGGAGCGGTCCGTCGTGGACCAGGGCGCACTCCGCCTCCGGGTACTCCGCGGCAAGCCTCTCCACCACCGTACCCGCCCGGGCCCGGGCACCTCGGGGCAGCCGCCGCGTCGACGCCATGGCGGCAAGCATCGCAGACGGCGGCGGGGGCCGTGCCTGGCCCATCGCGCCGCCGGAGCTTGCGGAGCGCCGCCGCCTTCCTACAATCGGATCCGACCCACACACCAGCGGAGGCAGCCCCGTGCGCCACAAGATCACCATCATCGGCGCGGGCAACGTCGGCGCCAGCCTGGCCGTGCGCCTGGCGGAGCGCGACTACGCCGACATCGTCCTGGTCGACATCGTCGAGGGCCTGCCCCAGGGCAAGGCGCTCGACATGCTCGAGGCCGGACCCGTGGTCGGCTACGACAGCCTGATCACCGGAACCAACGGTTACGAGGAGACCGCAGGCAGCAACATCGTGGTGGTGACCAGCGGGATCGCCCGCCGGCCCGGGATGTCGCGTGACGACCTGGTCATGACCAACGCCGGGATCGTCGCCGCGGTGGTCCGGGAGGCGGCGGCCCGCTCACCGCAGGCGGTGATCATCGTGGTCAGCAACCCGCTCGACGCCATGGCCCAGGTTGCCCTGACCGTCAGCGGATTCCCCCGCGAGCAGGTCATCGGCATGGCCGGCGTGCTCGACACCTCCCGCTTCCGGACGTTCATCGCCCAGGAGTTGGGGGCGTCGGTCCGCGACGTCCAGGCGTACGTCCTCGGGGGCCATGGCGACACCATGGTCCCGCTCATCCACATGACCACGGTGGCCGGGATCCCCGTGAGCCAGCTGATACCGGCCGCGAGGCTCGAGGAGATCGTCCAGCGAACCCGCGACGGCGGCGCCGAGATCGTCAGCCTGCTCAAGACCGGGAGCGCCTACTACGCGCCCGGCGCGGCGGTGGCCCAGATGGTGGACAACATCCTCCTCGACACCCGCCGGATCCTCCCCTGCAGCGTGTACCTCCAGGGGGAGTACGGGATCAGCGGCGTCTTCAGCGGCGTCCCCGTCCGCCTCGGATCGGGTGGCGTCGTCGAGGTGGTCGAGGTTGAGCTGACCGCGGCGGATCAGGCCGCCCTGCGGCGCTCCGCGGCCGCCGTCGAGGAGGTGGTCCGGGTGATCGAGCGCAACCGGGACCAGATCGACGCAGCCCTTCCGCCGCTGCTTCCCCACTCCGCTCCCTGAGCTCCCCGCCGTTTGGCCCCGGAACGGGCGGCCGGCCGGGGGAGGTCGCGGAGGGTCGCGAATCCGCAGTACAGGCTGGCGAAGGCGAGTGAGCGGTGCATCCGGGCGGCCGTCCGCGAGCCGCCCCGCCGGCCCTCCATCGCGTGGGCCCGCATGGCGTGCGCCGCCGCGTCACGGCAGGCCGCGGCGGCGTGGATGCGGCCCGACCACTCCGCCTCCGCTGCGTCCCCACCGTGTCGCGCCACCTCGCGGGCCTGGTCGACCCGCCGGCGCAGCGCCTCCGAGAGCGACGGCCAGAGGGACGGCCGGACGTGGTGGCGGCCCCAGCCGTGGAGGTCGTGCGCAGCCGCCTGCTCGGCGACCGGACCGCTGGAGAGGTGGGTGGCCAGCGCCAGCCGGTGGGCGAACTCGACCACTCCGGCGTGGCTGCGGAGCAGCGTCGGGAGAGCCCGCAGAGCTTCATCCGCCAGCTCGGCGACCGGCTCGGCCGCCGCCAGGGCTCGATGGGTGCGATCGCCGCCGCGCAGCGAGGCGACGTAGATGATGTCTCCGGCGGCGGTGACGGCCGGCGCCAGCGACATCACCGAGGCGACGATCGGTCGTTCCCATTCGACGCCGGCGACCACGCCCAGGTGACCGGGGCGCAGCATCCTCGACTGCGCCGGGGGAAGCAGAGGCCGGCACGCGTCGCAGAGCTCCTTGGCCAGCTCCTCGGTGCTCTCACGAAAGGCGCGTCCAAGGGATGTCAGGGAACGCACGGGGTTGGGCTCTCCCACGTTCCGATTCCTGGTTGGGTCCCGCCCCCGCCGGCCCGGCGACCAGGACTATGCGGTCGTCTTGCTCATATCATGCACGCCCCCCCCGCCCCCGTCTAGCCCTCCTGGTCGTCGGACACACGCGGCAGCGGTTCCTCCTCGGGCCCTGGCGTCAGCACCGCTGGACGTTCGTGATGCGGCTCCTCGTAGCGCATTCCGAACATCGGCCCGATCAGCACCAGCATCCGGAGCACGGACTTCCTGAATTCTGAGTCGCCCCACTCCGGCGTGCGCGAGTAGCGGTAGAAGGCGATGAACCCCGCCACCATCAGCACCAGAAGCGCTGTCAGGACGATCGCGAGGATCATCGGATGCCCCACACGGTGGGCCGTTTCCAGAACCACGCACTGCTCACGGGGCTCGCGGTCCCGGCGCCGGCGCGGCCGAGCCGCGCTGCGCTCACGGAGCTTCCGGCGGCGGGCTCGTGCCCCGCAGCTTGCGGCCCAGCCAGCGCACCGGGTCCCAGTGCCTGTCCGCCACGCGCTCCTTCAACGGGATGATCGAGTTGTCGGTGATGTGGATGTGCTCGGGGCAGACGTCGGTGCAGCACTTGGTGATGTTGCAGTAGCCGAGCCCGCCCAGGTCACGCACCAGGTCGCGACGGTCGAGAACGTCCTTGGGGTGCATCTCCAGGCTGGCCACCCGGACGAAGAAGCGTGGCCCGAAGAAGCGCGCGCTCAGGTCGTGGCCGCGGTTGACGTGGCAGACGTCCTGGCAGAGGAAGCATTCGATGCAGCGCCGGTGCTCGTAGAGGCGGTCGACGTCCATCTGCGCGATGCGCCACGGCGTGCCGTCGTCGGGTGCTGCGGTGAAGGGCGGTATCATCTTGTTGATCTCGTAGTTGCGCGAGACGTCGGTGACCAGGTCCTTGATCAGGGGGAACGACCTCAGGGGCTGGACGGTGATGGGCCCCCGGCGCAGGGTGTCGATGCGCGTCTTGCACATCAGCACCGGGTGGCCATTGACCTCGGCGCTGCACGAGCCGCACTTGGCCGCCTTGCAGTTCCAGCGGCAGGCGAGCTCGGTGTCGAGGTTGCGCTGGACCCAGTGGACGGCGTCGAGCACCACCATGCCGACCACCTCAGGGACCTCGTAGGTCGCGTAGCCCAGCTCGCCACCCGGCACCCCCTTGAAGATGCGCAGCGTGACGGTGGCTCCGGTCATGCCGCTCTCCGGCGCGGACGGGCCGCCCGCGGCGGGCGACGCGGTCGGGGAGACCGGGATCTCGCCACCGCCGGTCACCGCCGGCCCTCCCCGACCTCCACCCACCGGGCCGGCCATCAGTGCGCCACCACGGACGCGGACGTGACCTTCCCCGCATAGTGGGAGGGCAGCGCGGCCGCGTCGAAGAACCGGCTCTTCGCCAGCCGCTGCAGCACCGCATCCGGCATCAACTCGAGGTCGCGCTCCTCAACCACCATCGCCCCATCGCGGCGGCGGACCACCAGATTGATCCGGCTCAGGCGGTCGTCCTTCTCGGGGAAGTCGAAACGCCACTGCGAGCCCCGCGATTCGGTGCGCGCCAGGGCGGAGCGGACGATCGCCTCCGAGACGGTGAGCATGAACTCGACGTCGCGGCAGGTGTGCCAGCCGGGATTGAGGACCCGGCCGCCGCTCACCCGCATCCGCCGGCCGCGCTCCCTCAGCTCGCCGATCGCGGCGAGCGCCCGCTTCAGCGACGCCTCGCTGCGGCCGATCCCGGCGTCGTCCTGCATGGCCTCCTGGAGCGACCGGTGGAGCTGGTACGGGTTCTCCCCTGCGCCGCTTCCATCGCCGGAGAGCGGCCTGAGCAGGAGCGTCTCCTCGTCCTCCACCTGCTTGTCGGAGATGGTCCGGTGCGGCCCCCTGGCCTTGGCGAACTCGGCGGCAGCCTCCCCCGCCCGGCGGCCGAACACGAGGATGTCGCCGAGCGAGTTGCCCCCCAGCCGGTTGGCACCATGAAGGCCGGCGGCAGCCTCGCCGGCGGCATAGAGCCCGGGCACGGTGCTCGCCGCGGTCTCGGCATCGACCCTGATGCCGCCCATGGTGTAGTGGATGGTGGGGCCCACCTCCATCGGCTCCCGAGTGATGTCGACCCCAGCCAGGGCCTCGAACTGCTCGTACATGGAGGGCAGCTTCTTCCGAATCTCGGCCGCGCTCCGCTGGCTGGCGATGTCGAGGAAGGCGCCGCCATGGGGCGAGCCCCGTCCTGCCTCGACCTCCTTGTAGATGGAGCGCGCCACCACGTCGCGGCTGGAGAGGTCCTTCTTGACCGGGTCGTATCTCTCCATGAACCGCTCGCCTTCGGAGTTCCGGAGGATCCCGCCCTCACCCCGGACCCCCTCGGTGACCAGGATCCCCCGTGCCCCGGGGGGCCAGATCATCCCGGTGGGGTGGAACTGGACGAACTCCATGTCCTGGAGCTCGGCGCCCGCCTCGCAGGCCATGGCGGCGCCGTCGCCGGTCCCCTCCCAGGAGTTGGAGGTGTAGCGGTACATCCGGCCCCAGCCACCACTCGCCAGCACCACGGCGCCGGCACGGATCGCGATCAGCTCGCCGGATTGGCGGTTGTAGCCGAAGGCGCCCGCAACCCCGTCGCCGTCGGTGAGCAGCCGGGTCAGCGTGCACTCCGCCAGCACGTCGGTGCCCGCCGTGTGCACCATCCGGTCCTGGCAGGTGCGAATCAATTCGAGCCCGGTGCGGTCGCCCACGTGGCACAGGCGCCGGAAGCTGTGGGCGCCGAAGGCCCGCTGCATGATCCGTCCGTCGTCGGTGCGGTCGAAGATTCCCCCCCACCGCTCCAGCTCGTAGACGCGGTCGATGACCTCGCGCGAGTAGAGGTCCACCATCCGCCAGTTGTTGATCAGCTGTCCGCCCAGGATGGTGTCGGCGAAGTGGACCTCCCAGCCATCGGGGTTGTCCACGTTGCCGAGCCCGGCGGCGATGCCCCCCTCGGCCATCACCGTGTGGGCCTTGCCCAGCAGCGACTTGCTGACCACGATGGTCGAGCAGCCCGCCTCGGCGGCGGAGATGGCGGCGCGCAGCCCGGCTCCTCCGGCGCCCACCACCAGGACATCGCAGTCGCGGGTGACGTGCGGCTCGCTCATCTCAGCGGTGCGGCTCGCTCATCTCAGCGGTACGGCTCGCTCATCGTGGCTGACGTCGCCCTTCTCACGTGAACAGGATGTGGGGGTCGGCCATCCCGGCCTGGAGGAGGCGGACATAGACCTCGGCGAAGACCACGCTGAACATGCTGATCCACGCCCAGAAGGCGTGGTGCTCGTTGAAGA
>Ga0187815_10001653_pt1 | contig 10550 bp, 10 predicted proteins | sample NC_S_5_FD_132962 | JGI IMG/M metagenome (GOLD analysis project Ga0187815, IMG submission 132962) | Wetland sediment microbial communities from Neuse River Estuary, North Carolina, USA - ASW-S_5 | ecosystem: Environmental > Aquatic > Freshwater > Wetlands > Sediment | place: USA: North Carolina...
AGCATGGCAGGCACCTCTATCATTTTTGCTCGGCGCGCTGCCTGACGAAATTCGCGGGGCAGCCGGAGAAATTCCTCTCCGCCGGCGGCCGCTGGCCGCGAAGTGCACCTGCGGGCACCATCTACACCTGCCCGATGCACCCGCAGATCCGGCAGACGCAGCCTGGCAGTTGCCCGATTTGCGGCATGGCGCTAGAGCCACTGGCAGGCGGGGAAGAGACCGGCCCAAGCGCGGAATTGATTGACATGACGCGGCGGTTCTGGATCGGCGCCGCTCTGGCCGTTCCGGTCGTCATTCTGGAAATGGGCGCGCACGTTCCGGGGCTGAATCTCCACCATTTTGTCGCGCCGCAGTTGTCAATCTGGGTCCAGTCCCTGCTCGCTACGCCGGTCGTGCTGTGGGCGGGCTGGCCATTCTTCGTCCGCGGCTGGGTGTCGGTGCGCAACCGATCGCTGAACATGTTCAGCCTGATCGCGCTCGGCATCGGCACCGCTTATCTGTACAGCCTCGCCGCGACCTTCGCGCCTAGCCTGTTCCCGGAGAATTTGCGGCAAGACGGCGTCATTCCAGTTTATTACGAAGCCGCTGCCGTCATCACCGTGCTTGTTCTCCTCGGCCAAATTTTGGAACTGCGCGCACGCGAGCAGACCGGCGGCGCCATTCGCGCTCTGCTCAATCTCGCTCCGAAAACGGCGCGGCGTATCCGAGCCGACGGCGGCGACGAAGACATGCCACTTGAAGAAGACGTGCCGCTTGAAGCGGTTCAGGTCAGCGATCGCTTGCGCGTGCGCCCGGGCGACAGCGTGCCGGTCGACGGCATGGTCACCGAGGGTCATAGCGCGATCGACGAATCCATGGTGACCGGCGAATCGATGCCAGTGGAGAAAGCACCGGGCGCCAAAGTGATCGGCGGCACCATCAACGGCACCGGAAGTCTCATCATGCGCGCCGAGAAAATCGGGTCGGATACGATGCTGGCGCGTATCGTCCAAATGGTCGCGCAAGCGCAGCGCAGCCGTGCGCCGATTCAACGGCTCGCCGATATCGTCGCCGCCTGGTTCGTGCCGGCGGTCATCATCGTCGCAGCCGCGTCATTCATCGCTTGGATGATGTTCGGACCGCCGCCGGCTTTCGCCTATGCGCTGGTCGCCGCCGTTTCGGTTGTTATCATCGCCTGCCCCTGCGCGCTTGGCTTGGCGACACCAATGTCGATCATGGTCGGCGTCGGCAAGGGCGCGAGCGCCGGCGTCTTGATTAAAAATGCCGAGGCGCTGGAGCGTTTCGAAAAAATCGACACGCTGGTCGTGGACAAGACCGGGACATTGACCGAAGGCAAGCCGCGCGTGGTTGCGGTAATCCCAGCGCAGGATTTCGACGAAGAGACAATCTTATCGCTCGGCGCGAGTCTCGAGCAAGCGAGCGAACATCCGCTTGCTGCCGCGGTCGTCGCTGCCGCGACAGCGCGCGGCATAAAGATCGACGCCGTGAGCGAATTCCGCTCGGCAACCGGCAAGGGCGTCAGCGGAAAAATCGGTCAGCGCCAAGTTGCGGTCGGCAATGCCGGACTTTTGAAGGCTCTCGGTGTCCATAGCGCAAGCCTTGAAACCCGCGCCGATGAGCTTCGCCGCGACGGGGCAACCGCAATGTTTGTCGCGGTTGATGGCAGGGCCGCCGGTTTCATTGCGGTCGCCGATCCGATCAAGGCGACCACGCCGGCGGCGCTCAAGCGCCTCAAGGCGGACGGCGTCCGCATCGTTATGTTGACCGGGGACAATCGCACCACCGCGCAGGCGGTCGCGGCCAAGCTCGGCCTCAGCGAGGTCGAAGCGGAAGTTCTTCCTGAACAGAAACATGCGATCGTGCGCCGCCTGCGCAGCGAGGGGCGCGTGGTCGCGATGGCCGGCGACGGCGTCAATGATGCCCCGGCACTTGCCGAGGCCGATGTCGGGGTGGCGATGGGTACCGGTACCGACGTTGCGATGCAGAGCGCGGGCGTCACGCTGGTCAAAGGCGATCTTGCCGGCATCGCCCGCGCTCGCGCGCTGTCCCGCGCGACCATGCGCAACATCCGGCAAAATCTGCTGTTTGCCTTTATCTATAACGTCATGGGCGTGCCGATCGCGGCGGGCGCACTTTATCCATTCTTTGGGCTCACGCTGTCGCCTGCGATTGCCGCCGCCGCGATGTCGTTGTCGTCCGTCAGTGTCGTCGTCAATGCGTTGCGACTGCGCCGAATTTCACTTTGACCTAGTCACTTCGCCGCGGCACCTCGACTGATCTACTCGCAATTTATGGCCTTTCACCTATAGTTTAGTCGCCGTTCTTGAACTGCCATTTCAACTCGGACAAAGCCGTATGCCAACAGCACCCTCACCGGCCAGCGTTGCGCTGCTTCTGGGCCTGAGTTTCTTCCTCGGGCTCGCGTTCGAAGACTTTTTCGCGCAGTCGCCGCGGCGACGGCCCGGCGGCATTCGCACCTTCCCCATGCTCGCTCTGGCCGGCGGCGTGCTTTATCTGCTCGATCCAAGCCGATTCATTCCGTTCACCGGCGGCCTTCTCGTTCTCGGCTCCTGGCTCATCGTCTATTACCGGGCCCATGTCGGAGCCGCCGACGAGCAAGGCGAGCCGAATGTCGGCATCGTTGTGCCCATTCTCAATATCCATGCTTACTTGCTCGGCGCCGTCGCATTGGCGCTGCCGCCGTGGATCGCGGTGACGATGACGGTGGTCGCGGTGCTTCTGCTCACCGGCCGCGAGCAACTGCACGCGCTGGCGCGGCGGCTCGAAATCAAGGAAATCGTCACCGCCGGCCAATTCCTGGTCCTGACCGGAATCGTACTGCCGCTGTTACCGAACCAGCCGGTCACCACGCTCACCCCGATCACCCCGCGCCAAGTCTGGCTCGCGCTCGTCGTCGTGTGCACGTTTTCCTATGTCAGCTATCTCGCGCAGCGTTATTGGGCGGCGGCCGCCGGCGGCCTTTGGATGGCCGCGCTCGGTGGGCTCTATTCCTCGACAGCGACGACCGTCGTACTGGCTCGCCAGGCCAAAGCCGAGCCAGCGCTGCGGCGGCAAGCGCAGGCCGGCATTACGCTCGCAACCGCGATCATGTATCTGCGCATCCTGGCGATTGTCGCCGTCTTCAATTGGGGATTGGCGCGCGCGCTACTCATGCCAATGTGCGCGCTTTCGGCCGCCGGTTTCATATTCTGCGCCGTGCAATATCGCTGGCGTATCGGTGCGGAAAAGCAATCCGCGCAAGCCATTCATCTTGCCGCCGGCGCCAATCCGCTTGAGCTCGGCGCCGCCGCGATCTTTGCCCTTCTCTTCGTTGCGGTATCGCTGGCGACCGTACTGGTGAAATCGCAGCTCGGAATTTCCGGCATCTACGCGCTGGCCGCCATTGTCGGCATCTCGGACATCGACCCCTTTGTGCTCAATTTGGCGCAGGGCGGGATCACAGGCGTGGAGAACGCCGCGCTGGCCGCTGCGATCCTGATCGCGGCCTCCTCCAACAATATCTTGAAGGCCGCCTATGCCGCCGGTTTCGCCGGCGGCAAGGCGACCGCCGCGAGCGCTGTCGCGCTGGTGGCGCTGGCGGTCGCCGGATTCGCGGGAGCCTACGGACTTATGATGCAGTGAAGCGCGCCCAAGCGGTCCGTCAGCGGCGACCCGTCAACGGATTGTCTGATCGCTTTGCAGCGGAGACGCGAAGCTGCAATTCTTCTCGGCCGCATTGCGCTGCAGCAGCTTTTCCTCGGCGAGCACGGAATCGTAGTCGCTGCGATAGGCGAACGAACCGATCACCGCGCCGCCGGGGCTTTCGCCTGCGCGTTCAATAAGTCCGCGCAGTTCGTTCTCGCGCGCTATGAGCACTTTGCGCCGCGCCGCGAGATCATCGCAGTGGTAAAGCGTGTAGCGGCCGGGATCGACAAATAGCGCGCCAGCGCCATCGCTCAGCCCGCAGCCGCTCAGCGCAAGCAGGGCAAAGCTCGACAGCGCGCTCCGCCATCCGGCGCAGCCCCGATGAGCGACCGCCGCCTTTGGTGGCCGATCGAACTTGTTCGGGTTTGTCATCGAGAGGCCCGTCGCCCTACCCGCCCCGCGCAATATCATTTGTGCGAAGGCCACCCTCGCTGTGACAGCCCGATGCGCCGCAAATGTGGCAAGCCACCGAAACTCCTTGGTTTTTCGCGTCCTGCCATCGTCGCCGTTTTTCTCCAAGGGCGCAGTGTTGGCATGGCAATGAATGGCATGACGCCGATCATCACCAATCTCAGTCTAGCCATATGTGTCGTTACTGTTACAGTCTGATGAGGGGGAGGTGACGCGCATTGAGTAGTGCCAAATGCATTTCGATTGGTTGGATTGGTCAAATCCGGTGGCGTTGTGGTGGAGTTTTCTGGTCACCGTCAGCGCGCTGAACATTGCGCTTCTCGTCGGCCTGCGTGCCGTTTACCGCGCCAACCCGTTTGGCGCCGCAAATGCAATCTTCGCCGCGGAGCCGCTGGCGCTTCTTAGCGCCGTTTATGTCTTCGGCTGCGCCTTCCGCTCCTTGCTGCCGCGCGCCGATGTCGAGCGAATTTGCCTGTTCAATACTTGGCTTTCGAGCGTGCTGATCGGCCGGTCGGTGGCGACGCTGGCGGAGCTTTGCTTCGCCATTCAATGGGTCATCATTCTGCGCGAACTTGGCCGGATCGCGCATTCCGACGCGGCAAAAAATATTGCGAAGCTGATCCTGCCGCTGATTGCACTTGCGGAAATTTGTTCGTGGTACGCGGTGATCTCGACGAATTTCCTCGGCAATGTACTGGAAAATTCATTGTGGACGATCGCCTTCGCGCTGGTCGCCGCAGCGCTGATCCGGCTCGCCGCAAGCTTCCATGGCATCGTTCGCTGGATCATCGTCGTCACGGCCGCCGGCGCCGCCGGCTATGTGCTGTTCATGGTGACGATCGACGTGCCGATGTATCTGCAGCGCTGGCAAGCGGCGACGGCCAGCGGCCAGCCGGTGCTCGGGCTGTTGGCCGGGCTGCACGATCTGGCGGGCCGCTGGATCGTCACCCACGACATCGCGCGCTGGCGGGACGAGATTGCCTGGATGTCGCTTTATTTCAGCATCGCGGTGTGGGCGAGCCTCTTACTCGGCGGTTTCGGCCTGATTAGACATGTGCTGCCGCGCTACCGCGTGCGGCGGCCGCTATTTAGGCCTGCCGGACGCCGCCCGGTCCCCGTCACGATCCGCTTTTCCCTCTGATTTCGTCTCAAAGTCTGCGCGCGGTCGGCTCCAAACCAATCCAGCGGCAATAGGCAGTTTGCGGCGAATCCGATACCGTTGCGCGTGCTGATTCGCTTGGCGCGGGCTTATCGCGAGACCGTGGGGTGGGCACATGATCATCACGGTAGCCACCATGAAGGGCGGCAGCGGCAAGAGCACGCTGGCCAGCTGCCTCGCCGTGCACTGGCATTTGCGGGGGCGGCGCCCCACCCTGATCGACGCCGATCCGCAGCGCTCGATCACCCGGCTTGTCGCGCGCGAGCGCGCGCTCGGCGGCGTCGCCGTGATCGAGGACGCCAGCGAAGAAGCTTCAAATGCCGCGCGGCGGCTCGCTGCTGGCGGCGGCTTGGTCATCATCGACACGCCGGGCTTCCGCTCGAAGACCACGCTCGATTGTCTCGCCACGGCCGACTTTTTGCTCGTGCCGGTCAAGCCATCGCCATTCGATGTCGATCGCATGCTCGACACTTTGAGCCTCCTGACCGAACGCGCCGACGGCCGGCGACCGCTGTTCCGCTGCATTCTCACCCAGACCACGCGCGAGTCCGTGATTGCCAAGCATATTCGCGCCGAACTCGCCGCCGCCGGCCTGCCGGTGCTGCACAGTGAGATGACCAATCGCGTCGCTTATCCGGAAGCGTCCTTGTGGGGCGCAACGCCAAGCCTGATCAGCTGGAAGGGACCGGCCGCTCGCGAGATTGCCGCGATAGCAGACGAGGTCGACATGGTGCTCGGCGCCCAGCAGGCCGCCGCATGAGACGCAAACCGCTCCCCAAGGCGATCACGCGCTCGATCGCCAATCTGCAACAGATCGCCGCCGGCTTTGCGGCGGATGAACAAGGCCGAGTGCCGCCCCACGTCGCCCCGCCTGCTATGGCGTTCGACGCAGTCGAGCCCGAGCCGAAGAGTGAGGCCGCGCCCGCCGCTATGCCCGACACTGTGAACGATCCAATCAGGCAAGAGCCGTCCGAGCCGCGCCTTGAGCCAAAATCTCGCGCCACCGATCCCTTGGCCGCGCGCCGGCGCGCGCTGGCGCGCCGGATCGTCGATCGCCATAAGAATTACGCGGCTCTGGGCGGACTCGTACCGCTGCCGGCGGCCAATATCGCGAGCGTCACCGCCGTCAATCTGCGCATGGTCAAACGGCTCAGCGAACTTTACGGCCTGCCATTCCAGCGCGACCGCACGCGCTCGCTGATCATCGCCTTAATCGCCGGCGCGGTGCCGACCGGTGCCGGGCTTGCGGCATCCTCGACCCTGATGTGGATCGTTCCGGGCGGGCTGGTTTGGGGTCTCGGCGCCGCTGCGCTGACCGCCGGCGCGCTCACCCGCGGTATCGGCTTGGTTTTTGTCGACAGCTTCGAGGCCGCGATCGCGGAGCATAGCGACGCGTAGGACGAGGCGAAGCCGGTCGCCGCCGCAATCGAGTGCGCCGCCTCACAGCGACTTCGGAAAAAAGGGGCCGCCTTTCGGCGGCCCAAGGGAGTGATGCACCGCCGGGGGACGGTGCGATCATCACCAAAGCAGCACTTAATCGACGCCGCTGTGACCTTTGTCACCGTGCCGACATCGGCCCACGGGCGCGCCTGAACTCAAATTAACTTTGCGAGTTGGCGAATCAGGTATTTATTCGCACCCCGCACTGAGTGGTAGGCCTACCATGGATGCACTCAGCCTCAGAGAAAAAGCCGCGCTCTGCCTCCGCATTGCGAGCCAGCTATCGTGGAATAATCCGAGCCGCTTGCAGCTTACGGATCTGGCCGACCGTTTGGACCGTCAGGCAAAAGAAATCGAATTGCAAAATCATCCGATGCAAGAGGACGGCATGGCAGCAGCGGGCTTGATCAGACCCTAGTTGTGCGGAGTCGTGCCCGGTATGCCCTAGTAGCATTTCACGGCATTGCCGAGCGCAGTGCACGTTGACGTCCCACCGGATTTATATTCGGCGTAATGCTGCATAGCCTCGGCTTCCGTCATTTTCTTGTTTTTTACCGACAGCACCAGCGAGTCTATGTACTCCATGAATACAGTACCTTCCGGCGAACAGGTATTATTGGGGATGCACTCCGCCAGACGCTTCTGTCTCCCGCACTCCGCCATTGCAAGAAATGACGGGTTTTCCGCAGCGCATTGATCGTAGTAACCCCACACCGGTGGCGACGGAGAATGCACGCAACCTGTCTGCATTGATGCAGCGATAAAACCTATGGACGCCAACAAAATAAAACTAGGTCTGGCCACCAGTATCTTCGCTTTGTGACCGCGATTAGCCATTCCCCTTCCGCAGTAAACAACGCGGCCAAGCGTCCGACGACCTGCGTCCCACACAATGCAAGAGTTCTGCATTACTTCGGCAGACCATGGGACTGGGAAGCGGCGCATGGTCAATGCAGCCCCTGATGTGCGACCAGCCACAGCCAACTTGTGGCCGCATAGAGAACAACAGCGCCGAGCGCGGCGGCGCCGATCACCACGCCCCCCAGAAAGATTGTCTCGCGAAGCCGCCGGTTTGGATTGGGCGCGAACATTGTCCGATTCTTCTAGCGCGAATGCTATCGCCCCCAATCTTCCTTAAGCTGGCTTCGCGGCCGGCCGCAGAAACACACCTTGGGGTTTTCGACTTTACCCGATGGGGTGATCGACCTAAAGCAGTAGAACCCCGGCCTTACTTTGGCGCCGATCTTGATGTTTACGGCTTCGACCATGACGGTTTTTCTTGACGCAGTAGAGGTTGCGTAGCCTACAATCAGTGCTTCGAGGGAGATGCGGAAACCATGATAATCTGATTTATGGGGCCCAGGCTGGCAGTCGGCCTGTTTGCAGCTGGCCTATTCTTACTCACCGCTGCGTCGGCATGGGCGTTCAGTCGGGAAACCGTTTTTCCCGACGGGGGCAATTACTCATTCGGTGATCCGGACAAGCAGCCGACGACTTCGGACAACCACAGCTCCAGTCAAGGCTCCCGACCGTTCGGTTCGAGCGGTCCTGTGGTGCAGTTCGGTGTCCAGCAGGGTCCCACCTTCGGTCAGAGCAATCGTTACAATACGCCTGACCCCTATTATCGGTCGCTTAAGGGCAACTGAGCGGGCTCACGGCCTCGGCGCGGGACAAAACACGTGGCGCGCTTGCCAAACCACTTGTATCGGTGCGCAGCGATCCAGTCATAGACCTTGTCCGCGATTGATCGCGGCAACATGCCGAGCAACAGCGCCGCCGGCACCTCGAAATAGACTTACGCGAGCGCCTGTCCGTCGCGACCTCGAACAACCAAACACGCAGCCTGTCCATTGGCGGACCACGGTCGTGGGAAGCGATGCCCCATTTATTTGTGTTTGCTCATTTTTTCTCTACAGGCAGCAACACACTTGGGCATGCATTGCGACCCGCCGGCTGCATAACCTATGCCACCCGTGGCGGAACAACGATTGGCGCGACACCATTGTTCGCAACCTCCGCCGCTTTGTGCAGATGCAGGGGTTAATCCAGCAATCAGACTTATGATACTGGCTCGCTCGTACCATCTTGCACTCCCGTGTTACGCCGCTCGTACTACAGCGCGCATTGCTATGGGAAGGCAAGCGGGTGTTTTCTTAGCACTGCGGTGACGGGAGGCGGCGTTCTGATTTCATTGGCCGCGTCGGCGGAGCCAGACTTGAAACCAGATTAGACCGATGATCAATAAACCGATGACGATTAGCTCATCGGTCCTCAGCGCCGCCGGGCCAAACAAATACAACAGGATTCCGAGCACGATTAGCCCGACGATGACCCAAGCCAGCAAGCGGGTGGTTTGCGTCACGGTCATCATCGGTTGTTCAGTGTCCCAATCTTCCTCCGCCTCGCGCGTGACTTCGACGGACTAAGGCGGCGGCTTTTGACAAAGAGGGGGTGGAGGTCGCCCGTCAAAACAAAAACCTTGCATGGGCCAAAGTTCGTTCCAGACATTTATGAACCGCCGTTCAAGTTCCATCAATGCAACTGCCAACCTTAGTTCCGCGTTGTTTCTCGGAAACCAAGGAGGAGCAATCATGCGAACCTTAGGGAGAATCGCGGCGACATTAGCTGTTATAGGCACAATCGCGGCGAGCGGCACAGTCCCAGCCGCAGCTTGGTACGGCTATCATCATCGCTACTACCATCATCGCTACTACGGCTACTACCATCATCGCTACTACCATCATCGCTACTACGCCTACTATCCTCGCTACTACCATCACCGCCACTACGGCTGGTATCGCTACTAAAAGGAAGGAACTTTGTGGCCGCCTCAACGGGCGGCCTTCTCTTTTGGCGGGTTTGGCATAGCAAGTATGGCGGCCCTACCACGCCTTCTCGCCGCGGGCAGACAAGGCGCCCGCTCAAGCCGCAAGACCGATCGCAACGGCTGTTTGCTTATTCCATTGAGGACCCGCTCGCTTGTTTGCATTCGCGAAATTAACTAAGTTTTGAGAATGGCATTCCTCATCTTATTCTTCACTGTCGCTCTCAGCCTGTGCGTTGTCGGATTGATCGTCATCGCGCTCGCCGCAATTTTAGGAAGCGTGCGCGACGAGAGGAAATTGAGAAAACGCGAACGAGAACCGCGCCCAGGAGACTACTGAGTTCAATAACTACCATCGCCTCCAATCCTCCTGTGCCTCGCGTTTTGCCGCTGGCGCTTTCGGATTTTTGAGCTTCACCCAATGCGCTGAACGGCCCGAGCGGCAGGGCGCGGACGACAAAACACACGGGCTGTTCCTCGACGGACCACGGCGGCGGGAAGCGCGCGGGCATTAGGCGAAGTCACAGGGTGCCGACTCAGTCATGATACGAAGTCATGCGGCGGCTTATGAACTTTATTGTCTCGGTCGGACTGATCTGCGCCGGTCTTTACGTTCTGTATGAGGAACTGTTTGTCAGATATTCAGGTATTCACGGCCGTTACAGGCCTTTCGGGGTAGGTCTGGCTTTAATCGGTTGCGGCGTTGTTTGGCTGGGGTTTTATGTTGTCGGCGAGATAGTCCTAAAGCGACTCTCACGCGAGGAGTAAGGGGCACCCACAAAACACATAGAGAGCGGACAAAGGCCCGGAGAAGCCTCACAATCGCCCCCAATCCTCCTGTGCCTCGCGCTTTGCCGCTGGCGCTTTCGGATTTTGACCTTCACCCAATGCGTTGAACGGCCCGAGCGGCAGGGCGAGCCGAACCGTCTGGAGACGATAGCCTCGCAGCCGAGTTTACAAGCCTCGCGAGACAATTGCGCCGTAATTTTATTGGTGCGGACGGCGGGACTC
>Ga0187815_10001654_pt1 | contig 10546 bp, 11 predicted proteins | sample NC_S_5_FD_132962 | JGI IMG/M metagenome (GOLD analysis project Ga0187815, IMG submission 132962) | Wetland sediment microbial communities from Neuse River Estuary, North Carolina, USA - ASW-S_5 | ecosystem: Environmental > Aquatic > Freshwater > Wetlands > Sediment | place: USA: North Carolina...
ATCATAGTTCCAACCCCCCACAGGTTCAAAAACAAAGCAAAATGAGCATATTCGCCTGGCAGAAGCGCTACCAACAGTCTGAAGAAACCGTAGGCGCCAACACCTAGCATTGCTCCAGATGATAGCGCGTTAAGTGGAGTAGGAGCTGCCCTATACGTATGTGGCAACCAAATGTGCACAACAAATGCAGCCATCTTTACACCAAGTCCCACGATTATTGCTACTGCCGCAAGTGCCAAAAGGTGATGCGGTATTGCATGTTCATGAATGTCAGCATAGTTGAAGCTGCCTGCATTGAACCCTATTGTTAGAAAACCAAGAAGTAGAATTACTGCTCCAACATGTGTCCAGAAGAAGAACAGTAAAGCAACTCTTCTTTTTGCCTCATAACCCCAGAGTGCAATCATAAAGAATCCTGGAATCAGCATGACCTCAAAGAAGACGTAAAATTCTATCAGATTTGTTGCCAGTATAGAGCCCAGCATGCCCATGGCCATGACAAGCAAAAGCGCATAGTAAATGCCGATTTGGTGATTTACATAACTTTTCAGCGATGATGCTTCCACCATTGCGGTTGGCCCATCGCCAACCACTTGCTTTTGAGCACGCATTTTTTCTTCATATTGTGCGGTGAGCTTTGCAACCATGTATGGTTTTGAAAACAGAACCACCACTGTAGAGATTACATATATTATGATTGCAAATGGAGATGCAAGACCATCTAGTACCAGCCCAAATTCTCCAAATTGTTGTGTCCATGGATAATGTTCTTCATACGTACCTGATAGCGATGCCAACGTAACTAGTGCAGTACAGTAAGCCAGTATTCCAAAACTGAACCACGTTGCAGCATTTGGTCCTGATTTTTTTCCAAGATAATATGCTACTGGAGACAGTAATAGAGGCAGAAAGATTGCCTGAAGTAGGGCAAACTGCATTATCCTTTCAAGCTCCTAAAGTCCTCGATATCAATATTTTTGTACATTCTATATGCCACAATAATTAGTGCAAGTCCAACTGCAACTTCAGCCGCCGCAATCGCTATTGAAAAGAGTGCCAGAGTTTGACCTTGGCTGTTTGGAATGAATCTTGCAAATCCTACCAAATTTAGATTTGCAGAATTGATTATCATTTCTACTCCAAATAGCATTCTGATTGCGTTTCGCTTTACTGCCATTCCATAAATCCCAATGGCCAAAAGGGCCACTGAGACTAGAACAAAATCAATCAGCCCGTTGGTCATTTGTTATATCCTCCCTTCGTGCCAAAGTCAAAGCACCAACGACTGATGCAGCCAAAACCAGCGCCATAACTATAAGGGCTGGCGAATAATACATGAGAAAGTCTTGGCCTATCTGCTTGTAGTCAACTGATGGAGAGTTTGTCTCCATCGCTTTCATACCAGAGCCAATAATTATCATACCAATTCCAAGCATCAATGCAAGCATGAGTCCAATTCCTGCATATCTTCTTCGCTTGTCCTCTATCTTGTTGAATATCAACTCACGTCTTACTAGCATCACAGTGAACAAAATGAGTACCGCAACAGAGCCCACATAAACTGAGAGCTGAAACATTGCCACAAAAGGCGCATCAAGCAGCAGGAAAAATCCAGCTACGCCAGATAATGTTATCATGAGTGCTATTGAACCGTAAATCAGTGAGCGAATCTCAAGTGCCACTATGGCACTACCAATTGTCAAAACAGAAAGAGCAAGAAAGACCGCATCAACCATGTGTTGCACCCCTGTCATCGATTTTTATTTCCACATCCTGTGAGATCTTCGGCTTGACTGCAAGCTGAGCAGGGGTGTAAATCAAAGCAGATTTTGTAAAGGAGGAAAGTTCGTAATCGTTTGTCATGTATAACGCATAGAACGGACATGCATCAACACATAGACCACAAAATACACACTTGCCATAATCTATCTGTGGCATTATTGCCTTTTTGTTTTGTTTCCAAGTCTCATTTACCTTGACCATACCAATGGCCTCTGCTATTCCTTCACATGCCACGGCGCAAAGCTGACAGCCTGTACAGTGTTCGTGGTACAGTATATGTCGACCTCGCAGCCCGGCTATTCCTACTCCAGTCTCAGGATTGAATTGAAAACCGTCACCTACAAATTTTAGCTTCTGCTCAGGATAACGTAGTGTAAATCTTCGAATCGCAAGGTGTTTTACTCCTGAATTCAGTGCCCTTATAATTCCGCCAGCAGTACTCATTGAATCAATCCCCCAGGTCCCAAGACACCTGCGTATAGCAATCCAAGAGCTATAAAGATGTTAATGAAGGCAAGACCGATCAATTTGTACCAGCCCGTATGCAGCAACATGTCTATTCTAATTCTTGGAAACACACCACGCGGTAATAGAATTACAAGTATAACTCCGACAGTTTTTATTACAAACCACAAGGTTCCGTTGAGCATGTCTTGATCAAAGAGAGGAAGACCTGCTATCTTTGCAGTTATTGGTCCTATAGTGATTCCCTGTGTCACTATGTCTGCTGGAAATGGCGGCCAGACCGAAGGTCCATTCCATCCACCAAGGAACAACACTGTAAACAATCCAGCAAATGCATATAGCTTCAGGTATGTTCCAAGCTGAATTAGTCCGTACATCATGCCTGAGAATTCAGTTAGCCATCCTGCTACTATCTCACTTTCTGCTTCTGGAAGATCAAATGGTACTCTCTCAAGCTCCGCAATTATGCAAATGAAAAACACGATAGCGCTAATTGGTGCAAAGATAATCCACCAGTAATGTTGTTGTGATTCAACAATTTGTGTAAGGTTTAGTGTGCCTGTCAGAATAACAATGCTGAGCAAAGAAAGAATCAACGGAATTTCAAATGCAATCATTTGATGCAGCGCTCTGAGGCCGCCAATGAATGTCCACTTGTTATTTGCAGCCCAAGCAGTAAGAACCGTAATTATTGGAAAGAATCCTATAGTAGCAAAAACTGCAAGCAATCCCACACTGGGATTTGCAACAACCCATCCACCAGGTGCAACCGGGACTAGTGAGACAAGAGCTGCTGCAGTGCCAAGAAACAGCAATGGTCCAACCCAGAAGATTGGTTTGTCTGCCTTGGCGGGAATTATAATTTCCTTTGATATCAATTTCAAGCCGTCGCCCATCAGCTGAAGTATGCCTTCTATTTTACCGCAATAAAGAGGCCCGACTCTAAGCTGTATTTTGGCTAAGAATTTTCGCTCGATAAATATTGTAGCTGCTGCAAGAAGTGCTGCAAATCCAAATCCTGGAAATGCAATAACATGGAAGAATGTTGTGTGAAGCAGTGTCTTGATTATAGGCAACGTACGTGAGGGGTCAGCCATCCACGTCATGGCAAGATATGGCGTCAGTAATTGATGATTGACTATTGGCATCTTGATGTAAAATAGTACGATGAAGACAATTGGAAGTCCAACAAGAGAGAATATCAGCAGAACCCAGAATATTATATCAAATAGCGAACCAACGAATCTGCTGAATCTAAACTGCGGTGCTATTGTTGACATTTATCTGTCTGCCTCCACAGGCCAATAGTTAAGTCCCCAGTAAACAGCTGGCATGTTGCCCAGCAATTCTCCTTTTAACAAGTACGGCATGCAAATCAAGTTTCTAAAGGAACCAACACTAATCTTAACTCGGTACGGTTCTGGCCTGTTGTTTGACACTATGTAATATCCAAGTGATCCTCTGCCAGACTCTACTCTTTTGTACACTTCATCATTTCCGCCTTTTGGATTTGGCTTTAGTTTTGTACGTACAGAACCGGACTTTGGCATCTTTCTTATTGCATCTCGGATTATTCTGCAACTTTCAAACATCTCAAGATATGGAATGTAAGATCTTGCATAAGAGTCGCCTTCTTTTCTTACTACAGTTTCAAAGTCCAAATTTTCATAGACATCGTATGGTTCCTTCTTTCGCAAATCAAAGTCCACACCTGAAGCTCTCAGAACAGAACCAGTAGTGCCAAGTCTTATCGCATCTGTTCTTGACAATATGCCAGTTCCTTCTGTTCTGCTTATCAAAAGCGGATTTTTGTAAAATATAGCTTGATACTCTTTTAGCCTCTTTTCAAAATAATCTACTTGTCTGAGGCATCTCTCTTCAAAGTTAGCAGGCAAGTCATTTCTTACTCCACCTGGTACAAGATACGCATGGGTTACACGTGCACCAGACATTGCCTCCAAAAGATCAATGAATAATTCACGATCTCCTGCAGGCCACATGAACATTGTAGAGTGACCCAAGAATATACCGTAGATTGCAAGCCAGTAAAGTGTATAGATGCACCTGTTGAGCTCAGACGCGATAACCCGGATGTACTTTGCTCTCTCTGGAACCTCAATTCCCAGCAGTTCTTCAACAGCTAAACAATACGGGTACAAAATATTGCATGAATCATGAATTACTGGTCTTTCCAAGTGCGGAACGTTTTGAATGTAGTTTCTGTACTCTGCCATCTTTTCTTCACCGCGATGGACGTATCCTGGATCTGGATCACATGAAACGATGTAATCTCCATCTACTTTTATGATAAGTCTCATGTGGCCTGAACCTGGATGTTGTGGCCCAACGTTGAGCGTCATTATCCTGTCATCTACTTTTTCAAGTTGAATTCCTGGAGGTAGTGGTGTTGTCATCTTATCTTCCCTTTATCTTGAAATCTTTTCTAAATGGAGGAATGTCTGCCCAATCCTCTGGTAAAAGTAGTCTTCTATTATCTGGGTGACCTTCAAAGTATACGCCAAACATTTCAAAACATTCTCTTTCGTGAAATTCAACGCTGTAAAAAACTTCTCTTAGTGATGTCATTCGCGTGCTATCTTTTCCAGGATTTGGAATTTCTTCGCGCGGTACGCGAGTAGCAAGTGTTAGAACCTGAGTAGCCAGTTTGTCATCGGTGTAAGACCCAAGATGATACACGACCTCAATTTCTTTTGAATCTGGATAATCCACACCAGCAACTGATTCAGCGTGATCATATCCCAACTCATCACGGATAAAAAAGGCAACATCTAAGATGTCTTCTTTTTTCGTAGAGACTCGAATTCTACTTTCTCTTACATAGTCTACATTTACTTTGGAGCCGAATTTTGAAGCAATTTTATCAGAAATAGATTTTTCAAATTGAGGAATCGGTTTAGGTTTAACGGGAGAATCAGGAGAGAAATCGATGCCTTTTTCTTCATAAAGTTTTTTTGCTTCGTCTTTTGACAAAGAATCTACTTCAGAAGATGTCGCCGCAGTATCACTGGATTGTTCGTTCTTTTCGTTCTCTGAGCTCATTTTTATGCGCCCTTCATCCGTTTAATTTTTTCTTGAAGCAACATACACCCTTGAATGAGAGTCTCTGGTCTTGGTGGACAGCCTGGAACATAGACATCTACTGGAAGTACGCCGTCAATGCCTGGAAGCACGTTGTATGAATCAAAGTATAATCCTCCAGTAATTGCACATGCCCCCATAGCTATTACGTACTTTGGATCAGGCATTTGATCATAAACCATTCTCAATCTGGGTGCCATCTTTCTTGTGATAGTTCCCATAACTACGATCAAATCACATTGTCTTAGAGAGCCAAATGCCTCTATGATTCCAAATCTTTCTACGTCATATCTTGGACTTGAGGCAGCACCAAATTCAACACTACAGCATGCAGTTTCAAGATGCACAGGCCATAACGACCAAATTCTGCCCCAATTTATGGCATAATCAAGAGGTTTGCCAACTGCTCTCACAAGTACTTCGCCTAGTTTTCCAACTAGTACATTAGTGGCATGTGGTGCTGTGTCTTGATTGAAGAATTCTTTTAGCATTTCTTGCCTCCACCTCGGACTCCTTCAATATTTGATTTAAAAGTTACCAAATGTTTTTCCTCCCTGCTTGATTCAGAGCATAGGCAAAAGCTGCAAACATTATCCCAAGAAAAGCAATAATTGGAAGAGTTGCCTCTTTTGGCAAACCAATGATACTGCTACCCCACGCATATAGAAAAATCGACATTACATCAAAGACAACAAACATCAGCACATAGGAATAATATTGCATCATGAAATGTGTACGTCCTTCTTCTTTTGGAACTTGACCTGATTCCATAGGAAGGAACTTTACTGGACTAGCGGTTTTTCTAGGTGCAATCATTCGAGAAAGGATCAAGGCCGGCCCTGTTGCTACAACTGCAAATCCGAACATTAGTAAAACTGGACTAAAACTACTTGCAGCTTCTCCTACCAAAGTAGCTAACAAGCCAATCGGAGAGTATAAAAAGCTATGCACATTCTGCGATCATTATTTTACTTTGAAAGGAAATTTTCATCAATTTTCTGCAAATCAATCAATAATCTCTATTAATTAATTGAATAAAATTTTCTAAAAATAAAACATGTATTTGAGTTCTTGAAAATGATTGATATATGACCACAGTCGAATTCTTCCCATGGTAAACGTTGGAGACAAAGCACCACCCTTTACTTTGGTAGACACCGACCTTAAGATGCGAAATCTAGATGATTTCAAAGGAAAGAAAGTAGTTCTTTCATTTTTCGTTGCTGCAAGCTCTCCAGTATGCACCAAAGAAATGTGTACTTTCAGAGACAGTTGGGACGAGATCTCAAAACTTGGCGCCCAAGTAATTGGAATAAGCAATGATGGGCCATTTGCCAACAAGGCATTTGCAGAAGTACATCATCTCAATTTTCCTGTGCTTGGAGATTACAAAAGCCAGACTATCCGAGATTATGGAATACTGATGCCTGATTTGTTGCATGTCAAAGGATACGACGCGGCAAAGCGATCTGTCTTTATTGTAGACGAGAAGGGGACTATTACATACAAGTGGGTTTCTGACAATCCCCTGATAGAACCAAACTACCAAGAGATAATTGACTTCCTAAAGAAAGGAAAATAATTTTTCCTCAATTTTATTTTCTGATTTTTAATAATTTATCATTCTATTTCTGCAAGAACGTCATTTTTTGCAACTGACGCTCCTTGTTTTAGTTTTAGAGATTTTACCACACCGTCCTTGTGTGATTTAATTGAAACCTGCATCTTCATGGACTCTAAAACGCACACAATGTCACCTTTCTTTACATTGTCGCCTTGTGATACATTTATCGAGACAACTCTTCCAGGAATTTGGCTTTTCAAACTAATTTGCGAATCAGCAGCTGATTCCATCCCAGAATTTTTGTAAACAATCTTGTCCAAATCTGGACGTTTGTTAAAGGTCAGTTTTACTCCGTCTACCACTATAGTGATCTTCGATGTGCTGTTTTCCAGATATTTTGCACTATGAAATGAATTGTCTAGCACGAATTCTATTTTATCATGACCCATGTCTATGATCTTTAAATTGCGTTCATTGTTTCCGATTTTTATAACAAATTCGTTATTTCCAAGCGACTTGACTAGTGTGCCGTCTAAAGTTTCCCCAGTATTTTCAAGTTTGAACTTCATTTCTAATTCCTTCCTAGTTGTGTTTTCCAGTGAGGACTGTGTTCCTTGTGCGATCTTATTCTATTTTTTAGAAATTCAGAGTGTATTAGTGTAGCAGCTATGGCAACTTCAGATTTTTGCGATGCCTCTTTTTTAAGATCATCACGCAGCCTGTCAAGAATCTTGAATCTATCAAGAAAGTCAGTGGATAGGTCTCCTGAGATGAATTCTTTACTATCAAGTATAGTCCTGTAGAGCGGAATTGCAGTTTCCACCCCCTCTATGTAAAAGTCAGAGAGCGAAGTTTGCATTCGTTGTCTTGCCTCTTCAAAGTTTTGGCCCCACGTGATGAGTTTTCCCATCAGTGAGTCATAGTATGGCGAGACAGTGCATCCTGGATATAGGTAAGTATCCACCCTAACTCCAGGACCTGATGGAATATTGACATCGTAAATCCTTCCCGTTGATGGAGCAAAGTCAAGAAATGTGTCTTCTGCATTTATTCTGCATTCTATTGCACAGCCGTTCACCTTCAGGTCTTTTTGTTTGAATGGCATTTCTTTTCCGTTTGCAATATCAATTTGCAATTTTACAAGATCAAGTCCTGAAACAAATTCTGTCACGGGATGCTCGACCTGGAGTCTGGCATTTATTTCTATGAAATAAAATGTACCGTCGTCCAGTCTGAGAAATTCTGCAGTACCTGCATTAAGATAATCTACAGCAATTGCAGCATTTACAGCTAGCTGGCCTATTTCGTCACGAACCTTTTGATCAACCACCGGAGACGGGGACATCTCAATTAATTTCTGATGTCGTCTCTGAATAGAACACTCCCTTTCAAAAATATGTACTGCGTTTCCGTGTTTGTCCCTAGCTAATTGGAATTCAATGTGCCTTATTTTTGGCAAAAACTTTTCAACAAAAAGTGCAGATTTGCCAAAGGCAGCTTTTGATTCACCTGACGCAAGCTCAAATGCCTGTCTGAGTTCCTTGTCATCATGCACAAGTCTGATTCCTCTGCCTCCACCACCAAATACGGATTTGAGCATAACGGGATACCCAATTTCATTTGCAATGTCAAGGGCTTTTTCCACCTCTTCAACAATTCCCGGGCTGCCTGGAACAGTTGGCACTTTGGCTTTTATCATTGCGGCTTTACACAACATCTTGTCTCCACAAAGCCTCATTGATTTTCCAGAAGGCCCTATGAAGTTGAGTTTCTTTTTTTCACAAAGATCAGCAAAGTCAGCATTTTCTGAGAGGAACCCGTATCCCGGATGAATTGCGTCAGCCCCACAGCTTAGTGCAGTCTCGGCTATCTTTTCCATGTTAAGATAACTCTGTGCTGGAGATGGAGGTCCTATGTGATATGACTCTGATGCCATCTTGACATGTTTTGAATTTACATCCTCGTCTGAATAGACTGCGACTGATTTTATCCCTAAAGCATTACATGTCTTGATTACACGGATGGCAATTTCTCCCCTGTTTGCGATAAGAATTTTTTCAATCATATCCAAATCAGAGATTTATGTTTCCGTGTTTACGTGGAACTCTCTTCTCCCTTTTGTTTGCAAGAGCTTCTAAAGCGCGAATAATGGCAGGCCTAGTTTCTGCAGGATCAATCACGGTATCAATTGTACCATACGATGCGGCCACATAGGGGTTTGCAAATTTTTCAGTGAAATTATCAACAAGTTGCTTTTTGAACGCTACTGGATCCTTTGCGGTCTCAATCTCTTTTCTATTCATGATTCTTACTGCAGCTTCTGAGCCCAATACTGCGATTTGAGCAGTCGGCCATGCATAATTCATATCGGTGCCCAAGTTCTTGCTGCCCATCGCAATGTAAGCTCCTCCATAGGCTTTTCCAATTATAATAGTGATTTTAGGTACGGTTGCTTCACAGTATGCATACAAGAGTTTGCTTCCATGTCGGATTATACCGCCATGTTCTTGTTGGGTTCCAGGCATGTATCCTGGCGTATCAACAAGTGTAACAATTGGAATATTGTAACAATCACATAGTCTAACAAATCTTGACGCCTTGTTTGATGAATCAATATCTAGTGCACCTGCCAATACCATGGGCTGATTTGCCACAATTCCCACAGTTCTTCCATGCAACCTGCCAAATCCCACAATTACATTTGATGCAAACAATTCATGAATCTCAAAGAACTGGTGATTGTCAACAATAGAGTGTATGATTTCTTTCATGTCATAAGGCTGCAATGGATTCTCAGGTACTATGTTTATCAAATTACTATCAAGTCTGTTTGGATCATCACCAGTATCCACCATAGGCGGCTCTTCAGTATTGTTTTGTGGCATGTACGACAATATGGACTTGACAATGTCCATGCATTGATATTCATTTTTGGCAACGAAATGGGAAACGCCACTAATTTTTCCGTGTGACATTGCACCTCCAAGTTCGTCAAATGAGACCTCCTCTCCAAGAACAGTCTTGACTACTTCAGGGCCGGTTACAAACATTGTTGCAATCTTGTCCACCATTATAACAAAATCCGTCATTGCAGGAGAATACACTGCTCCACCTGCAGATGGGCCTATACTGCAGGTAATTTGAGGAACCACACCAGAAGCAAGTTGATTGCGATAGAATATGCTAGCAAATCCATCAAGACTTAGAATTCCTTCTTGAATCCTAGCACCTCCCGAATCCGCTATTCCAATTATTGGGCACCCTGCACGTATTGCATGTTCCATGATTTTGGTTATTTTTTTGGCCCCCATCTCGCTTAGTGTTCCACCAAGAACTGTAAAATCATAGGCAAAAAGGAAAACTTTACGACCATTTATTGTCCCATAACCAGTCAGTACGCCATCTCCAAAGAATTTTTTATTTTGCATGTCAAATTCGTAATAATGATGCGTTACAAGAGCATCAATTTCTGTGAAACTGCCTTCATCAAGTAAAAGATCTACCCTCTCTCTTGCAGTAAGCTTGCCTTTTTCATGTTGAGCTTGAATTCTTTCTTCTCCACCACTCTGTTCTGATTGTCGCTTCTTCTGCAAAAAATTTTTCAATTTTTCAGAGTGCATGTTTCGAATTAGAAGC
>Ga0187815_10001655_pt1 | contig 10543 bp, 12 predicted proteins | sample NC_S_5_FD_132962 | JGI IMG/M metagenome (GOLD analysis project Ga0187815, IMG submission 132962) | Wetland sediment microbial communities from Neuse River Estuary, North Carolina, USA - ASW-S_5 | ecosystem: Environmental > Aquatic > Freshwater > Wetlands > Sediment | place: USA: North Carolina...
CAGTGGGGATCGCAGCGAGAAGATCCGCACCTACAACTTCCCGGAGTCGCGGGTCACCGATCACCGCATCGAGCTGACCCTCTTCCAGCTTCCCCGCGTTATGGCGGGCGAACTGGACATGTTTATCGAGCCGCTGATGCAGGAGGACGAGGCGCGCCGCCTCCTGACCCCCGACCCCGCTCTCTCGTGAGGCCAAGGCCCAGCTGAGGCGGCCGTCCTCGGAACCGCTTGTGCGGGCATGGCGGAGAGCGGCAATTAAAGACATTTCCGTCCTTAATTCTCATCGCGTTGAAGTAGAAGGAGAGGTGAGGACGCGGTCGAGGGGGGTGGCGCTCTTGGATTTGGATGCGATTGCCGCGTGACCTGCGCCAGCGAACGCCGTCTCGCGACGAAACCTAGGTTGGGGCGGGACCGACCTCTCCTCGAGCACGTCGTCTCTGCTCCATCACCGGCAGCACCAGGAGGGCTCCGACCGCGAAGTAGACGACGAACATCCCGAACACCACCGGGTAGCCACCCAGCTCTCCGAGGATGTGGGCGCCGGCGTTGAAGTGGTCGAGGACCGGTCCGGCGATGAGGCGGGCGATGATGCCCGAGCCGGCGGTGGCGACGTTGGAGAAGCCCAGGAAGCGCCCTCTTTCCGCGGCCGGGATCAGGTCGATCATGAAGGCCCAGTCGACGGTGAGGAAGCAGCCGATGCCGATGCCGATCGGCACCCCGAAGAGCAGCACCTGGGCCAGTCCCTGAGGGATGCCCAGGGCGTGAGCCACGGGTGAGGTCAGGGCGCCGGGCAGGATGGCGTAGTGGGCGAAGACGAGACCCACGGCGCCCACGCCGCCGAGGACGGCGCAGACGATCACCATCGGTTTGCGCCCCCATCGATCGGAGATCCGCCCCGCCGGGTAGCAGACGGCGATCGCCAGCACCGAGATGATTGCCAGCAGGTAGGTGGTGGCCGTGTTGGCATGGTTGGTGAGGGCGGTCCCGCTGCCCGGGTAGAAGACGTCCTTGAAGAAGAACTGCGCGTAGGTCTCGAGACCGACGACCCCCATGAGGATGAGCAGTCGCGAGCCCATCAGCCAGAGGAAGTCGCCGTGCTGTCGCGGGCTGATCCGGAAGGTGCCCCAGGTGACCGTGCCCAGGCCGCGCTGCAGATCCGCGGCCGGCCGGGCCCGGTCGGGCACCGCGGTGACGGTGAGCGCCATGCTCACCAGCAGCATCGCCGCCATCGTGAAGAGGGCGAGGTTGTACTGGCCGTGGTCGGTGAAGATCCCGGTGATCAGGAATCCCACAGCGGTTCCGACCAGGTTGCCCATGCCGTAGAAAGCGCCGAACCTGCCGAAGTCCTTCTCGGGGACCGTGTCGGCGCCCAGCCCCTGGTAGGGTGCCTGGGCCGTGTTCGAGGCGACCTGGAGCAGGAAGTAGACGACCAGCAGCCAGTAGTAGGCGCCGACAAAGGCCATGATCACCAGGAAGAGGGAGGAGCCGGTGGCGCCGCTGAAGATGTATGGCCGGCGCCGGCCCCAGCCTGCGGTCGTCCGGTCGGAGACAGCCCCCACCACCGGCTGCCAGAAGACGGCGATCAGGGTGCCAAAGCTCTCGAGAATCGAGAGCGCCGTCCCCTGGTGAGCCTGGCCCACCATCCTGGTGATGATGGGGGGGAGCACCTGGGCCCCCAGCGAGTTCCAAAGCCAGCCGATGGCGACCCAGTAGATGCTGAGCAGGGTCAGCCGGCGCAGCCCCACGCTCTCCCATGCCTTCCCGCCCGGGGCGTCGATCGCCAGGTCGGCGCTGGTCATCGCGCGACTCTACGGCCTGGTTGAAGGGAACGGCGCCTCGGGTGGATGGCCTGCGACCGGGGCTGCACCACTAAAGTCCGGTCATGGCCTCGATGAGCCCTCCGGGCCCCGCCGTGTCCCGCACCGTCCTGGAGATCGTGCGCCTCTGCACGGCGTACCTCTCCGACCACGGCAGCGACTCCCCCCGCCTCGACGCCGAGCTGATCGTTGCTCATGCCCTGGGCCTGGTGCGCATCGACCTCTACCTTCAGTTCGACCGCCCTCTCACCGACGCCGAGCTGGACCTGGTGCGCGAGCTGCTCCGCCGGCGGGGGAGGGGAGAGCCGGTCGCCCACCTCACCGGCCGCCGCGAGTTCCACGGGCGCAGCTTCCGGGTGACCCCTGCGGTCCTGATCCCCCGGCCCGAGACCGAGACCCTTGTGGATCGGGCGCTGGTGGCGGCGCGCGTAAGTGGGGGCGAGCTGCGCATCGCCGATCTCGGCACCGGCAGCGGCTGCCTCGCCTGCACCCTGGCGGCGGAGCTGCCCCTGGCGACCGTCCTCGCCTCGGATGTGAGCCCCGCGGCACTGGCGGTCGCCGAGGAGAACGCGGAGGCCCTCGGCGTCGCCGACCGCGTGGTGTTCGTCCAGGGAAGCTGGGTGGACGGGCTGGTATCCGACGTCGACCTGGTGGTGAGCAACCCCCCGTACGTCACCACCGAGGAGATGGAGACGCTGCCGCGCGACGTCGGGTTCGAGCCCCGTGTGGCCCTGGACGGTGGTCCGGACGGGCTGGACTCCTATCGGGTCCTCTTCCCCGCCGTCGCCGAGCTCGCCTGGCGCGCCCGATGGGTCGGAGTCGAGGTCGACAACCGCCGCGCCGGGGCCGTCGCCGAGCTCGCCGGCCACGTCTGGCCGGACGCGCAGGTGTCGCTGGTGGACGACCTCTCCCACCGTCCGCGGGTGGTGGAGATCCGCCCGTGACGACGGCCACTCCGGGCCGGAGCACCTGCCCCTCGCCCCCACATCGTGCGGAAGCGCCACCGTGATCACCGTCGAGGAGGCCGCCGCCGCCATCCGCGCCGGCCGGATCGTCGTCGTCCCCACCGACACCGTCTACGGACTGGCCGGCGATCCCGCGAACCCCGACGCGGTCGAGCGGATCTACGCCATCAAGGGACGGCCGCCGCACCTCGAATTGAACCTGCTGGCCGCCGGCATCTCCCAGCTCGACGGCCTCGTGGAGATGGACGGCGTGGCGCACGCGCTGGCCGCCGCCTTCTGGCCCGGCCCCCTCTCCCTGGTCTGCCCGGTGGGCAGCCGGCGCCTCGTCATCCCCCGCTCAGGGGCCACCCTGATGGTGCGGGTCCCCGGCCACGCGCTGCTTCGCAACCTGCTGGCGGAGACCGGGCCCGTCGCCTCCACCAGCGCCAACCGGCACGCTGAGCCTGCCGCCACCACCGCCTCCCAGGCGGAGCACGCGCTCCGCGCTGAGGTGGCAGGTGTGATCGAGGGCGGTCCCGGTACCGGGATGGCCTCGACTATCATCGACCTGTCGTCGAGGCCTCCGCGCCTGCTGCGGGGGGGGCCGGTCACGCCGGCTGCCCTCCGCCCGTATCTAGGGGGAGGCTGGGACCCCGCCTGACACAGGGAGCCAGGACGTGACCGAGTACACCGCTGCAGTGCCGGCCGGCACCGCCGTTCTCCCCGGGGACACCGCCCCAGGCTCCTTCGCCGACAAGCCGCGGCTGCGCGCCACCGATCCCGTGGTGGCGAGCCTCCTGGACGAGGAGCTGCGCCGCCAGGAGGAGACCCTGGAGCTGATCCCCTCGGAGAACCTCGCCTCGGTCGCCGTGCTCGAGGCGCTGGGCTCCTGGCTCAACAACAAGTACGCGGAGGGGACCCCCGGCAAGCGCTACTACGGGGGCTGCCAGGTGGTCGACCAGGTCGAGGACCTCTGCCGGCAGCGGGCCAAGGAGCTGTTCGGCGCCGAGCATGCCAACGTCCAGCCGCATTCAGGCTCGCAGGCGAACATGGCCGTCTACTCGGCGATCCTGCAGCCGGGCGACACCGTCCTGGGCATGGCCCTCGACCAGGGTGGCCACCTCACCCACGGCTCGCCGGTCAACTTCAGCGGCCGCCTCTACCATTTCGAGCCCTACTTCGTCTCCGAGACCACCGGGCGTCTGGAGATGGACGAGGTGCGCCGCCGGGCCGAGGAGGTTCGGCCCAAGCTGATCGTCGCCGGCTACAGCTCCTATCCCCGCCTGCTCGACTTCGCCGCCTTCCGGGAGATCGCCGACTCCGTGGGCGCCCCGCTGATGGTGGACATGGCCCACTTCGCGGGGCTGGTGGCGGGAGGCGCGCACCCCTCGCCGGTGCCGTACTGCGACTTCGTGACCTTCACCACCCACAAGACGCTGCGCGGGCCGTGGGGCGGGATGATCCTCTGCCGCGCCGAGCACGCCGAGGCGATCGACAAGGCGGTCTGCCCGGGCATCCAGGGGGGTCCGCTGCTCCACGCCATCGCCGCCAAGGCGGTGATGTTCCACCAGTGCGCCCAACCGGAGTTCCGGGCGTATGCCGCCCAGGTGGTGGCCAATGCCGCCGCCCTGGCCCGGCGGCTGCTGGAGCGCGGCTGCGTGCTCACCACCGGGGGCACCGACAACCACCTGATGGTCATCGACCTCCGACCCTTCGGGCTGCGGGGGAGAGCGGTCCAATCCGCCTTCGACGAGGTCGGGATCACCCTCAATGCCAACGCCTTCCCCGGTCATGGCGGCACCCCCTACAACCCCAACGGAGTCCGCCTGGGCACGCCCGCCGTGACCAGCCGGGGAATGCGCGAGACGGAGATGGCGGAGATCGCCGACCTTGTCCACCTGATGCTGAGCCGGTTCTCTGACCAGGGGATCCGGGACGAGGTGCGCCGCCGCAGCCGCGAGCTCTGCGGCCGCTTCCCGCTCCCATATCGAGTGCCGTGACTCCCGAGCAGGCCTGGCTCAGCGCGCTCCCGCCCTTCCTGCTCGCCTCCGCGGTCTGCATCGCCGGCGTTCCGCTGAGCATGCTGCTGGCCCGCCGGGTGGGCGCCGTGGCCCACCCCGACGACGAGCGCCACCTCCATGCCACCCCCACCCCGCGTCTCGGCGGCCTGGCCATGCTGCTCGGCTACTTCGTCGCCCTGGTCGCCTTCGGTGGGCAGGTCCAGTCGCGGTGGCCGATCCTCATCGTTGCCGCGGTCGTCGCCCTGGTGATGGCCGCGGACGACATCTTCGACCTCCCCTGGTGGCAGAAGCTGATCGTGGTGGTGGGTGCCGGAGCGGCCTTCTTCGCCCTCGGCATCAGTATCACCTTCGTCGACCTTCCCGGGATCGGCAAGGTGAGCTTCGGGCTGCTCGCCCTGCCGGTGACCGTGCTCTGGGTCTCGGGGATGCAGGTCTCCATCAACTTCCTGGACGGCTCCGACGGAGTTGCCGCCGGGGTCGTGGGGATCGTGGCCCTGGTGGCCATGCTCGCGGCCATCAACCGGATCGTCGCCCCCGGCGACCTGCAATCGGGGGTGGTCATCCTGAGCGGGGCGCTGATGGGGGTGTGCCTGGGATTCCTGGTCTTCAACCTGCCTCCGGCGCGGACCTTCATGGGTGACACCGGCAGCCACTTCCTGGGGGTGGTCCTGGCCGCCATCACCATCGTGGGCATCGCCAAGGTCGCCGTCGGCCTCTCCCTCCTGGTGCCGCTCATCGCCCTGGGCCTGCCCATCACCGACACCGCCTGGGCGATCGTGCGCCGGCGGCGGGCGGGGATCAGCCCCGCCACCCCCGACGCCGGCCACCTCCACCATCGCCTCCAGGCCCGGGGCATGACCCCCATGGAGACGGCGCTCACCTTCTACCTGACCACCGGTGTGCTCGGCTGCCTCGCCCTCTTCATCGTCGGCCACCACACCATCCTGTACGTGGCCATCGTCCTCTGCGCCCTGGGGGTGGTGGCGATCTTCTGGCGCAACCGGCGCCGCCTGAAGCGCCTTCGCGAGGCCCAGGCGGCGCTGGTTCGCGAGATCGACGACGCGGGGATGACCATCACCGGTCACACGGCGGTGCGGGAGGGCAGCGGACGCGGAGCCAGGCTCGACTGACCTCCTCCGGGCCGGCGCCCGAGCCCCTCGCGAACTCGGCGCCTGCGGTCGCCCGGGCGGCTGGTGACGTCCGGCTCTGGTGGGCCAACCGTCCAGCCCGGTAGCCTTCGCCCGATGCCATCGAGTAGCCGCGGCTGGGGGCGGCGTCGAGTTCCCCTGTGCTAACTTGCCGCCGTGCTCGCCAAGCTGAGCGGAGCCGGGCTGGAATACGGCTCTGCGGTGTCGATGGCAGGGTGCTCTTCGCTCCGCGCCCGCGCGCCTGCCGCCATGCCTGCTGAGCCCGGACGCACGCTCTCCGGGACCCAGCTGCTGGGCCTCGGCGTCTTCCTCGCCGTGGTCGTGGCGGTGCCCCTCATCGCCGGGCTGCTCGTCGACGGGGCGGCCCACAGCAGCCCGCTGGGTCTCCTCATCGGCCTGCTGCTCGGCATTGTCGGAGCGGGCTTCGGCCTGTGGGCGCAGGTCAGGAGGTACCTCTGATGCCGCCCGAGACCGTGGCCTCCGTCCCGAATCCCGGCGCCGCACCGCGCCGCGCTCTCAATGTGACGGTCACCGCCTGTGGCATCGCGGCGGCGATCGCCCTGGTGGCGACGTCGTTCGCCGGCCAGCCGCTGGCCGGCGTTGCCCTCGGCCTCGGTCTGATCCTGGGCGCCGGCAACGGCTTCCTGGCCGCGCGCCTGCTCGGGGTCGGGATCGCCTTCGCGGCCACCAGCATGCTGCGCCTCATGTTCCTCACCGGACTGGCCGTGGTCAGTGGCTTCGTGCTGGGTTGGGAGCGAATGATCCTGGTCGCCGCGGGCATGGCGGTCGCCCAGCTGGTGCTCTCCGGTGCCTCCCTTCGCGAGGTGCTCCGCGCCCGATGATCGGATTCCTCCTCGCCGACGCCACCCCCGGAACCCATCCCACCATCAGCGTCTGCGGTGGCGGCTTCCTCTGCACATACGATTACGACACGCTGATCTCGTCGGGGATAGCCATCGCGGTGACCCTGGCGATCGGGCTGACCCTGGCTCGGACCGTTCGCAGCGGGAAGCCGGGGAGGCTGCAGATGGTGTTCGAGCTGCTCCTCGCCTACGTCAGGAACCTGATCCGCGAGACCGTCGGCACCGACGCCCCCGCCTTTGTCCTGCCCCTCGCCGCCACCATCGGGTTCTTCATCCTCATCGCCAACTGGCTCGACTTCTTCCCGCTGCAGCAGCCCGTCGAGCCAGCCAACGCTGATCTCAACCTGCCCCTCGCCATGGGCCTGGTGGTCTTCATCCTCAGCCAGGCCTACTCCATCCGCGTCCGCGGTTTCGGCGGCTATCTCCGCCATTACCTGCGAGCGCCGTTCCCTCCATTGACCATCATCGAAGAGGTGGTGAAGCCCATCACCCTGGCCCTCCGACTCTTCGGCAACATCTTCGCCGGAGTGGTGATGGTCTACCTGCTGGGATCACTCTTCGAGGCCTGGGCCGGGACGTCCGTGCTGACCACCACGCTGTCACCGCTCGCCATCATCGGCATGACCGTCTGGAAGCTCTTCGACGTGCTCTTCATCGGAAGCATCCAAGCCTTCATCTTCATGCTGCTCACCATCATCTACTTCGGCCAGGCCCGCGAGGGGGTCGGAGAGGAGGGCCATGAGACCCCCAGCCATGCCTAGTCACCCAGAGGAGAGAAGCACCCGATGCCACTGATTGCCGACGCCATCACCGCCCATTCGATCATCCTGGCCGGGGCCCTGATCGCCGCCGGTCTCGCCCTCGGGGGCGGGGCCATCGGCGCCGCCATCGGTGACGGACTGGCCGGAAACGCCACCATCCAGGGCACGGCCCGTCAGCCCGAGGCCCAGGGTCGCCTGACGGTCATCATGTTCCTGATCGTCGGCTTGGTCGAGGCGATGTACTTCATCAACCTCGTGCTGGGCTTCTTCTTCATCGTCAGCTTCGGCACTCAGACGAAGTAACCCACGCTCATGTCCGTCGTCGCCTCCGCGTCCGCATCGCTGCTGTCCGTCAACGGCACGCTGATCGCCGAGATCGTCGCCTTCCTGCTGATGGTCCTCATCCTCTGGCGCTGGGTGTACCCGATCGTGATCCGGATGGCCGAGGCGCGAGAGAGGACGATCGAGGCCGGCCTGCAGCAGGCCCAGGAGGCGGAGAAGCGGCTGGCGGACGTGCGTGCAGAGGTCGAGGAGCTCCTCGAGGAGGCGCGGACCCAGGCCCGCGAGATCGCCGCCCGCGCCCATCGGGAGGCAGCCGCCGAGGCGGACGAGCTCCGGGCCAAGGCTCATGAGGACGCCAAGGCTCTCGCCGAGCGTGCCCAGGCGGACATCATCGCCGAGCGCGACCGGGCCCTCCGGGAGCTGCGCACCCAGTTCGGCGCCCTGGTGGTTGCCGCCGCGGCTCGGGTGCTCGGCGAGGCCGTCGATGCCGGCGCCCACCGCAAGCTGATCGAGAGCTCCCTCCAGTCGCTGGAGACCCTTCCCCGATGACCCCCGCGCCGGAGCCTCGCTGATGGCCTCCGCCATCGCCCGCCGCTACGCGGCCGCCTGCCTGGCGGTGGCCCGAGAGAGGGGCCTCGTCGAGCCGATCGGCGCCGACCTGGAGAAGGCTCGCGGCATCCTCGGCAATCCCCGGGTCCGCACCGCCATGACCAACCCCCGGGTGACCGTGGCGGAGCGCACAGTCCTGCTGGCCGGGCTCCTCGAGGGGACTTCGGCGCCCGTTCGCAACCTGGTGCGGCTGCTGGTCGACCACGGTCGTTTCGCGCTTCTCGACAACGTGGTCGCCGCCTACTCGGAGCTGGTCGACGCGGCGAGCGGCGTGCTCCATGCGGTGGTCAGCTCCGCCGCGCCTCTGGATCCCGCCGATGCGCGGCGGATCGAGAGGGCGCTCACCGGCCGGTTCGGCAAGCCCGTCCGGCTCGAGCCCGTGCACGATCCCGAGATCCTCGGGGGACTGGTCATCCGGGTCGGCGACCAGGTCATCGACGACAGCGTCCGCACCCATCTTCGGCAGCTCCAGGCCAGCATGGCCTGATCTCGGAGGTCAGGGACACACTCCGCCATGGCAGTACGCAGCGACGAGATCGGCGACATCCTGAAGCGGCGCATCGCCAGCTTCGACTCGGTCGTGGTCGAGGCCAGCGAGGGGGTGGTCACGTCAGTCAGCGACGGCATCGCCCGGATCTACGGGCTCGACCAGGCGATGGCGGGTGAGCTGCTCTCCTTCCCCGGACCCCCGGGAGAGGACGAGGTGCTCGGGCTCGCCCTTGACCTCAAGGAGGACGGCGTGGGCGCGGTCATCCTCGGCCCCTACGAGCACCTCCAGGAGGGGGATACCGTCCGCACCACCGGCCGGATCGCCCAGGTCCCGGCGGGCGAGGGGGTGATCGGCCGGATCCTCGACCCCCTCGGCCGCCCCATCGACGGCAAGGGCCCGATCGAGACCACCGACACCATGCCGCTGGAGAGGATCGCCCCGGGTGTCCTGCTCCGCCAGGGTGTCACCGCGCCGCTGCAGACCGGCATCAAGGCGATCGACGCCATGTTCGCCATCGGCCGCGGCCAGCGCGAGCTGATCATCGGCGACCGCCAGACCGGCAAGACGGCGATCGCCATCGACGCCATCATCAACCAGAAGGGCGGGGACGTCACCTGCATCTACGTGGCCGTGGGCCAGCGCGCCGCGACGGTCGCCCAGGCCGCCGCCACCCTCCAGGAGTTCGGGGCGATGGAGTACACGACCATCGTCGCCGCCACCGCCGCCGACCCGGCGCCGCTGCAGTACATCGCCCCCTACGCGGGCTGCGCCATGGGCGAGTGGTTCATGCAGAAGGGGCGTCACGCCCTGATCGTCTACGACGACCTGAGCAAGCACGCCGACGCCTACCGGCAGCTCTCCCTGCTGCTGCGCCGCCCGCCCTCGCGCGAGGCCTACCCGGGTGACGTCTTCTACCTGCACAGCCGGCTGCTGGAGCGCTCCGCCCGGATGTCCGACGAGCAGGGCGGGGGCACGCTGACCGCGCTGCCCATCATCGAGACCAAGGCCAATGACGTCTCCGCCTACATCCCCACCAACGCCATCTCCATCACCGACGGCCAGATCTACCTGGAGACCGATCTCTTCAACGCCGGCGTCCGCCCGGCGATCAACGTCGGCCTCTCCGTCTCCCGGGTGGGTTCGGCAGCCCAAACCAAGGCGATGAAGCAGGTGGCCGGCCAGCTCAAGCTGGACCTGGCGCAGTACGGCGAGCTCAAGGCCTTCTCCCAGTTCGCCGCCGACCTCGACAAGCGCACCCGCGCCACCCTCGACCGCGGCCAGCGGATGACCGAGCTGCTGAACCAGCCGCAGCACGCGCCGGTGCCCTTCGCCCGCCAAGTGATGGCGATCTTCTGCGGGACTCACGGCTACCTGGATGACGTCCCCATCCCGCGGGTGGCCGACTTCGAGCGCTCCCTACTCCGGTACCTGGAGCAGAACCATCCCGACTTGGAGTTGACGATCACCGCCGAGCGCTCCGTTTCCGACCACGTGGAGGCGGAGCTTCGGGCGGCGATCGAGGAATTCAAGAAGGGCTACGCATAGTGGTGACGCACTGATGCCCAGCCTTCGCGATCTCCGCCGTCGCATCCGCACCGTCGCCAACAC
>Ga0187815_10001657_pt1 | contig 10532 bp, 6 predicted proteins | sample NC_S_5_FD_132962 | JGI IMG/M metagenome (GOLD analysis project Ga0187815, IMG submission 132962) | Wetland sediment microbial communities from Neuse River Estuary, North Carolina, USA - ASW-S_5 | ecosystem: Environmental > Aquatic > Freshwater > Wetlands > Sediment | place: USA: North Carolina...
TGCGCCGCCTGACCGTGATGAGCGCCAGAAAGCTGTTTCGTCCTGGAGAGCCGGGGCGTAGCACGATCGACCGGGAGCGTGTGGGGGTCTCGATTTCGGCTCTGCACGGCGCGGCGATGCACTTGTTTGCTGTGGGTGTGACCGCGCTGCTGGTTCTGCGCCGGCCGAACCATCTCTGGGGAAACATCGGCGCCGCTTTGGTGATAGTCCTGACGGCAGTGGCCGTTGCCGACCAGCTCATACCGTTCCTTTTGGTGGCGCGCCATGACGAGCCCGAAGTCATCCTCGAGCACTGGATGCCCGTCGTACGGTGGCTGGTTTATCTGGCTTTGCCCCTCACCTTCCTCATCCTTATTTCCACCACCATGAGCCGTCTGTTGGAGTCCACGGAGCAGGAGCCGGAGGCCCCCACCCCGCAGGACAACTTGCAAGAGTTCATTGAAGTCGGTCAGCAGGATGGCTTGCTCGAGAAAGGAGAGGCTGAACTGGTCCAGTCGGTCGTCGAATTCGGGGATAAGCTGGTGCGCGAGGTGATGACCCCGCGCACGGAAATCGCCGCCATCGAGGTAAACGCTCCGGTGGAAGATCTTCGCAAACTGTTCCGCGAAAAGCGCCTGACTCGATACCCGGTCTTTGCCGGTCAGATGGACCATATCGAGGGGATTGTGAACGTTCGTGACCTTATGGAGTTGCCGCCCGAAGAACAAGCCCGGGTCACGATTCGCAGCCTGATCAAGCCTGTCCCCTTCGTTCCGGAAACGCGGCACATCAAAGACCTGTTAAAGGAACTGCAAAAGTCCACGACTCAGATGGCTATCGTCATCGATGAATATGGCAGCGTCGCCGGGCTAGTGACCATCGAGGACATGCTGGAAGAGATCGTGGGAGAAATCAAGGATGAGTTCGAGCCCCATGCGCAGGATATCGTCAAAGAAGCGGAGAACTCTTATCTCGTTTCGGGCCACACCGATCTGTCACAGATCGGCGAGGAATTGCATGTTCCCCTCCAAGCGCCAGGGTATTCCACGGTAGCAGGGCTGGTGCTGGCCCACCTCGGGCACGTTCCCGTTCCAGGAGAGAAGGTGCAGGATAACGCGGTGACCATCGAAGTGCTGGAAGCCAACAAGCGGACAGTTCTAAAGGTCCGCTTGACTCTTTCTCCTCAAGACACCCAGGCGGCTAAGAATCATGGCGGAGCAGACTAAATCCGGATTTGTGGCCGTCGTGGGACGACCTAACGCCGGGAAGAGCACCTTGGTAAACGCGCTGGTTGGAACCAAGGTTTCCATCGTCACTGCCGTACCGCAAACCACCCGCAATCGGATTTTGGGCATCGTGAACCGGCCCTCCGCCCAAATCGTGCTCATGGACACGCCTGGAATCCACCGGCCGCATTCCCGCCTTAACGAGCAAATGATGATTTTCGTTCGGCAGGCGCTCACGGAGCGGGATTTGGCGGTGTTGATTGTTGACGCCTCGGAGCCCTTCGGACATGGAGACGAGTTTGCTGTGGGACTGCTGAAAGAATATGCACCGCGGACCATCCTGGCACTCAACAAAATCGATCGAATCAAGAAGCCCCGACTTTTGCCTCTGATGCAGCACTATTCCCAGTTGTACAATTTCGAGGAAATCATTCCAATTTCGGCCCTGAGGGCAGAAGGGCTCACGGAGCTTCTGGACGCCATTGTGGGTTTGCTGCCCGTGGGCCCGCAGTACTTCCCGCCCGATATGTACACGGATCAGCCGGAGCGGTTCCTGGCATCGGAGATCGTACGCGAAAAGGTCATTCTCCACACCCGGCAAGAGCTGCCCTATGCGACCGCCGTCGTTATTGACGACTTCGAGGAAGGCGATCCCATCACGCGCATCCACGCCAGCATCGTGGTGGAGAGGGACTCGCAAAAACCCATCATTATTGGGTCGGGCGGCGAAATGTTGAAGCAAATCGGCAGCGAAGCGCGGCGGGAGCTCGAAAGGTTGTTTCCGCCTAAGGTCTTTCTCGAGCTCTACGTTAAAGTCGAACCCAACTGGCGCGATGTCAGGCCAATAGTGGCTTCCCTAGACTACCGCAATGAAGAGTAGGGTAGCGGGGGGGTAAGCCTGCTCCGCCCTGCAAGGGCATAAGAGAGTCGCCGAGGGCAACGCCCCATAAGCGCTAACTTAAGAGCTTCGCGGTCTCCCGCACCCCCGCGCGCGATCACAGCCTTCTCCCTTGGGGAGAAGGTGCCCGACGGAGGAGGGCGGATGAGGGGTCTTTTCGCGGAACCCACCCCTCACCCGGCCCGCGCCCCGATGAAGTGCATCGGGATCGCGGTCCACCCTCTCCCCTCGGGAGAGGGTTAGGTTAACGCTTATGGGGCAACGCCCCCGGAAATCGCGACACCCGTTCCCCGACCCTGACAGGGTCGCATGACCCGGGCCGAAGGACGCAAGACGGTGTGAGGTCATACGGCTTTGACCCCTTCAGGGTCACACCGCGGTAGGGGCGTTCTCCGGGGGCGTTGCCCCCGGCTACTGTATTGATCTTCTCCGGGGATCAAGGACAGAGATCCCGGAACACGTTCAGGGAGGCGCAAAAAGTAGGAAAAGGGTTTTCCAAACGGGTGGGCGTGACTCGCTCAATGTAAACGAGTGATTCATCGAATTTCTGGTGAGGGGAGTTCACATGGAAAGACGAAGGTTAGGGAATAGCGATCTTCAAATTACTTCGCTGGGGGTGGGCGCCTGGGCCATGGGTGGATCGGGGTGGGGCTTTAGCTGGGGCCCGCAGGACGATCGAGACTCCATCACGGCCATCCATAAGGCTCTGGAATCCGGTATCAATTGGATCGACACGGCAGCGGTCTACGGGTTGGGACACTCGGAGGAGGTGGTGGCGCGCGCCTTAGAGGGTATCCAAAACAGGCCCTATATCTTCACCAAATGTTCGCGGGTCTGGAATAAGCGCGGTGAACTTAGCGGCAGCCTCAAAGCCGATTCCCTGCGGCGCGAGTGTGAGGCGAGTCTTAGACGGCTCAAAGTTGAGGTGATCGACTTGTACCAGATTCACTGGCCACAGCCGGAGGAGGACATCGAAGAGGGTTGGGCAACCCTCGCAAAGCTCAAGGACGAAGGTAAGCTTCGCTATATCGGCTTATCGAATTTCAATGTGAACCAAATGAAGCGGGCCCAGGCTATCGCCCCTATAACCTCGCTTCAGCCGCCCTATTCCCTGCTGGCCCGCGAAGTGGAAAAAGAAATCCTGCCTTACTGCGCCGAGCAGAATATCGGAGTGATTGTTTACTCTCCCATGAGGTCCGGGCTGCTGAGTGGGGCGATGACGCGCGAGCGGGCTGGCGCCCTCCCGGCCGACGATTGGCGCCGGAGGGACCCGGACTTTCAGGAGCCAACATTGTCTCGCAATCTCAGGCTGGTGGAATTGCTGCGCGCGATTGGCAAGCGACACGGCCGGACTCCTGGCGAGGTGGCAATTGCCTGGACGTTGCGACACCCGGCCGTGACCGGTGCCATCGTCGGAGTTCGCAAACCCGAACAGGTGTTGGGGGTGATTGGCGCGGCAGAGTTCCAACTGAGTTCCGAGGAGGCCGGGGAGATTGTGACCTACTTGAAAGGTCGGGCAGCGCAATAGGTCGGCGCAGATAGGCCCTACCAAGGAGAGGGAAGCACCGCATGAAGAAACTCCGCACTGCGCGCGAGCTTGAGACCTCGGCAGCGGCAGACCTGCGGTCGAAGACTCGAGCGGTGCCGCTCCCCGGCGGAGAAGTGTTGGCCATGCTGGCCCGCCGGGGCTTTCGCCCATCCAAGGCTCGGCTCGACGTGCCCTTCCCGGAAAACCTCGAGGAGGCCACAGCTGAGAGGCTTTCGGAGATGTTGGGTCACTATGCTTTCCGCCTCTTTCTGCGCGGGGCAATCCAGAGGACGGAGAGCTTCGCGCCCGAGGAGGCGACGCAATACCTCGACCGGGCCCAGGCGAAGGAGTATGCGGAGTCTCTGGTCGGCCTGGGGCTGGCCGAGCGGCTAGCGCGCGGCTGCTATCGATTGAGCTGGGCTGCAAAGAGCTTTGGCGGAACGCTCGAGTGGTACGTGGCGCGCGAGCTCCAGCGTAGGCTCGCCTTCGATGTGGCATCGGGCGTGAGGTTGCATGCTCGGGGCGTGGGGGGCGACCTGGACGTACTGGCGGCAGCGGAAGGAAAACTGGCCTATCTTGAGCTGAAATCTTCTCCCCCAAAAAACCTCTCGGTCAGGGAAGTGGCTGCCTTTTTTGACCGCGTCTCCGTGCTGCGGCCCGACCTGACACTCTTTGTGGTAGATACAGCCTTGCGCCTCAGTGACAAGGTTGTGCCCATGCTAGTAGGGGAACTGGAGCATCGCCGGGGTAAGACCAAACTCGCCCCGCGCCGCCTCGTTCGGGAACTCTGGGCGCTGGCGCCCCATCTCTACGCTCTAAATGGGCGGCCAGACCTCATGGCCAACATCGGCCGCGCGATCGCCCACGGCCTGCTTGCACTTTCTCCGCCGCTTTGAAACGCCGGAGGCAAAGTGCATGGCTGAAAATTCGTGCAACTTCGTGGCACCCAAATCGCTTCTCCCACCTTGTAATCCCTCAAACGGCCATTTCCTGTAAGCTGCTTCAGTCTCCCTTGCGGCCATCTACCCCACCCGTAATTTCCAAGTCGACATCGTAATAGAGCGCCGAGATCGGCTTGCCTGAAACCGGCTCGGTATTGTCGGCACGAACCAGGGCGTGATAGAAGCCTTGCTTCAGGCCGGCTGTGGACACTGTGTTGGTCAGCGTCTGGCTCTTGCCGTTACTCGTCACGGCCACGGACAACCAGGCTGGCAGCCTTGGCTGTACTTTCCAAAGTGGCAGTTCATCGCTGCCGTTGGTCTTGAGGGTGACCGTTCCTTCGAGCTTCCGAGCAGACGACCCACTCCCGCGGAGCGACACCTGGTACGTATCGGCAACGATGATCGGCGGCACCGGGAAGGCGCTGGTCCTGGAGATGCGGAGAAAGGCTACGTCGTTGGGAGCTACGGTGGTGGTGATGCCGCCGGTGTGCGGTCCGGTCGTTCGATGTGTCCATAGATCCCGCACATATAACATTGTAGATTTCGCGAAGCCGATATCGGGCCATGCTACCTGCACTTGCGCCGGTGCAACTCCGGGGTTGAAGACAAGCACAGCTTGGCTGCCGTCGAACAGGCGCTTGCCCGCCCAGATTTCGACCTGGCCGTCTCTGCGCACAATGCGCCCCTGAATTCCCAAAGGGTCCTGGTTGATCCCAATCGCCTCCAGGTTAGTCAGGATCTGGGCCGTCGAGGGGGTCATCTTCCGCAGATCGTTCCCTGCCATGAGCGGTGCAGCCATCATGCACCAAAGGCTGAAGAAGCTACGGTTCTGGGCTTCGCTGAGGCCGTCCATGCCGGCGATCATCATGTCGGGATCGTTCCAATGGCCAGGCCCCGCGGCCTGGTACAGTTTTTCGTTGGCCGCGACAATCTTCATTGCATTGCCCCAATCGGCCTTGCCCGGCGAGCAAATGTCGCCTGTAGTTCGCCACAGATTGCCCACGGAGGCGCCCCACTTCCACGGTTCTCCTTCACCCCATGAGCAGAGGCTGAAGACGATGGGCCGGCCGGCGGCATACAACGCATCCCGAAGCGTCGTGTAGGTCCTGGCCACGTCCTGCCCCTTTGTATTGCACCAATCGACCTTGAGGTAATCCGCCCGCCACGCCGCAAAAGCTGCCATATCTTCGTGCTCGTGGTCCCTGGTTCCCGGCATGGCCTTGCTGCAGGTATGCGTCCCGGCGTCGGTGTACAGTGCGTATTTCAGCCCCCGTTTATGAATATAGTCGCCGAGCCCGCGCAGGCCGCTAGGGTAGCGCGCGAGGTTGGAGGCGAGCTTCCCGCTTGCGTCGCGAGAGAAACAGATACCCTCGTCGGGGCCGATATACGTATAACCCACCTCTTTCAGGCCGCTGCTGACCACCGCCTCGACCATCTCCTTGATCAGTTTCTCATTCTGTGGCTCCTGGCCGAACTCATTCCAGGGATACCAGCCCATGGGAGGGGTGAGCGCCAGGCGGTTATCTGCGGCTTCGACTGCGGAAGGCTGGTTTTGCGCCCACGAAAGAGGGGCGGAAAATAAGAATGCGATAATGATACTCAGAATGACCATTTGCGCGCGAGTCGGCTTCAGTTCCCACTTCTCGGCCCAGCGACAGCTTACATCTGGCCGACTGTGCGTGCAATGCCCCAGCCAGGTGTGGGAGCGACAAAAGGACGACAGATCATTAATCGCCGATTTACTGGACCCGCCGTTGACGTCCCGCCCAGTACTTCTCGCGCAGAACTCTTTTGAGGATTTTTCCAGTGCCGCCTTTGGGAAGGCTCTCCACAAGCTCCACCGACTTCGGGATCTTGAAGCCCGCCAGGTGTTGGCGGCAGAGCGCGATGATTTCAGCGGCGGTCGCTTCCTGCTCCGGCTTCAAGGTTACAATGGCCTTTGGCACTTCGCCCCAAGTGTCATCCGGAACGGCAATGACGGCGCATTCCATGACCGCAGGATGGCCGTAGATGACGCGCTCGATCTCCGCCGAGGCGATGTTTTCGCCGCCGCTCAGGATCATGTCCTTGCCGCGGTCAACGATGAGGATGTAACCCTCTTCATCTATGGTGGCCAAGTCGCCTGTATGAAACCAGCCATCGCGGATGACGTTGGCCGTGGCCTCCGGCTGTCGCCAATAGCCCTCCATGACCACGTCCCCGCGCACCACCACTTCCCCAACTTCCAGGCCATCCGGCTTGATGTCGCGGCCCTCCGGCGTCACCACACGGATTTCCGTGCCCGCAAGCGTATAACCCGCAGTGGCTTGACGGCGCAAGTTCAATTCCTTGGGATCGCCTTCCCGGTGCGCCTTCAGGCGCGCCAAAGTGATGACGGGAGAAGTCTCAGTCAGGCCGTAACCACCCATCGCCCGGCAGCCTGGCATCCTCCGTTCGATCTCGCGGACGAGCGCCTGACTGGTAGGCGCGCCGCCCATCATGACCTCCTTGACGCTGCTCAGATCGTATTTCGCGAAATCGGGGTGATTGAGCATGGCGATGATCATCGTGGCTACAACTTGGAGGCGTGTGACTCCCTCGCGTTGGATCAGCTCCATCACTGTGACGGGGTCGAATCTCTTGATCATGACGTGCCGGCCACCGGCGAGGGTGATGATGTGGGGGGCGCCCCAACTATTCACGTGGAAAAGCGGGACGGTGTAGAGATGGACGTCGCGGTCATCGCCGCGCAATCCCACAGCCGTGTAGAAGGCGTGCAAATAGAGATTGCGGTGCGTCAGCATGACCCCTTTGGGATAGGCAGTGGTGCCGCTGGTGTAAAAGAGCTCGGCTACGGAGTTCTCGTCAATGTCGCGGTAATCAATATCCACGGGCTCCGCCTCCGCCAGCAGTTCGTCGTAGAGCTTGGGGTATGCCCAGGCTGGCTTGGCGTCGCGCAAGGCGATGTAATGCTCGATGGCTTTCACGTGCGGCCTCAGCGCTTCCACCAGGGGAATGAATTCGGGATCGAAGAAGAGAACTCGCGGCTCCGCATCATTCAGGATATAGATGAGTTCTGCCGGGCTCAGCCGGATGTTCAGGGGCAACAGGATGGCGCCAATCTGCGGTACGCCGAAGTACGCTTCCAGCAGCCGATGGCAATTGAAGCTCAAGTAAGCGAGACGATCCCCCTTTTGGATTCCGAGCCTCAGCAAGGCGTTCGAGAGGCGATCACAGCGTTCGTTGAATTGGCGATATGTAAACCGCTGCTGATCACATACAACTCCATCTTTGCTGCCAAAAATCTGCGCGGCATAACGCTTCAGCCGCACCGGGGTGAGAGGAAGAAGCATAGGAACCTCGTGGTGTGTTTTAGCAATTAGCCCTTTAAGGCAACAGCCGCCTCTTATACGCATCTATGATAGGCACTGAAACCGTGGCAAAGCAACTCGGTTTACGAATCTTCCGGCCGGAGCTAATGTATACTCCCATTGGCGGGCTGGATTCGCAACAGGGCCGCTGAATGCCAAAGGCTCGCGTTCCACATCGAGCCGCGGAGGACTGACAACGCCACTGACGGAGGAGACCGAAATGTCGAGCGAGAAAAGCTACCACATGAGCATTGAGGAGTTCCGCCGCAATGGCCGGGCGGTGATCGACTGGATCGCGGACTATTATGAGCGCATCGAGTCATTCCCGGTGTTGTCGCAAGTCGAGCCGGGCAAAATCCGCGCCTCGCTTCCGAAGGAAGCTCCGGCAAGCGGTGAGGCCTTTGACGCCCTGCTTCGCGATGTGGAGAAGCTCATCCTGCCGGGCATAACGCACTGGCAGTCCCCCAATTTCTTTGCCTTCTTCCCCTGCAACGCTTCCGCTCCTGCCATCCTCGGCGACCTGTTGTCCTCCGGCCTCGGAATCCAAGGGATGCTATGGGCCACCAGTCCGGCCTGCACCGAACTCGAAACCCACGTACTCGACTGGCTTGTTCAGATGCTGGGCTTGCCGGAGAGGTTCCTTTCCACTTCGACCGGCGGAGGAGTCATTCAGGACAGTGCTTCCAGCGCCTCACTGTGCGCGATCTTGGCTGCGCGCGAGCGCGCGACCGGCTATGCCAGCAATAGGCATGGGTGCAAGGGCGAAATGGTCGCCTATGCTTCGCCTCAGGCTCACTCCTCGATCGAAAAAGCCGTGCGCATCGCCGGGCTAGGCGACGAAAACTTGCGCCTCGTTGACGTTGACGCTCGATTGGCACTGCGGCCGGACGCTCTGGCCGCGCAAATCGCTCGCGACCGGCAAGCCGGAAAGATCCCCTGCATCGTCTGCGCCACCGTAGGGACTACCTCCTCGAATGCCCTCGATCCGTTGCCGCAAATCGGGCGCCTCTGCCAGGAACAAGGCATTTGGCTCCACGTTGACTCCGCTATGGCCGGCACTGCCGCGCTTTGCCCTGAGTTCCGGTACATCAACGAGGGTTTGGAGCTTGCGGACAGCTATTGTTTCAATCCGCACAAGTGGATGTTCACCAATTTCGATTGCGACTGCTTCTACGTGGCCCAACGGAAGGCGCTGATCAATGCCTTATCGATTCTGCCGGATTATCTCCGCAACAAGGCCACAGAATCGGGCGCCGTCATTGACTATCGAGACTGGCAGGTGCCTTTGGGCAGGCGCTTTCGCGCTTTGAAGCTTTGGTTTGTGATTCGGCACTACGGGGTGGAAGGTTTGCGTTACCACGTCCGCCGCCACGTGGCCTTGGCCCAGCAGTTTGCTTCGTGGGTGCAGGAGGATGAACGATTTGAGCTGGCCGCCCCCGCCCCATTAAACCTGGTCTGTTTCCGTTACCGCGCCGGGGACGCGTTCAACGAGGCGTTGCTGGATTCGCTCAATCGCAGCGGCGATCTCTACTTGACCCATACGAAGCTCAACGGCCGTTTCATCATCCGCTTGTGCGTCGGGCAGACCTATACCGAAGCGCAGCACGTGCGACGCGCCTGGGAACGGATTCGGGAAGAAACTGCGAAACTGGAGGCGCAGGGGCGGTCGTAGCGGAAAGCAGAAGGCACAAACCAAGCATACTTGCACGCCGTGAGGCGATCAATTAAGCTCACCTATATGGAACCTCGCTGCTGCCGCGCCGCTTGGGTTGCGTTCTTCTTGGTCGCGGTAGCCGCCGATGAAGCGCGTGCCCAGATTCACTTCGATGATTTCACGTCAAGTGAGGAACTCAACCTGGTGGGCGATGCCAGGGTATCTGGCAAAGTCCTGCGGCTGACGCGGACTCGGCCGGCAATAGCTGGCGCCTTTTGGCTTCGAGATAAGCAGTCCGTTGGGTCGGGCTTTGACACCACGTTCCAATTCCAACTGACGCACCAGAACCGGTTTTCACTGTGGCGTGGCACGGACGGATTCGCATTTGTCGTGCAGAATTCGGGTCTGGACGCATTGGGCGGCGTGGGTTCGGCCCTAGGCTTCGGTGTGAGCGATTCGACGTGGCCCCCTCACTCGGGTATTCCGTGGGCGATCGCGGTTTTCTTCGATACCTATCAGAACAAAGAAGAGGGAGATCCTTCCTCGAACTACATCGGGATACGTGCTAACGGCGATCCTGCCGAGACGCGTTGGCCGCCAGGGCGTCTGGCGGACTCGCCGAACCTTAGCGTTCGTTTGAAAGACGGCAAAGTGCACACAGCTCGCATCTTGTTTCAGCCGCCGGTGCTCTCGGTATTTCTGGATGGCTCAGCCGCCCCCGTTGTGGAAACGATAGCGGACCTTTCGATCGCCACGGACAAGCAGGGCCGCGCCTGGGTCGGCTTCACTGCCGCCACAGGTGGAGGTTGGCAGAACCATGACATTATCAGTTGGTCTTTCGGACGCGCGGAAGTTTCTTCGAGCATGTTCTTGGTAACTTCGGATATTACCTTTCCAAGATCAGCATGTCTGCCAAATCACCACCTGTGTACCCCCGAGAGTGCCTTCATCGAGCA
>Ga0187815_10001659_pt1 | contig 10527 bp, 8 predicted proteins | sample NC_S_5_FD_132962 | JGI IMG/M metagenome (GOLD analysis project Ga0187815, IMG submission 132962) | Wetland sediment microbial communities from Neuse River Estuary, North Carolina, USA - ASW-S_5 | ecosystem: Environmental > Aquatic > Freshwater > Wetlands > Sediment | place: USA: North Carolina...
CCAGCACCGAGGCGACGATCATGAGGGCGGTCATCGGCAGGAAGACCAGCGCCAGCTGGAAGCCGGAGGACCCGACCACGACGACCAGGTACAGCGCGGTAAAGAAGAAGATGGCGAACGTAGAGAAATACGTGAACATCGCCACGATGTTCGACGTAGTGAACTGCGGTATGCGCAGGTACCGCAGGTCGAGCAACGGGTTCGCGGCATGGCGCTCCCGCCAGACGAACGCGGCCGCGCCAGCCACGCTCGCACAGAGCAGCGCGATCGTGACCGCCGACCCGAAGCCGGCCGACTCCGCGTAGATGATCGCGAACACGAACGCGGCCAGCGCCCCCGCGCCGATCAGCGTGCCCGCGGTGTCCACCCGCGCCGCGGTGGGGTCGGAGCTTTCCGGCAGGACGATGGCGGCGATGAGCAGGGCGACCAGACCGAAGAACAGGTTGAACCAGAAGATCCCCCGCCAGTTCCAGACCCCGACCAGGATGCCGCCGACGACCGGGCCCATGGCCAGCGCGAACCCCGAGGTCGCCGCCCACACGCCGATCGCCCTGCTCCTGGCCTTGGCGTCCGGGTACAGCTGGCGGAGCATCGACAGCGTGCCGGGCTCGCTGGCCGCCGCACCCAGGCCCATCACGGCCCGCCCGGCGATCAGCACGTCCACGTTCGGGGCGAGCGCGCACAGGACCGAGCCGGCGCAGAACACCGCGGCGCCGGCCAGCATGACCTTCTTCCGGCCGAGCTCGTCCCCGATCATCCCGCAGGCCAGCATCAGGCTCGCGAAGGTCAGGGCGTAGGCGCCGACGACCCACTGCAGCTGGGTCGGGCTCGCGCCCAGGTTGGTGTACACCTGCCCGAGCGCGACGCTGACCACCGTGTTGTCGAGGAAGGTCAGGAACAGCAGCGTGCACAGCGCGACCAGCGCCAGCGACGTGCCGCCGCGGGCGATGATCCCCTCGCCGCCGCGCTGACCTCCGGAGACCGTCTCGACCGGCCTGGCCACCTGCCCGGCCCTACCTCAGCCGGCTGAACTGCACGCGGCCGGCTCCGACCCGCCGGGCACCAGTTTCAGCAGGCCGCAGAGGCTGGCGTCGCCGACCTTCCAGACCCCGTCTTCGTACACCGCCGTGCCGGTCTGGCCCGACAGCAGCGACGATCCGGCTGCGGTCAGGTTGTAGGTCACGGTGGCCGAGGTGGGGGAGTTCAGCGTCACGCCGGTGACCTTGGCGCCGAGCCCGCTCACCAGGCTGGTCAGGCCGCTGATGGCCCCGGAGAAGACGCTGCCGTTCTGGAGCAGGGTGACCTTCTCCGAGACCGGAGTGCTGGAGGCGAAGAACTTCTCCCAGTTCGCCGTGATCTGGGCCACCGCACCGGAGGTGTTCGTGGCGGCCGGCGCGGACGAGGATGCAGCAGCAGAGGCGGCGGGAGCGGATGACGAACTCGAAGAGGAGCTAGAACTGCTGCACGCGGCGACGGCCGCGGCGAGCGCGAGCGCGAGCGCCGGGGCTAGGACTGCCCGCCGAGCCAGGGCCGTGAACCCCATGACGCCACTCCTTAGTCTTGGTCGGAGGTACTGGTCAGGCCGCCATTCGCGCAGCTTGATCAGAGTGTGCCCCGAATGCTTCCGAAGGTCGCGCCCAGTATCCACGGCTAGCCGACGCGTGCGTCAGGGTAGGCGGGCGCCGCATCGCCCGACAGCTCGGGCGAGGTCCGGTGTTGCCGGCACTTACCAGCGGAAATGCACGAAAAGCCGACCGAAGTTCTTCGAGTCCTTCTCGACCCGGTGGTACTTGGCCTTGATCTCATCTTGCTCGAGGAACCGCAGCACGTGCTTCTTGAGCGCCCCCGAGCCCTTGCCGGGGATGATCTCGACCAGCGGCGCCTTCTTGGCCTCGGCCTCCTCGATGATCGCCCGGAGCGCCCGGTCTATGTCCTGTCCCCGGTTGTAGACGTCGTGCAGGTCGAGCTTCAGTTTCATGTTCACCCCCAGCGGGCCCTACCACCGCGATCATAACTGCGCTGGCGTTAAGCGTCCGCAGAGCCGGCTGAGAGGTTCGGCGTAGATACTCGGTGCCATGCCGTCTACGAGATCGCGCCACTGGGTGCGCTGGCTCCTGGTGACCGTCGCCGCCCTGGTCGTCCTCGCCGTCGCGGGGCCGTTCGTCTACATCCACTTCTTCGACGGCAGCACCCCGGCCGCCCTGTCGCTGTCGCCGTCTACCTCCACCTCCACTTCGGCCTCCGCGCCGGGGAGAAGTCAGGCAGTCAGCACCGCCGCCAGCGGGCCGGTCACCGGGACGTGGACCGTCGGATCCGGCTCCACGGCCGGCTACCGCGTCAACGAGGTGCTGCTCGGGCAGAGCGCGACCGCGGTCGGCCGGACCAGCACGATCACCGGGCACCTGACCATCGCGGGCAGCGCCGTCACCGGCGCCACGTTCAGCGTGCCGATGGACACGATCCACAGCGACAAGAGCCAGCGCGACGGGCAGTTCGACGGGCGGATCATGGACGTAGCCCAGTACCCGACCGGGACGTTCACGCTGACCAGCCCGATCGACCTGGGCACGCTGCCCGCCAGCGGCGTGATCAAGGACTACACCGCGCACGGCCGCCTGACCCTGCACGGCACCACCCGCGCGGTCACCTTCACCCTCACCGCCGAGCTCAAGGGCGGGCACATCGAGGTGGCGGGCGACATCCCGGTCCTGTTCTCCGACTACAACATCCAGAACCCGAGCTTCGCGGGCTTCGTCACCACGCAGGACCATGGCCTGCTGGAGTTCCTGCTGATCCTCAGCCAGGCGTAGGAGATACTGGGACGCAGGCGCTCCGGGGCGAGGCGGAGGTGACCGGACGTCATGGGTACCCGCAGCTGGATCGGCTCCTGGCCCGTCTACCGGCAGCTGACCGGACCCGACCGGCGTGGCCTGGGCGCCGCGGCCGGCGCCGCCGCCGTGACCGCGCCGCTGACCGCGGAATGAACTAGCGCCTGCCCGTGTTATGCGTTACAGTCACATTGTTAGGTGACGTTTCCCGGCTCCGTCAATCCGACGTCGAGCACCTTTTCCCAGCGGATTATCGCTCTACGGTGAGAGTTCATCTGCCCAGGTAGCGCCCGTCCGCTTCTATGCCGGCGCCGTGCCAGCCGTTCTTTTCGGCATGCGCGGATTCGCCGTTTCCCCGAAAGGAAACCCCATTTATGACCACGACAATCCAAGAATCCGCTGCACCGGCCCAGGCGGTCCAGCCGCAGGCCAGCGTCCCGGTCTCCGGCCTGGTCGATCCTGGCGACGGGCACGCCCTCGTGCGGGTCTCCGGCTACCGGCCCAGCCAGGCCGACGTTTACGTGTCGGCCGGCCAGATCAAGCAGTACGGCCTCAGGAAGGGCGACCGGATCGACGGCACCGCCCGGCCCTCGCCCGGCGGGCGGGCCAAGTACCGCGCCCTGGTCAGCGTGGACACCGTCAACGGGGTGCCGCCCGAACTGGCCCGGGCCCGCCCGCACTTCGACGAGCTGACCCCGCTGTATCCGGACCAGCGCCTGCGGCTGGAGGACGGGAACCCATCCGACACCGCCCGCATCATCGACCTGGTAGCGCCGATCGGCAAGGGCCAGCGCGGCCTCATCGTGTCCCCGCCCAAGGCGGGCAAGACCATGGTCCTGCAGGCCATCGCCGCCTCGATCGCGGCCGCCCACCCCGAGGTCCAGCTGATGGTGGTCCTGGTCGGCGAGCGCCCCGAAGAGGTCACCGACCTGCTTCGGTCGATCCGGGGCGAGGTCATCTTCTCCACCTTCGACCAGGCCCCGGAAGACCACATCCGGGTCGCCGAGCTGGCCATCGAGCGGGCCAAGCGCCTGGTCGAGGCGGGCGGCGACGTGGTGGTGCTGCTCGACTCGCTGACCCGGCTGGGCCGCGCCTACAACCTGGCCGCCCCGGCCAGCAGCCGCACGCTCGCCGGCGGGGTCGCCGCCTCCGCCCTGCTGCCGCCCCGCCAGTTCCTGGGCGCGGCCCGGAACATCGAAGGCGGCGGCTCCCTCACTATCCTGTCCAGCGCGCTGGTGGACACCGGCTCCCGGCTCGACGACGTGCTGTTCGAGGAGTTCAAGGGCACCGGCAACATGGAGCTGCGGCTCCGCCGCGAGCTGGCCGAGAAGCGCATCTATCCGGCCATCGACCCGTTGCCATCCGGGACCCGCCGCGACGAGCTGCTGATGACGGCCGACGAATACCGCGCCGCCGCCCAACTCCGTCGCGCCCTTGGTGCGCTGGAGCCCCAGCAGGCCCTCGAGCTCCTGCTCGACAAGACCCACCAGACCGCCTCCAACGCGGAGTTCCTCGGTCAGGTCCAGCGGACCGTCCCACGGCCGACCGCCAGCGCCGCCGCGTAACATCCGCGACCGGCGGCCCGGTCTCGAGGCCGTACCATGACAAAGTGGCGGCATGTGCGGGAGTAGTGCTGGCCGGCGGGCGGTCATCCCGGATGGGCACCCCCAAGGCGGCCCTTGAGTGGCACGGTTCCACGCTCCTGGGCCGTACGGTCCGGATCCTGGCTCGCGCGACAAGCGGGCCGGTCGTCGTCGTTCGCGCTCCGGGCCAGGACCTCCCGGAGCTGCCCGATGGCACGGTGCTCGCCGACGATCCGCACGAGGGCAAGGGCCCGGTGCAGGGTATCGCCGCGGGGCTGGCCGCGCTGACCGGGCGCGCCGATGTCGCGTTCGTCAGCTCCACCGACATGCCCTTCCTGCACCCGGCCTTCGTCCGCCTGGTGGTCCGCGTCCTGGAAGGTGACGAAGGCACGGATGTCGCGCTGCCGGTGGCCCGCGGGTATAAGCAGCCGCTGGCCGCCGCGTACCGGGTATCGCTCGCAGGAGCGGCCGCGCGCCTGGTCGAGGAGGACCGGCTCCGACCTGCTTTCCTGTTCGACGAGTGCCGGGTGGAAACGCTCGATGACGCGGCGCTCAAAGGGCATCCGCTGCTGGCCGCGCTTGACCCGGACCTGGACTCGGTGCTGAACGTCAATACCCCCGCGGACTACGAGGCGGCGCGCGCCCGGCCCGCGCCCGAGGTTACGGTCCAGCTCTTCGGGACGCTCGCCAAGGGCGGTAACGTCAGCGGACCGCACGTGGTCCGCGCCGCCACGGTGGGCGATGCGGCCGACGCCATGGCCGTCGCGTTCGACCGGCACGTGACGGCGGCGCTGAACGGCGACCAGATCACCCGCGATCCGGCGATGCCGCTCGCGGCGGGCGACGCCGTCTTCTTCATGTCCGCCGACGCGGGAGGGTAACGGCATGCCGCCTGGTGGTTACTTCGGGCGGGTGCTCGTCGCGGACGTGACGAGCGGCACCAGCCAGGACCGGGCGCTGCCCGATGGCGTGCTGCGCGGCTATATCGGCGGCTGCGGGCTCGGCACCTGGCTGCTCTGGCAGCTGGGAACGCCGGGGGCCGACCCGCTCGGGCCTGCGGCCCCGCTGGCGTTCGTGTTCTCCCCGCTGGTCGGTACGTCGCTGACCACGAGCGCGAAGTTCGCGGTCGTGGCGAAGTCGCCGCTGACCGGGATGCTGACCGACGCGCTGGCCTCGAGCCAGTTCGCGATCGCGGGGAAGCTCACCGGTCACGACGCGATCGTGATCGACGGCCGCGCACCGGAACTGACCGTCCTGCTCGTGGACGGCGACGGGATCCGGCTCATCGGTGCCGCGCATTTGGCCGGCCTGTCGGCAGCCGATACGGACAGGCACCTGCGCGACGAACTCGGCCGCGGCTGGCGGGTGGCCGCGATCGGCCCGGCCGGCGAACGCGGCGTCCGGTACGCCACGATCTCGCACGACGGGCGGCACGCGGGTCGCGGCGGGCTGGGCGCCGTCATGGGCGCGAAGAACCTGAAGGCGGTCGGGGTCCGCGCCGGGACGAAGGTGGCCACGGCGGACCCGGCGGCGGTCCTGGCGGCAGCACGCGACCTGCGGATGAGGTCGTTCGGGCCGGCCACGGCGAAGTACCGCGAGCTGGGCACGCTGGCCAACCTGCTCGCGTTCAACGCCATCAGCGCGCTGCCGACGCGTAACTTCCAGGCCGCGACCTTCGACGGCGCGATCGAGCTCGCCGGGAACGTGGCCGGAGATGTACCGGGCATGCGCCGGGTGGCCCGCAGCAGTTGCGCGTCCTGCACGATCGGCTGCGAGCACATCTACCGGTCGCGCGGCGGGAAGCAGGCCCGCGTCGAGTACGAGAACGTCTTCGCGCTCGGCCCGATGTGCGGGGTGAGTGACCCCGACGCCGTGCTCGCGGCGAGCGCCCGCTGCGATGAGCTGGGCATCGACACGATTTCGGCGGGCGGCACGATCGCGTGGGCGATGGAGTGCGCCGAACGGGGCCTGGTTGACGCGCCGTGGCTCCGGTTCGGCGACTCCGCCGCGCTGCTGCGCGCCCTCGACGAGATCGGCGGCCGCAGCACACCGCTCGGTTCCCTGCTGGCTGAGGGATCACGACGAGCATCCCGGACAGTCGGGGCTGGCTCCGCGTCGTTCGCCTCACACGTCAAGGGCCTGGAGATGCCGGGGTATGAGCCCCGCACGCTGCACGCCATGGCGCTGGGCCTGGCGGTGAACGCCAGGGGGGCGGATCACAACCGCTCGGGCGCCTACGAGGCGGACCTGTCCGGCGACCTGGACCGGCTCGACGGCGGTGACGCCCACGTGGCGGCCGCCATCGAGACCGAAGACCGGGCGGCGGTGATGGACTCGCTGATCTTGTGCAAGTTCCTGCGCGGTGTATTCTCCGACCCGTTCACGGAGTGGGCGGGGCTGCTGTCCGCGGTGACCGGCTGGGAGGTGTCCGGCGGGGAACTGCACGAGACCGCCCGCCGGATCGTGATGGCCAAGCGGGCCTACAACATCCGCGAGGGCTGGCAGTCCGCGGACGACTGGCTGCCGGAGCGGCTGCTGAACGAGCCGCTCACCCTCCCGTCCGGGCGGGTAGCCACCCTCACCGGCGACCGCCTGCGCGCGATGATCGGCTCGTACTACAACATGCGCGGCCTTGACCCTGAGGGACGCCCGGGCCGGGCGGCCGTCGCCGACCTCGGCTTGGCTTAACGCCGCGAGCAGGCGGATACTCCGACTATGGCCATTACTGCCCTGGAGAGCACGGGGACGGTAACGCTCACGATCGACGGACGTGAGGTCACTGCCCCGGAGGGTGCGACGATCTGGCAGGCCGCGAAGGCCGCCGGCATCGACATCCCCGTGCTGTGCCACGACGAACGCTTCGATCCCGTCGGCGTGTGCCGGATGTGCGTGGTCGACGTGGGCGCGCCCGCGTTCGCGGCGTCCTGCGTGCGGGCCTGCGAGATGGGCATGCAGGTCAAGACCGATACCCCGGAGCTCGAACGCAACCGGGCGACGCTGACCAGGCTGCTCATCTCCGATCAGCCGCCGCGCGAGCACGACCCGAAGCAGACCACGACCGGCGACAACGAACTGCTCGCGCTGGCCGACAGGTACGGGGTGACCCGTGACAACACCGGCCTGCCCTGCGGTTCCGGCCGCGGCGTCGACCTGTCCAACCCGGTCATCGCGGTCGATCACGACGCCTGCATCCTCTGCGACCGGTGCACCCGGGCGTGCGACGACATTCAGGGCAACGACGTGATCGGGCGCAGCGGGAAGGGCTACGAGACGCATATTGCGTTCGACCTCAGCGACCCCATGGGCGCCTCCTCGTGTGTCTCGTGCGGCGAATGCGTGGCGGCCTGCCCGACCGGCGCGCTGACCAACAAGCCGATCCGCAACATCCCCATCCGGCCGCGAACCGAACTCGACGCGGTGGACACCGTCTGCCCGTACTGCGGCGTGGGCTGCGCGCTGACCTACTACGTGGACCGCGAGCGCGGCGCGATCGCCTACGCGCAGGGCCGCGAGCAGCCGGGGTCGCACGGCCGGCTATGCGTCAAGGGCCGGTACGGCTGGGACTACGCCGCGTCGCCGCAGCGGCTGACCGTGCCGCTGATCCGCCGCGAGGAGTCCTACCCGAAGGGCGCGCTGTCCGCCGACGTCCGCGGCGACATGGCCGCGGGCGGCGAGGCCAAGCACAGTCTGGCCGACGGCGGCCCGGGAGAAAAGCGGGGCGGCAGGCGCGGGCGCAAGCCCGGCGGCCTGGTCGACTACGCCGAGGTGCTGCCGCACTTCCGGGAGGCGACCTGGGACGAAGCCCTCGACCTGGTCACGCGCAGGCTGGCCGAGATCTACGCGGCCGGCGGCCCGGCCGCGATCGCCGGCTTCGGGAGCGCCAAGTGCTCCAACGAGGAGGCCTACCTCTTCCAGAAGCTGATCAGGACCGGCTTCCACACGAACAACGTGGACCACTGCACCCGGCTGTGCCACGCCTCCAGCGTGGCCGCGCTGTTCGAGGGGATCGGCTCCGGCGCGGTGTCCACCACGTTCGGCGACGTGGTCAACGCCGAGGTGGCGATCGTCACCGGCAGCAACTCGACGGCCAACCACCCGGTCGCGTCGAGCTTCTTCAAGCAGGCCAGGCGCAACGGCACCACGGTCATCTACATCGACCCGCGGGCGGACCGGATGGCCGACCACGCGGACATCTTCTGCCAGCTCAAGCCCGGCACCGACGTCGCCTTCTACAACGCCGTGATGCACGAGGTGATCCGGCTCGGCCTCACCGACGACGACTTCATCGCCAGGCGGACCTCCAATTACGAGGCGCTCAGGCGGACCGTCGCCGACTACCCGCCAGAGCGCGGGGAGCAGATCACCGGCGTGCCCGCCGAGCTGATCCGCCGGGTGGCCCGGGTCTGGGGCAGCGCCAAGTCCGGCGTCATCTTCTGGGGGATGGGGATCTCCCAGCACACCACCGGTACCGACAACGCCCGCTGCCTGATCGCGATGTGCTCGATCACCGGGAACGTCGGCAAGCCCGGCGCCGGGCTGCACCCGCTGCGCGGGCAGAACAACGTGCAGGGCGCCTCGGACATGGGCCTGATCCCGATGTTCTACCCGGACTACCAGAAGGCCGACGACCCCGGCGTCAAGGCCAGGTTCGAGCAGGCCTGGGGCAGTACCGACCTCGATCCGCAGCGCGGCCTGACGGTTACCGAGATCATCGGCTCGGCCCTGGCGGGCGGGGTGCGCGGCATGTACATGCTGGGTGAGAACCCGTTCCTCTCCGACCCGAACATCAACAAGGTCCGCAAGGCGCTGTCCGCGCTGGAGTTCCTCGTGGTGCAGGACATCTTCCTCACCGAGACCGCCGAGTTCGCCGACGTCATCCTGCCCGCCTCCTCCTACATGGAGAAGGACGGCACCTACACCAACACCGACCGCCGGGTGCAACTCGGCCGCAAGGTGCTCGACCCGCCGGGAAAGGCCCGGGTCGACTGGGAGGTCGTGCAGGACATCGCCAACCGGATGGGGCTGGACTGGCACTACGCCTCGCCGCGGGAGATCTTCGAGGAGATGGTCTCGGTCATCCCCAGCTACAAGAACCTGACCTACGACAACCTCGGCCTGACCGGCAAGCTGTACCCCAACCCGGACCCGGAGCACAGCGACGGCACCGTGGTGATGTTCACCGAGAAGTTCAACACCAGCGACGGCCTGGCGCACCTGGTGCCGGCCGAGTGGCTGCCCGCGAGGGAACTGCCCGACGAGGAGTACCCGTTCGTGCTGAACACCGGCCGGATGCTGGAGCACTGGCACACCGGGTCGATGACCCGCCGGTCCTACGCGCTGGACGCGATCGCCCCCAAGGCGCTGGTGTTCATCCACCCGGACGACGCCGCCGAACTCGGCCTGGAAGACGGCGACCTGGCCCGGGTCAGTTCCCGCCGTGGCGTCATCGAGCTGGCAGCAAAGGTCTCGCACCGGGAGGCTAGGGGCAACTGCTTCATACCGTTCCACTTCCGCGAGGCGGCGGCGAACCTGCTGACGACCGACGAGATCGACCCGGTCGGGAAGATCCCCGAGTACAAGTTCTGCGCGGTGCGGATCGAGCGGGTCGATGGCTGAGGCCCCGCCCCGCGTCCCGGGCGTCGAGGCGCGCGCGGGCAAGTTCCCCGGCCCGAGCCTGATCCCGGCGCTGAACGCCATCCAGGAGCGTGCCGGGTGGCTGCCCCGCGAGGAACTCGTCGCGCTGTCCCGCGACGTGCACCGGCCGCTGTACGAGATCGAAGGGCTGATCTCCTTCTACCCGCACTTCCGCACCGATCCGCCGAAAAAGGCCGAGCTCCGGGTCTGCCGCGACCTGTCCTGCTGGCTGCGCGGCGCCGACGAGCGCATCGCCGCGGTCAAGGAGCGGTACGGCTCCGACGCTGACGTGGAGGTGGCCGAGGCATCCTGCCTGGGCCGCTGCGATATCGCCCCCGCGTGCACGGTGAACGAGGCGCCGGTCCCGCTCGACGGGGCCGATGCCGCCGTCGCGGCGGCTCTGTCAGGGGGCCCGGGGCCAGGGAGGAATGGGGGGACGGAGAGCCCCTCCCAAGGGGGGTCCGGGGGGATGGGTCCCCCCG
>Ga0187815_10001660_pt1 | contig 10524 bp, 5 predicted proteins | sample NC_S_5_FD_132962 | JGI IMG/M metagenome (GOLD analysis project Ga0187815, IMG submission 132962) | Wetland sediment microbial communities from Neuse River Estuary, North Carolina, USA - ASW-S_5 | ecosystem: Environmental > Aquatic > Freshwater > Wetlands > Sediment | place: USA: North Carolina...
CGCCGTACGCAACGCCGCCGTTCGCCCCGTTGGCGCCAGCGCCCCCGATCACGCCCGAGGCACCGTTCGCCCCGGCCGTGCCGGTACCGCCCGCGCCTCCGCCGCCACCGTTCTCGGCGCCGGTGGTGCTGCTCGCGCCGGAGCCGCCACTGCCGCCGTAGCTCCCGGCGCCGCCATTCCCGCCCGACCCGGCGTAGTATCCGTATCCGCCCGAGCCTCCGGTACCTCCGGCGCCTCCTAGGGCATCGCATGATGTGAAGGTCGAGTCGGTGATCGAGAGCGAGCTACCCGCGGCCCAGACACAGCCGCCTTCGGAAATCCCGCCTGCCCCCGCAGTTCCTCCCGCCCCGGCCGCACCGTTCGAGGCGCCCGCGCCCGGAGCGTACGCGTTCTTGCCGGCGGCCCCCGCGCCACCCCCACCGCCCGTGGCGCCGGTGCCGGATGATCCAGATCCACCAGAACCGCCGGGTCCCGGGGCACCGCCCGTCCCGCCGCTTCCGCCGTAGCCCCCGGATCCTCCGGAACCTCCTCCCCCACCGGTCGTGCTCGAAACGCTTCCCGATTGGAAGGTGTCGCCGTACAGTATCAGGGCGTGGGCGCTGTAGATGCTCCCACCAAGGGACTCGCCCGCGGCACCGCCCGCGCCGCCTTTGCCTCCGGTCCCTCCGGTTACACCCGGGGCCCCGACAACGCCGGCTCCGCCGGCCCCACCGTTGCCGCCACTACCGCCGGTTGGAGGACTCCCACCGGAGCCCCCGCTGCCTCCGGCGTACGCGGTCGCTCCCGAACCACCTTCGCCTCCGGTGCCGCCGGAACCACCCGCTCCCGCTCCGCCACCGTAGGCAACACACGAATAGAAGTTCGAACTGTTCGCGAAGACGGTTCCGGTGCTGTAGACGCAGCCGCCTTGGGCATTGCCGCCCGCGCCCCCGTCCCCGCCCACGCCGCCCACGCCCGCCTTGCCGGCGGCTCCATTGGCCCCGGCGGCACCACCCGTGCCGCCGCCAGAGCCCGAGTTGGGCGTGCCGCCGTATCCACCGTTCCCGCCGTAACCGCCGGTCCCTCCGTACCCGCCCGACCCGGCGTAACCGCCACCGCCGCCAGAACCGGCGTCGGCATAGCTCGACTCGATGGTGGAATCCACGATCACGAGTAGGCCTTGGTTGTAGACCGCGCCTCCGACCGCGGCGCCGCCGTTCCCGCCGCGACCACCCGCGCCTCCGTTACCTCCGTTACCCGCCGCACCGCCGGCACCGCCCGCTCCGCCGGTGCCGCTGCTGCCGGAGGCTGCCGAACCACCGCCGCCCCCGGTACCGCCGCCCCCGCCGTACCCGCCGGTTCCGCCGCCCCCGCCAGCGCCTCCGGCACCTCCGAATGCATAGTTGGAGTACAGCGTGTCATTCGTGAGTCGGACCGTTCCGCTGGAGATCCGGATCGCCCCGCCTTGGCCACCGCCGCCCGCGTTCCCTGGCGTCCCTCCGGTCCCTGCGCCCCCCGTACCTCCCGGCCCGCCCGCGCCCCCGGCGCCGCCGCTTCCGCTGGTGCCGCTCGATCCGGCTGCGCCGGCGGAACCCGCGGTTCCCGCCGGTCCGGTCGTGCCCGCCGTCCCGGCGGCCCCGGTAGCCCTTCCGCTCTCCATCGTGATGAATTCCACCGTGAGGTTGCCGCCGGAGACTTGGAAGAATCGCGTGGTCGATTGACCGTTGAACGTGACCGCGTAGCCGCCGCCAGAAATCGTGACCGTGAGACCCGACCCGATGGTGATCTGGCTCGAGAAAGCTACGGTGCAGGCGGCGCCATAGGTGATCAGCCCTCCCGCGGCTACCGCCGTGGCGAGAGTTCCCTCGTCACAAGCCGAGATGACGGTCCCGGCGCCCGTGTGCGGCGGAGAGACGACCGAACGTCCTTCGGTGGTCCCGATTGACCCCGGAAGAAACGCGACTACGACCGCCACTACAATCGCCGCCACCAGTCCCGCACGAATCAGACCCTTCCCCGCAGCTCCCATGTTATACGACCCGGCCCAGTGAACCGAAGAACTCCTGCTATTAAAATCGGGGAGATTCGTATTTTCAAATTCGTATGGGCACCGCGCCGACCGAATGCGAGGGAATTCGTCGTCAGTGCACTTCGTCCGTTCGGGGATGGAAGCTCCTCGAGGAACGTGTTACCGAGCGACGAGGCGATCCCTAGGCCGTGCGACCGGAGCCGCCTCGAGACCGGGGCTCGTCCCTATTCGTCGGGGACCGTGGCCCCGCCTTCCGACTCGGCGAACTTGTGGACCACGTCGACGAACGTCGAATGCGACCAGGTCAGCGGGGTCGCGCTCTTCGGCTCGCCGGTGTTGCGGTCGATCTGTTCGGGCAGGAGCCGCGTCGGGGTCGCATGTGTGGCGACCCATTCGATCAACTCGCGGCAGCGGTTTCGGTCACCGAGGCGCAACCGGGCCTCCGCGAGCCACAGCGTGCAGACGATCCACGGATTCTCGTTCCCGTAGTATTTGTCGCCCTCGTAGCGAGCCACACCGCCGATGCCCGGCACCCACAATCGGGCTTCGATTCCGTCGACAGCCCCCCGCGCCCTCGGGTCGGACCAGGGAATGAGCCCCAGCTTGAGAGCGAGGAGGAGGGATGCGTCCAGCCGGTCGTCACGGGGCGAGAGCGAGCGCACGAATCGGTGCGCGTCCGAGTCCCAGAAACGCTCGGCGGCAACGCGGGAGATCTCCTGCGACGCGGTTCGCCAGTTCGTCGGGTCCTTGCCGATCTCGGAGGCGACGCGGGCCGCGCGTTCGAGGGCGTGGCTCACCGCCGCGGTGGAGTAGGCGTGGATGCCGAGGCGCTCCTCCCACAGGTCGAAACTGGCGGCCGGCAGACGCGTTTCCGGGTCCCGGAACCCCGTCAGGAAGTTGGCCGCACCCTTGACGAGCGGCCACAGCTCGAGCAGTACATCCGGGTCCGCCCCGCGCTTGAAGTGATGCCACGCGGCGGCGATGACCGTCGCGGTCTGGTCGATCTGGAGGAAGGGCGGCGGGTGCCAGGTGCTCCCGACCGCCCCGTCGGGGTAGTGGCGGTGGAAGAAGGAGCCGTCGGGATTCTGACACTGCTGGGCGAAATGGAGGAAGTGGGTCGCGTTCTCGTAGAGACCCGCTTCGTCCATCGCTTTCGAGACGTACCCGCCGTCCCTCCACCAGCAGTAGTTGTAGGTGTCCCCGGCGGCGACGAGCGACCGAGTGTCGGGCGACGCGATGATCGCCCCGTTCGGCCCGGTCGAGTGTCGCATCAGCAATACGCTCGCCCGGTAGACGTCCCGCGCGAGCTCGCTCAGCCCCTTCGGTGGGTTCGGAAGTCGGCGTTGCACCCAGGTCTCCCAGAACGCCTCGGACTCCCGGATGAATCGGGCCGAGCCTCCATTGCGGACGTATTCGCGGACTTGATGGACCGCGGGCAGGCTCCGGCCGGCGGCGAGGAAGAGCCGGACCTCCGAGTCGCGGTCAGGTCCGACCTCGAGGTCCCACTCCATGACACTGTCGGCCGCGCCGTGGGCCACCGTGCGGCCCTCGAGGCGGCCGTCCTCGGCGTCGACGTACGTTCCCTGCAGGCCCTTCAGCGTGTGCTCGCCGCACACCGCCCTCGAGTACGGCGGGTCGGCGAAGAACTCGAAGAAGTAGCCTCGCTTGTAATGGACCAGGGACGGCACGCTGGCATCGACAAACGCCGTGTCCTGGTACATTGACTCCGCGATCTGGAACGCATGGTAGGCGAACAGTCGCACCGAACGCGGGGCATCCGCCCGCAACCGGAATACGCGAGCGACGAGGTCGTGGTTCGGGTGGACGTGGTCTCGTACCGAGATCGTGAGCCCGTGGCCCTTCCAGACCGACTCGGGTAGATGGCCGGCACCGTAGGGCATCTGATGGATCTCGAAGCCGTTCCCGCGACGTAGCCACGTGAACTTCGAGCCCGTGACATCGAACACCCCCAGCCGAGCTTCTCGGAGCTGCTGGAACTGTCCCGGGAACGGGTAGAACAGTTCGTTCCAGTCGCCGTTCTCGTTGACGGTGAGGAGGACACGCCCGTTACCGGTGACCTGAGTGATCATGGCCCCCGATAACCCGGCCCGGATTCGTGCGGGACCCGCTGCGGCATTCCGGGGAGCAAGCGGGGCCTCGAAGCCCTTTAACGGTTCGGTTCGACCTGTCGATACGTGGGACGCCCGCGATTCACTTGAGGATCGGCACTCCGAGCTTGTCGAGGGCCCGTCGCCTCAGGTCGGTGAGCGCGTTCATGTAGTTCGCGTAGGCGTCGTACGGGCTCTCGTAGCTCGAGAAGTACTGGTGGACACCTTGGTCCGCTCCGTGGCCGCTCACGTACATGTAGTAGAAGTGGTCCGAGGTGAGGAGCCGACGCCAGTCGGTGAGGACCGCCGGGTCCTGGGCGCGACGGGCGAGCACCCCGACCTTCTTCGCGGCCTCGAAGGCGGAGCGCTGGAGGTCGTTCCCCAACCATGCGCCCAGGTCCCGGTTCTGGTCGGCCCAGCTCATCGTGTACGGCACCGAGAGCGGGGCTCGCGGCGGTAGCTCGACCGCTTCCTCGACCGTCGCCCAGCCGAGGTGGGGGTGACGCCGGACCTCCCCGGGAAGCGCGCTCAGGAAATCCATGATCCCGGACCGGGCGGGATGGTGCTCACCGAAGGTCTCGAAATCCATGAACAGCCCTACAACCTCGCCGGGAGTGGCGGCGAGCCAGCGCGCATACTTGTCCGCCGTCAGCGGATACTCGTTCCATCCCGTGGAGGAGAACCGGAACCCGACGTCGTCGCTGAGCGGGTAGTGCCGGAGAAGGAGGCCGATGGTCGGGGCGGGGGCGGCACAGTAGGGGAACGTGGCCGGCTCGCCGCGGAGTACGCCCTCCCACCCTTCCGCGAGCATCCCCCGGAACCGTTCCCCTTCGGCGAACCGGGCGATGTCGTCCGAGTACGCGAGTTCGGTCATGCGGAGCACCTTTGCCCGCGCTCCGAACTCCTTCGCGAGCATCTCCCGATGCAGCACGACCTCCTCGTGGAGCTCGGGGGGTGGGACCAGGAACGCGAGGGAGTGGTAGTACGTTTCCGCGAGCAGGGCCACACGACCGGTTGCGTAGAGACCGCGGAGGCGGTCGATCACGTCGGGGGCGGCGAGGCGCGCCTGTTCGAGGAACGTGCCGGTAATCGAAAGGCTGAACCGGAACTCCGAAAACTCCTCGAGGGCATGACGCAGCCGGTCCAGGGCGGGCCGGTACGAACGCTCGGCGATGCCCCGGAAGATCGAGAGATTGCGGTCGATGTCGAAGTACGGCCGGCCCGAGCCGAGGTCGAGGTAACGGAAGCGCCCGAGGCGCCAGGGTTGGTGCAGGTGGAGATAGAGAACGACCTTCAGGGTCGCACCCCCGCGGCCCCCATCGCCTCCAGGTAGACCGCCACGGTCTCGCGCGCCCGCTCGGGCCAGCCCTCCCGAAGGGCGGCCCAGCGACCCTGGTCGCCCATGGTCGCGCGAAGGGTGGGGTACTCGAGGAGCTCGGAGATCCGGCTCGCGAACTCCTCGACGTCCCAGAAATCGACCCGGAACGTGGTCCCCTGGCTCATCTCCGCGACGCCGCTCGTCTTCGAAACGATCGTGGGAACCCCGGCGGCCATCGCCTCGAGCGCCGCGATCCCGAACGGTTCGACGACCGAGGGCAGCACGAAGACCGAGCTCCCCGCGAGCAGCACCTCACGTTCCTCTTCGCTCACCTTCCCGAGGAACATCACGCGGTCGCCGATCCCGAGATGGGCCGCGAGGTGGATCAGGCGCTGATACTCCGGACCTTCGCCGGCGATCACGAACAGAACGTCGGGGAAGGACGGGACGACACGGGCGGCGGCCCGGAGGAACGTGTCGACCCCTTTCATCGCGGCCAGACGCCCCACATAGAGGACGAGCCGCTTCTCCGGGTCGATCCGCTCGAGTCGCTCGCTCGGGCGCACCGCGTTGTAGATCACCCGCACCTTCGCGGGCTTGGCCCGGTAGCGGTCGATCAGCTGCAGTCGCAGGTGACGGCTCACGGCGATCACTCGCGTCGCCGCGTCGATCCCGACTTGCTCCTTCCGCAGGATGTGGTCCCAGGGGTGACCCAGCGAACGGTCGTACTCCGTCGAGTGGACGGTCATGACAAGGGGGATGCGCAGGCGCCGGGCGAGCGCGGACCCACCGACCGTGCCGAACCAGTCGTGAACGTGGACCACGTCCGCCGGGTCGACCACCTTTAATCCGGAGACCCAGCTGTTGTAGCCGTCGATCGCATCGGCGAAGGGGCTGTCCGGCGTGCCCCCGGTCCAGTACGCCGGCGGATACTCCGGCTCAGCGCCTCCCGAGCGATCGCCGGGGTGCCGGAAGGTCACTCCCGGCACGGGAGTGAACGGGCCCGAGAACGGTGAAAGGAACGTCACACGGTGGCCGAGCCGGGTGAGCTCCTGGCAGAGTTCGAAGCAGTGAACCCCGAGTCCACCGGTATGGCTCGGCGGGAACTCCCATCCGACCAGAAGGATGTGGAGTGGCCGCGGGGCCCCGCCGAACGGTGCCACCCCCACGGTCGGTACCGGGGCCGCGACACGTGTTCGACGGGCCGCGGCGGACCCCATCGTCCCCTTCACGCGCGCGCTCGAGGGGGCACGTCGTCGGGGCTCGCGTCGAACTCGGGGACGCTCGCGTCCCTGCCGGCGGGCGGGGCGGGTCGCTGCCCTAGGACGACCGCCCCGTCGACCGCCCCTGTGGGCTCTCGAGTTCGTCATCGGAGGAGTTCGGAGGGCTCCCGGCCGGTGCTCGGGCGAGACGGAACCGGCAGATGAAACCGCCGCTGCGTCCGCGACCGGGGGGCAGTGAAGGTTCGCGGGTTCGTGCTCAGTACCCGGAAAGGAGCTCACGGATCGCCCGCTCGGCGTCGGGGGACCGGGTCACGGCGCTCGCGACCAGAACTCCTTCCGCACCTAGCTCCAGCGCCCGCGCCACATCGTGCCGGTCGTGGACGCCGGCTCCGCAGAGAACCCGTGTTCCCGGGGAGACCGAGTGAACGGCCGCCACGGTCCCTGAGACCACCTCGGGGCGGGCGGTGGAGACGGCCCGGTCGCCGCCGATCAGCTCGGGAGGCTCGACGGCGAGGTAAGGTGGCTGGGTTGCGGCGAGCCGACGCGCCACGGGGACGTTGGCGGCGCAGACGACGGCGGCGAGACGGCGCTCCGAGAGCCTTCGGACCACGTCCTCGATATCGGGGATCGGCATGGGATGCTCGGAGTGGTTCACGAGACTTCCCCGGGCGCCCGCCGCCGCGATCGAATCGACCGGCGCGTAGCCGGTTCGTGGGCCGGCATCTCCCGGGTCCACGTGTTGCGCCAGGACCGGAATAGAGACCGTGGCGGCCACATGACCGAGGTCGGCGAGCGGCGGCGCGATCGCTGTGGCGACGCCTATCTCGGCTCCCACGGTTTCGAGGAGCTTTGCGACACGCAGGGCATCCCGGCCCAGGTGACCGGGGTACGACTTGAGGTTCAGCAGGAACAGCGGGTGCCCCAGCGAAGGGGCTTCAGTGGACGGCGGAGGCGCGGGCTCTCTTCGGTCGCGAGCAGATCGCGTACTCGTCTCCGTCAAAGAAGACCTCCCGGTCCGGGTGCTTCCGTTGGAGCTCGGAGATGCGGCTGAGGACATCTTCCAAGGTCGTCGATTCGTCATTCGGGTCGATCCTCAGATGCACCGTCTTCTCGGGCCGCGCGGTCGTATGACCCGTTCCCGGCATGAAGCTCCGAGGGGACGCCCATCGCCCGAGGGGCCATTAAGGATTCGACGGGAGGTGGCTCGCGGGGTTGGCGGCCCGGATCGAGGTTCGACGGCGAAACTCCCCCACGGATGTCATGGTGTAGCTATCGGCGGAGAACCCCTCGACGAAAGTGTAAATACGATGGGACAGTCCACTTCGCGAGGCATCATCATGGCACCCGCCCCGCCCGGAACTGCGGAGAAGGAAGCCAAGACCGACCTGTCGGAAGCCGAGATCGCGGTGCACTGGAAGGAGGAGGAGGTCTTCGCCCCCCATCCGAAGTTCATCGGACAGGCCAACCTGACCGACCCCGCGGTCAACGAGCGATTCTCGCTCGAGCACTTCCCCGAGTGCTTCCGAGAGTACGGTGACCTCCTCACGTGGGACAAGTACTGGAACACTACACTCGATACGAGCAACGCCCCGTTCTTCAAGTGGTTCGTCGGGGGCAAGCTCAACGCCTGCTACAACTGCGTGGACCGGCACCTGGAACAGTACGGGAACAAGGCCGCCATCATCTTCGTCGAAGAACCCGAAGATGAGGAACCGGTGGCGATCACCTACAACGAGCTCTACGCGCGGGTCAATGAGTTCGCGGTCCTCCTCCGCGACTTCGCCGGCCTCAAGACCGGCGACCGGGTCACCATCCACATGCCGATGGTGGCCGAGCTCCCGGTCACCATGCTGGCCTGCGCTCGGCTGGGGATCGTTCACTCGGTGGTGTTCGGCGGATTCAGCGGCGAGGCGGCGGGCCGGCGGGCGGCCGACTCGCAGAGCCGGGTCCTGATCACCATGGACGGCTACTATCGTAACGGCAAGATGATCGACCACCTGCAGGCCGCCGACCTCGCCTGCGATACCGCCAAGAGCGAGGGCCAAACGGTCGACAAGGTTCTGATCTGGCAGCGGTACCCGGGCAAGGTCTCCTCGAGCAAGCCTCTCGTGCCCGGGCGGGACTTCCTGATCCACGACACGCTGAAGCCGTACCGAGGAAAGATCGTGCCCCCGGTGTCGATGCCGGCCGAGGCCCCACTGTTCCTCATGTACACGAGCGGGACCACCGGCCGACCGAAGGGTTGCCAGCACTCCACCGCCGGGTACCTCGCCTATGCCGCCGGCACCTCGAAGTACATCCAGGACATCCATCCGACGGACGTCTACTGGTGCTTGGCCGATATCGGCTGGATCACAGGCCACACGTACATCGTCTACGGACCCCTCGCCCTCGGAGGGACGAGCGTGATCTACGAAGGCGTGCCGACCTACTCGGACGCCAACCGCCCCTGGCGCATCGCCGAGCGACTGGGCGTCACCATCCTGCACACCGCTCCGACCGCGATCCGGCAACTGCGCAAGCTCGCTCCGGACGGGCCCAAGAACTACCGTACGAGCTTCAAGACCATGACCACGGTCGGGGAACCGATCGAGCCCGCCGCGTGGCATTGGTACTACTCGGTCGTGGGAAAGGGGAAGGCCTCGGTCACCGACACGTGGTGGCAAACCGAGACCGGTGGAATCCTCTGCACGACCAAACCGGCGATCGACAAGATGAAGCCGGGCAGCGCGGGGCCGGGGGCCCCCGGGATCCACCCGATGATCCTGGACGAGAACGGCAACGAGATCGCGCCCGGCTCGAACAAGGCGGGCAACATCTGCATCCGCAACCCGTGGCCGGGATTGATGCAGACGATCTGGGGCGATGCGGAGCGGTTCAAGCGCCAGTACTTCGCGAAGTACAATAAGAACCCCAACAGCAAGGATTGGCGGGACTGGCCGTACTTCGCGGGGGACGGGGCGATGCAGTCCGCGGACGGCTACTACCGGATCCTCGGCCGGATTGACGACGTCATCAACGTCGCCGGTCACCGACTCGGCACGAAGGAGATCGAGTCCGCGTGCCTTACCGTCAACGAGGTGGCGGAGGCCGCCGTAGTGCCGGTGATGGACGAGGTGAAGGGCCGGGTGCCCGAGGTCTACGTCGCGTTGAAGCCCGGGGTGGCGGCCTCGAAAGCGATCGAGGACAAGATCATCCACGCGATCGAGACCGAGATCGGCAAGATCGCGCGCCCCAGCGCGGTACGGATCGTGCCGGACATGCCCAAGACCCGTTCGGGGAAGATCATGCGGCGCGTGCTCGCCTCGATCTCGAACTCGATGGACGTGGGCGACATTACGACACTCGCCAACCCGGACGTCGTGGAGCATATCCGAGAACAGGTCCAAGGGACGGGCAAGGTCCAACTGAAGGCCGCCCCGTCGGACATCAAGGACTTCGGCGCCAAGTCGGAATGAGACCGCCACCGGACGCCGCACGCGCGCGGAGCGCGGCGCCCGGGGGCCCCCGGGAGTCCCGGAGTGCGAGTGTGGGCGCTCGCCCTTCGCCCCCGATGCCTTGCCCGGAATGCGGCGGACCGCTTTCGGACCCGGTCAGCGGCTCGGTCCACTGCTATCGAAAGTGCGGGCGATGCGGCGAGGAGTTCCAGCTCGACGACCCTCGGATCGCCTGACGCGGTCGAGCGTTACGTCACGCTGCCCTTCGGGATCGTCCGCGGGGCGAACATTGGGATCCGCTCAAGGTGGATCCCCACGACGATCGACCAGAGGAGGATCGGGGCGACGATGAGTCGTTCCATGCCGCCGACACCGAGCCCGAGGTACGTCTTGGTCACGAACAGGACCAGCGCGACCAGGTCGACCAGCC
>Ga0187815_10001661_pt1 | contig 10523 bp, 6 predicted proteins | sample NC_S_5_FD_132962 | JGI IMG/M metagenome (GOLD analysis project Ga0187815, IMG submission 132962) | Wetland sediment microbial communities from Neuse River Estuary, North Carolina, USA - ASW-S_5 | ecosystem: Environmental > Aquatic > Freshwater > Wetlands > Sediment | place: USA: North Carolina...
CGCCGACATGGCGGTGTTCCCGATCCTGCAGGACCGGATCGGCATCGTCGTCATCGTGCTCATCGCCGCCGTAATCATTCCGGTGTTCGGCAACGAGTTCCTGCTGCAGGCGGTGATGACGCCGTTCCTGGTGTTCTCGCTCGCCTCGATCGGGCTCAACCTGCTCACCGGCTATACCGGGCTTTTGTCGCTCGGCACAGGCGCTTTCATGGGTGTCGGCGCCTATGCCTGCTACAAGCTCACCACCTATTTCCCGGGCGTGAACATCCTTATCTGGATCGTCGCGTCCGGCTTCTTCTCGGCGGCGGTCGGCGTCGTCTTCGGCCTGCCGTCGCTGCGCATCAAGGGCTTCTATCTGGCGGTGGCGACGCTTGCCGCGCAGTTCTTCCTGTCGTGGCTCTTCATCCGCCAGCCGTGGTTCTATAACTACAACGTCTCCGGCGCGATCGAGGTGCCGACGCGCACATTGTTCGGCATTCCCGTCACCGGCGCGACCGCGAGCGAGATGACCCGCTACTACGTCGTGCTCGGCTTCGTCGTGGTCATGACGTGGCTCGCCTCGAACCTGGTGCACGGCCGCATCGGCCGCATGTGGATGGCGGTGCGCGACATGGACCTCGCCGCCGAACTGATCGGCATCCGCCTCTTGCGCACCAAGCTGCTCGCCTTCGCCGTCTCGTCGTTCTACTGCGGCGTCGCCGGCGCGCTGATGGTGTTCCTGTGGTACGGCAGCGCCGAGCCGGCGGTGTTCGACGTCAACCTGTCCTTCTACATCCTGTTCATGGTCATCATCGGCGGCCTCGGCAGCCTGACCGGCTCGTTCTACGGCGCCGCGCTGATCTACATCCTGCCGATCGTGCTGCGTTACATCCCGCCGAAGCTCGGCATGCCGATCCAGTCGGCGACGGTCGAGCATATCCAGCACATGGTGGTCGGCGCGCTGATCGTCCTCTTCCTGATCGTCGAGCCGGCGGGCCTCGCCCGGCTCTGGCAGATCGGCAAGCAGAAACTGAGAGTGTGGCCTTTCCCATATTGAAGGCGCAGACTCTCGGCCAAGCCCGGAGAAACCGGGAAGATCGGCGGCGCGAAAAGCCGCCCGATCGCAAGGCAACAGGCGGCATCGTCGCCGTCAATGGAGGGAACGTGATGCGAAGCTATCGAATGCTGCTCGGGGCTGCCGCCGTGGCCGCCGCCGGGCTGTCGCTGGCCCCCGCGCCGGCGAGCGCTGCCGACGGAATTTACATTCCGCTGTTTTCCTATCGCACCGGCCCGTTCGCCGGCTCCGGCACGCCGATCGTCAACGGCATGGCCGACTACCTCAACATGCTCAACGAGCGCGACGGGGGCATCGGCGGCGTGAAGCTCATCGTCGAGGAGTGCGAGACCGGTTACGACACCAAGAAGGGTCTCGAGTGTTACGAGCAGGTCAAATCGAAGAACCCGGTCGTGCTCAATCCGTACTCCACCGGCATCACCCTGCCGCTGATCCCGAAGGCGGCGATCGACAAGACCCCGATCCTGTCGATGGCCTACGGTCTGTCGGCATCGGCCGACGGCAACACCTTCCCGTGGGTCTTCAACCCGCCGGCCACCTATTGGGACGGCGCCTCGATGTTCGTCGCCTATGTCGGCAAGCAGGAGGGCGGCCTGGACAAGCTCAAGGGCAAGAAGCTCGGCCTCGTCTATCTCGACGCGCCTTACGGCAAGGAGCCGATCCCGGTGCTCGAGGCACTGGCCAAGGATTACGGCTTCGAGCTGAAGCTCTATCCGGTGCCGGCGGCCGAGATGCAGAACCAATCGTCGCAGTGGCTCAACATCCGCCGCGACCGGCCGGAGTACCTGTATCTGCAAGGCTTCGGCGCGATGAACCCGACCGCGGTCAAGGAAGCCGCCAAGATCAACTTCAAGATGGATCACCTGATCGGCAACTGGTGGGCGGGCGGCGACGACGACGCGCGCCCGGCCGGCGACGGGGCCAAGGGCTACATGTCGCTCGACTTCAACCAGGTCGGCACCGACTTCCCGGTGATCCAGGACATCATCAAGTACACGGTCGATAAGGGTAAGAGCCAGACGCCGAAGGACAGGGTCGGCGAGAACCTGTACAACCGCGGCGTCTACAACTCGATGATCATCGCCGAGGGCATCCGCAACGCGCAGAAGATCACCGGCAAGAAGATGATCGACGGCGCCGACATGCGGCGCGGACTCGAGACCTTGACGATCGACGAGGCGCGGCTGAAGGAGATGGGCGCCGAGGGCTTCGTCGCTCCGGTCAAGGTGACGTGCGCCGACCACAACGGCCACAACGCCGCCTATATGGCGAAGTGGGACGGCAAGAAGTGGACCAAGGGCTCCGACTGGATCCAGCCGATCAAGGACAAGGTCGAGCCGCTGATCCAGACCGCGGCGAAGGACTATGCCAGCGCCAATGCCGGCTGGCCGAAGCGCACCGAAGCCTGCGACAAGAAGTAGTCGCGGCTCTTACCCTCCCCCTTGTGGGGAGGGTCGCTCACCGAACGCAGTGAGGTGAGCGGGGTGGGGGTAATCTCAATTGCAAAGACCCCCACCCCGGCTCGCTTCGCTCGCCGACCCTCCCCACAAGGGGGAGGGTAGAAAAGAGGCGAAGCCACCGTGACGACAAACCCTGCCGCTCCGACTCCTGTTGTGGAGACCGACCGCATCCTGCGCGTCAACAACATCGAGGTGATCTACGATCACGTCATCCTGGTGTTGAAGGGCGTGTCGCTCGATGTGCCGAAGGGCGGCATCGTCGCACTGCTCGGCGCCAACGGCGCCGGCAAGACCACGACGCTCAAGGCGATCTCCAACCTGCTGCACGCCGAGCGCGGCGACGTCACCAAGGGCTCGATCCTGTTCGACGGGCAGGAGGTGCAGGATCTCTCGCCGAACGAGCTCGTTCGCCGCGGCTGCATCCAGGTCATGGAGGGCCGCCATTGCTTCGGCCATCTCACCGTCGAGGAAAACCTGCTGACCGGCGCCTTCACCCGCCGCGACGGCAAGGCGGCGATCAAGAGCGACATGGACAAGGTCTACGCCTATTTCCCGCGCCTCGCCGAGCGCAGGACTTCGCTCGCCGGCTACACCTCGGGCGGCGAGCAGCAGATGTGCGCCATCGGCCGCGCGCTGATGTCGCGGCCGAAGATGATCCTGCTCGACGAGCCGTCGATGGGGCTCGCCCCCCAGGTGGTCGAGGAGATCTTCGAGATCGTGCGCGACCTGAACGGCAAGGAGGGCGTCTCCTTCCTGCTCGCCGAGCAGAACACAAACATGGCGTTGCGTTATGCGCGCTACGGCTACATTCTGGAGAACGGCCGCGTGGTCATGGACGGCGAGGCCAGGATGCTGTCGGAGAACGCAGACGTGAAGGAATTCTACCTCGGCATTTCGGAAGGCCGCCGCAAGAGCTTCCGCGATTCCAAACATTACCGCCGCCGCAAGCGTTGGCTGGCCTGACAGCCCTTGCCCTCCCCCTTGTGGGGGGTGGCGAGCCAAAGGGTCCGGCCCTCTCGGGCTGGCCCGATGACAGGCTCCGCGAGCCGGGTGCGGGTCCTTGTTGTCGCGATGGCCCCCACCCCGCTCATCTCGCTGCCGCTCGACGAGCGACCCTCTCCACAAGGGGGAGGGTAAAGAGGAAACCAATGCCCGACCACTACGACGGACTGGAGACCCGCGATCCGGCGGCGCGCGAGCGCGAGCAGTTCGGTGCGCTGCCGGCGCAGATTGCGCATGCGATGCAGGCGCCGGGCTGGAAGAAGCAGCTCGCCGGCGTCGTCGCCAATGCGGTGACCTCGCGCGAGGCGCTCGCCAAATTGCCGATCCTGCGCAAGAGCGATCTCGTGGCCTTGCAGAAGGAGCAGCCGCCCTTCGGCGGCTTCAACGTCACCGCACCGGGCAAGGCGCGCCGGCTGCACATGTCGCCGGGGCCGATCTTCGAGCCGCAGGGGCAGGGTGCCGATTTCGGCAACTGCAGCCGGGCGCTTTACGCCGCAGGTTTCCGTCCGGGCGACATCGTGCACAACGCCTTCACGTATCACCTCACGCCCGGCGCCTACATTCTCGAAGCCGGAGCGCACGCGCTCGGCTGCGCCGTTATTCCCGGCGGCATCGGCAATACCGAGCAGCAGCTCGAGGCGGTTTCGCACTATCGGCCGTCCGGCTACGTCGGCACGCCGGACTTCCTCAAGATCCTGCTCGATACCGGCGAGAAGACCGGCAGGGACGCCTCCTCGTTCCGCCGCGCGCTGGTATCGGGCGCGGCGCTGCCGGCCTCGTTGCGTGAGGAACTCGGCCGCCGCGGCGTCACCGTGCTGCAGTGCTACGCCATCGCCGATGTCGGCGTCATCTCCTACGAGTCGCTCGTGCGCGATGCGGGTGACGGAGCGCACGAGCGCGCGGCCGCGGGCATGATCGTCAACGAGAGCATCATCCTCGAGATCGTCCGCCCCGGGACCGGCGATCTGGTGCCGGATGGCGAGGTCGGGGAAGTCGTCGTCACCTCGTTCAACCCCGATTACCCGATGATCCGCCTTGCCACCGGCGATCTGTCCGCCGTGCTGCCCGGCCGCTCGCCGTGCGGCCGCACCAACATGCGCATCAAGGGCTGGATGGGTCGTGCCGACCAGACGACGAAGATCAAGGGCATGTTCGTGCACCCGCGGCAGGTCGCCGAGATCGCCGCGCGGCATCCCGGGCTGACCCGCCTGCGCCTCGTCGTCGGCCGCGAAGCCGAGCAGGACACGATGACGCTCCTGGCCGAGTGCGCCGCGCCGGAGGCGGCGCTGGTCGAGGCGGTCACCGCGACCCTTCATGCGGTGACCAAGCTCAAGGGCGTGGTGACACTGGTCGCGCCGGGCACGCTGCCGAACGACGGCAAGGTGATCGCCGACGAGCGGCCGGTGGGGTAGGGGCCCCTTCTCCTCTCCCCCGTATGGGGGAGGGGGAACTTGACCCCGCGCGCCGTTTGCCGCTGATTGCCGGCATGACCCAAGAGCGCCACCTGCCGCCCGACCATCCGACGATCCCGCCGCGCCGCATCGGCGTGCTGCTGGTCAATCTCGGCACGCCCGATGCCACCGATTACTGGTCGATGCGCCGCTATCTCAGCGAGTTCCTCTCCGACCGCCGTGTCATCGAGGAGAACCCGGTCAAGTGGTGGCTGGTCCTCAACCTGATCATCCTGAGCGTGCGGCCGGGGCGGAAGGGCAAGGACTACGAGAAGATCTGGAATCGCGACAAGGACGAGTCGTACCTCAAGACCATCACGCGCGCGCAGGCGGAGAAGCTCGGCGCGAGCCTGGCGGCCGATCCGCGCCTCCTCGTCGACTGGGGCATGCGCTACGGCAATCCCTCGATCGGCTCGCGCCTCGACGCGATGCAGAAAGCGGGCTGCGACCGCATCCTCGTCGTGCCGCTCTATCCGCAATATGCCGCGGCCACGACGGCGACGGTCGCCGACAAGGCCTTCGAGGCGCTCACGCGCATGCGCTGGCAGCCGGCCCTGCGCGTCGCGCTGGCCTATTACGACCACCCGACCTATATCGAGGCGATCGCCGCGTCGTTGGAGGAGGGGCTGGCGAAGCTGCCGTTCAAGCCCGACACGGTCATCGCCTCGTACCACGGCATGCCGGAGGACTATCTGACGAAGGGCGACCCCTATTACTGCCAGTGCGCGGCGACGACGCGGCTTCTGCGCGCTCGGCTCGGGCGTGACGAGACGCAACTGTTGATGACCTTCCAGTCGCGCTTCGGCACGGCGGAGTGGCTCAAGCCCTATACCGATGCGACGGTGAAAGCGCTGGCGGAAAAGGGCGTCAGGAATCTCGCCGTCATCACGCCGGGATTCGCCGCCGACTGCCTGGAGACGCTGGAAGAGATCGCGATGGAGAACGCCGACATCTTCAAGAGCGCCGGCGGCGAGAACTTCGCATTCATCCCGTGCCTCAACGATTCCGAGCGCGGCATGGCGGTGATCCGCGACGTCGTCACGCGCGAGCTGCAGGGCTGGCTCTGAGCCTCTGATCGCTCCCCCGCTTGCGTGGGAAGGCGGCCAGTGGGGAACTAACCTCCCGTTAACCATGCGCTTTTAACGTCCGTTAACCACTGCCCGCCGGTCGCGGGCGGGGCGCGCGCCTGCGCGCGTGGGTGAACGGAGGTTCGCGATCGCAACGTCGCGGAAGGTGACGGGACTGACGGCGGCGGCGCCCGGTGCGCTGCTGATCGCGGCCGCCTGCCTTGTCGCCGGCGACGCACGCGCGCAGACCGCATTCCAGTTTCCCGATCCGCTGGCGCCCAAGCTCGCGACGGATGCGATGACGCCGCCGCGTTTCCAGAAGGTGACGAAGCCGGCGCAGACGCAATTCGGCCCGCCATCCACCGTCGCGGCGGCCTCCGGCGCCGGCAAGACCGGCTTCGATTCCACGAATGCGCGCAAGAATGCCGTCAAGCGTAAGCCGAACGCGGCCGCCGATGACCGGGCGATCGCGCCCGGCACGGCCGCGCCGCTGACGATCTCGCCCTACCAGAAGCCGGCCGACGCCGCCTTCGCGCAGGCGCCGGCCGCGCCGCCCGGCCAGCCGCCGGTCGAGATCGGCCCGATCCGCAAGCCGCCGCCGAAGCGGCGCGCGCATGTCGAGCCGCCCGACCCTTACGCGCAGCTCGGCCTGCGCGCCGGCGCCTTCGATCTCTACCCGGCGCTCGAGCTGATCGGCGGTTACGCCACCAATCCGGGGGCGTCGCCGAATCCGCGCGGCGCCGCGGTCTATACGATCGCGCCGGAACTGCGCGCGCAGTCGCACTGGTCGCGGCACGAGCTGAAGGCCGATCTGCGCGGCAGCTACACCGGCTACAGCCCCGACGAGACGCCGACGCTGAGCCGGCCCTATGTCAACGGCAAGGTCGACGGCCGCATCGACGTGCGCGAGACGACGCGCGTCAATCTCGGCGGCCGGGTGCTGGTGTCGACCGACAACCCCGGCAGCCCGAACTTGCAGGCGGGCCTGTCCAAGCTGCCGGTGTACGTCACCTATGGCGGCAATGCCGGCGCGACGCAGCGCTTCAACCGCGTCGAGGTGACGATCAAGGGCGATGCCCAGCGCACCTCCTACCAGGACTCGCAGCTCACCGACGGCACGACCGCCAGCAACAAGGACCGCAACTACAACCAGTACAGCGGCGCGCTGCGCGGCGGCTACGAGGTGATGCCGGGTGTCACGCCGTTCGTCGAGGTCGGCACCGACACGCGCGTGCACGACGTCGCCACCGACACGTCCGGCTACCGGCGCGATTCGAAAGGTCTCGTCGGCAATGTCGGCACCACGTTCGAGCTGACCCGTCTGCTCACGGGCGAGGCCTCGATCGGCTACATGACGCGCAGCTACGACGACGCGCGCTTCGACACGCTCAAGGGCGTGATCGGCAGCGCCTCGCTGGTGTGGACGGTCGACGCGCTCAACACGCTGAAGCTCACCGCGTCGTCGACGCTCGGCGAGTCGAGCGTGCCGGGCGTGTCCGGCGTGTTCTATCGCGACGCCGGCGTTCAGTGGGACCACGCCTATCGCCGCTGGCTCATCGGCTCGCTCAAGCTCGGCATCGGCCAGGATCGCTACGAGGGCACGGCGACGGCGGGCAACGACGTCGCCGGACGCACCGACAACCGCTATTCGGTGGGCGCGGGGCTGACCTACAAGATCGACCGCACGATGCAGATCAAGGGCGAGTTCCAGCAGAACTGGCTGCGCTCGAACGTCACCGGGGTCGATTACACCGCCAGCACCTTCCTGCTCGGCCTGCGCCTGCAGCGCGAGGCCGCGCGGCTATCGGCCGCCGAGGATGCGCTCGATCTCGGCGCGGAACTCGCCGGCGAGGTCGGGGCGATCGAGGCCGTAGTCGACATTGGCGGCGAGGAAACCGATCTTGGAGCCGCAGTCGTAGCTGCGGCCCTCGAACTTCAGCCCGTAGAAGGGTTGCGAACCGGCGAGCGCCAGCATGGCGTCGGTCAACTGGATCTCGCCGCCGGCGCCGGCCGCCTGCTTCTCCAGGATGCCGAAGATCTCCGGCTGCAGGATGTAGCGGCCGGTGATCGAGAGATTGGACGGCGCCTCGCTCGCCTTCGGCTTCTCCACCATCTTGGTGATCGAGAAGGCCTTGCCCTTGGCGGGGCCGACGCCGACCACGCCGTACATGTGCACGCGGTCCGTCGGCACCTCCTCGACGGCGATGATGTTGGCCTTGGGGTCGAGGTCTTTCGCCGCATCCATCATCTGCGCCAAACAGCCGCGTTCATGCTTGACCAGCACATCGGGTAACAGGAGCGCGAAGGGTTCGTGGCCGACGATCTCGCGCGCGCACCACACCGCGTGGCCGAGGCCGAGCGGCGACTGCTGGCGCGTGAAGCTGACCGTGCCGGCCTCCGGCAGGTCCTCGGACAGCAGCTCGAGTTCCGTCTTCTTGCCGCGCTCGATCAGGGTCACCTCGAGCTCGAACTGGCGGTCGAAATGGTCCTCGATGACGCTCTTGTTGCGGCCGGTGACGAAGACGAGGTGCTCGATGCCCGCCTGCCGCGCCTCGTCGACGACGTGCTGGATCAGCGGCCGGTCGACGACCGGGAGCATCTCCTTCGGCATGGCCTTGGTGGCTGGGAGGAAGCGGGTGCCGAGACCGGCGACAGGAAAAATAGCTTTGCGGATACGGGTCATGGGCCCTCACAAAGCATGAGGCGGCGGCGCGGTCCAGACACTCAGTGGCTACCGTCATTAACGGCGCCGAAAGGTTATCGCGGCACCCATAGTGACTCTGGAAGGTGTGGGACCGCCTTCGATAGGAGCCGCGATTTGGGGATCGCCACGCGCACATTTGCTACCATCCTGGCCTGCGCTGCCGGCCTCGTCGTCGCGGCCGCGCCGGCGACGGCGCAGGAGCGTCGTGCCGATCTCGTCACCGGCTCGATCGACACGCGCGCGGCCCCGCCCGTCGCGCCGCAGGGGCCTGTCTGGAGCGGTGAATCCGGCGCCTCCGGCGATCCGTCGATGACCGCCGCGGCGATCCGCGCCGCCGCCGCCAATTTCCATGTCTGCCTCGAGGGCCTGTGGCCGCAGGCCGCGCGCCGCGGCGTGTCGCGCCGCCTGTTCGAGAGCGCGACCGCTTCGCTCACGCCCGACCTGCGCATCATGGACCTGCTCGACGCGCAGCCGGAATTCACCAAGGCCGTGTGGGACTATCTCGACGTGCTCGTCACCGACGCACGCATCGCCAAGGGCCGCGAGCTGCTCGCCCGCTACGAACGGACCTTCGATGCGGTGGAGCGCGCCTACGGCGTCGACCGCTACGTCATCGCCGCCATCTGGGGCGTCGAAACCAATTACGGCACGATCTCCGGGCAGAAGCCGGTGCTGCGCTCGACCGCGACGCTCGCCTGCATCGGCCGCCGCCAGAACTACTTCCGCGCCGAATTCCTCGACACGCTCGAGATCATCCAGCGCGGCGACATCAAGCCGGAGAAGCTCGTCGGCTCGTGGGCCGGCGCCTTCGGCCCGACGCAGTTCATGCCCAGCGCCTTCAAGCGCTACGCCGTCGATTTCGACGGCGACGGCCGCCGCGACGTCATCGATTCCGTGCCGGACATGATCGCCTCGACCGCCAACAATTTGAAGAAGGACGGCTGGGTGCAGGGTGCGACCTGGGGCTACGAGGTGGTGGTGCCGGCGACCTTCGACTTCCATCTCACCGGCCGCGATCATGCGATGTCGTTGCGCGACTGGCAGCGGCTCGGCGTGGCGCGGCCGCACGGCCTGGCGTTCCCGCGGCCCGACGACAAGGCGTTCCTGCTGGTGCCGGCCGGCATCCAGGGGCCGGGCTTCCTGATGCTGCACAATTTCCGCGTCATCATGCGCTACAACCCGGCCGAGGCCTATGCGCTGGCGATCGGCCATCTCTCCGACCGGCTGCGCGGCGGCGCGTCGTTCGTGCAGCACTGGCCGCGTTACGAGCGGGTGCTGACGCGGGCCGAGCGGCTGCAATTGCAGGAAGAGCTGGCGCGCCGCGGCTTCGATGTCGGCGAGCCGGACGGCCGGGTCGGCGCGCGCACGCGCGACGCCATCCGCGACTTCCAGGCGCATATCGGCCGCGTGCCCGACGGCTTCGCCTCGGCGGGCCTGCTCGAGCAACTGATGGCGCGCTGAGGTCGCCCGACATTCCCCGCGCGCAAGGTCGGTCTCTGCGAGGCCCGGCGTGCTCTGTGCGTGCTTCTGGATTTCGGGTTCGCGCCATGGCGCGTCGCAGACGCGCGTGAACGCGCTTTTGCGTTCGCGCCCCGGAATGACACGCGGGCAAGCGCTATCGCCCGTATTGTTTGGTCGGCCCCGGGCAGGCCCTCATCCGAATGCAATTCCCTGCCCCCAACGAGGGGAGCGGAGCGCCGGCAGACGCGGGGGCTTGCGAGGCCCCCGATGGGTGGTCGGCGAAACCACCCGGGTGGGACGTCTTGCGAAACGTCCCGTTCCTCC
>Ga0187815_10001662_pt1 | contig 10523 bp, 9 predicted proteins | sample NC_S_5_FD_132962 | JGI IMG/M metagenome (GOLD analysis project Ga0187815, IMG submission 132962) | Wetland sediment microbial communities from Neuse River Estuary, North Carolina, USA - ASW-S_5 | ecosystem: Environmental > Aquatic > Freshwater > Wetlands > Sediment | place: USA: North Carolina...
CAACGGCTACGACAACTGCCACGATTACGCCAACTGCAACCAGCACGTCGACTGCTACAGCGACTCAGACCGCAACACCTACGGCCACGCCAACCGAAACGGCAACGGCGACGGCCACTACGACCGCAACATCAACGGCGACCAGCACGCCAACTGCTACAGCCACTCAGACTGCCACGGCCACCAGCACACCAACCGCGACGGCTACGACAACTGCCACGATTACGCCAACAGTCACGGCAACCGCGACTGCCACCCCCACGGCTACGCCGACTGCCACCCCCAGTGCGGGCCCGACTACGACGCTCAGCGCGGCGCCGACCAGCCTGAACTTCGGCAACGTCAAGGCGACCGGGACCAGCAAGCCGAAGAAAGTCACGCTGACCAACACCGGCAGCATCGCGGCGGTGATCGGATCGGTGAGCGCGACACCGCCATTCGCGATCTTGGGCAGCGCCAACACCTGCTCAGACAAGACCATCAAACCGAAAAAGAAGTGTTCGTTCGAGGTAGAGTTTGCGCCGACGACGCCAGGGAACGCGAGCGGATCGATCGACGTGAGCTACAACGGCACCAGTCCCGCGGTGGCTCTGGAGGGCGACGGCGTTGCTTTGACGCTCAAGGCGCCGAAGTCGCAGTCGTTTGCCGCCGTCGATGCGGGCATGGCCGGCAGTCCGAGGAAGATCGAAATCTCAAATTCGAGTACAGTCCCGGTGACGCTCGGCACGGCGGCGCTGGGTGGGACCGATCCTGGTTCGTTCGAGATTATGAGCGACCAGTGCTCGGGGCGGCCGCTGGCGGCGAAAGGCAAGTGCACGGTGGCGGTTAGTTTTGCGCCGCCGGGGACGGCGAGCGGAGCGCAGAGCTCAATGCTTTCGTTCGGGTTCACCTACGGCCCGAACCGCGGCAGCGTCTCGACCGGCTTGAACAGCAAGGTCAAATAAAACCGGCCTACTTAACGGCGGCGGGAGGAGCAGGCGTTGGCGGGAGAACCAGTTGGCCGGTCGCGAGGTCATGCTGGACTTTGCGCGCGCGCTGGAGCGCGGCCGCAGGAATGCGGGACTCGAGCCTGGGGTTAAAGACCACGCTCACCATCCCGTCCTGCATTCCAAATTCCAGCATCCCCGGATGAAAGCGCTTGGCTTTGACCTCGGTTGCGATTTTGAGGAAAGCCAGCGGCGTCGAGGTCACGGCGCTGGCCAGGACGACGTCCGGGGCGACGTTGTTTTGGTTGTTGAATACGCCGAAGGCGAAGACGTGCGCTTGTGCGGCGGCAAGGAACACGCCAAGGCCGGCCGCGTCAGCATTGTGAATCAGCAGGTCCGCGCCCTGGCTGATTTGCGCGAGCGCCGCTTCCTTGGCCGCACCGACGTCGTCGAAATTGCCGGTGTAGCTGATCAGAATACGGCCTTTGGGCTGTACTGAAAGAAAGCCGCGCTTGAAGCCCTCGAAGAACAATCGAATCGATGGCAGTTCTATCCCACCGACGGCGCCGACGACTCCGGTTTTCGAAACACCGGCTGCCAGCACGCCTTCCACATAGGTTGCCTGATCGACATTGAAGGTTATCGACGCGACATTTGCAGACGACTCACTTCCCGAACTGACCACAAAGCAGGTATTCGGAAAACTCCGCGCTACCTCGATGGCGGAATCGGTGTACTCGAAACCGTGAGCGAAGATAAGGTCGAATCCGCGCGAGGCGAAGTCGCGGAAAGCGTCGTCGAAGTCGGCCGGCGACTTGGTCTGCACCAGCGCGGTGTCGGCACCGAGCTTGGCCTTGATGAGCTCGAGTCCTTCGTACGCAGCCGCATTCCAGCCCGCGTCGCTAACCGGTCCGGGGGTGAGCAGCGCGACTCGAAATGCGGAACTGGAGGCCGGCTTGGTAGCGGGCGCAGGATGGGAGGTGCAGGCTCCAAGCACAGTTAGATATAGGAGCACGAGAGCTAGGGCCGGGAAATTCCATTTCAGACAAGTGCGGTAGGCGGCCGAATCCATCCTCAGATACTGCTAGCCGGCGTAAACGGTGCGATCGACGACACCCGCGTCGCGAAAGGCGAGCTGACGCTCGCGGCATTTGTTGCATCGCCCGCAGTGTTGAGCACCCTTGTTTGGCGCCATGCAGGTCAAGGTCAGCTCGAGCGGCAGGTCTTTGAACGTCCTGATCAGGTCGTCCTTATGGAGACCTCTGAGCGGCGCCTCGACCATCACGTCGCGTCCCAGTCCCATGCCGAGCGCGCGGGCGAAGCTGGCGAAGAACTCCGGGGTGGCATCGGGGAAGGGGTTGCCGCCGAGCGATCCGATCGCGATGCGTGAGACGCCGTGCGTGCTGCCCCAAACCGCCGCCAGCGCAATCAGGATGATGTTGCGGCCGGGCAGGTAGGTGTTCATGTCGGGCTCGTCGGCGCCGGGAACGCTCGCGCCCGACACGCTCCAGTGGTCGCCGTACAAGACGCCGATGGGGGCGGAGAGCACCGTCACCGGCATCACGCTGGGGTTGTGGAGCGCGTCGAGGAAAGATTGAAGGCCATCGAGCTCCATCTCTTCCCATGCGAAACCGCATCGCACGTAGATCGGGTAAACCTGGGCGTCGGTTGCCAATTTCGCGATCAAAACCGAGCTGTCCAGGCCGCCGCTGGCGAGAACTGAAATCTTGTCCAAGCTGAGTTTCTCTCTTCCAGCGCAAGACCGTAGCACCATTGAAACCAGCAGGGCCACATGATGGCGGCGACTCGATCTCGCAAGCGGGTTATGCGATCTTGATGCGCTCTATTGAAAGGGACGCGTGATGGTATCGCAAGACTATCCCTGGTACGTGGACTTTTTTCGCAGCGACTACCTCGGCGTCTACGGCCACACGTTCAGCGAAGAGCGGGCTGAAAAAGAGAGCGCCTTCGTTGCGCGCGCGCTCGAGCTCAAGCCGGGCGCATCGGTGCTCGACCTGTGCTGCGGCCAGGGGCGGCATTCGATCCCGCTTGCGAAACGCGGACTGCGAGTGACCGGCCTCGATCTGAATCCCGACTACCTGGAACTGGCGAAGCAGGCGGCCAAAGCGGGCAAGGTCACGATCGAGACGGTGGCCGCCGACATGCGCGAGATCCCTTTCGAAAACGAGTTCGACGCAATCGTCAACATGTACTCCTCGTTCGGCTACCTGGAGTCCGAAGCCGAGGATTTGAGAGTGCTGGAATCGGCGGCTAAAGCGCTGAAAGCCGGCGGACGGCTGCTGCTCGACATGCTGAACCGCGAGTGGGCGATCGACAACTATATCCAGAACGACTGGCATGCGGGCGCGGACGGAACTTTGTACGTCGAGCGGCGCGACCTGGATCTCGCGACCAGCCGCATGCACGTGCATTTCATCGTCGTGGACCCCAAGGGAAGCCGCCGCGAGTCGATCGGACATATCATCCGCCTCTACACGCTGACGGAGATGACCCGCCTGCTAGAACGCGCGGGGCTGGCCGTGACGGCGGTGTTCGGGGGATTCGATGGCGAGGCGTATGCGATAGGCACGCGGCGGATGATAATCGTCGCGGCCGTTGGCACGGCATGACAGTGAATCCGCGGGGTGCATAATGAGAGGCGGCAATTTCTGCTGCGGCATCGGTGAAGCCGGTCGAAAAAGCCGCGAAAATGCGGGGTTTTCCGGGGCGAAAGAACGGGGGAAAATAGAGATAGCCGGAGAGCAATTATGGCGTTCGCGCATTGTTGCCTTCCGTGGTTGCGGTTTGTATAGTCGCTGACTAACCAAGCGGACAGGGCCTGTGGGGTAAGCTGTGCCTATGGATGTGATGAAGACGCTTTTTCTGAACCCGCCCTCGTACGAGGACTTCGACGGGGGAGCGGGCTCGCGCTACCAGGCGACGCGCGAGGTCTGGTCGTTCTGGTACCCGACGTGGCTGGCTTATCCCACCGGGATGATCCCGGGCGCGCGCCTGCTCGATGCGCCGCCGCACAACTACACGGTCGCGATGACGGTGAACGAGGCAAAGAACTACGACCTGGTCGTGATTCACACCTCGACGCCGTCGATACGGATGGACGCGCGCACTGCGGAAGCGATCAAGGCGGCGAATCCCCGGGCAATCATCGCGATGGTCGGGGGCCATCCGACGGCGCGGCCGGACGAAACGCTGAAACTGTCGGCGGCGATCGATATCGCCGCGCGCAAGGAATTCGACCACTCGATGGTGGAAGTGGCGGAGGGCCGCGACTGGAGCACGATCGGCGGCATCAGCTATCGCAAAGACGGCGGGCTGCATCACAATCCCGATCGTGCGGCGCTGAGCGACGAAGAACTCGACAAGCTGCCGTTCGTCACCGAGGTCTATGAAAAGAACCTCGACTACCTGAAGTACAACAGCCCCTACTGCCAATATCCGTACGTGTCGATGTACACCGGGCGCGGATGCCCGGCGCGATGCACGTTCTGCCTATGGCCGCAGGTCACGCAGGGGCATCGCTATCGCGTGCGGAGCCCGGAGAATGTGTACGAAGAAGTGGCGGCGATGAAGTCGAAGTTCCCGAAGATGAAGGAACTGTTCTTCGACGACGACACCTTCACTGCGGACCCGGGGCGCGCGCGCAAAATCGCGCAGTTGCTCAAGCCGCTTGGAATCACGTGGTCGACCAATTCACGCGCCAACGTCGACTATGAAACGCTGAAGATCATGAAGGAGGGCGGACTTCGGCTGTTCGTGGTCGGTTACGAATCGGGCAACGCGCAGATTTTGAAGAACATCAAGAAGGGCGTCGGACTCGATCGGGCGCGGCGCTTCACCAGGGATTGCCACGAACTGGGGATCCTGATTCACGGGACTTTTATTCTGGGACTTCCCGGCGAGAGCAAGGAGACGATCGAGGAATCGATCCGGTTCGCGCGCGAGATGGACTGCGAGACGATTCAGGTGTCGCTGGCGTCGCCTTACCCGGGCACGGAGCTGTTCGATTACGTGAGCGAGAACGGATTTCTGGCGGTCGATCCGCTGCTCGATGAATCCGGCTATCAGAAGTGCACGATCACCTATCCGGGACTGAGCAACGAGGAGATTTACGGCGCGGTGGAGCGCTTCTATCGCAGCTTCTACTTCCGTCCGAAATACATCTTCAAATCGGTCAAGAAGATGATGACGTCGGTGGAAGAGACCAAGCGGATGCTGAACGAGGGGCGGCAGTTTTTTTCGACGATGCGCCAGCGACGGCATCAGACGGCGCAGCAGGCGCAGGCCTGACAACGAAAGCGAATTCCCCAGGCGCAAGGCGAGGCGCGCGAGGTCCGCAGCAACAATGTCTGTGGCGCCATTTGTCGCGCCGGGTCAAATTGCCGCGCGAATCATTCGATGACAATCTGGATGGCTTTACCGGCTGCGGGTGTGTGCGTGTCGGTGCTGTACTACGCCGCCGCGACCGTAGCTGCGATCAGATTTGCGCGGCGCATGGCTGCTCCCCTGCCCCCGCTGCCCAAGATTCCCCCGCGGGTCGCAGTGCTGAAGCCGCTGCATGGGACCAGCAATTCGCTGGCGGCCAATCTTGTCAGCTTTCTGGAAATCGCCTACCCGCGGGCCGAGTTTTATTTTGGCGTCGATAACTACGACGATGCGGCCGCCGAAATTCCGGTCGCAATCCGCCAACGCTACCAGTTCGCGAACATCACGCTGGTGGTGGGCGAAGAGCCCGACTGCAGCAATCACAAGATCGCGAAGCTGATCAAGATGGCGGATCGGGCCGAGAAGGCCGAAATGTTTGTCCTGAGCGACGCCGATGTATCCGTCGAGCGCGACTACCTAAAGCGGATTGTCGGCGAGCTGATTTCCGACGAGAAGATCGGCATCGTCACCTGCGCGTATCGGGCGCGCCCGGGCGGGTCGTTCGCGTCGCGGCTGGAGGCGCTCTACGTCAATACTGATTTTTTACCGCAGGTTGTGCTCGCCGACACGATCGAGCCGGCGCATTATGCACTCGGCGCGACGATCGCGATCAAACGCCGGGTGCTGGAGGCCGCGGGCGGGTTCCGCGCGGTCAAAGACAAGCTCGCCGACGACTTCTACCTGGGCAACTTCACCAATCGGCAGGGCTACGCGATCAAACTCTCCGATTCGCTGGTCACGTTGACGTGCGAGGAAAGGAATTTCGCCGAATTCTGGCATCATCAGCTCCGCTGGGCGCGCACCTACCGCACCGTGCGCCCGGTCAGCCTCGCGACAATCCTGATGCACGGCCCGTTCTGGGCGCTGATGGCGCTTGCAGTCTCGCGCGGCAGCGCCGCGGCGTTTGCGGCATTGGTGCTGGTGATTGGGGCGCGCCTGGCGATGTCGGCGGCGATCGTCGGGCGCGTGGTCAAGATGCCCGAGATGCTGGCGGATCTATGGCTCGTTCCGATCAAGGACCTGATAATGACCGGGGTCTGGTTTACCAGCCTGCTCAGCAACAAAGTGATATGGGCCGGACGCCAGTTCAAGGTGATCCGAGGCGGCGCGATGCGCGAAGTGAAGAACTAAAGGCCGTGATCCTCTACCTGTCGATCGCGATCGTGGCCAGCGTGCTGATGGCGCTCGGCCTGCTGATGATGAAGAGCCGCTCGGCGCATCTGCCCATGGCGGCCGGCGCGAAGGCGATCGGCGCGATCGCCGCATGGCTTCGCGATCCCATGTGGATCGGCGGACTTGGCGTGCAGACCGCGGGCTGGGCGTTGTACCTGATTGCGGTGTCGAAGGCGCCGGTATCGATGTTGGCGGTGATGATGCAGGGTGGAATCGCGCTGTTCGTAGTCGCATCGGTGGTGATTCTTGGCGAGCGGGCGAGCGGGCGCGAATGGGCCGGCATCGGCGCGATCGTGTTCGGGATGCTGATGCTGGCGCTGTCGCTCGAGGCGGGCGAGATCGAAGGTGCGTTCGAACCGGGAACGCTGCTGACGTTCACGGCGCTGTTGATGGCCGCGGGGCTCGCGCCGATGGCCGTCGCACGGCTGAACGCCAGCGGCGCCGCGGCGGCGATTCTATCCGGCATTGCGTTCGGCCTGGGAGGATTGTTCACCAAGGCGATGATGGAAGAGTTGAGCGCCGGCGCCGCCGCTTCACTCGCGCTTCGAATAGTATCGGAGCCCTACGTGTACGGCATGCTCGCCGCCAACATCGTCGGGATCGTCCTGCTGCAGAACTCGTTTCATTCGGCGCGCGGCATAATAGCGATGCCGCTGTCAGGGGCGCTGTCGAACATCGTGCCGATCGCCGGCGGGATGATCGCGTTCGGCGAACGATTGCCGGCGGGCACGATGGCGGCCGCGATGCGGGTTGGCGCATTCGTGTTGACGATCGCGGCGGGCGCACTGCTGGCCGGATCGCGCGAGCGCTCGCCGGGTGAACCTATCGCGGTTCGCGCCGCGGTCGAGAACTAGAAGTTCGCTTTCGGGACGGGCAGACCGGGCACGTCGGCGCGGGTGCGGAAGATCGTTCCCTTGCGCTCCGGATCGTCGGTGTTGTCTGCGGTCACGACGTAGAGATCGCGGAGATCGCGGCCGCCGAAGACCAGGCTGGTCACCATCGTGGCCGGCAACTTGATTCGCCCGGCTACGGCGCCGTCTTTCGAGAAATGGACGACCTCGCCGGCGCGCACCGCCGCCACCCACACGCCGCCTTGCGCATCGACCGCCAGCCCGTCGGGCAATCCCGCAGGCATCCTGGCAAAGACGCGCCGGTCCTTGACGCCGCGCTCGTGAGTAACGTCGTAAACCCACACCGCGCCGGTGCTGGAATCCGAGTGATACAGGTGCTTGCGGTCGGGGCTGAGGCCGAGACCGTTGCTGACCTCGATGCCGTCCCACAACTTCACCGCGCGGCCGGGGGGATCGATGCGGAACAGGCTGCCGGGAATCGGCTGGTTGTTGCTCAACGGATCGAAGTTGATGGTTCCGGTGTAAATGCTGCCGTGATCGTCGGTGGTCAGATCGTTCATGCTCACGGGCTTGCCTTGCCAGGCGACGAACAGATCGCGGCTGCGGCCGGTCTTCTCATCCCAATGGATCAGGCCGCGGCCGGTAAGCACGAGGCCGCCGCTGGCGTTGAAGATCATGCCGCCGACGCCCTTGCGCTTGGGGATCAGCGTTTCGACGCTGCCGCCGGGATTGCGCCGGTAAACGCCGCCATTGGGAATGTCGCTGAAATAGAGACGGCCGAGATCGTCGACACGGGGCGCTTCGAGCAGGCCGTAGCCGCTCGCTAGCATCTCGAAGTCCATCGCCGGGTCCTCCTTCTTCGTGTTTACCACGGCTTAAGGTTCGCGGCGACCCGTGGCGACGGGGGGCAGCTAATCCGCGGAGTGCATGATAATAAGCGACAATTTCTGGCCGTTGGCACGGCATGACAGTGCGCGCAGCAGCCGCGCGGTTCGCCGTGTCAGTCCGGAAGATCGACTTGGACAGGCTGAGTCACGCGCCCTCGGTTCTGATCGTCGAGGCGCAGCTTGCGATGGCACAGAAAGATCAACACCGGCTGTAGAATTCGCGTCAGCATCATGATGGCCAGCGCGCCTCCGATCACGACGATCGCCAGCGGCCGCTGCGTCTGAGCGCCGATTCGAGTCGAAATCGCCGCGGGCAGCAGGCCGAGCGCGTCAACCAGATCGGTCATCATCGTGGCGCGCAGACGACGGTCGGAGCCGGTGATGATCGAGTTGACGAATGGGTGCCCTTCCTCCCACAAGCGGCGGATGTAGAAGCTCAGCAGAATACCGTCCATGACCGCGATTCCGAAAATCGAAATAAAGCCTACGCCCGCCGAGACGCTGAACGGTGTGCCGGTGACAATCAATGCGAGGACTCCGCCGAGACACGCCACCGGAATCTGCGCCATGATGATGAAGGTGTCGACGAACGATTGTGTGGCGCCGTAGAGGACGCCGGCGATGAGCAACAACGCGAACGGGACGACGATCATGAGGCGGCGATTAGCGGCTTGCAGCTCACCGTACTCGCCAGACCATTCGAGATGCACGTCTTCGGGAAGACGGACTTCGCTGGCAATTCGGCGTTTGGCCTCTTCGACGGTGGTCTGCAGATCGCGGTTGCGAACCGAAAATCGGACCGGCACGTAGCGTTGCAGCGCCTCACGGTAAATGAATGAAGCGCCTTCGGCCACTTCGACCTTGGCGACCTGGCCGAGCGGAATTTGACCGCCGGCCGGGAGGTTAACGCGGATCTGGCGAACCGCATCGAGGCTCTGGCGATACTCCGGCTTCCATCGCACCACCAGGTCGAAGCGCCGGTCGCCATCGAGTACTTGTGTGACGGCCTGTCCGCCAATCGCGGCCTGCACGACGGCGCCGACGTCGCCGACGTTGAGTCCATAACGCGCACAAGCCGCGCGGTCCGGGGTGATTTGCAAATTGGGCTGACCCATCGAGCGCAGAACCAACTGATCGACGACTCCGGGAACTCCGCCCAGGGACTCCCTGATGTTGTTGGCGATACGCTCGTCGGTCGCCAGGTCCGGGCCGAAAACCTTGATCGCGTTTTCTCCGGCCTTTACTCCCGAGAGCGCCTCGTCGATGTTGTCTTCGATGTTCTGCGAGTAGCTGAAGCTCACACCCGGAAACCGCTGTGTGAGCTTGTCGTCGATCTGCTTGACGAGTTTGGGTTTGTCGATCCCTGAGGGCCATTCGGTGTCGGGTTTCAGATCGACCGAGAATTCAATGTTGAAAAAACCCGTGGTCTCGGTGCCGTCGTCGGGGCGTCCGAGCTGCGACACAACCGTGGTGACCTCCGGGAAACTCTTGAAAACGGCGCGCATCTGATTGCACAGCTTGGCGCCGTGATCGAGTGAGATCGTCAGCGGCATCGTCGCGTGCGCCCAGATATTTCCTTCCTCGAGCTTGGGCAGAAACTGCCCGCCCAGCAACGGGAACAGCGACAGCACACCGGCCACCAGCAGGACGATTATGCTCAAGGTCAACCGCGGCCAGCGCAGGACTCGCTCGAACATCCCGTGGTAGAAGGCAGCGATTCTTAACCAGACGGGGTTGTGAATCGTTCGCATCCCCTGGGCAAAGAAATACGAAGACAGCACCGGCGACAACGTGACCGCGAGCAGGATCGCAGTGGCGAGCGCGAACGCGTAGGTGTGCGACATCGGCGAGAAGATGGCGCCCTCGACGCCGCGCATCGTGAACAGCGGCAGGAATGCGATCACGAAAATCAAGGTCGAGAAGAACATCGGGCCGCCGACTTCCTGCGCGGCGGCCAGGATTCGAAGTCGATAACTCTCGCTCGGGTGTTCGGCCGCAGTGAGGTGGCGCTCGATGTTTTCCATCACGATGACGGTGGTATCGATGATGATGCCGAAGTCGATCGCGCCCAGAGAAATAAGATTGGCGGGCGTATTGGTCGCGTGCATCAGCGCGAACGCCCCGCATAGCGCAAGCGGAATGTTCACCGCGGCGATAATCGCAGCGCGCAAGTTGCCGAGAAAAAAGATCAGCACCAGAAAGACCAGCACCATCCCGACGGAAAGATTCTCGATCACCGTGCG
>Ga0187815_10001663_pt1 | contig 10513 bp, 11 predicted proteins | sample NC_S_5_FD_132962 | JGI IMG/M metagenome (GOLD analysis project Ga0187815, IMG submission 132962) | Wetland sediment microbial communities from Neuse River Estuary, North Carolina, USA - ASW-S_5 | ecosystem: Environmental > Aquatic > Freshwater > Wetlands > Sediment | place: USA: North Carolina...
GACTGCGTATCCCGGTCCTCTTCGTCTGCGAGGACAACGGGCTCGGCATCAGCGTGCGCTCGCCGAAGGGCTGGGTCGAGTCCACGCTGCGGTCCAGGCCGGGAATCCGGTACTTCGCCGCCGACGGCACCGATCCGGTCGAGGCGTACCGGGTGGCGGAGCAGGCGGCGGGCTGGGTACGCCGGCACCGGCGGCCGGCGGTGCTGCACCTGACCACCGTACGGCTGATGGGCCACGCCGGGGCCGACGCGGAGAGCGCGTACCGGAGCCCGGCCGAGATCTCCGCGGACCTGGCGCGTGACCCGTTGCTGGCCACGGCGCGGTTGCTGGTGACGGCGGGCTACGCCACCGGCGAGGAGTTGCTCGCCCGGTACGACGAGCGCGGCTGGCAGGTCCGCCGGATCGCCGAGGAGGTGCTCGACGAGCCGAAACTGGCGTCCCCGGCCGAGGTGGTGGCGGAGTTGGCCCCGCGCCGGCCGGTCCGGGTCTCCCGGGCGGTGGCCGACGCGGCGGCCCGTGCGGCCGGGCCGGACGCGGGCGCCCGGGCCGAGGCGTTCGGCGGCAAGCCGCCGGAACTGGCCGGGCCGCTGACCCTGGCGCAGAGCATCAACGCGGCGCTCGCCGACGGGATGCTGGACCATCCGGGGATGGCCGTCTTCGGCGAGGACGTCGCCGCCAAGGGCGGGGTGTACGGGGTGACCAAGGGGCTGCGGGACAGGTTCGGGGCGGCCCGGGTCTTCGACACGCTGCTCGACGAGACCTCGATCCTCGGGCTCGGGCTGGGCGCCGGCGTCGCCGGGATGCTGCCGGTGCCCGAGATCCAGTATCTGGCGTACCTGCACAACGCCGAGGACCAGCTCCGGGGCGAGGCCGCGACCATGCGGTTCTTCTCCCGGGGGGCGTACCGCAACCCGATGGTCGTCCGGGTGGCCGGGCTGGCCTACCAGGAGGGGTTCGGCGGGCACTTCCACAACGACAACTCGGTGGCCGTGCTCCGGGACGTGCCGGGCCTGGTGATCGCGGTGCCGGCCCGGCCGGACGACGCCGCGCCGATGCTCCGGACGTGCCTGGCCGCCGCGGCGGTGGACGGGAGCGTCTGCGTGTTCCTGGAGCCGATCGCGCTCTACCACACCCGGGACCTCTACGCCGACGGCGACGGCGAATGGCTGGGCGAGTACGCCGAGCCGGGCGCCTGGGCCGCGCGCCACGTGCCGATCGGCAGGGCCCGGGTGTACGGGGTCGGCTCCGCCGAGGACCTCACGATCGTCACCTTCGGCAACGGGGTGCGAATGTCGCTGCGGGCCGCGGCCACCCTCGCCGACGAGGGGATCGGCAGCCGGGTGGTGGATCTGCGCTGGCTCGCCCCGCTGCCGGTGGCCGACATCGTCCGGGAGTCCTCGGCCACCGGACGGGTGCTGGTCGTGGACGAGACCCGTCGTTCGGGCGGGGTGGGCGAGGGGGTGATCGCCGCGCTGGTGGACGGCGGATACGTCGGTGCGGCGCGACGAGTGGCCGGGCTTGACTGTTTTGTACCATTAGGTCCGGCAGCCCGTCAGGTTCTGGTCTCCGAGGAAGCCATTACCCAGGGTGCCCGTACGTTGCTGGCACGGTAAATTCCGTTCCACCCGGTGCGCCACTTGCGCGGGGGGCCACAAACTGTGTGGACTTGGCGCGACGGCGTCGGACGACGCCGCGAGCAGGTATGAAGATGAGGAGGCACGCGACAGTGAGCGCGACCGCTGGTCAGGCCGCCGACGGGGTACGCAGCCTGGCGGACCGGTTCGGGATCGAGCCGGGGATGGTCGTCATGGAGATGGGCTACGACGAAGACGTCGACCAGGATCTCCGGGACGCCCTGACCGACCGCTGTGGAGAGCTGGTCGACGAGGACACCGACGAGGTGGTCGACGCCGTTCTCGTCTGGTACCGAGACGGCGACGGCGACCTCTTCGAACTCCTCGTTGACGCACTCGGGCCGCTGGCCGACAACGGGGTGGTCTGGCTCCTGACGCCCAAGGCCGGCCGGGACGGTCACGTCGAGCCGAGCGAGGTCGCGGAGAGCGCCCAGACCGCCGGCCTCCAGCAGACCTCGACGATCAACGCGGGTCGGGACTGGAGCGGTGCCCGCCTCGTGCTCCGGCGCGGGTCGAAGAGCCGGAAGTAGTCCCGTACGCCACCCGGCGGCGCCCGTCGCCGGGTGTGGCAGGCTGATCAACCCAGACTCGACCCAAGGAGTTCGCATGCCCATCGAGGTTGGCGCCGAGGCGCCGGACTTCGTGCTCAAGGACCAGAACAACCAGGAGGTCCGGCTCTCCGACTTCCGCGGCAAGCGGACCGTGCTCCTGGTGTTCTACCCGCTCGCCTTCACCGGCATCTGCCAGGGCGAGCTCTGCGAGGTGCGGGACAACCTCAACGAGTACGTCAACGACGACGTCCAGGTGCTGACCGTCAGCGTCGACTCGGTGTACGCGCACAAGATCTGGGCCGACCGGGAGGGCTACGAGTTCCCGATGCTGGCCGACTTCTGGCCGCACGGCGCGGTGGCCCAGGCGTACGGCGTCTTCAACGACGTCGCGGGCATCGCCAACCGGGGCACCTTCGTCATCGACAAGGCCGGCGTGGTCCGGTTCGTCGAGATGAACATGCCCGGCGAGGCCCGGGACCAGCAGGGCTGGCGCAAGTCCCTGGCCGAGGCCGTCGCCGCCTGATCCCACCCCAGGCACGCCGTTCGACCGGGCCGGAGGCCGGCAGGTAAGCTTGCCGAACTCCGGCCCGCCGTACGGGCGTTCCGGGCGCGTAGCTCAGTGGGAGAGCACTCGCCTTACAAGCGAGGGGTCGCAGGTTCGAAACCTGCCGCGCCCACCACGTACCACCAGCGCCGGCTCGTCCCTACCTCTGGTCGGGAAGGGCCGTCAGCGCGTTCGGGGCTGTCTGGTCGACCTGTGCGTCCACATTGTCCGGCCCGACCAGGGCGCCCTCCGCGTCCAGTGGGCACTGGCCGGCGAGGTACGCGGTGCGCCCGGCCGGGACCACCGCGCCGTGGTGGTATCCCGGGTGGTGTGCAGGCCGTCGGGGTTGGAGCGGGTGATCGTCATGGTGGCCCACCCTCGCGCAACCGCCGCTCGGCGTGGCCCGATTTCCCGTACGCGCCGGCCGGCGTATGCGTCCCGGCACCCGAGTTGACTGGCTCCCTAGGGTGTAGGCGGGAGGTCGGCGATGCGGAGAGAGGTGGGCGGGACCCTCGCGGGTGTCACCGCGCTTCTGATGGTCACCGGTTGCACGCCGGAGGGCCGCGCCGACCGGCCGGCCGTGGCCGTGACCAGCCCGGCGGCCTCCGCCAGCACGACGGTTGACGCGGCCACCCTGGCGACCGGTCCCGAGGCGGACGAGGTTCCCCGGCCGGTCCGCTGCGTGCCCGGCGAGGCGCACATGACCGAACCGACGCCGACCCCGTCCGGCCCCGACGACGTGGTCGTGGGTCCGGTGGTCTGGCGGGGCCTGAAGGCGATGGCGACCGGAGATCCGGCGGCCTTCGGTTACCAGGACGCCGACGGCGGCCACTACAAGATCGGGGTCGGGATCCAGGCCGGTGCGACCGTGACGGTCATGATCGGCCCCGAGGCCCGCGGCTACGCCGGCCTGAAGTACGGCCAGGCATGGGGGTACCGACCGGTGGAGGGGGTGCGATTCTCCGCCTGCCCGGACGACGACACCTGGTTCGTCGGCGGGTTCTTCGTCAAGGGGCACCGCTGCGTGCCGCTGGACGTCACGGCCGAGGGTGCCCCGCCGGTGCGGGTCGTCGTATCGCTCTTCGCCGGGCCCTGCCCCGACTGACCGAACCGAGGTCGCCCCGGCGCCGGCACCGGGCGTGACCTTGCCCACCCGCCCAGCGCTGGTAAGGGCAGGGGCCGGTCATCTGTCGTTACCCGGCGGTTAAGCTGGAGGCGCGAAGTCGCTTCCCGACCGGGGTGCGGCTTCGTAGTGCTTCACGGGGATCCGTGGAGCCCAGCCGTTCCGACGTTCTCCGGGCCAACCGAATCGGGACGACTGCACCCCCACCGCCCGACCGGTGCGTCCGGCGGGCCAACCCGGAACGGAGTAAGGCCACGCCATGAGCGTGTCTACGCAGGAACCCGCTGCCCCGGTCGAGTCGGCGGAACCCGCCGAGCGCGGCCGCCTCGACCGCTTCTTCGAGATCACCCGCCGGGGCTCGACGGTCAAGCGCGAGGTGCTCGCCGGGATCACCACCTTCGCGGCGATGTCGTACATCGTCGTGCTCAACCCGCTGATCATCGGCACCGCGCCCGACAAGGACAACAACCTGCTCGGCATGGGGCCGGTCGCCGGGGTCACCTGCCTCGTCGCGGCGGTCATGACGATCATGATGGGTGTCGTCGGCCGGGTGCCGTTCGCCGTGGCGACCGGCCTGGGTTTGAACGCCTTCGTCGCGTACGCCGTCGCCTCCCAGATGACCTGGGCCGAGGCGATGGGCCTGGTCGTCATCGAGGGCCTGATCATCACCGTGCTGGTGCTGACCGGCTTCCGGAAGGCCGTCTTCCGGGCCATCCCGGCCCCGCTGAAGGCGGCCATCGCCGCCGGTATCGGCCTGTTCATCGCCATGATCGGCCTCGTCGACGGTGGTCTGGTCCGGGCCGGCGAGGGCGTGCCGGTGCAGCTCGGCGCTGACGGCACGCTGCGCGGCTGGCCCACGGTCATCTTCCTGGTCGGCCTGCTGCTCACCGGCATCCTGGTCGCCCGCAAGGTGAAGGCCGGCATCCTGATCGGCATCGTGGTCACCACCGTCCTTGCGGCGATCGTCAACGCCTTCGCCAAGCCGGGCGGGGCCTTCCTCCCCGACGGCACGCCCAACCCGGGCGGATGGCGGCTCAACGTCCCCACCCTGCCGGACCCGCTGATCAAGGCGCCCGACCTGCACCTGCTCGGCAACGTGTCGTTCAGCTCGTTCGCCCACGTCGGCGTGATGACCGCGCTGCTGCTGGTCTTCACCCTGGTCCTCGCGGACTTCTTCGACGTGATGGGCACCACCGTCGGCCTGGCCAAGCAGGCCGGCCTCACCAACTCGGACGGCACCGACATGCCCCGGCTGGGCAAGGTGCTCTTCGTCGACGGTGTCGCCGCGGTCGCCGGTGGCGCGGGCAACGCCTCCTCGGCCACCACGTACGTCGAGTCCTCCTCGGGCATCGCCGACGGTGGGCGTACCGGCCTGACCAGCGTGGTCACCGGCGTCCTCTTCCTCGGCGCGCTGCTGCTCACCCCGCTGGTGTCGCTGGTGCCGAGCGAGGCCGCCGGCCCGGCCCTGGTGATCGTCGGCGCGCTGATGATCCGCCAGGTCAAGGACATCGACTTCACCGACGTGGGCATCGCGGTCCCGGCGTTCCTGACCATGACCCTCATGCCGTTCACCTACTCGATCACCAACGGCATCGGCGCCGGCTTCGTGAGCTGGGTGGCGATCCGGGTGGCACAGGGCAAGGCCCGGACGATCCACCCGCTGATGTGGGCGGTCTCCGCCGCGTTCGTGGTTTACTTCGGGATCAACCTGATCAAGGCGGTCACCGGCGTCAGCTGACCGGATCCTCGTCGCGCCCCCGCTGCCCCTTGGCCCGAGGCAGCGGGGGCGCGGCGTAATGGCCGCCCACCGACGGCACCGTCGAGTTCGGCTACGGCGTCGCCCCGTCCCGGCGCTGCCGGGGTCACACCACCGAAGCCGCCCGCGCGCTGGTCGCGTTCGCCCTCACGGCACCCGGTGTGGACGCGGTGTACGCCACCGTGGACCCGGCCAACCGGCCGTCGGTGCGGGTGCTGGAGAAGGCCGGCCTGCGCCGGGACGGAACGGTCCACAGTGATGAGCGCCTGCTGCACCGGTACGTGCTCACCGCCGCCGAGCTGACCGCACGGTGATCCGAGGCCCGGCGGCGGGGGTGTCCCGCCGCGCTCGGAAGTGGTCATCGGTGGACCGATGGGTACGACGCGGCGTCGACGTTCCACCTCCGAAGCGGCCACCGACGGGTGGCGGGTGGGGGAAGCTGGTCCGAACCGACGGAGGTGACCGGATGAGCTACGCGGACGTCAACGGGGTCCGGCTCTGGTACGAGGTCCACGGGACCGGCCGGCCACTGGTGCTGCTGCACGGCGGCTACGGGTCGGTGGAGATGTTCGCCCCGATCCTGCCCGCGTTGACCGCGCGCCGGCAGGTGATCGCGGTCGACCTCCAGGGCCACGGCCGCACCGCCGACGTGGACCGCCCGCTGCGCTACGAGTCGATGGCCGACGACATCGGCGCGCTGCTGCGCCACCTCGACCTGCCCGAGGCCGACGTGCTGGGCTACTCGCTCGGCGGCGGGGTGGCCCTGCGTACCGCGATCCAGCATCCCGACCGGGTCCGCCGCCTGGTGCTGGTCTCCACCGCGTTCCGGCGGGGCGGCTGGTATCCGGAGGTGCTGGCCGCGATGGCGGCCCAGGACGAGCGGGTCGGCGAGCAGATGCGCGGCACCCCGCCGCACGAGCTGTACGAGAAGGTGGCGCCGCGCCCGCAGGACTGGCCGAGGCTCTGGGCCAAGACCGGCGAGCTGCTGCGCCGCGACTACGACTGGTCCGCCGAGGTGGCCGCCCTCGCCCTGCCGGTGCTGCTGGTCTTCGCCGACGCCGACTCGATCCCGGTCAGCCACATGGCGGAGTGCTACGGGCTGCTCGGCGGCGGGCACCGGGATGCCGGCTGGGACGGCAGCGACCGGCCGGCGTCCCGGCTGGCCGTGCTGCCCGGCCTGACCCACTACGACATCGTCGGGTCACCGGCGCTGCCCGCCGCCGCCCTGCCGTTCCTCACCCACGAGGTCCGCGCGCCCGCCTGACCAACCGACGTATCCCCACATACCCGAGCAGCGCCAGCGCCGCCAGACCGAACCACCACCAGAACCGGCCGCCCAACCCCCAGGGCGGGTCGGCGGCGCGGATTCGGCCGGCTTGCACCACGTCGTCCGCCACGTCGATCGCGAGCACCTGCTCCGGGGTGGTGAGCACGGTGGTGGGCACGGCGGCGCCCGGCGTCAGGGCGAGCACGCGGATGCTCCGCACGTTGCCGTACGAGGTCCGCTGGCCGATCTCCAGCGGCTGGTCGAAGCGGGCCGGCGCGTTCGGCTCGGGCCGGTACGCGACCACCAGCGCGGAGCCGTCCGGCCGCCAGCCGAGCAGCCGGATGGTGGTGACGTCCTCGACGGCGGGCAGTTCCAGCCGGCCGAGGTCCTGGCCGCTGGCCGGGTCGACCCGGCGCAGCCGCCAGCGGTTGCTGTCCGGTTCCCGGGTGACCAGGGCCAGGCCGCCGTCCGGCAGCCAGGCCCCCTTGCCGGCCAGCCCCTCGTCGACGGACACCGGGAAGGCGGAGAGCCGGTGCCCGTCCACGCCGGCGACGATGACCTCGTTGCCGATCTGGTAGGCCAGCCGGGTCCCGTCGGCGGTGAAGGCGACCGGGGTGCCGAAGATCGGCTGCTGCTCGCCCTCGGCCAGCCGCACCGCGCGTCCGGTGTCGAGCCGCACCAGGCTGAGCACGTCCCGGTAGGCGCTGCCCGCTGGGTTGGCCCGGACGACGTCCCGGACCACCAGCGACTTCCCGTCCGGGGCCCAGCCAGCCGGCAGCGTGCCGCTGCTGTCGGGCACCACGCTGGGCAGCGGCCGTACCGCACCCGGGCGCTGTTCGAGCTGCGGCTGGAGGCGTCCCGCCGGCCCGAGCTGCGGCGCGCCCTCGGCGACGTGCTCCGCCGGGGGTACGCCGACGACGTGGCGTTCCACGTCGCGGCCGGGCTGCCCGGCGGCGCGTTCGAGGTGTCCCTGCTGCACTACGCGGTGGACGGGCTCCTGCTCGACCAGCTGACCACCTCGATAGACGCCGGGTTCGACATCGACCAGGTGGTTTCCGCCCTGGTCACCCGTCTGGTCGGCGCGGGCGGCTGACCGCTACCCCCAGGTATGTCCACCGGCGCAGCGGGAAACCGGCACGGAACGCGTCTGGGGAGGGGCGACGGATGACGGATGACGCCGGACTGACCATCGGCGTGCTCGGCTCGTACGGCGGCCGCAACCTCGGCGACGAGGCGATCCTCACCGGTCTCCTGTCCGACCTGCGGCACCTGGAGCCGAATGCCCGGATCATCGTCTTCTCCCGGAACCCGGCGCACACCGCGCTGGCCCATCCGGACGTGGAGGCGGTGCCCTGGGAGGGGGTCAGCCGGGCCGACTCGTCGCTGATCCTGGCCGACCTCGACCTGCTCATCCTGGGCGGCGGCGGCATCCTCTACAACCGCGAGGCCCGCCGCTACCTGCGGGTGGTCCGGGTCGCCCAGGAGCGTGGCCTGCCGCTGCTCACGTACGCGGTCGGCGTCGGGCCGCTCAGCGACGGCGTGGACACCGGGATGGTGCGGGAGACCCTGGCCGGGGCGACCGAGGTGACCGTACGGGACCAGGAGTCCCGGATGGTGCTGGAGGAGGCCGGTCTGCTGAACCCGATCACGGTCACCGCCGACCCCGCGTTCCTGCTCGAACCGGAGGACTTCCCGGCGAGTTGGCTGCGAGAGGAGGGCGTCCCGTCGGGAAAACGGCTGGTCGGGCTGAGCGTGCGCGAGCCGGGCCGGGCCGCGGAGCGCCTCGACATCGACGGCTATCACCGGCTGCTCGCCCAGATCGGCGACTTCCTGGTGCACCGGATCGACGCGTACGTGCTCTTCGTGCCGATGGAACGCGACGACATCCGGCACTCGCACGGGGTGATGTCGCACATGACCGCCGCCGAGCGGGGGCGCATCCTGCACGGCGACTACACGCCCCGGCAGGTTCTTGGCCTGATGCAGCACTTCGACCTGGCGGTCGGCATGCGGCTGCACTTCCTGATCTTCGCCGCCATGGCCGGCACACCGTTCCTGCCCCTGCCGTACGCCGGGAAGGTCTTCGACCTGGCCCAGCGGCTCGGCGTGCCGGCGCTGCGCGGGGTGGAACGCGAGGTGGAGGGCCCACTGCTGGCCGAGGTGGACCGGCTGTGGGACGAGCGGGACTCGCGGGCGGAGCAGACCGCCCAACTGGTGGCAAAGGCGTGCGACCAGGCCCGGGCCACCTCGCAGGTCACCCGGGGCGTGCTGGAGAGCATCCGTTCGCGGGCCCTGTCCCGGGCCGCCGAGGCGCAGGTCCCGCACTGACACGATGGCGCGGTGGCGTCAGCCCGGTCGGTGCCGGCTCAATCCGGGCGTCAGCCCGGTCGGTGCCGGCTCAGACCGCCGGGCCGCGCCAGGTGTAGATCCAGGGCCGGCCCCGGTGGTCGGCCGCCTCCAGCTCGTAGATCTGCGCCCCGGCCAGCCCCTCGGCGCCGAGGTGGTGGTGGGTCAGCGGCGGGCGACCGTTGCTGTCCAGCTCGACGGTGACCGTCTCGCCGTCGGCCGTGCCGCCCACCAGGGGGATCTGCACCGTGGAAGCCATGGGCTCATCCTGCCCCGGCGCAGGGCGGGCCGCAGCGGATAGCGGGGCAGCGGGCCCGCCGGCCCCGGACTAGGGTCCGGGAATGGCGGACCCGACGATCGACCCCACGCTCGGTCCGGTCCTCGCCCGTACGGGCGACGAGCGGGCCGTACTCGAATCGTTCCTCGACTTCCATCGCGCCATCGTGCTGCGCAAGGTGCGGGGCGTCAGCCACGCGCAGGCGAGTCGCCGACTGGTGCCGTCCCTGACCACCCTGGCCGGCCTGCTCAAACACCTGGCCCTGGTGGAACGGAACTGGTTCCCGGTGCTGTTCGCGCCCGGACCGGACGACGTCTACCTCACCAGCGAGGAGGAGGCGGCGGCCAGTTTCACCCTCGAACCGGGCGAGACGGTCGAGACGCTGGCCACGGCGTACGCGGCGGCCTGCGCCCAGTCCCGGGAGGTGGCCGCCCGGTTCGACCTGGCGCACGTGGTGCCGCACCCGCAGCTCGGCGAGGTGTCGCTGCGCTGGGTGCTGATCCACCTGGTGGAGGAGACCGCCCGGCACGCCGGGCACGCCGACATCCTCCGCGAGCTGATCGACGGCAGCACCGGCCGGTAAACGGGCCAACCCGGCTAATCAGGCTGCCAGGCGGCGACCCGAGTGACAGCATGGGCAGGTGCGAATACTAGTCCTGGGCGGCACCCGGTTCGCTGGCCGCGCCATCGTCGAGACCGCGCTCGGGCGCGGCGACACCGTCACGATGTTCAACCGCGGCCAGTCCAACCCCGGGCTGTTTCCCGGCGTGGAGACGGTCATCGGCGACCGGACCGCGGACCTGTCGGCGCTTGACGGCCGGGACTGGGACGCGGTCATCGACGTGGCGGCCTACGACCCGGAGGTCGCGCGGGCGTCGGCGCAGACGTTCGCCGGCCGCACCGGGCGGTACGTGTTCGTGTCCACGGTGTCGGTGTACGCGAGCCAGAACACCAGGGAAGCCCAGCTCGAGGACGCGCCGCTGGCGCAGCTGCGCGAGGGCATGACGGACTTCGC
>Ga0187815_10001664_pt1 | contig 10513 bp, 10 predicted proteins | sample NC_S_5_FD_132962 | JGI IMG/M metagenome (GOLD analysis project Ga0187815, IMG submission 132962) | Wetland sediment microbial communities from Neuse River Estuary, North Carolina, USA - ASW-S_5 | ecosystem: Environmental > Aquatic > Freshwater > Wetlands > Sediment | place: USA: North Carolina...
CACTCGACGATCTGGCCACGGTGATCTTCTCGAGCGGGAGCACCGGTGAGCCGAAGGGCGTGATGCTGACGCATTACAACATTGCGTCGAATATCGAGCAGGTGGGGCAAACGTTCATGCTCGACCGCACGGATTGTCTCCTCGGCGTGCTTCCATTCTTCCATTCGTTTGGCTTCACGGTGACGCTCTGGATGGTCGCGGTGCTCGGTGTGGGCGTTGCGTTCCATCCAAGCCCGCTCGATCTCGCCGCGGTCAGCGAACTGGTTCGCGATTATCGCGTGACGTTTCTGGTTGCCACTCCCACATTCTTGCAGGCTTACATTCGCCGCTGCGCGCCGGAGGATTTCGGCAGCCTTCAGTACGTGATTGTCGGCGCGGAAAAATTGCCGGAGCGCGTCGCCGTGGCATTCGAAGATCGATTCGGCATTCGCCCGCTGGAAGGTTATGGCGCGACCGAATGCTCGCCCGTGGTCGCGGTCAATACAAAAGATTTTCGTGCGCCGGGTTTCCGACAGGTGGGAGCAAAGCGTGGCCGCATTGGCCATCCGCTTCCTGGTGTCAGCGTGCGCATCGTTGACGCTGATACCCGCGAGCCCGTTCCCGTAGGCAATGCGGGGCTTTTGTTAGTCCGCGGGCCGAATGTCATGGCCGGATATCTAGGCAACCCGGAAAAGACGGCGGAAGCGCTGCAGAATGGTTGGTACGTCACGGGAGACATCGCCACGGAAGATGAAGACGGCTTCCTCACGATCACGGACCGGCTGAGCCGGTTCAGCAAGGTAGGCGGCGAGATGGTCCCTCACATCAAAGTCGAAGAAAAACTGCAGGAGCTCGCGGGCGCAACAGAGCAGCGATTCGTCGTCACCGGTGTGCCCGACGGAAAGAAAGGCGAACGGCTTGTCGTGCTGCACACGCTTGAGCCTGACGAACTGAAAGCCACCCTCGAGAAGCTGCCGCAATCAGGGCTGCCGAATCTGTGGACTCCTCGCCCAAATCAGTTTTTCCACATCGACGACCTGCCCCACCTCGGGACAGGCAAGCTGGATCTGCGCCGGATTCGCGATCTCGCCGGTCAACTTTCCCCTCCGAATCTCTAACGAGGCTCAGCGCTCAAAAATATCCGGGGCCTCCTCCGAAAAGTGCCGAGCCTTGCCGACTAATGAGGAAGCGCAGAGGGGTTAAATTTTTGCACTTGACATATTCCCATATGGGAATGTAATATCCTGATCGTGCCACGCGCTGCCACCACTTCGGATGCCTTCAATGCCGTCGCGGAGCCCCGACGCCGCGAAATCCTGAGCTATCTCGCTTACCAGGAGCGGCCGGTCGGCGATATCGTCGTCACGCTCCGCTTGGCGCAGCCATCCGTTTCCAAGCATCTACGCGTCTTGCGCAACGTGGGATTGGTCCGCGCGAAGCGTCACGGCCGGCAGATGCTTTACCGAACAAACCCCGACGCGATCCGGCCGCTGCACGAGTGGACAAAGACGTTCGAGCGTTTTTGGCAGCATCAGTTGGTGCGCATCAAGGATCGCGCGGAAGCAAACACGACCCCTTCGCCAAGTCACAAATAAATTCAGGAAGATCCCAATAAGGGGGAACAATGACGTCCGTAGCCACAGCACCAGGAGTTGAGAAGTTGATTCTGAATATCAATATGGAGACGCGCGTTCGCGCGTCGCTCGATGCCACCTTCGCTGCGCTGCTCGAACAACTTGGCCCCGCCGGCGACACTCCGGAAGGCAAGCCGCTGCCCATGAAACTTGAGGCTTGGCCGGGAGGGCGTTGGTATCGGGACCTCGGCGATGGCAATGGACATTTTTGGGGGACAGTGCAGGCCATCAAACGCCCCACGCTGCTGGAAATTTGCGGTCCACTGTTCATGTCCTACGCGGTCGTCTCAAATCTGCAGTACCGGCTGAGCGCAGTGGAAGGCGGAACGCTCATCACGTTCCACCATTTTGCGCTCGGCGCGATTCCCGATGATATGCGGCAAAACATCGGCAAAGGCTGGACGCACATCAGCGAGCAAGTTCGCAGGCGGGCCGAGGCAGGCCGGACCAGTACAAAGTAAAAGCACCAAATCTCGTGCCACTAGAATCGCGGTCATCTAAACCAAAGGAGAATGGGGATGTCACTCGCACAATCGATGTTGGCAGAGTTCGAAGCGCAAGCGCCTGTTACTCGCAGGTTCCTTGAACGTTTGCCGGAAGACAAGCTGACGTGGAAGCCACACGAGAAATCGATGTCAGCGGGGCAACTCGCTTTGCACATTGCTCGCGTGCCGGGCGCAATTGTCCGCTTCGTTCAGCAAAACCCAGGGCAAGCCCCCAACGTCAACTTTCCGCAACCGTCGGGCGTGCAAGAAATCCTCGACGCGTTCGAGCAGAGCATCGGCGTGGTCAGAAGCGCGTTGCCCCAGTTTGACGATGCCAGCATGCAGGAGACCTGGCGCATGGTCCAAGGCGATCGAGAACTGTTGGCCGTGCCGCGCGCTCAGTTCCTGCGCGACATCATGCTGAGTCACTGGTATCAGCATCGAGGGCAGTTCAGCGTGTATCTGCGACTGCTCAACGTCGCGGTGCCTTCGAGTTGGGGCCCGAGCGCCGACGAACTACCCAGCTTTTTGCAGAAAGCGCAATCAGCTTAGCGCTGTTTGTTCTAGCTCGCGGTGCCACGGCGCGCCTGGTGTGATCGATGCGCCGTCTCTGCGCGTCGCCACATCGGCGCTTTCGCGCGGGCGCGCGTTAACCGCGTCGCGAAAATACAAGGTTCCGTGTATTGCGGACGCCTTAGAATAACGATTAGGCTCTGCGCCGGGGAGGTGTCCTAATCCCGGTCCCAGCTCGCCGGATTCTCCCCATTTTGAAATTTCAAGACCAACGTGAGCCGCGCTGAGTCGAGGGCGTGCGGCCGTTTCCTGTGGTCTGTGGGCGCAGTCGCGTGACCCAGCGCACAGCACGGCCCATCCGCCTGATTTATAAAGCTGCACGTCCCACGGACTGAGTCGCATCGTCGTAACGCCGACTTCCCCGTCGTGCCGCGATGCTCGTCAGGTTTTCGCTTTTGCCTCTGTTTCACATGCGTCCTTGGCAAACACAGCGCCAAAAGAAAGAGGAGGTTCTATGCCCAGTAAGACCCCGCTAGGCTGTCGGTCCAGCAAGCTCGTCGGTTTGATCCTGGTGATTGGATTGGCTGCAGTTCTCTCCGCCAAGTTCGGCTTAGCGCCTGCTGCGGCTCAATCGCCCACGCCCTCCTATCGTTTTAACAATGTCGTCATCGGAGGTGGTGGCGGCTTTATACCTGGCATCGTGTTTAGCACAAGGCAACCCGGCGTGGTCTATGCCCGGACTGACATTGGCGGAGCGTATCGATTTGACCCCGGTACCGGCCGTTGGATTCCGCTGCTTGATTGGATCGGCTTCAACGACTGGAACCTCAGCGGAGTGGAGAGCATAGCCGTCGATCCGCTTGACCCGGAGCGCGTGTACTTCGCGGTTGGAACGTACACGAATGAGTGGGCGTCAGAAAATGGCGCCATCCTTCGCTCGCCAGATCAAGGGCGAACTTTCGAGCGTTTCGATCTGCCGTTCAAGGTCGGAAGCAACATGCCGGGCCGCGGAATGGGCGAGCGCCTGGTCATCGATCCGAATAACGACGCAATTTTTTATCTCGGCACGCGCAGTGGCAACGGGCTCTGGCGAAGCACGAACTATGGTGCGGCATGGTCGAAGGTCACTAACTTTCCGGACACCGGCCCCTATCATGAGCCCTCAGGCGGTCCGTCCGATACGTATGACAACGATCCGATCGGCGTTGTCTGGGTCACCTTTGATCCGCGCACCACGGTTGGCGTGGGACACATGCAGGTCTCGAAGAATGTCTACGTGGGCGTGGCCGACCCGGCCGCCAGCGTGTATCACAGCGCCGATGGCGGACAAACGTGGACAGCGCTTGCCGGGCAGCCAACCGGCGTAATGCCGCACCATGGCAAACTCGCCTCCAACGGAATGCTGTACCTCAGCTACAACAACAATGCCGGTCCTTATGACGGCTCCGCTGGCGATGTGTGGAAATACGACACGAATGGCGCGACGTGGACCAAGATTACGCCGCCCGCATCGCCCCTCAACGGCGGTTACGGATTCGGCGGGTTGGCCGTTGACGTGGCTAATCCGAACATCATTGTCGTGGCCACGCTGAATCAGTGGTGGCCCGATACTCAGTTGTTCCGCAGCGCGGATGGCGGATCCACTTGGAGCCTGATTTGGAATGCGAACTTTGCGAACCCCTGGCCGAACATCGTTGCTCCGCTGTACACAATCGACTACGCCTCGGTCGCTCCGTGGCTCACGTTCGGGGCAAGCTCCGCTACGTGCACTTCGGCAGCGTCCAGCAATTCTTTGTGTCCGCAGCCGACGCCGAAGTTGGGGTGGATGGTCGAATCTCTCGAAATCGACCGGTTCAATTCCGAACACATGCTCTACGGCACGGGCGCAACAATGTATGGCACCGACAACCTGACTGCGTGGGACAGCGGCGGTCCCGTGAACATTTCGGTTAAGGCCGTCGGCGTTGAGGAAACGGCGGTGCAAGACTTGATTAGCCCTCCAGGTACTGGCCCGCACCTCATCAGCGCTGTCAGCGACAATGGTGGCTACACGCATAACGACCTTACCAAGCCAAGCGTCATGGATGCGAACCCAGTGTTCACCAGCGGCACGAGCCTCGATTACGCCGAATTGCTTCCGACCTTTATCGTTCGTGTGGGTACACGCGGCACAAACGGGCGAATATCGGTTTCTCGACCGACGGCGGACAAACGTGGGCTCCCGGCAACACGCAGCCTTCCGGCGCATCGGGTGGAACGGTGGCCGCAGCCGCGAATGGAAGCCGAGTCCTGTGGTCCTCGGGGCCAGGCGTTTTCTTCTCAACGGATATGGGCAATACGTGGACAGCCTCCACTGGTATACCTGTAGGCGCGAGCGTCCGTTCCGATCGCGTGAACCCAATGAAGTTCTACGGGTTCGTTGGTCCAACGTTCTACGTCAGCACAGACGGCGGGGCGACCTTCACTTCTACGAACGCGAGCGGCTTGCCTCCAGCAGGCACTTCTGCCCAGTTCAAAGCAGTGCCCGGATACGAAGGCGACATCTGGCTCGTGGGCGGGAGCACGACGACCGTGTACGGGGTCTGGCATTCGACCAATAACGGCGCCGCGTTCACAAAGTTGTCGAATGTCCAGGCAGCCAGCACGATTGGCTTCGGTATGCCAGCGCCCAAGCACACGTACCCGGCCATTTACAGCAGCGCGGAAGTCAACAGCACTGGGGCATCTACCTCTCGATTGATGGCGGCGCGACCTGGACGCGTATCAACGACGACCAGCACCAATACGCATTAACCAATAACGCGATCACTGGCGACCCGCGCATCTACGGCCGCGTTTATTTCTCGACTAACGGACGCGGAATCATCTACGGGGACCCAGTAGCCATACCTCAGTGAGCAGTCGAAGCGACTGGTTGGCGCGTGGGGCTTCCTCTGAGTTGGGAGGCCCCACGCCTTCCCCTCGAAACCACATATCGCGTCCGGGTCTTTCAGTCGTTGCATTCGCCGCGCGCAGTGAAGGCCCAGAAAATCCATAGTCCGGTGCAGACTCCGATAGTGACGTATGGGCTGACGAATGCCCCCACGGTGGCCAGGATGTACATCGGCGGCCCAAGACGATAATTGCGGTCGATGCGCGCAATCACCTGCTCGGAGGCGTCGGGCCGGAGCAGAGTCCGATCGTGCAAGAGCCCGTACCACAAAAGCGCGTAGGCAAGGCTGATCAAGACGAAGGTTCCTCCGTACACGGCACAAGCAATCTTCGCCGCCGAATAGCGGAGATATTGGGTGACGAGCGACGTGGAGAAGGGCACCACGGTCGTCAGCATGAGCAACAGCCCGTTCGCGAAAAGCAGCCGAGCGTTCGTCCTTTGCACTAACTTGAAAATCGTGTGATGGTTCACCCACATGATCAACACAGTGAAAAAGCTGGTGATGAAGGCGAGGTAGGAGGGCCACTGGCCAAGCAGCGCGCCTGCCACGGCGGCGGGCGTGGCCGCGTTGCCGACTCTCGGCACTTGCAGATCCAGGGCCAGCAGCGTGATGGCTACGGCGTACACGCCGTCGCTGAACGCTTCCAGCCGACCCGTCTCTTTTTCCTCGGCTTGAACGACCTGCTTGTCGGGCAATATCCTGGTTTCCATCATTTTGCCAGCTCGGCTTTTGGAGGCCACACTGATCCACAGAATTGTATCTATAAGACGCTAGTACCCGCAAAACAGCAGTTAACTCCCCGGAAAAAGCCGTTCACTGCGATTTTGTGACCACTCGCCGGTTTGGGATTGCGGCAATCCTGCTGTTACCTTAAGATAAAAGTGCTGGAGAACATTCGGCATGACTCAAACTGACATTCACAACTCGTTGCGAAGACTGGCAGCAGTAACGCTGGTTCGGGATTGTGGCCGAATGGGCTTCGGTCCCGCTTTTTAGCCAACTCCTGTTGTTCAGTCGTTTACACAGCCATCCAGTTTTACGCGCGGCATAGTTTGCCCGCGATTCACTCAGTGGCGTAAACACAGGCATTTCTGGCCGAACCCGCACTTTGCGCGAGCAAAGTACGCGGGATTCGCAACACCCTCTCCCCTTACGGGATAACCGAAGCGGCTGACTCGACGCTTCTAGAAAAGGTGAAGCCAATGAGCATCAGCGTGAAGAACGGAACGCCGGTGTATGGCCCGTCTTTGTGCGAAACATGCACAAACGCGCACATCGAGAAGGGCTACCGGGCGAGCGAGGAATTGGTGTTCTGCACGGCGAATTATCCGGTGCATTGCGTGCCGTTCCCGGTTCGTGATTGCACGTCTTACCTGCACAAGACGCGGCAGAATTTGCCCGCTATGGAACGGATTGCTTGGATCCTATCCCCGCAGGGACCGAAGCGCCAAGCCGGCTTTGCTCCGCCGAAACAGGCGCCGGGAGACGGGGAAATCGAGTTGATCCTCGACGGAAAGAAGATTGAAGTTGAGGATCGGGGCGAGCAGTAACCAGAAAACTTGTCGAGGTGCCTTTGAGGCTTAGGTTCGCGTTGTGCGACGCAGTTGTGCTAGCCAGTCGTACAACGGAACCTACCTCGGCAAGGCGCTTCGATGAGGCGAGCACCGGTTATGGGAGGCAAGGATTAATCGGTGGCACTCGCTGGGCGCGAAGGTGTTGCTCGCGGCCGCAGAACGTTTACATCTTGTATCGACCGAGATCTTCGTCGTTGAGATTCTCGAGCCACTTGCGCAGCTCTTCGTTCGAGCTTTTCTCGGAGACGACGCTGGCCATCTTCGAATTCTTCAGCACTTCATCGTCGACGAAAATGGGGCAATCGAGGCGCAGCGCGAGAGCAAGTGCGTCGCTCGGGCGCGAGTCCATGGACATGGTTTGGCCATCGCGCTCCATCCAAATGAGAGCGTAGAAGGTGTCGTCCTTCAGGTCGGAGACGACCACTTTCTGGACGTGCACGTTCAAGCCGGTAAGCACGTTCTTCAGCAGGTCGTGCGTCATGGGGCGCGGCGTCTGCACTTTCTCAATTTCGAGGGCGATGGCGTTCGCCTCATAGATTCCAACCCAGATCGGCAGGATGCCAGTTCCCTGCGTTTCCTTGAGGACCACCACAGGCATGTTGGTGACGGGGTCCATCATCAAGCCTCGAATCTTGACTTCGAGTTCCATTTGGCCTCCCCGTTGCCGGTTAGGAGTGCTCCACGTGTTCACCAACAAGGCTGTTTGGTCCGGCGCGCGTGACGCGAACCTGGACGTATTCTCCCAGAATGGTTTCACGCGTTGAAGTGAAATTTAATACCCGGTTGCCTGTAGTTCTGCCGCTCCATTGCCCGCGTGCGGAATGGCGCGAGTCTACGAGGACCTCGAACACTTCGCCGATGAGTCTGGCGTTTCGCTCGATTTGAATCTGGCGCTGGCGTTCCTGCAGGATCGCGAGGCGGCGGCCCTTCTCGTCCTCGGGAATTGCGTCGGGCATTTCCAGGGCAGGCGTATTGGGCCGCGGCGAATATTTGAACGAAAACAGGCCATCGTACTGCACGGCGTCGAGAAGAGTGACCGTGTCCTCGAAATCCTGTTCCGTTTCGCCTGGGAATCCGACAATGATGTCGGAGGTGACGGCGATCGGACGGTGCGCCGCGCGAATCCAGGAAATCTTCTCGACATAGTCTTCGCGTGTATAGGTGCGACGCATGGCTTTCAGGATGTGCGTCGAGCCGGACTGCACGGGCAGATGAATGTGGTCGCACAAGGCCGGAACTTCATCGATGGCCTGGACGATCTCGCGATGGAAATCGTTCGGATGCGAAGTTGTGAAACGAACGCGGCGAATGCCAGGCACTTCGGCCACGGCGCGCAGCAATTCGACGAAACTCATGCGGCGTGGGGAGGGATCGCGGTAGGAATTCACGGTCTGGCCGAGCAGTTGAATCTCGGTGTAACCTGCGCCGGCGAGGCGGTGGACTTCGGCGAGAATCGAGTCGCTTGAGCGGCTGCGCTCGGGCCCCCGCGTGTGAGGCACGACGCAGTAAGCGCAGGAATAATCGCAGCCCTCGATAATGGTCAAGTAAGCGCGGAAGGGATTGTCGCGGCGAGTAACTTCGGTTTCGAAGGTTTCGTCAGTATCGAGATCAAGGCCCATCACGCGACGTCCGCCAGACTCCAGTTGTTCGACCAACTCCGGAAGCTTGCGATAGCTTGCGGAGCCGCACACCAGGCTGACCCACGGAGCGCGTTCGAAGATTTCTTCGCCTTCCTGCTGGGCCACGCAGCCCAGCACACCAATCACTTTTGCACCGTCCCTCGCGGAGGACCTGAACTCGCCGAGGCGGGAAAAGACCTTCTGGGCCGCCTTCTCGCGGATGCTGCAGGTGTTATACAGCAGGAGACTCGCGTCCTCCGGGCTTTCGACCCAACGGTAACCGCGTCGCATCAAGACACCGGCTACTTTCTCGGAGTCGTGCACGTTCATCTGGCAACCGAACGTCTCGATGTAGAAACTCTTCGCTGCGCCTTTATCGTCAAGCTCGACCCAACCAGGCGCAGAAACATGGTGGCGGGCTTCCCCGGGCTCACTTCCGCCTGGAACTCGTGCAGGCGAAAAAGGCTTTTGCGCTGCGGACGGGACGCCAAGGGCGGCGGCCGCGAACTGTCCGCGCAGGGCGTCAATCGAGATGTCAAACGTTTCACTCATCTCACGGCGATTCTAGCACAGCGAGTTTACAGCTTTCCCCAGAAGGCGAAGGCCACAGCACCGACAAGAAAGAGAAACGCAACGGCGTGATTCCATTTTAAGTTTTCCCCGAAGTACAACCAAGCGAACACGCTGAATACGGCCAGCGTGATCACCTCTTGAATCACCTTCAACTGCACGACCGAGAATTCGCCGTAGCCGATGCGGTTAGCCGGGACCTGGAAGCAGTACTCGAAGAAGGCGATCAGCCAGCTCACAACGATCACAGCGAAAAGGGGCGCCTTGCGGTACTTCAAATGGCCATACCAGGCGATGGTCATAAAAGTGTTCGAGCAAAATCAGCAGCAGTATCGCCCACATGGAAAGATCGTAACACGAGGTCTCGCGCAAGCCCGGTTCCGCCGGGAAATGAGCCGACTCCGGGTGACGTTTCGGACACCAAAATGTTCTCACTCTGCTGCGTATGCGTTTGAAACTGCGCAAGGCGTGTGCTACGGTTGAACGTGCTCCACGTAACCGGGCATAAGTAGCATCATCCTTTTACTGGGGGAAGAACAATTTCTGGTCTGGCACTGCTCCTTTTTGCCAGCCCGCTCACTCTTCTGGAGCAAACGAGCTGGGTTGCGCGCGCCGTCCTTGGCATTCTTCTGATCCTCTCCGTCTTCTCGTGGGCCATCATCCTGCAAAAATCCGCCCAGATCGGGGGCGTCGATTCCGGAACCAGGCGCTTTCTTCAAATGTTCCGCTCGGGCGCATTGCCTGATCCGCGGACCATACGCGCGGGGGCTGGAGCCACACCGCTTGTTGCGGTTTACGAAGCGGGTTACCGCGAACTGGAAGCTCAAATGGGTTCGCTCAATCCTCGCGCCGGTGGCGGCACAGCCGTTCGCACGGTGAAGAACGCGAACGCCATTGGTGTCGAAATGCAGATCGCCGCCGGGGAGGAAGTTCGGCGGCTCGAAAAAGGGATGTCCTGGCTGGCGACAACGGGCTCCGTTTCACCTTTTATTGGACTTTTCGGCACTGTCTGGGGCGTTATGGACGCGTTTGCCGGGCTCGGCGACGCGGGTACGGCAAGCCTGCGGGCGGTCGCGCCGGGGATTGCGGAAGCGCTGATCACGACGGCCGCCGGCCTGTTCGCGGCGATTCCGGCGGTCATCGCATACAACCACTATTTGCACGGAATTCGGGGCATTGCGACGCGCATGAACGATTTTGCCACGG